>FWWL01001881.1_pt1 | contig 47076 bp, 48 predicted proteins | sample 2228331 | NCBI WGS metagenome assembly FWWL01 (sample SAMEA103939775, study PRJEB20133) | metagenome | reverse complement strand
GGAGTAATAAAAATTTTATAGAGCAAGCAGAACTTTATGAAGCTATTGAAAAAGTAATGCTTGGACCTGAAAGAAAAAGCCATATTTTATCTCCAGAAGAAAAAAAGATTGCAGCCTACCACGAGGCAGGACATGCTTTAGTAGGAGCTTTCCTTCCGGGAGTAGGACCCGTAAGGAAAATTTCTATTATTTCTCGAGGTATGGCAGCTGGGTATACTTTGAAAGTGGCTACTGAAGAAAAAAAACTAAAAACCAAAACTGAATTTCTTAATGAGCTGGCAATGCTTTTGGGCGGTTATTGTGCTGAACAAATTGTTTTTCAAGAAATAACTACTGGCGCGGCCAGCGATTTACAAAAAGCTTCTATGATTGCCAGAAAATTAGTCAAAGAATACGGTATGTCTTCTTTGGGACCTATTACTTTTGGAGAAAGGCCATTTTTGGGTTTTTGGGGTGAATTTTATGAAGAACGGGACTATTCAGAAAAAATGGCTATTAAAATTGACCAAGAGGTCGAAAAAATCATTAATGAAGCTAAACAAAAAGCCGAAAATATCTTAAAGAAAAATCGTAAAATTTTAGAAAAAGTAGCTAAACAGCTTTTAGAAAAAGAGACCATTGAAAGAGAAGAGTTTGAAGCTCTGATTGGATTTTCTCAAAGTAATTAGAAGGTCTTAGATCGGGGCAAATTTTAAATTTTCAGCCAAGGTGTAGACAAAAACAAATTAATAATATAAATAAATTGTTAGAGGATTCTATTGCGCCCGTAGCTCAGCGGTAGAGCAAGGTCCTTATAAGGCCGAGGTCGGAGGTTCGAATCCTCCCGGGCGCATCTTATGGGGGCGGTTAGCTCAGTGGTAGAGCGTTCGCTTGACGTGCGAAAGGTCATAGGTTCGAATCCTATACCGCCCACTAGAAAGAAAGGTCTATCTAAAAATTTAATTTTAAAATTTTTATGGATGAGATAATTTTCTTAATTGGCAGAATTATTTTGGGCAGTTATTTTTTGATGAATGCTATCAATCATTTTACTAAGTTAGAAATGCTTTCAGGTTATGCAGCTTCAAAGGGCGTAAAGCCAGCAAAAGTTGCGGTTTTGGGCACAGGATTTTTGCTTTTGATAGGAGGTTTGGGCATTTTGTTAGGAGTTTATATTAAGTTAGCAGTTTTGGCTTTAACCTTGTTCTTTTTGCCAGTTTCTTTTATGATGCATAACTTTTGGAAGGTTCAAGATCCTATCGCCAGAATGTCAGAAATGGTCAACTTTACCAAGAACATAGCTTTATGGGCTGCGATCTTGATGTTGTTGCAGATTCCTGCTCCTTGGCCATTTAGTATTAATTTTTAAATGAATGACTTATGAACAAAATTTTCCAGGCTGTTGAGACCCCTTTCTTAAAAAAAGATCTCCCTGAATTTAGGCCAGGAGATTTAGTTAGAGTTTATCAAAGAATTCAAGTTTTAAGCCAGGCTTCTAAAGATAAATTAAAAGAGAATCAAGAAAAAGAAGAAAGAACCCAGGTTTTTGAAGGTATAGTCATTTCCAGAAAACATGGCAAAGGTATTAATGCTACTTTTACTGTGCGGGCAGTTTTGGAAGGTGTAGGGGTAGAACGGACTTTTCCTTTGCACTCTCCTTTAATTGAGAAAATAGAGGTTCTAGATCGAAGAAAAGCTAGGAGGGCTAAACTTTATTATGTGCGAGGTAAGACTGACAGCTACCTTAGAAAGAAACTAAAACCCCAAAAATAACTTTGTCTTGAGATTGGGCGAGTGCTGGAATTTGGTAGACAGGTACGGTTGAGGGCCGTATGCCTAAAAGGCGTGAGGGTTCAAATCCCTCCTCGCCCACCTTTTTGAGAACTTAAGAACTTTGTTTTTTAGACAGATCTTTTGTTGCAAAGAAGGCAACGATTGCAGCTGCCACAATGACATTCAAGGATTTATTCAGACCAGCCATTGGAATCTCAACTATTTGATCCACGGACCTTAAAGTTTTTTCTTTGATCCCTAAAGTTTCATTGCCAACTATAAAAGCCAAAGGAAGTTTATATTTGGCTTTGGTGTAAAGAATGCTTTTTTTGTGTTGTTCGATAGCTATGATTTTTATTTTGGGCACTTTCTTGCGCAGTTCCTTTATAGCTTGCAAAGCACTTTTTTTATATTCCCAAGGCACAATTTTATAGGTACCTACTGAGGCCTTTTTGATTTTGGGATTGGGTGGAGTTTGGGTCTGGCCACACAAAAAAATTTTTTGAACCGCCAAAGCCTCAGCCAAACGAAAAAGTCCACCAACATTATAAGTGTCAAAAATATCCTCTAAAATAAAATACAGCTGCCGTCTTTTTATTTTTGCAGCCAAATTTTTTAGTTTTTCTTCTGGAAAATGCCGAAGCTGAGTAGCCCCAATCTGCATATAAGTGTTTTTTTCAACCCAAATTCAAAATTTAAGGCTTTTGAGCGGGTGAGCGGAATCGAACCGCCATCTCACGCATGGCAAGCGTGTGTAATAACCATTATACTACACCCGCATTTTGTGCCGGGGGTGAGAATCGAACTCACGACTCCGCGCTCTTCAGGCGCGAGCTCTACCACTGAGCTACCCCGGCCTATAAGTTTATTCTAAACAAAAATTTTAAAAATGTGCAAGTGGGCGCGGTCCGACTCGAACGGACGACCTTCGCAGTGTAAATGCGACGCTCTAACCACTCTGAGCTACGCGCCCTTTAGAATTTACTAAATTTTACCATTTACAGCTTTAATTTTCAATTTGAGATAAAATAAACCACATCATCCTCGAAAATCCAAAATTAAATAATTTTTCCATTAAATTTGAGATCTTAAAATAATCCAAATGGTTTTGTTATCCTAATACTCATCTTGTCAGTCAAATTGTAAAAATAACAAAGCCTTTACTCAATGTTGCTCAATGTTATTTTTTGCTCTAAGATGATATTTGAATAAAGTTTTGATTCTAGAGCTAGAATTGTTAATTGAGCTTGATAAAATTTAAAAATAAAGGTGTATAATTTCAATAAAGGTGTATAATTTCAATCTAAATAAAAAATCTATGCCAAAATACATTCTTCCTCAACTTCCTTATCCTTATAATGCCTTAGAACCTTATATTGATACTAGGACTATGGAGATCCATCATCAAAAACATCACCAGGGCTATATTGATAAATTAAATGCCTCTTTAGAGAGGTATCCTTGGCTTTTTAACAAAACCATTGAGCAGTTGCTAGAAAATATAAGTCAAGTTCCAGAAGATATCAGGCAATCAATAATAAATAATGGTGGTGGGCATTACAATCACTCTTTATTTTGGAAAATAATGGCTCCTCCAGTTCAGGTTGGGGGAGGTCAGCCTTCTGGGGCATTAGCTGAGGCAATTGACTCTACTTTTGGTAGTTTTACTAGTTTTAGAGAACAATTTACAGAGACAGCTTTGAATCGATTTGGTTCTGGTTGGGCTTGGTTAGTAAAAGATAAAAGCAATAACTTAAAGGTTTATTCTACGCCTAACCAAGACAGTCCTTTAATGGAAGGTTATTTGCCCCTTTTGGGACTTGATGTTTGGGAACATGCTTACTATTTACTTTATCAGAACCGCAGAGCAGATTATATTAATGCTTGGTGGAATCTAGTAAATTGGCCGGAGGTAGAGAGGAGATATCAATAGCTTTTCCAAAGAAAGTCTTAACTTGATTTGGCAGTTTGTTTATGATTGCGGCCCCAACGGGAATCGAACCCGTATTCCGGCCTTGAAAGGGCCGTGTCCTGAGCCATTAGACGATGGGGCCTTTTCAAGATGATTTTATCAGAGATTTGGCAAAACTCAAGAGCTAGGATATAAAAATAGGTAAGGGCAGGTGGTGAAATTGGCAAACACGCTAGCTTTAGGGGCTAGTGCCTTCAAAAAGGCTTGAGGGTTCGAATCCCTCCCTGCCCACAAAAGCTTTTGTTGATTTTTCTTAATTTCTAGAATCCATTCATATTTCTGGCTTAAAAAGAGCTGTTAAATTGCAATTTTTATTTATGCGTTTTTCTTCTCCAATTTCTGAACTGCCACTCAGTAAAAAGTTTGTGAAAAAACTTAATAAGTTAGGGCTTAAAAAAATATCTGACCTTATTTTCTATTTCCCAATAAGATACGAGGATTTTTCAAAGATATTGAAAATAAGCCAGCTTAAGCCAGGGCAAATATGCTGTGTCCAAGGTAAAATTTTAACCATAGAAAATACCAAGACGCCCAAAAAAAGAATGACTCTTACTCAGGCCTTAGTGCAAGATCAAAGTGGTGCAGTAAAAGTTGTTTGGTTTAACCAGCCTTTTATAGCTAAAGTATTGAAACAAGGAGACCAAATTTCAGTTGCAGGAAAAGTTCAATTTGGCACCCACGGACTTTATTTCTCAAATCCTTCTTATGAGAAAATTAAACAAGACCAACAATTATATCATACCGGAAAATTAATCCCAGTTTACTCTGAGGTTTCTGGAATTTCTTCGAAACTTTTTCGGTGGCTCATTTCAAGATACTTGAAAGTTTTCCAGAAAAAGATTCCTGAAACTTTACCTCAAGAGATTTTGGCTGAATATAATTTGATGCCTTTAAAAGAAGCCCTAAAAGAGATTCATTTCCCAGAAACTCTTGAAAAAGCCAAAGAAGCTAAAAGAAGGTTTCAGTTTGAAGAGATGTTTTTGGTCCAATTATCTTTGCTAAGAGAGCGCTTAAAATTAAAAAGAGAATTAGCTCCAGCTATTCCCATAAATGTTGAACTTTTAAAAAAATTCTCTCAATCTCTACCTTTTGAGCTTACTAAAGCTCAGAAAAAGGCTGCTTGGCAGATTTTAAAAGATATGGCAAAGCCCTGGCCAATGAATCGTCTTTTGCAGGGCGATGTTGGTTCTGGAAAAACGGTCGTAGCAGTTATTGCAGCTTTAAACTCTGTGAAAGCTGGTTTTCAAGTAGCTTTTATGGTTCCAACTGAGATTTTGGCTCGTCAGCATTTCAATGAACTAGCAAAGCTCTTAGAAAATTTTAGGATCAATATTGGGCTTTTAACTGGTAAAAGAGATCAAATGATTTCAAAAAAACTACCACGCCAAATCATAGAGGTTTCTCGCCAAAAACTTTTAAAGCTCACCCAAGATTCTCAGATTGATATCTTAATAGGCACTCACGCTCTTATTCAAGATAAAGTTAAATTTGGAAAACTAGCCTTAGTGATTTTAGATGAACAGCATCGTTTTGGAGTAGAACAGCGAGCAAAGTTAATAAAAGATTCCAAATCCCAGATGCCAAATTCTAATTTTCAATCCCAAAAACGCTATATTCCCCATCTTTTATCTATGAGTGCTACCCCTATCCCACGCACTTTAGCTTTGTCTTTGTATGGTGATTTAGATTTATCAATTATAGATGAGCTTCCAAAAGGTAGAAAGAAAATCATTACCAAAATAATTGATCCTCAAGATAGAGAAAAAATATATGACTTTATTAGAAAAGAGGTTAAAGAGGGTAGACAGGCCTTTGTTATTTGTCCAAGGATTGAGGATAGTTCTTTGAAGGACGAAAGGGCTATAGAAAAAGCTGAAATTAAAGCTGTGAAAAAAGAATACGAGTATCTTTCAAAAAATGTTTTTCCAGAATTTAAAGTTGCTATGCTTCATGGCAAGATGAAAACTACAGAAAAAGAAAAGACGATGCAAAATTTCAGGGATGGAAAATACGAGATTTTAGTTTCAACCTCAGTGGTGGAAGTTGGGATTGATGTTCCCAAAGCTAGTATTATGATCATTGAAGGCGCAGAAAGATTTGGTTTAGCCCAATTACATCAATTCCGGGGTCGAGTTGGCAGAGCCACCCACCAGGCCTATTGCTTTTTATTTACTGAGTCTTCAAGCAAAACCAGCCATCAGAGATTAAAGGCTTTAATTGAATTAGATGATGGTTTTAAGTTGGCAGAGAAAGATTTAGAATTAAGAGGTCCTGGAGCTTTCTTTGGAGTTAAACAATGGGGTATGCCAGACCTTGCTATGTCAGCTTTGACTGACATTAAGTTAGCTACCCAAGCTCGCCAGGCAGCAGCAGAAATTTTGTCAAAAGACCCCGAACTTAAAAATTATCCTGAAATAAAGGTTCGTTTAATGAAATTTGAACAAGTGATCCATCAAGAGTAAATTTTATTGAGGAGGCTTAATTTTTTAAAAAGAGTTATTAATAATTTTTGAGGTTTTATCTCATTTTTTCTGTAAACCAAAAATCTATATATCTTGCGAATAACCATCGAGTTTGAGCTTCTAGAGCTGGCAGAGCTGAAAAGAAAATTATCACTAATGGCAGCAAAAACCACTGCAGGGCAAAGGCAAGATATCTGCCCTTACCATAAGGAGGTTTTAAAGGTGGCAACAGATTCAAGCTAAAATAGATTGAGGCAACTATTCCTATCATAGATACAGTTAAAATTTTGCTAGTTAGCTGGGGTAAGTTGTAAGAGATCAAAGTTTGGTTGAATTCTGGACCGCCAATTAACAAAGGTAGCCAGCCAAAGAAAAAAATTATCAAGGGTGCGGTAGCCCAGGACCAATGGCCTTCTATAAGCTCTGAGATAAATGCTATTTTCTTTTTGAGAGGTATACCTTTGATTTTTAAGAAACCAAAAAGGATATAAGGGATGTTTTCCATACCCCAAGCCCACCTTCTTTGCTGGCGATAAAGGTGAAGAGCGGTTTTAAAAAAGCCCTTAGCTACTACCGCATCCATTGAAACTGGGTAATACAAAGGACAGGTTTTATAGTTGCCTTTATAATACAAAAAGCACTGCCAGAAAATCCTGGAGTCTTCTGAGATGATATTGGTTTGTTTAAATCCAACTTCTACCAAGGCCTTAAAGCTCATAGCATGAGAGGAAAAAGTAATGAGCCGGTCTGGCCTTTCTTGGTTCATTGTGTGCCAGAAGGTTGAGCTAAAAGAAAAAAGGCGAGAGAAAAAACTTGCCTGCCAGATATTGTTAATATAAAGGGGGATTGGTTGAAAGCTCGTTTGAGCAGGATCAGCAACCTTTAAATAATGATAGGTTAAACAGCTAAAATATTTTGGAAAAAGAACAGTATCTGCATCTAATGAGGAAACAATTATATTTTGGTAAGGAATACCCAAAGGATCTATAATTTCTTCCTTAACTTTTTTTAGGGCATAGGTTTCATTAGAACCTTTGCCAGGCAGTTCTCCTTGAATGTTAGCTGGATGGAAGACAATTTTAAATTTGAAAAATGAATGGCCAAATTCTTTTTCAATTGTTTTGGCAACATCTTTGGCATATTGGCCAGCTCTTTCTTCAACTGCCAAAACTACAATTAAGCGGTCTTTTGGGAAATCATTTTTTAAAAAGGATTTAAAGCTTTCTTGAAGAACTTGGAGAGGTTCTTTGTACATTGGCAAGACTACCAAGTGATAAATCTGGCGCCAGTGAGGAATTTTTTTTACTTTAGCTAACCAATCAATTTTGGTATGGATCTGCATTCGAGCATACCCTGCTTTTAAGTGCAAAGAGAAATAGACAGTTCTCAAGAGCCAATAAATATCAAAACAGATTATAAAAACAGCAGCTAAAACTGGAGTTTGCCAAGCTAAAATAGTTAAGGTTATTAAACTACCCCAGGACAAAATTCCTGGCAGCATCTCAAAAGAGCGGTAAAGAAAGCGTTCTTTTTTGTCTTTGAGATCTGAGGCTTTGCCAATATGGAGATAATAAGGTATAGCCATAAATTTTAGGCCCGGCCTAACACATTTTAGGCCCGGCCTAAAATGTGTTCCCGGCGGGATTTGAACCCACAGTCTTCGGCTCCGGAGGCCGAGGTTTTATCCAGTTAAACTACGGGAACAAAATTTGACATCAATTGTTAACTTGCTATAGTTAATTATAGAAGATATATCCAAGAGAAAGGAGGTGACCTGCATATGGACAGATTGGCCTTGTTGGAACACAAAGAGCCTATCTTAACCTTTAAGGTTGGAGATAGGGTGATAATTGAGTTCGAAGATGGGTTGGTGGAAACTTATGAGATCGGCCAAGAAAGTGATCTCTTAAGAGATCCACCTATTATAACTCTGGAAAGCCCATTATGCAAGGCTATCCAGGGTTGCAAACTTGGAGAATGGATAAGTTTTCCATCTCCAAAGAGAGAAGGAGAAATCAGAGTAAGAGTTAAAAAGATAATAAGGAGGCACTCGTGAGGAGGGATGAGTTTTTCAGAAAGAGGCCTCTTTACTATCAATTTTGGCAAGGTAGAGGAGGCCTCTTTTTCTAGCCCGGGTGGCGGAAAGGTATACGCTGAGGTCTCAAAAACCTCTGGGCGAAAGCCCGTGTGGGTTCAACTCCCACCCCGGGCATAAAATTTTTCTAATAAAAGTAACCCTAAATGAGAAGCAAAAGACTCAAGAGGAGTTTTTACACTAAGCCAACTTTAAAAGTGGCCAAAGAGCTTTTAGGAAAGTATCTTGTTAGGAGAATTGGAAAGAAAAAATTAGAAGGCAAAATTATTGAGACTGAAGCCTATATTGGCCCAAAAGATCGGGCCTCTCATGCTTTTGGCAATAAACTGACCCCGAGAAATCTGGCCGAATATTTTATTGGTGGCCATATCTATATTTATTTAGTTTACGGAATGCATTGGCAGTTAAATATCTCAACTTATAAAGAGGGAAAACCTGAATGTGTTTTAATTCGGGCCTTAGATCTTGGCAGATTAGCAGATGGCCCAGGAAAGGTTTGTCGTTACTTAAAATTAGATAAATCATTTTATGGCGAGGATTTAACAAAAAGTAAGAGAATTTGGATTGAGGATCGAGGAGTTAAAGTTAGACCTAAAGAAATTTTAAGAACTCCAAGAATTGGTATTGATTATGCTGGTCCTTATTGGTCAAAAATAAAATGGCGCTTTTTGTTAAAAGAAACATCAGATGACTTAAAATAGGCAACCAAAGCTAAAATAACAACAATAAGGATAAAGGTCTATAAAAATTTTAAAAATAAATTTAATTTTTATGAATAACCTTAAAATAGTTGAATGGGTTTTGAGGGTGGCAGTTGCTGGCGAATTTATTGGGCATGGCGTTTTTGCACTTGAAGGAAAGAAGGCCTGGATTGACTGGTTTGCAACTTTTGGCATTTCTGATGTCAAAACAGCAACAATTCTGTTGGGGCTTGTAGGTTTAATGGATATTTTGCTGGCGATCTTGATTCTTATTAAGCCTATCCAGATTGCTCTTTTATGGATGGCGTTTTGGGGGTTCTGGACAGCTTTAGTTCGACCGATAGTTGGCGAACCTATCTGGGATTTTGTAGAACGTTGGGCAAATTGGGGCGCTCCTCTTTCCCTTTTCTTACTCAGAGGTTGGCCAAAAAACGTTAAAGAGTGGTTTAAATAATATGAAAAAAATTTTTATTTTCGCAATTATTGTTGGGATGTTATTTTTTACTACCAGCTCTGTTTTTTCTTATAGCCCTAGTAAAGATAAATTAGCCCAAGAAGCCTCTCAGATGGCCAGAGAAAATTTTTCAGATGATCATACAGCCATCAAAGAAGCCGAAGGTAAAGCGATTTGGCAGAAAATTCAAAACAAAGAAATAAATTGTGGTGATTTATCAGAGGATGATTTTGGTGCTTTGGGCGAGTACTTCATGGGACAGATGATGGGTAATTCTCATAGCTATATGAACCAAATGATGGTTAATATGTTAGGCAAAGATGGCGAAGAACAAATGCATAGAGTCATTGGTAAACGCTTGAGCGGATGCGACCCTTCAGCTTCATTTCAAGCTAAAGGTTTAGATTTTATGCCAATGATGTCAATGATGATGGGAGGATGGCAATTTCCCTTTAGCTTAAATCCAACGATGCGAGGTTTTGGGAGTAATTTTCCTTTGTGGTCTAGCTTTAATTTAGGGATTTTAACTTTAATTCAGATTGTGTGGCTTATAGTTGGTGTTCTGGCGATAGTTTGGCTTTTAAAGCAAATTAAAAAATAAGGAGATGGCTAATTAGATAGCCAAAAGTGCAGGCCAAAGCAATTGGTGGCAAAGCTGGCATTGGCTGCCTTTTTATTTGAGATAGAGATAAAAATAAACTAGTTAATAGTCCAAGCAAACTAAAAATTCCTATTATCAAACCAGCTGTCAGATTTTGAGCTAAAAGAGAGCTCATTAGCAATAAAGGAAGAGCAATGTCGCCACTACCTAGAAATATAAAATTCTCGCCAACTTTAATGTTGGTTGTTAAAGCTAAAAATCCTGATAGCTTTTGAGGTAAAATAAAAGCTAAAGGCGATCCAGCCTCTATCATTTCTTTGGCTATAAAAACCATATGTTTAGTTTTGTATACCGCAATAAAATCATAAACTGACATTAAGATCAAAAAACCAAGAACCAAGAGAGAGTTGAGTCCAATTCCAAGGAAAGCTGAAAGGCCTGTTAAGGCTAAAATTAAAATTAGATCGTGAAGCCACACAAAAGGCCTCAAAAACCAACCTATAAGCAACAAAATCCCCAAAAAGGGAGCTAAAATTCCTGGAAGCCATAAAGCTAAAAAAATAATACTGCCAAGATAAACGGCAATTGAAAAAATTATCTTAAAAAAGATATTTTTTAGTCTTGATTTGTGTTTTAACCAAATAGAAATTAACAGAACAAACAGAGTTGAAAGAGCTAAAGCTAAAATAATCTCTACAAAATTTAGAGGTGGTGGGGGAGGCAAGAGGCCCTTGAATCTAAAAGCAATAAGTTTGAGCGAGGCAACTCCAATCCCAAGAGCTGAAATTAAAAACAATAAGACCTCAGAGGCAATGATAACTTTATTATTTTTTACTACTTTTAAAAGCTTCTCCATAAATTCCTTCTTATGATATCATTAAATTAAAGATTTTACTAAGAAAATATTTATTTTGGATTGAAATTTAGTATGCCAAAATATTCGATTTTTATCTTAGCTAGTGTTTTGGTGATTGTTATTGGGAGTTTAGTTTGGTTGTTATTTGGTCGGTCTTTACCTCCTCCCTTACAAGATGATACCTTGACCATCCCGCCTCCGCCTTCTTATGAAGAGCAAATAGGATCTGGCACCCAAGATCAGATCTTACCAGTTGATAAAGGTTTTTTGGCAAAATCCAGAGAAAAAGGGGATATTTTTTGGATTCAAAACAACAAAAAATACCCTATAGCCTCAAAGCAAATTATAGATTTAATGGCTGATCAAGAGGGCTGGGATATTGATAAAGTAAAGATATTAACTGAGACTCAGTTAAGCGATTTTAAGACAGGACCAGTTTTTGTAGCTCAAGATCAAAAATCTGACGGCTTATTATTACAAATGAAGGGCGCGAGCAATATTTTTACCATTAGAGATGGACTTCGTCATTATGTACCCCAAAGAGAGTTTGAAGGCCGAGATTTGGATCCAAAGGATGTTATTTTAGTTAGTCCGCGCTTAATAAAGAAACTACCTTTTGGCCAGGGAGTTAATCACTTTACTTTACAAGAAGCTGCCAAAGCTAAAATAGTTCAAATTATTAGTACAGGTAAATTTTTTGAAGAGATTTTTAATTTTAAAGCTGGACCTTTTGAGGACCACACGGCCATCAATTTAGAAAAAGGCGATGTTTTGGTGAGTAAAAAAGGTAAGCAATCTTTAGTTGTAACCCAAGATTTTGAAGTTTTTATACCCAGACAACAAATTATTTCTTTGGAAGGGGTATTGGGAGCTTGTATTGATAAGTTTAAAAAATGGCCAGAAAAAGGTGAGATTCTTGATGTGACTTTAAACCTCAAAGATTGGAATCTGAAAGATGCCACTCAGCTTTTGTCATTGATCGAGATAATTGATCTAAAGTCCCTCCACAAAGAGCAATCGGCTCAAGAGGCTATTTGGCGTATTACAGATTCTCAAGATGTCAGTGAGTCAGCAGTTTCTTTGCTTTCAGCTGCGAACATTAATTTTAAAGATACCTTTAACTTTCCTCATTTATCTAATCCTTTTTTGAAAGATACTACTGAATTTATCATTCCCCCAGAACTTTCAATTCCAGGTTTAGTTGCTAAACTCATTCCAAATTGCCCCAACAATAAAGATGCTGATAGTGTTATTTGTGCCCAAGAACTCAAAAAAGCTATGCTTTTATATTTAGAAAAAGAGCCCTTACCTTCTACTGAAAACATATTCATTGATGCTCGTAGCCTTGGAATTTTGATGGCCTATCGATTTTCTGGAATTCAAGTGAAGGACTTTCCTGAACCTTTGGACCAGAAAACCCTAAATGCTGAAGCTTTAAAACTCGTAAGAGAATTAGAAACTGAAGGCTTTGTCGCTCCAGCTTTAAAAGTCCAAAAAATTGAGCTCTTACCAGATAAACTCTTAACTCAAGAAAGCGCTTTGTTTAAAGTAGAGGGGGATGGGATTTTGGAAATAGAAATAACTATTAAAGACCTTAACCAAAAAATTGTGTTTGAATCAGGCCAGGTTTTTGGAAATATTTTTGAATGGAAAAGCCTTGATAATGAAGGTAAAGTTGTTCCTAATGGCTTTTACACTTTTGAGGTGAAAGCCAGGGGTTTTAAAGGCGAGATTTTTGAATCAGAACCTTTACAGCTGATTGTCAGGAGGTAGCAGCTAAAGGAAAGGTAATTGTAAACTTACTGCCAACTCCTTCCATACTTTCTACAAAAATTTGTCCTCCCATTCTTTCTGTTAGCTCTTTTGAAATCCACAATCCTAGGCCTGTGCCTGGGATGTTTGCAGTTTGAGCTGTTTTTACTCGGTAAAACTTTTCAAAAAGGCGCTTTTGAGCTTCAGCTGGAATTCCAAGGCCAGTATCTTTAACTGAAATTAGGTATCTCTTTTTATTATTGTCAATCCAGGCTACCACTTTAATTTGGCCTTGGTTAGTATATTTAATTGCATTGCTAATGAGGTTGGCCAACACTTGATGCAATCTTTTAGGATTAGCCTTTATAAAGTAGGGGGTTGAAGGAAATTCTTTTTCTAAAACCAGATTTTTTTCTTGGGCTTTGTTCTGAAATTCAAAGATAACCTCTTGGATGATTTTTGATGGCTCTATTAGTTGGGGTGTAAGATCAAGACGTCCTTGTTCTATTCTTGATACTTCCAGAATATCAGCTACCAAATCAGCTAGATTCTTAGCTGAAATGCTAGCTCGCCAAAACATTTCTCTTTGCTCTGGAGATAATAGATTTTTAAGCTCTTCTCCTAGAGCTTCTATATAACCTCGGATGTTGATAATTGGGCTTTGGAGTTCATGAGTTGCCATACGGATAAAATTGTCCTTCATCCGATCTAATTCAGCAAGCCTTTTAGACAAAGAAACATATTCAAACAAGCGCGTGTGGTGAAGTATCAAAATAAGACTTAAACCCATAGCACCTACCATAATTAAATAAGATTTAAAAAGAGTCTCAGCTAAAAGGGTATCTGTCTCTTTTAAAGAAAGTTCAACGGTCAATAGACCTGTTTTTTCTCCAGCCTTATTATACAAAGGCTTAATTACACTCCAAGATCTTTCTTGAGCTTGGTTTGTTTTTAAGTTGGCAATAGTTTGGTCTTGAGAGAAAGCTAAAGCTAAAGCTGGCTCTGAACTTTGGTAACCTATCTCTTGGGGATTTTTAGAAGCCACGATCGAGAATAAACCTCCCCGCTCTTCTTTAAGAACCCTTAGCTCTAGAAGCTGAGGATTGTTTTTGGTAATAGTTATAATTTTTTCTTGAATTTTTTCTGGCTGGTCTAAAATTTCAGCAAAAAATTCAGCCATCACATTTTCAATCATTAGGGCATGGAGCTGCAAAAGATTGTCAATGCTTTTTTGAAAGGTTCTTACAAGAAAAAAGGTATTATAATAAAGAGTTAGGGGGATGAAAATGATTAAAAATAAAGAGAATAAAATCCCAGGATAGCTTTTTATAAATACCAATACTCTCTTTAAAAATTGCACCATATCTTTTTTGACTTTTTATTCTTTGCGTTTTAGAGCAATACCTATCACAATAAAAGCAACTCCGATTCCAAAGACAATAAGGGCAACGACTAAAATTAGAAAGTTTCTTTGAAGATTGTCTATCAAAGAGGCTGGACTTTTTTCTTGTTGGCCAAATAGGCGCACTAATTCTGATCCATGCTTTACAAATTCCACAGCTTGAGATTTTTTCTGGATTTGGCCAAGGTTATTGGTAACAGTGGCAAAGACCGTGTGCTGGCCGTCAGCTAAAGCTTTATCTAAAATGTATTCCCAACGACCAAACTCGTCAGCTTTAGTGATCACGATTGTTGGCAGAGAAAATATATATAAAGTAACGAAGCTGTGAGGTAGAGCTTTCCCAGAGATTTTTATACCAATCGCTTGTTTTTCTGGAATGGTGATTGTTTCAATTTTTTCTATAGTTAAATCAGGAGAAGGTTCTAAATCAACTTTTCTTGGGTCTTGGTATTTAATTTTTGAAGCTGGAGAAGGGTTGAGAAGGTCAAAACCTAATTTCATTTCATCTCCATCTAAAAACCCATCGCTATCTGTGTCAGCTATCAAGGGGTTTGATCCCAAACGGAGTTCTTCATGGTCTGGGATGTTGTCTAAATCAGAGTCTCTAGCTAACTCCTTTCTTTTTTGTTCTTCAAGGAGAATTTTTTCTTCAGCGAGCTTTTCAGCCTCAGATATTGTTTGAAGGATTCTTTCTCTGAGTTGATTAGTTTTTGTTTCGATCTCAGTTTTAGACTCAGGAAGGGCAACATTTAAGATATCTTTGGCTGTTTTGTCAACTGTTTCTGAGATAGCTTTTTTAATTTCTTCTTTTTCTTCTTTGGGTAAAGTTGGAGAAACTAGATCTTTTATGGCTTTTTGAGATGTTTCTTTTAATTCTTTGGTTTTAACTTCAATTTTCTCTTTGATCTCATCTTGGATTTTGGGCAAGGTTTCTTTTTTTAATTCCTCAACTACCTCCTCTACTTTTTCTTGAATTTTGGACTCTTTTTTGTGAATTTGATCTTCTTCAATTTTGAGCTCTTGGGTTTTTTGAGCGACTTTTTCTTTAATTTCTTCTATTTTTTTAAGTTCTTGCTCAGTTTTTAGAACCTCATTAGCAACCATTACTTGGATTTTGTTTGCCCAGTAATCTCCAAATTCGCTTGTGACCTTGGGCAGAATAAAATAATAGCCATTAGGGGTATTGGTAGTATCCCACAAATATGTCCATACTTTATCTTGATCTGTCAATTGTCCCTGACCAAGATAAGTTGGAACGAGAGAACTTGGGACCCTAAGATAGAATTCTACAGAGGTTGCGCCTTCAACTTCAAAAGAAATAGTAATTTTCCCTGAAACCAAAGAATCTGGTTTTGGATTTAAGAATTTTCCTAAAGGAACTTTTGAGATAATGTCTGGAGGAGGGGAGAAAGAAGCTGGTCGATTTTCTTTTGGAGAACTTAATTCCTTTCTTTCTTTATCCTCTTTATTTTTTTCTCTAATTTCTTCATCTTCAGAAATAATTTCATTTGGCTCGTTGTCTTTATTATTAAGAGTCGATCTCTCTAAAATTTCATCAGAAATAATGTTATCTTGTTTTAATTTTTCATAAGGCTTAATTTCTGTTTTTGGTTTGAATTTTTCTATTATTTCCAAAGAAGGTATTTCTGGCATTGGTTGAAAAAAATCAGGAGGTTTTTGATCAAGATTACTAGAGAAGGTTAAAAAAACGATTTGGAATAAAAGCCAAGTTAAGTAATTCATAGGTTTTTATTTAATTTTTAATCTAACTCTATTTTAGCATATTCTAAAGCTTTCTTGGCTATCTCTCTATCGTCCCAGGGTAGTTTTTGGCCTTTAGCTAAGCACATCCAAGGTTCAGCACCTTTACCAGTAATAATTACCACATCGCCAGAGTTAGCTAGTTGAATAGCTTTTTTTATCGCTTCTTTTCTATCTAAAATTTTGAGTAAATTTGGTTTGAATTGTTCTGCTTTTTTGATACCTTGCTCAATTTGATCTAAAATTTCTTTTGGATTTTCATCATAAGGATCTTCGTTAGTAAGAATTATATATTGGCAATATTTAGCTGCAATTTTGCCCATTTCAGGTCTTTTCCATTTGTCTCTTCCGCCACCTGCTGAACCAAAGACACAGATCAGTCTTGTTTTTAAATTTTTATTAGTTGGATTCTCTAACAAAGTTTGATATACGCTTTCAAGAGCATCTGGAGTATGGGCATAGTCTACCACTACCTTGAAAGGTTTTTCTTGAATGACCTCCATTCTTCCTGGCACACCTTTGATATTTTTTAAAGCTTCAGCCATAAGTTTTAGCGAGATATTTTCTACCAAACAGGAACTTATAGCTGATAGAGCATTATAAACATTAAAGAGGCCTGGCAAAGGGAGATGGAACTGGATATTCTGGATTTTAAAACTTGAATAATTTTCTTGAAGTTTAATATCTTTTGCTTGGATAATTTTGTATTTTGAAGCTTCAATTTTTAATTTTGAGTTTGGAATTTCTATTTGGTAGCCATATTTTTGGCTTGCTGGGAATTTCGAAAAATACTCAAAGTTTTCATCATCTAAATTTAGAATATGGGTTTTTTTCGTGATTTTAAATAGTTCAGCTTTAGCTTGGCGATATTTTTCAAAAGAGCCGTGAGCTTCAATATGTTCAGGTCTTAAATTGGTAAGAATGGCTGTATCAAATTTTATAAATCGATGGCGGTTCTGTTTTATACCTTCTGAAGTTACTTCGACTATGGCGTATTGACAACCTTCTTTTTGAGCTCTCTTTAGGAGTTTTTGCAAATACCATCTTCCAGGCATAGTCATTTTTAGAGTGTTTTTTTGCGAGACTTCTCCAATTTTAAAATCTAAGCTTGAAAAAGCTGCAACTTTAAAGCCAGCTGTCTTTAAAATTTCATAGATAAGATTGACAACGGTTGTTTTGCCATTAGTTCCTGTAACTCCAATAACTTTTAATTTTCTTGAAGGAAAGCCATAATATAAAGCTCCCAAAAAATTCAAGAGGAGGTGGTAAAAATTTAAAAGCTTTTCAGGCAAAAACTTTCGAAAGAATTCTTTTGGCATAGGTCTTTTTATTTTTTATCTTTTTCCAAGACGTTTTAAAGCTATTTTGATTTTATCTTTAGGATTCAAGTTAGGATTTTCTTTCTCAATCAATGAGAGAACTTCCAAACAGGACTTTTTAGAAAAGCCAAGGCTCAACAAGGCCTTTAAAGCCTCTTGATCTACTTTGATTTCTTTTGAAGTTTTATCTTTTGCTCTCAAAATATATTCCAATTTTCCTGTCAGTTCTAAAGCAATTTTTTGAGCTTTTTTACGACCAACTCCAGGCACCTTCTCAAAAAAAGATAGATCGCCTTTAGTTAGAACCTCTTTGAGCTGATTTATTGAGCCCAAACTTGAAATGCCAAGAGCAGTTTTTGGACCTATGCCCGGAATTCCATAAACAATTTCAAAAACTTCAAGCTCTTTTGGGTCCAAGAAGCCATAGAGCTCTAAAGCATCCTCTCTTGGATATAAAAAAGTGTAAAGCTTTACTTCTTGCCCTATTTGTGGCATTTTAGAAATTGCCTTTTGCGAGAGAAAAACTTTATACCCAATGCCATTAACCTCCAAAATTACAAAAGATTCGGCCTTAGAGATTAGTTTACCTTGGAGAAAATAGATCATAAAATAAACAAAAAAATAGACAAAAATTCAAAAACTCCCCTCTTTTTTCATCTATTTTTTTGAATTGTGGCTTTATTTTATCATGTTTTATCTTTCTTCTCAATTTAAACCTTCTGGCGATCAGCCTCAAGCTATTAGAAAATTAATTGCCAGGATCAAAGCTGGCTCAAAGCACAATGTTTTGCTTGGAGTTACAGGTTCTGGTAAGACCTTTACTATGTCTAAAGTTATTGAAGCTCTTCAAAAGCCAACTTTAATCATTTCGCCAAACAAAACTTTGGCTGCCCAGCTTTATCAAGAGTTTAAAGAATTTTTCCCCAAAAACCAAGTTCATTATTTTGTTTCTTATTATGATTATTATCAGCCTGAGGCCTACCTTCCTCAAACTGACACTTATATTGAAAAAGATGCCAAAATTAACCAGACGATTGATAGATTGCGCCATGGTGCTGTCCAGGCCTTACTTAGGGATCGCTATACTATTATCGTAGCTTCGGTTTCTTGTATTTACAATTTGGGTTCGCCAAAAACTTATCAAGAGGTATCTTTTGAGATAAAAACCGGACAAAAGATAACTCGTAAAGAATTCTTAGAAATTTTGGCCGGACTGCAATATCAGCGCAATGACTACGATTTTAATCCAGGGAATTTTAGGGTTAGGGGAGAGGTGGTGGATATTTTTTCAGCAAGTTCTCGAGAAGTTATTCGGGTTGAATTTTTAAACAATGTTATTGACAAAATTTCTATCTTGAAATTTAAGGCCGAAAAATTTGGCGATTTGGGAACTTTAAAAATAGGAGCTTTTGATCAGAGACTTGAAAATTTTATTTTATTTCCAGCCCAATTCTGGGTAACTCCAAAAGATCGTTTAAAAATTGCTCTTCAAAATATCAGGCAAGAACTTGAAGAAAGGTTAAAAGTTTTAAGAAAACAAAAAAAGTTTTTAGAGGCCGAGCGCCTTGAGAAAAGAACCAATTTTGATTTAGAAATGATAGCTGAATCTGGCTACTGTCACGGAATTGAAAATTATTCTAGACACCTTGAATTCAGAAAGCCAGGAGAAAGACCATTTACTTTATTGGATTATTTCAAGGAACATCAAGATTTTTTAGTTTTTATTGACGAATCTCATTTAACCTGTCCTCAACTCAAAGCTATGAGTGTCCAAGATCGATCTAGAAAAGAGGTCTTGGTAGAGTATGGTTTTCGCCTACCTTCTTGTTTGGATAACCGACCTTTAACCTATGAAGAGTTTGAAAATTTAGCTTTAGAATTAGTTTATGTTTCAGCTACCCCAGGGCCCTTGGAACTTAAAAAGGCAGGAAAAAATAATATCGTAGAGCAATTAGTAAGACCAACAGGTTTACTTGAACCTAAAGTTGAAATTCGGCCTGCCAAAGACCAAATTCAAGATGTCACTAAAGAAATAAAAAAGCTGGCAGCCAAGAAAGAAAGAGTTTTGGTTATTACTCTTACTAAGCGTTTAGCTGAAGCCATTTGTGATTATTTGATCTCTCAAGGAATAAAAGTCAGCTATCTTCATTCTGAGGTCAAAACTTTAGACCGGCCAGAAATTTTAAGAAAACTACGTCTTGGAGATTTTGAGGCCTTAGTTGGGATAAATCTTTTGAGAGAAGGATTAGATTTACCCGAGGTTTCTTTAGTAGCTATTCTCGATGCTGATAAAGAAGGCTTTTTAAGGTCTGAAACCACTTTGATTCAAATTATCGGTCGAGCCTCAAGGCATCTTAAAGGCCGAGCAATTTTATATGCAGACTCGATTACGAGTTCTATGAAACGAGCGATAGCTGAGATCAGGCGTCGAAGAAAAATTCAAGAAGATTTTAATAAAAAACACAAAATTAAGCCAAGACCCATAATAAAAAAAGTCCGTCAATGGGAGATAGGAGAGAAAAAAGAGGCAATTGGAGTTGAGTTTGGAATTTTAAAAGATATTAAATTATTAGAAAAAGAAATGAAAGAAGCAGCAATCAATCTTGACTTTGAAAGAGCTGCCAAAATTAGAGATCTTATTAAAAATTTGCAAAAAAAGAGAAATGAGGTAAAATCAATAAGGTTATAGATTTATTTATGCCAATCACAAAATCAGCCCAAAAAGCTCTTAGAAAAGAGATCAAAAGAAGAAGACACAATCAGATTTACAAAGCTCGTATCAAGAAGCTTATAAAGGAATTTAGGAAATTTGTCTTAGCTAAAGAAGCTCAAAAAGCCAAAGAAATTTTGCCTTTGGTTTATAAGGCCTTAGATAAAGCTGCCAAAGAGAAAGTCATAAAAAAGGGTCAAGCTGATAGAAAAAAATCTCGTTTAGCTTGTCAACTCAACAAAATTTTGACTCAAGGTTAGAATTTTGTCAAAAACAGCTCCAAGGCTGTTTCAGGCGTTATATTGCCAACTTTGATTTGAAAATCAAGGTTAGCAAGCTGGCGATAAAGAGAATTGAGTTTCTCTTGTGAAAATAATTTAGCTGGAACTAAAGCTTTTTTAAGGACAAGAGGATGAAGCGAGGTCTTTTTTTGAATTTGAAAAAGGCTAAACTTTCTTTCTAGTAAGTCCTTGAGCTGGATTAAAACTCTAAATTGATAAACAACCATTGAAAAAAGATACAAGGAATTTTCACCTTGTTGCAGATGCCTTGAGATTAACTTTAGAGCTTTAGCTTTTTGATTTAAAGCTAAAGCCTCGATGGTTTCAAAGATATGGCTATCTTTGATATCTTTAACATACAAAGCAACATCTTTTTTTAAAATAACTCGGCCCTTGATCGCTGTGGATAGTTTTTTGATCTCATTAGATATCTGCCACAAATTATTTCCGGTTCTGGCTATCAGTTCTTTCAAAGCTGATAGCTTAATTTGAGCTCCATTTTTTAAGAATTCTTTTTTTGCGAATTCAAAAACTTCCCAGCTGTGAAGGGGATGGCATTCTTGAATAACAGCCTTTTTTAAAAGTAAATTAAAAAGCTTTGAATTTTTATTTGGAATTCCTTGCTCCAAAATAATAAGAGCATAGTTTTGAGGTAATTTTGGAGTTTTTTTAAGAAATTCTTCAAGAAAATTTTCAGCTAAAGCATTTTTAAAAATTTGCTCAAGTATTAAAATTTTAAAATTGGTAAATAATTCTAAATTATTCATCTGAAAGAAGATCTCTTTAAAATTTTCTTTTTCAGCATCAATTCTTTTAATTTCAATTTTAGGGCTATAGTTTTTTTTCTGTAAATTAAAAACAAGCTCTTTGAGAGCTTTTTTTAAAAGATAAGAATCTTGACCATAGATAAAGTAAAGCATAATTAAATTTAACTTAGAACTTTTTTTACCTTGTCAATAATTTCAGCTGGCGTGAAGTGGGCTTTGACCAAAAAATCAACTGCTCCCAAGCGTAAACCTTTTTCAATGTCATCTCTTTGACCTAAATTTGAGAGGATGATTACTGGAATTTGAGAAAGTTGGGGGTCTTCTTTGATTTTTGCCAAGAGCTCAAAGCCATCAATCCCAGGAAGGATAAGATCTAAAAGCACGAGATTAGGATTTTCTTTGGCGATCTTTCTAAAACCCTCTTCGCCATCAATTGCTTCAATTACCTCAAAACCTTCTTCTTGAAGTTTTCTTGAAATGAGTTCTCTTAAAAATTTATCATCTTCGACGACTAAAATTTTTTGAGCCATAGGATTTTTGAAATTAGTAAAATTAATAAATAAAAATTCGCAAGGACCAAATTTCTTTTAAGATTCCTAGAAACAATTTCCATAAACTCAGCCAATTTGATTTTTGATTTTATCTATTATTTCTTTTAGATTCAAGCGAGGTTTTATTAGCCAGTCTTTAGCTCCTAATTTTTTAGCTCTGGCGAGTTCTTCAGGTTGTCCCAAATTTGAGATGACTATTACTGGAATATTTTTCATTTCTATATTTTGACTCATTTTTTCTAAAACTTCAAAGCCATCAACTTCTGGCATTACAATATCTAACAAAATAAGGTCTGGTTTTAGAATTTTAATTCTTTCCAAACCCTCTTTGCCATTTTTGGCTAAAAAAACATTGTAGTTCTCTTCGGATAGTTTTTTATAAAGAAGATCTGAAATTATTTCTTCGTCCTCAACTATTAATATTTTTTTTATTTGATCTGTCATAATTATATCATCTTTTTTATTCCTTTGGTATATTTATCTTAAGATATTCATTTTTGGGAGGCAATAGGGAGAGTAAAATGAAAAGTAGTCCCTTGGTTCTCTTTGGACTCAAACCAGATTTGCCCTCCATGGGCTTCAACGATGTTTTTGGCAATAAATAGTCCCAGGCCTGTGCCGGTAGTTTCTAAGCGTAAGATATTTGCACCTCTAAAGAATCTTGAAAAAACCCTATCTTGCTGATCACTTGGAATTCCAACCCCAGTATCTTTTATCGCAAATTCAATTTTATCTTTGGTTGGTCTAGAAATAGAAATGACAATACTTCCACCAGCAGGTGTATATTTTATGGCATTATCAAGTAAATTCTGGATTACCAGTTTAATTTTTTCTTGATCTACATAAATAGAGGGTAGTTCTTCTTTTGGCAGGAGCAATCCGAATCTGATTTTTTTGCGGAGTATTTCTTCTTGGAAGGCTTCGATAACTTGACGAGACAAAGTTTCAAGCTTACAAGGAGTCTTTTCATAAATATACCTTCCTTCTTCGATGCGGGTAACATTCAAAAGGTCGTTAATAAGAGTTATCATTCTTTCATTCGATTGATAAGTTTTTTCAACAAATTCTAATTGTTCTTTTGTCAGTCTTCCAAGGTCGCCATCTAAAAGCATTTTCAAAGTCCACTTAATGGCTGATAAAGGCGTCCTTAGTTGATGGGCGGCTATAGACACGAACTCGCTTTTTAATCTTTCAACTCTTTTTTCTCTGGTGATATCGTGGATAAGAATTAAAGTTCCTATTTCTACCCCATCTTTAGTTACAATTATCGATGTGACTTCAAAGGTTCGGCCCTCAGGAGTTTGCAGTTCCTGGCGCCGAAATTCTTTTTTGATTCTTACTTTTTCTAAGACTTTAGCTAAAGCTGGAGGTTCCTTAATTTCTTGAATATTTTTTCTTAAGATCTCTGAAGAGTTTATCCTAAAAAGCAATTCAGCATTTGGATTGAAAATTTGAAGAATTTTATTTTGATCAAAAAAAAGCAGGGCGTCAGTAAAATTATCAATAATAGCTTTTACTTTTGCTTGCTCTTGTTCTGACTGCTTTTTTGCTTGCTCTACATCCTCTAAAATGTTCAAGAGAGCTTTTCTTGAATTGCGCAGTTCTTGAACGGTTTCAGCCAGCTTTTGGGTCCGTTCTTTTACTTTCTGTTCCAATTCTTTTTGGAGTTTTTTAAGTTCAGTAATATCAGATAGAGCCAAATAATAGCCAATAACCTGGCTCTTTTCATCAATCCTCACATTGGCCCAGATCTTAACAATTTTTTCTCCTTGAGGGGAAATCAAAGATAATTCTTGTGAGATCTTGCGATTTTTCAAAATTTCTTGATGCAAAATTTTGGCTCTTTGTTGGTCTTGCAAAATTGCAGATAAGTGCTGACCAATCAGATCTTCTGGTTTTTTAGATAAAAATTGACCCAAAGGCTGATTTGCCTCAAGAATTATTCCTTGAGGGTTAATATAAGAAAGAGGCAAGGGGATAAATTGCCATAAATCATTTAAATATGTCTCTAAATACTGCAGGTATTTTGTTAATTGCTCTTTAGCTTGATTCTTTTGGTATTTTTTAACTGAGAGTTCTTCCATAGTTAGTTTTTTAAAAGACCTAATTTTTACCACTTTACTTTAAAAAGATGGCGGGAGCCACCTTTAAAAACACACTCTTTTTCTTGGATTTTAATGTTTTCTGGCTGAACAATGTAGCTAGCTATTTGATGGATATAGCCTTCAACAATTCGGCAGTGAACTTGATGGCCAGCTTGAAAATTCTCAAGGGCCAAAAGAAGCTCTTTGTTTTTGGGATCATATTTTTCAACCTTTAGGTTGCCAGTGAGGTGAAATTTGCGCCAATATTCTTGGAGATCTTCAATAATTTTTTCAACTGAGATAAAATACCTAGCCATAATTCTGCGAATAAGAGATGTTTTTGCCATCCAACGGCCAACTTCTCTTAAAGTTTCATCTTGCCAGCCAAAAATTTTTTGAGCAGTTAGAGCTATTAATTCATCATAGCTCTCAGGATACCAGGCAAATTTCTTGAGATTTTTTGAATTTACTTTAAGTCCCAAATTTTCTAATTCCTTTTCAAGCCTCGCTAAACCTTCTGACCCTTCTTTTTCTTTAACAAAATCAAAATAATCTTGAAGGGCAATTCCAATAACCTTGCCCTCTATTTTTTCTGGTTCAGATTTTTCTGATAAAGACTGTTCAATCATATTGCGTTTTTAAGTTTATAATCCAAATCTGATTTTATAGAGATTATTTTGGCAGATCTAAAAATTGACGGTTCTTACAAGCTTCTAACTCTTCTTTTAACTTTTTAATTTCTTGTTTGAGCTCAATCATTTTCAATTCCCGGCCTACCACCGCTCGATGAAATTTTTCTAATTCTTCGATTTGATTTTTTAATTCTCTGGTGCGCCTTTCAACGATTTCTTCTAATTTAGCATTTATTTCCTCCAATTCTTTTGTTCTAGCTTTGACTTTAATTTCCAAGATCTCCTTGGCTTCTTTAAGTTTTTGTTGGGTTTTTTCAAGTTCTTGGTGTTCCATAATAAAGCTTCGTGCTATTTTAAACACAATCAGAGCTCCAGCTAAAGATATTAAGGCCATACCTTTTTCTCCAAAGGATGAAAAAAACCACCCTCCAATTACAATAAAGATCATCAATACCAAGGTTATAGCTCCAATAATTAAAGAAGATAGCATTGCCTTTGAAATCCAAATTTTAATTGGCATAATTTTTTAAAATTTTAGGGCAGTCTTGGAATTAAGGACTTAAAATCTAGTTTTAAAAACAATTCTTTGGCTTTTTCTTTGTCATATTTTGGCCAGATGCAGGAATTCAAATTGAACTTAATTGGAAGATCAGTCCTAATTAAAGCCAGAGCCTTACTTAAAAAAGCCTGGTCTTTTTGACTTTTCAATTTTTTGACCAAACTCTCTTTAAAAAGTTTTGGGTTTTGTTCTAAAGCTTCATATATTTTTTCCAAAGAGCCAAATTTTTGAATTAAATCCTTTGCGGTTTTCTCCCCGATACCTTCTATCCCAGGGATGTTATCTGAAGCATCGCCTTTAAGGGCTTTAAAATCTGCTAGTTGTTCTGGAGAGAAACCAAATCTTTCTTTGACTTCTTTTTCTCCATATAAAATCGTATCTTTGACCCCTTTCTTTAGGGTATAGACCTTTATATTTTGTTTAGCTAACTGAAGGACATCTAAATCTCCGCTCACAATTATTACCTCTAAGTTGTCTTGAGCTCTGAAATTTTTAGTTAGAGTGCCAATGATATCATCAGCCTCAAACCCTTGGAGTTCAAAAATTGGTATATTCAAAGCTTTAAAAACATCTTTGGCTAAGGGTATCTGTTCAGCTAAGCTTTGAGGAGTTTTTGGGCGGTTAGCTTTGTAATTCTCAAATAATTCATCTCGGAAAGTTGGACCTGGCAGATCAAAAGCCGCAGCAATGAAAGATGGTTTAAAATTTTGAATTGCCTTGAACAATACTAATACTAAACCATAGACCGCATTTGTTGGTTTGCCTTGATTTGAGCTCAAAGGGGGCAAAGCATGAAAAGCTCGGTGGAGCAAAGAGTGAGCGTCAATAAGTAAAAAAGTTTCAGACATAAAATTTAAAATAAATTCCAAATTTAAGCTATTTTTTATTTTATCACTTTAATTTTTCTTACTCCATACTTTTTAAAACTAAAAGCAAGCCATAAGGTTTTCTTTGGAAGCAATTTTTTAATTTTTTCAGCCCACTCTATAGCAACGATACTTGAATTGTCTTTAAGAATTTTTTTTAATCCTAGTTTTTCCAATTCTAAAGGTTTTTTTATTCGATAACAGTCAATGTGATAGAAATGGCGAAAGTCTGAAAGAGAAGAATTAGCTATAGGATATCTTTTTATCAAAATAAAAGTTGGACTTGTGATTTTTTGTTTGATACCAAGACCTTTAGCCAGTCCTTTAATAAAAGTTGTCTTGCCACAACCTAGTTCACCTTCTAAAGCTATAATTGTCGGTCCAGATTTTTTAAATTTTTTTAATTTCAACAATTTTTTGGCCAAACTTTGACCAAGAGCTAAAGTTTGGCTAGGTGACTTAGAGAGGTATTGAGTTTTGTTTAAAAATAACATAAAGTGAATTAGAGATTTGAAAGTTTACTTTTATAACTAAATTTTAGTATGACTTTGGCTTTAAAAAAAGTAGGTGGCCAAGTAACTGTTTCTCTTGAAAGGGCAGCTGAAATCAAAGAGCGCATCAAGAACATTTCAGATTTAAAGCGCGACATCCTATTGAACCTTTACAAGAGTACAAGCGAAATCGAAGAAGTTATGTTAGCTGGCGCTTTTTATCTTGAAGTTTCTGATATCCATTTAGAACCAAAAGAAAAAGAAACCCTTTTGAGAGTAAGAATAGATGGCGTACTGCACGATGTCTTAAATATCAGTCCCAGGGCTTACAAAGCTCTTTTGAACCGGTTTAAAGTTCTTTCGGGTCTTAAACTCAATATTACTTCAAAGCCCCAAGATGGCAGATTCTCTTTAATTTTAGAAGGGACCCCAATAGAAATTAGAACTTCTTCTCTGCCAGCTGAATATGGCGAGGGATTGGTTTTGAGAATTTTAAATCCAAAATGGGTGGTCAGCATGGAAGAGCTAGGATTGAGACAAGATCTTCTTGAGCTTTTTTCTCGAGAAATTAAAGCTCCACATGGTATGATTATTTGTACTGGACCTACCGGTGCTGGAAAAACTACTACTTTGTATGCCTTTTTACAAAAAATTAACAATCCTGAAATTAAAATTATTACCATCGAAGATCCTATTGAGTATCATTTGCCAGGGGTAGAGCAGACCCAAGTGGATGAATCTAAGGGCTACACTTTTGCCAATGGTTTAAGAGCAATTGTGCGTCAAGATCCTGATGTCATTTTGGTAGGCGAGATAAGAGATCTGGAAACGGCCCAAATTGCTCTTCAAGCTGCTCTCACCGGCCATTTAGTTTTTTCAACTTTACATACCAATGATGCTGCAGGCACGGTGGCTCGACTTAGAGCTTTAGGAGAAATACCTGCCAACATTGCACCAGCTTTGAATTTAGCAATTGGTCAGCGCCTTGTGAGAAAAGTTTGTAAAAAGTGTGTTACTTTCCAAAAAATATCGCCAGAGATTATTTCCGAATTTAAAAAGGCCTTTAGCATTCTTGATCCTAATAAAGTAAAAATACCTCAAATTACAAAAGAAACTCTTATCCCAAAAATCGTTGGTTGCCAAGAATGCAATTTTACTGGCTATAAAGGCCGAATCGGAATTTTTGAGGCCTTTATGGTAGACGAAGAAATGGAGCAGTTTATTCTTCAAGATCCTCCTATTAGCGCTATGAAAAAAAGAGCTATCCAAAAAGGAATGGTGCCAATGAGGCAGGATGGCTTTATTAAAGTTTTAGAGGGCATTACTAGTATTGAGGAAGTAGAGAGAGTTGCAGGAGAAGTGCATCCAGAATGAATTGCCCTTAAGCTGGGGGCATAACTCTACGCCTGGTGCTGTAGTTTTGGAACTTCCCCGAGGAATTGCAGAGCCAGAGCCCCACAATCCAAAAACTAAGAGAAGCTCTTTATGCCCCCAGCTTAAGGGCAAACAAGTTAAATAAAACTTGAGGCAAAGTCCTAAATTTCTTGGTAGACCTAAATTATAACAGAATAACTTTTTTATGTCAAGAGTAAGAGATCAATTCTCAAATTTTAACCAAGAATCAGCTTTAACTCAAGAAGACCAGATTCTTGATATTACTTTACGTCCAAAGAGATGGGAGGAATACATTGGCCAAGAGAAAATCAAGCGAAGTATTCAAGTAATGATCCAGGCAGCTAAACAGCGCGGCCAAACTCCAGAACACATTCTCTTTCATGGTTCAGCTGGTCTTGGCAAAACTAGCCTTTCTTATCTCATTGCCAAGGAGATGGGAAAGAATATAAGAGTGACTTCTGGACCGGCAATTGAGCGAGCTGGCGACCTAGCTGCTATTTTAACTAATTTAGAACCAGGCGATGTTCTTTTTATTGACGAAGCCCATAGGCTAAATGCAGTGGTTGAAGAGTATCTTTATCCTGCTATGGAAGAATTTAAACTCCATTTGATTTTAGGCAAAGGGCCTCTGGCCAGAACTCTGGATCTTGAATTGCCTCCTTTTACTCTTATTGCCGCCACTACCAGATTAGCTCTTTTATCTGCACCTTTAAGGTCGAGATTTGGAGCTATTTTCCAACTCGATTTTTATACTATTCAAGAAATAGCAGCTATTTTAGAAAGGTCAGCTCAAATCCTAAAAGTTGAAACTGACAAAGAAGCTCTGCTTTTAATTGCTCAGCGCTCAAGGTTCACTCCAAGGGTTGCTAATCGGCTTCTAAAAAGAATAAGGGATTTTGCCCAGGTTGAAGGAGAGGGCAAAATTACTCTCGAGCAAGCTAAGAAAGCTTTGGAATTTTTAGAGATTGATGAGCAAGGATTAGAACCAACTGACCGCCTTATCTTAAGAACTTTAATCGAAAAATTCGGAGGAGGGCCTGTTGGTTTGAAATCTTTGGCAGCTGCCTGTGCTCAGGAGGAAGACACAATTTTGGAGGTTTATGAGCCCTATTTGATGCGACTTGGGTTTATTGAAAGAACGCCCAAAGGTCGAGTTGCTACCCCTTTGGCTTATGAACACTTAAAAATAAAACCTCCTTGGAGGCAGAAAAAATTGTTAGGCCAGCCTAAAATTTTATAGATTTTTTAGCTTCGAGCAACGCACATACCTATAACCTTTTTTGCTCCAGCTTTTTTTAAAACCAAACTTGCTTCTCTCATAGTCGTTCCTGTGGTATAGACATCGTCTACCAAGAGCACAAATTTTTCTTGAATTTTTGGTAAGTTTTGGACTGCAAAAGCTCCAGCTAAATTTTTCACTCTTTCTTGTTTGCTCAATTCCATCTGAGGAATTGAGTTTTTGATTTTAATTAAAACATCTTTTTCCATTGGAAGGCCAAGATGATTTGAAAGTTCTTGAGCCAAAAGCTCTGATTGATTAAATCCCCGCCATCTTAATCTGGATTTAGAGAGAGGCAGGGGCACCAAAACTGGCTTTTGAGCCAAAAGCACTTCTTGATATTCAGACAGCTTCAATTGTGCTATAATATAAAGAGCTAAAGGCAAAGATAGTTCTTTGAGAAAGGGTGGATACTTAAACTTGTGAATAATAGTTTTGACCAATTTTTCTTCAAAAGATAGAGGCGCAATTAAACCATCTAGTTGATAAAAAGAGCACTGTTTACACTTTCTAGGCTCTGGAAACATTTTAGGTTGATTACACAAACACCAAAATTTGTCTGGAATCTCTTGCAAGGAAAAGCAGTCTTGGCACAAAGCTTCACCTTCTCTTTTGCAGATTACGCAATAGAGAGGGAATATAGTTTTTACTAAATTTGCTAACAAATCAAAGGACATAGAAATAAGAGGCAGAAAGCCCAAAACAATTCTCTTTATTTTATCATTGAATATGGTCTTTCCAATTTTTTCAACTACTCCCCGCAAAATTTTGGGCATAGACATTGGAACTTCAGCTATAAGAGTGGTAGAATTAAGTAGAGGCAAAGAGGTCCCAAGACTTGAAAATTATGGCGAGCTTAAAAGTAAGTATTTATATGGAAAGCCCTTCAGAACTTTTGACAAAAAATCTCTGTCTTTATCAACAGAGGAAGTAGCCTCAGCAATTCTAGCTATTCTTGAGGAAGCCAAGATAGATACTAGAACTGCTAATTTTTCTCTTCCCGATTTTTCAAGTTTCTTTACTACTTTTACTCTTCCTCCTATGAGCACCGAAGAGCTCAAGGAGGCTGTAAAGTTTGAAGCCAGACAGCATGTTCCTTTGCCAATTTCTGATATGGCTTTAGACTGGATGACAGTTGGTGGCATTCAGGAAGGAAAGATAGTAGGCAATATTAAAATTCTCCTGGTAGCTATTCCTAAAAGAGTAGTCGAACAATACCAAGAGATAGCAAAATTAGCAGGGTTAGAATTGAAAAACTTAGAAGCAGAGGTGTTTTCCTTAAACCGGGCCTTGCTTATTCCAGAGAAAGATGACATCGTGGCTTTAATTGATATTGGAGCTCAAAGCACCACCTGTAGTATTATTGATGAAGGTAATTTAAAACTGAGCCACAGCTTTGATATAGCTGGCAACGATCTGCTTGGAGCCCTTATGGATGAGTTAGATCTTGACCCTGAAACTGCAGAAAGGTTACAGAGCCAATATGGTCTTGAAGATAAAGGAGGAGTGGTTCAGAAAATTTTGATAAATAAACTTGACTCTATTATAATGGAAATAGAAAAAATATTTCAGCATTTTCATGAGATTGAAGGCAAAATAGTTAAGAGAATTTTATTAGCTGGAGGCTTGGCTATGATGCCAGGGTTAGTCAACTACTTTTCACAAAAACTTAGAAAACAAGTTGAGGTTGGCAATCCCTTTGAAAACATCTCTTATCCTCAGATTTTAGAAGGATTATTAAAACAATCAGGTCCAGCTTTTGCTATTGCGGTCGGTGTTGCCAAAGGCACAGTTAGCATTTAAATTTTAATTTTAAATTTTTGGAATAGAACTAATATGGCTATCTCTATTGAAACACCAAAAAGAGAAGAGGTAGAAGTTACCACAAGTCCACTCTTCATTTTAGGAGCTATTATTTTTTTGTTTTTGGTGGTTGGTTCTTATTTTTTGTTGATAGTTTTAATAAAAAATGCTCAAGAGGAGATAAAAAAGGGCACAGAGCTTTTGAAAACTGGAGTTACTGCTCAAGAAAAAGAACTTGAAACCAGGGTTTTAAGCTACAAGCAAAAAGCCCAAGATATAATTCCGCTTTTGGAGCGACATAATCTTCCAAGTGTTTTTTTTGAGTCTTTAGAGAAAGCTACTCACCCTTGGGTCAGGATTGTCAAATTGTCTTTAGATGCCAGTAAAGGGACCATAAGCTTAGAAGGCATTACTGAAAATTTTGAGAGCTTAGCTCAGCAAGCTGAGCTTTTGAAAAAAGAGGTTTATCTTGAAGATATGCGTTTTCCAAGAATCCAGCTCACGAGAGAAGGAAAAATTTCTTTTGAAGCTGTTTTAGATATCAATCTTGAGATTATTAAAGATAAAAAATAAATAAAAATTATGGCGCGAGGTTTTATTGCTTTGTTTATTTTTGTTGTAGGCTTAATTGTTTTGGGATTGTTGGTTTGGCCTAAATTCCAAGAATTTAGAAATTTTTCTAAACAGGTGCAAAATATTCAAACCACGCTTGAGCAGAGGGAACAATATTTTTCACAATTGAGCCAGGTTTTAAAGAATTTAGAAAGAGACACCCAGACCCTTCAAAAATTTGACCAGGCTTTGCCAAATAAACCTGACCCTGATAGATTAATATACTTTTTGGCTTCAGCTACTAAAAACAGCGGTATGATTTTAACTGAAATTGAAAACTTATCTGCTGCTCCTTTACAAGGTTCCTTATCGTCTCAACAAAGCAAAGTAAACAATCAATTTCAGCTCAAAGAAATAAAATTTTCAGCAAAGCTAAGTGGCACTTATCCTTCTTTTAAGAATCTTTTAAAAGAGATAGAAAGCTCAGGTAGGCTTTTTGAGATAGAAAGAGTTAGTATCTTGCCTAGTTTTACTTCAGAGAATTTATTTACCTCTCCTCAAACTACCCAGACCTTAAAATTTGAAATAGAAATTAAGGCCTATTCCTATTGATTACTTTAACTACTAAAATATGGTTTCTCTTTCGCCTCAATCTGATTCAAGATCGCCTTTAGTCCTTATTTTGCTTTCATTAATTTTAATTCTCTTTCTTTTTGGGATTTTCTATTTGATTTTTCAACGGGTTTTATCTTCTAAAGAAAAACCTACTCCTTCTTCTTTGGTTTCTCAACCTCCCATAGTTGATCTCCAGAGCGCAGTTTCTGACCCAAGATTTTTACGACTTAAAAGTTTAGCTCCAATACCCCAATTGGAATCTCAAATTGGTAGAGATAATCCATTTTCTGCTTATCAACTAATCGCACCTACTCCTCCTCAAACTTCTTCTCCCAAAAAGCCAAAGACAAAATGAGCTTAATTCATGAATTGGCAAAAAAAGGATTATTGGAAAGTTCAAAAGTTAGCGCTTTAGAATACGAAAGAAAACAAAGCCATAAAAAAGAAGAAGAATTTCTTCTAGAGAAAGGTATTGTTTCAGAAGATGTTCTTTTTCAGTTAAAATCAGAGAAATTGGGCATTCCTTTAAAAGAAGTTTACCCTGAAGATGTAGCCCCAGAGGTTATAAATATTATCCCAGAAGAATCTGCTAGCCATTATCAGATGGTCCCTTTAGCCAAGAAAGGCAACACGATAGAGGTTGGGATGGTCTATCCTGAAGATATTCGAGCGCAGGAGGCTCTACAGTTTTTAGCCAGAGAAAATAGATTTGATTACAGAGTTTTTTTGATCACGCCAACTACTTTTGGCAATCTGCTTCAAAAGTATAGATCCCTAAGAGGCGAGGTTACAAAGGCTCTTTCTGAATTAGAAACAGAATTTGTATCTGAAGAAATCGCAGAAGAAGTTTCAGCTAGGCTTGAAAGAGTGGTTGAGGAGGCTCCCGTGACCAAGGTAGTTTCAGTTATCTTAAGGCATGCAGTTGAAGGTCGAGCTTCTGATATTCATATTGAGCCAACCAGAGATAAGACCCGCATAAGGTTCAGAGTAGATGGCGTTTTGTATTCTAGTTTATTCTTGCCTTTGAAAGTTCATCCAGCTGTTGTGGCAAGAGTGAAAATTTTGGCAAATCTTAAAATTGATGAAACCCGTATCCCTCAAGATGGTCGTTTTTCAGTTGATGTTGGAAACCAAAACATTGATATTCGGGTATCTACCTTTCCTACGACTATGGGTGAGAAAGTTGCGCTTAGAATTCTAGATCCTACTATGGGCAAAAAGACCTTTGAAGAACTAGGTATTGTTGGTCAAAACAAAACTATCCTTAGCGATGCCCTCCAAAAACCATATGGTATGGTTTTAGCAACTGGCCCTACAGGTTCTGGCAAAACCACCACTCTCTATGCCATTCTTAACCTTCTTAATAAAGAAGGGGTGAATATTGTTACTATCGAAGATCCAGTAGAATATAATATCGAAGGCATTAATCAGTCAAGAGTAAGACCTGAGATTGGATATACTTTTGCCAATGCTTTAAGAAGTATTTTAAGACAGGACCCAGATATTATTATGGTTGGCGAGATCAGAGACGAAGAAACTGCAGCTTTGGCTACTCATGCCGCTTTAACTGGTCACATTATGCTTTCTACTTTACACACTAATAATGCCGTTGGCGCAATCCCTAGATTAATTGATATGGGCGTTAAACCTTTCTTAATTCCACCAACTCTAAATGTAGTTATAGCTCAAAGATTGGTAAGACGCCTATGTCCTTATTGCAAAACTAAACAAACTCCGCCTTTGGAAATTGAACAGCTTATGGTAGAGGAATTAGAGGCAATTCCTTCTCCAGCTAGAAAAGGAATTAAAATTCCTTCCTCATTTAAAATCTATCTTCCGCAGGGTTGCCGTAAGTGTAATTATAAAGGTTATTCAGGAAGGGTAGGGATTTTTGAAATTTTGAAAATGACAGATCAGTTAGCAAAAATTATCAGGGAAAATCCTTCCAAAGAGGCCTTTTCAAAAGAGGCCTTCCGTCAGGGAATGATTTCGATGCGCCAAGACGGCATTTTAAAGGTGTTAGAAGGAATTACTTCTCTAGAAGAGGTTTTAAGGGTAACTGGCGAAGAATATGTAGAGTAGATAAAATTTAAAATTAGAGATTGAGCATTGAACTAAATTGAACTAATATGGCTCATAAAATCCTGGTAGTTGAAGATGATGCTTTTATCGCAGACATCTATGCTTCAAAACTCAAAAATTTTGGTTTTGAAGTTCAAATTGAAAGTCAGGGCGATAAAGCCCTAAAGAAGATTTTAGACCAACCTCCAGATGTAATATTGTTAGATATCGTGTTGCCTGGCATCAATGGATGGGAGATTCTAAAAAAACTTAAAGAAGAAGGAATTCTTGAAAAGACTAAAGTGCTGATATTATCTAATCTTGAACAGCGCTTAGAAGTTGAGAAGGCAGCCCTTGAGTACAACCTTCCTTATTTAATTAAGGCTAACTATACCCCCTCAGAGATTGCCAAAGAGGTTCAGAACATTATCTTCAAGAATTAGCTAATTTGATGCCTACTTGATTCATTATGCCTTCCTATCAAGATATTTTGACACGACTTTTAAAGCTTACCGTAGATTCTAGAGCTTCGGATCTTCATATTTCAGTAGGTCATCCACCGATTTTAAGAATTGCAGGAAGACTGATTCCAGTCCCAAACCGCGCCCCTTTAACAGCCGAAGATACTGATGGCTTAGCAGCTGCTTTAATGCGTGATGATTTAAAAAAAAGATTTTTGCGAGAGAGAGAAGTAGATTTTTCTTACAGTCTTGGAGAGAAAGCAAGGTTCAGGGTTAATGTTTTCTACCAAAGGGGCTATGTGAGCATTGCTTTTAGATATATTCCAGCCACAATCCCTACTCTAGAAGAGTTAAATTTGCCCCCAGTTATTCGAGAATTTACAGAATATTCGCAGGGCTTTGTATTGGTTACTGGACCCTCAGGCCACGGAAAATCAACTACTTTGGCTTCGCTAATAGAAGAAATTAACAAAACCAAATCCTTGCACATTATTACTATTGAAGATCCAATAGAATATGTTTTTGAAAGCAAAAAGTCTTTAATTGCTCAACGCGAGGTTTATCAAGATACTCTGTCTTTTGCCAAGGCTCTTAAATCTACCTTTAGACAAGATCCAGATGTTATAATGGTAGGGGAGATGCGAGATCCAGAGACCATAGCTACAGCTTTAACAGCTGCTGAGACTGGTCACTTAGTTTTTGCTACTTTGCATACCAATTCGGCAGCTCAAACCGTGCATAGGATTGTAGACAGTTTTCCACCAGCTCAGCAAAATCAGGTGCGAGCTCAATTAGCAGGTTCTCTCTTGGGCATCATCTCTCAACGCCTTCTTCCTGAAAAAGGTGGAGGTCTTATCCCTGCCTGCGAGATAATGTTTAATACTCCAGCTACCGCCAATCTTATTCGGGAAAATAAAATTCATGAGATTCCTTTAGTTATTGAAACTTCAGCTGAAAGAGGTATGATATCTTTAAATCGCTCCTTAGCCAATTTGGTTAAAGCTGGCAGGGTGTCTCAAGAGGATGCTTTATCTTATTCTTTAGCGCCTTCTGAGTTAAAAAAGCTAATTGTCCAATATGAGATTTGAGCTTTTAATTCCAATTATAATTAAATTCAAGCCTGAATTATGAAATTTGATTATCAAGCCAGAACTAGAGAGGGTCGATTAAAAATAGGTCAGGTTGAAGCCTCAAGTTATGAAGCTGCTCTTGATATTTTGCAAAAGTATGGCTATTTTGTTACTTTTCTTAAAGAATCTGAGAAAAAGGGCTTGTTGTATCGAGAGATAAAGCTATTTAAGAGCATTACCAAAAAAGACATTGTTACTTTCACCAGACAACTTGCAGTTTTGTTTACTTCAGAAGTTCCACCTGTAGAAGCTCTGCATACTATTGCTGCCCAGTCAGAAAATATGGATTTTAAAGAAAAAATTTTAAAGATAGCTAGCGAGGTTGAAGGTGGAAAATCTCTGTCTATGGCTTTATCTTTATACCCTCGACTTTTTTCTAGCTTTTACATTAATATGGTAAAGTCAGGTGAGGCCTCAGGTGAGCTTTCTAAAGTTTTGAACACTTTAGCTGATCACTTAGAAAGAGAGTATGACTTATTAGCCAAAATAAGAGCTGCAACTTTGTATCCTTCCTTTATTATCACAACTATGATTATTTTGTTGGTAGTGATGCTTTATTCTGTTTTTCCGCGCTTAAAAGAGGTTTTTGAAGAGACTGAAAGAGAATTGCCAGCTATTACCGTTTTCGTTTTGAATATAGCTGAATTTTTGCGCTCTTGGGGTTGGTTTTTGTTGCTATTGATTATAATAGGTTTTGTTGTTCTTTTTTGGTATATTAGGACCCAAGAGGGCAGGAGATTTTTTGATGAGCTTATTATTAGAGTACCTTTGATTGGCGGTTTCTTTCGCAAAATTTATATTTCCCGTTTTTCAGAGAATTTAGCCACTCTTATTTCTGGTGGCCTACCTATTGCTCAAGCTCTTGAAATTTCAGGAAGGGTTGTTAACAATACGGTTTACAAAAAAGTGATTTTTGCAGCCAGAGATGGGGTGAGGCGTGGCGAGACCATTAGTTCAGTTTTTCGTAGATACCAACAAGTTATACCGCCTTTGGTCTCTCAAATGATTTTTGTTGGTGAAAGAACTGGGCAATTAGACCAACTCTTGAAAAAATTGAATGAATTTTATCGCAAAGAAGTTGATCTAGCTGTAGATAAATTTATAAGCTTATTAGAACCAGTATTAATTGTGATTATCGGATTAGGCGTGGTAGTGTTAATTTTGACTATTTTATTGCCAATTTACCAGATCGGATTTTAAAGCTTAAATTTTGCCTTTGAATTTGAAAAAAGTTATAATAAAAAAATCTAGAAAGCCAATAGCCAGTGAACTTGGCTTACCCTAAAAGAGAAAGGTCGTATAATTTAATATCAAAATCCTATGTCTAAAAATAAAAATAAAGGTTTTACCTTAATTGAACTATTAGTCGTTATTGCAATTATTGGCATTTTAGCCTCCATTGTTCTGATATCTTTGGGCGGTGCCAGAGATAAAGCCAGAGATGCCAGAGCTATTTCAGCTTTTGCTCAGTTTAGGACCCAAGCAGAGATCATCAATGCTAGTGATGGAAATTACAATAACATTTCTTGCACCAATGCTAGTCTGACTGCTTTGTGCAATGATATCAATAATCAGCTTGATACCGATGTCAATACCCCCCCACCGCCAACAGTAAACAAATCAGCTACAGCTTACTGTGCTTATGCCCAGCTTTTAAGCAAGAAAGGAGGGAATACCCTTTATTACTGCATTGACAGCACGGGCAGAGCTATTGAGACGACCACTAATCCAGGCGGAGCTGGTTATTGTACAGCCTCAACTTTTGTTTGTCCTAGTTCTTAAGGCTTTAGTTTAGATTAGATATGATAGGATTTCGAAAATCTGAAGGCTTTACTTTACTAGAATTGTTAGTTGTTTTGGTGATTATTGGTTTATTGGCAAGTTTTATTGTTTTAGCTGTACAAAATGCTAGAGCTAAGGCCGCAGACAGAGCCATAGAAGCCAATCTTAGTCAGGTGCGACAGATTGCAGCTTTAATTCAGTCAGAAAGTAATTCTTATGCTTTTTCTGGCAATTCTCTGTGCGATGCTCAAGGAACCCTTAATGATGCTAATGTTGACCATCCCCAATTAAAAGCCATAGAAGATGAGGTTAAGAAAAGAAATGGCGACCAAAATATAATTTGTAGGGCTGACCTTGGCCGATATTGTGTGCAGTCCCCATTGGTAACTTCAGGGAGTTTGTGTGTTGATTATACAGGAAAGGTAGTTAAAGGTTCTTGTGACATTAGCACTTTAGAATGTATATAACTATGTTAGGCCCGGCCTAAAATCTGTTAGGCCGGGCCTAACATAAAACCAAAATATAAAATGGCTTTGTTTGAATTATTTATTGGTTTTTTTGTTTTTTTTATTGGCCTCATCTTTGGCTCTTTTTTAAATTCTTATATCTATCGCCAAGACCATCCCACAAAAAAACGCCGTTCTTTTTGTCCAAACTGTGCTCATAAGCTTTCTTTTTTAGACCTTATCCCTATTTTCAGTTTTATTTTTTTGAAAGGCCGTTGCAGGTACTGCAATTTACCAATATCTTGGCAGTATCCGTTAGTGGAATTGACTACCGGTCTTTTATTTTTGGCATTTTTTGTTTTTATTAATCCTCGCCCAGAAAAAGCCCCCTTTGACTTTATTACTCTTATTTATTACTGGCTTTTGTCTTTGCTTTTAATCATCATTGCAGTTTATGACATTAAGAACTTTATTGTTTTAGATAATGTTCTTTTTTTAGCTATAGCCATAACTTTTTTGTATATCATTGTATGGTCTTTTTATACCAAAGATAATTTTATATTTTTAAATTCGACCCTTACCGCTCTTTTTTCTGCCAGCTTTTTCTTTGTTATTTATTTTTTTTCTAAAGGCAAATGGCTTGGCTTTGGTGATGTAAAATTGGCTTTCTTAATTGGTCTTTCAGTTGGTTTTCCTAACATCCTGGTTGGACTATTTTTTGCTTTCTTAGTTGGTGCTATAATTAGTTTGGGATTTGTTCTTTTTAGAAAGAAAGGTTTAAAAAGCCAAATTCCTTTTGCGCCATTTCTTATTGCTGGCCAGCTATTTGCTATTTTCTTTGGAAAAGAAAGTATTGATCTTTATTTAAATTTTTTCTACCTCTTATGACTTTCAATTTGTTAGCCAGGGTAGTAAAATTGGTTTTTGGGGTTAATAACCATTACGGTCTCACAATTCTTGAATTAGTTATGGTAATGGCGATTGTAGCTTTGGTAGCTTCAGTGATAGCTCCTATTTATGCCCAAAAAGGCCAACAGCTTTCTTTAGACCGTTCTTCATACCTTTTAGCTCAAAGTTTTAGAACCGCTATCGAGAAAGCTCTTTCTTCTGCTGAATTGCAAGCTGGCAGTCGAAAAATTATTCCCAGGGGCGGTTATGGTCTATATATTGAAAGCATAGGAACAAATTCCTTGATATTTCTATTTGCAGATTGCGATGCCAACAAAAGCTATACTCCAGGCAATACTATTTGTAATAATACCGCACCAGAGAAAATAGGGGACAATATCTTGCTTGAAAAGGGCGTGGTTATTCAGAGTATTACTCCTGGCACTCCTCTTAATATAGTTTTTTTGCCCCCAGACCCCTTAGTTTTTATTCAAGGCAACGAAAGGTCCAGAGCTGAAATTTCTCTTTATCATTCCTCAACTCCTGGCAGGATAAAAAAGGTCATTGTAGAAAGCACAGGTTTAGTTGATCTTGAATAGAATTATGCTTCTTAGAGCAAAAATAGACGGGTTTACATTATTGGAAACTTTAGTTGTGATTTTTATTATGGTAGTAGTTGTTGTTGGCGTTTCTTCACTTTTAGTTCAGATCATTGCTTCGATTTCCTCTTCCTCTTTACAGCTCACTGCCTCTTATTTAGCTCAAGAAGGCATAGAAATCGTTAGGAATATTAGAGATAGCAATTACCTTGAAAAAAGGGCTGGCCAGCCAGTCTTATGGGATCAAGGAATCCCAGCTGGAACTTTTGGTTTAGATTTAAATACCAGAGCTCTTCCAGACAGTTCCTGCTCTGGCTATGGCCTTAAAATATCTTCTAGTAATTTCTATACCTGCACTTCAGACCCTACAGCTCCATTTAGAAGAAGAGTTGTCATTTCTAAATCAGATTTAGATGGAGAACCCTCAACTATAGAAAGAATAGAGATATCATCGATAGTTGAATGGCAAGAAAAGGGGAGGGTACGTACCATAACTGTCAACGAACATTTATATGACTGGTTTAAATAAAAATTTAGGTCCCGGATTCACCTTAATAGAAGTTATTGTAGCCATAACCATTTTCACTGTGGTAATCACTTTAGCTTCAGGTTCGATAATTTCGGCCTTAAGGACTCAGAAAAAGGCCTTTGAAGGTGGCCAGATGATTAATCAGTTAAGTTATGCTTTAGAATATATGAGTCGAGCCCTAAGAATGGCAAAGAAAGATTTGACAGGTGAGTGTCTAACGAGTGCTGGGCCTAAGTTTAACTATGAGACAGATGCCACAAGACAAAGGGTAAGGTTTGTTAATTTTCGTGGGAACTGCCAGGAATTTTTATTAGATACGGGTACGGGACAAATAAAACAACGACTTGCTAGTGGTCTTCCTGCTTCCAATTTTGGACCCCCAGTTCCTCTTACTTCAAATGACATTAATGTTCAGGAGTTTGAGGTTATTTTAGTAGGAGAAAGCCAAAACGATTTGCAACAACCTTTAGTAACTTTTCGTCTGAAAGCTAGACCTACCACTGTTCCTGGCCCATTGTTTAATATTCAAACCACAATTTCACAAAGAAACATCGATGTTAGACGCTAACCCCCACAAAAAAAATGTTAGGCCGGGCCTAAAATGTGTTAGGCCGGGCCTACTACATGTTAAGCCGGGCCTAACACAAGGCGCATCGTTATATCTTGGCTTACTTTTGATAGCCACTTTGATGGCGATTTCTTTATCTCTTGCTACTTTATCATTGTTCCAAATAAAATCCATAAAGGGATTAGGAAATTCATTAGTTGCCTTTTTTTCGGCAGATACAGCCATAGAAAAAGTCCTTTATGATGATAGTAGGGGAGTAGACATTACTATTTGCACGAGAACTAATCCTTGTGAAGGAAATATAAATCCAGAAATATCATATCGGATAGTTGTTTTAAGTGGAGGTCAGGAAGAATGCCCACCCGATAGAACTTTGTGTATCGAGACAGTTGGAATTTTTAGAGAAACGCGTAGAGCCATTAGAATAACAAAATAATCACTATCCTTGACATTATGTTAGGCCGGGCTTAAAATATGTTAAGCCGGGCCTAAAATATGTTAGGCCGGGCCTAAATAACTATGCCAGAGCGTCTTATTATTTTTGAGAATCACTCCCCTTATCACATTATTACCAGGGGAGTGGACAAGAGAGTGATATTTCTTAGTGATGAAGACTACCATCGGTTTATATTTCAGCTTTATGCTGCCAATTTTGGCAGTCCTGCTCCAAATCTTTTACACCAGGAATGGTTTCCAGCTGCCCAGGCAGTTCTTTTGGGAGGAGAAATCCCAAAAGAAGTTCTAGTTGAAGAACATTCGCCATTTGTATATATTCTTAATTTTGCGATGCTTTCTAATCATATTCATCTTACCTTAGTTCAATTAGTGACAAAGGGAATCCAGAAATTTATGCACCGATTGCTTACCGGCTATGTTAGATATTTCAATAATAAATATAGGAGAAAGGGCCATTTATTTGAAGGAAGATTTCAAGCTCGCCAAATTAAAGATGAGAGAGATTTAGAGACAGTGACTAGATATATTAATGTAAATCCATTAAGTGTTTTTCAACCCGACTGGAAAGAAAGGGGTATAGTCAATTTAGATAAGGCAATTCAATTTTTACAAGAATATCCTTGGTCGAGCTACCCAGATTTCATAGGTGCTAGAAAATCCCATCTTTTGCCTCCAAAGAGAGTAATGAATATGTTTTACGGTAATCCAGAGGAATTAATGGGCCAACTTACTGACGATAGCTATAAGAAGTTCATAATTCATTACCTTCAAGAGGGCGAATATCGTAAATTCGAAGATTTACCATTTTAGGCCCGGCCTAACATATTTTAGGCCCGGCCTAACTAACACATGTTAGGCCGGGCCTAAAATGTATGAGGTTTGGTGGTTTGTCAATACTAATTCATATAGATTGGGTGGTTATTTTAGCCATATTTGGTCTAATAGGGGTGGGCTTGGCTTCTCTTTATAGTTCATCTCTGGCTAAAGAGGATTTTTTAAATTTTGAAAAGCAAATTATTTTTTTTGTTATTGGTATTTTTCTTTTGGCTGGCTTTGCTCTAATTGATTACCGTGTTTTTCAGTCCAATAGAAGTATTCTCCTGGCAGGTTACATATTTTCACTTATTTTACTTTTAGGGGTTTTCTTGTTTGCGCCGAAGATACGAGGAACTAAGACCTGGTATGATCTTGGAATTATAGCCATAGATCCATCAGAGATTGCAAAAATAGTTCTTATTCTTCTTTTAGCCAAGTTTTTTTCTGTAAGACATATAGAACTTTACAATAGTTTACACATCGCTGTATCGGGTGTGTATGTTTTATTGCCGACTGTTTTAATACTTTTGCAACCAAATATCGGATCAGCACTAATTTTAATATTAATTTGGCTTGGGATTATATTGATATCTGGTATTAGATTGAAACAGTTCCTATTTTTGATTTTGATCTTTATAGTGGCCATTATTTTAGGATGGAAATTTATATTACAAGATTACCAAAAAGAAAGAATTATATCTTTTTTTGAACCCTATCAAGATCCTTTAGGCACTGATTGGCAGAGATTACAAGCAAGAATAGCCATTGGATCAGGAGGGCTTTTGGGCAAGGGTATAGGACGAGGACCTCAAACTCAACATGGTTTCTTACCAGAAGCAGAGACTGATTTTATTTTTGCTGCCATTGCAGAAGAGATGGGTTTTTTAGGCGTTTTAATTGTTATTGGGCTGTTTAGTATTATTTTTTGGCGAATTTTGAGATTAGCTATTTTTTGTCCTAATAATTTTTCCCGCTTTTTTGTAGTTGGTTTGGCAATATCTTTGATTTCTCAGACAATAGTAAATATCGGAATGAACTTAGGGCTTTTGCCTATTGTTGGTATATCTTTGCCTTTTGTAAGTTATGGCGGTTCAAACCTAATTATTAATTTGATATCTATCGGAATAGTTCAGAGCATTTTTGTACGTTCTTCAAAGCTCCAAAGAATAGATATAGATAGAGTATAATAATAGAAGGAGGCGTTAAAGGGTTTAAGATTTTTTGGAGATAATGATGTATATATGTAAAAAGGGAAATTATATATCGGTATCGGTTTTCCACAAAAAAGGACTTGACAATGATTTTTGATAAGAGGATAATAATATAAAATATAAAATGTAGAAATAAAGTATCGGATATGAAACTAGAAAAAGATCTCGCTTGCTCATGAACTCACAAAAGATGAGCATAAACGCACAAGGGGAGGGCGACAAGGGTAGACATATGGAGTGGGGTAGACATAGACATATAGATAATAAAAAATAAAATAAAAAAATAAAAAGGACTTTAAAAATAAAGAAGGCCCGCAGAGACTTGTTTGGGGATCAAGTCGTTTTTCCTTTGGGCCTTCGAGCTTTATTATACTACCTTAAGAGTATCTGTCAAGAAAAATTATTCACATAATTTTATAATTTTTATATTTGAACGAATATCAAAATGATATTGAAAAATTTACAAATTACAATTTTCACAAAATAAAAATGGAAAAACAAAATATCCAACAAAATGAAAGTGAAAAGTATATTTCTTTAGCTGAGGCCTCAAAATTATGCGAGTATTCGCAAGAGTATTTAAGTTTAAGAGCGAGGCAGGGAAAATTAAAAGCCAAAAAAATCGGGAGAAATTGGTTTACTACTAGAGAGTGGCTCAAAGAATATATTTTAAAAGTAGAGCTTTACAAAGAAAGGCGCAAAAATTCAAAAAGGATTCTTGAACAAAAAAGAGAAAAAATCCAGTTGCCACCTCCTGGGATTGAGTTTGGTTCTTGGTGGCTTTTTAATATCAACAGATTTTTGAAGGATAGAGTTTTAGTTTTTGGAGCTTTTCTGGTGGTAGTGATGATGAGCATTCTTTTGGTTATTGGTTGGGGCAAGACGCTCGAGAGTGGATTCTTGATAGCAATAAAAGAAATACAATCAACAGCTCAGAACCTCTCTTTCATTTTAGAAGAGCAGATTTATAATGTTAACCAGAAAGGAAGAACGGTTATTTTAATAGCCAAAAACAAAATAGCCTTAATTTATAGTAAGGTAAACCAAGTAGTAGCGAGCGTCGAAGATTTCTTTAAATCAAAAAATGAAGAGGCCTTTATTGATTTTTCATTTTTTAGCACTTTGACAAGGAAATTCTTGCAAGGAGGACAATTGTCTTTTAAAGAGGCCAAAGAGCAGTTAGCATTTTTAAAAGAGGTTTTTTTGGCTTTAAAAAGCAAAGAGGTATGGCAAAATACTTTGGCGATTTTTTCTGAATACGGAGCTTTCTTGCACCAAAATGTTTCAAAAGAAATAGGCAAAATTCGTTCTGGTTTGGTAGAATTAGGTCAGTTTCCAGCACAATTCAGGCATACAATCGAAGGAATAACATTCAGTTTAAACGACTTAAAAAATTCAATAGCTGGATTGGGTTTTATTTTATCTGGAGCTATCCAAAATCTAATTTTGGCTGTTTTAGATTTAGGCCAAGAAATTAAAAATATTTACTTATCAGTCAAGGATTTTATAATTACTTTCTTTGAGAGAGCTAAAGGAGAGGAAGTTGGACAAGAGCCTTTGGAATCTATAGGAGAAGGAGTGGTAGTAATTCCATCCAAAAAAGATTTAGATCCAGAAATTATTCAGCAGAGAATTCAACAATCTTTCTCAGACGAAATTATCATTGAGCCAAGAGGTGAGGATTACGGGATTATAAAGCCGGTATTTAGAGACAAAATAGGCGAATCCTACCTTTATATAATGGTGCCTGTGTATCCCAAAAATTAGCTATGAGTCAGTTCTTTAAAATTTTAGCCCCTGAGGTTTTGGTCTTATTATGGATAGTTTCAGGACAGGCTTTAGCTCACGAGATGTCCAGTCCGAATTTTAAGATCCAGCGAGATTCAATTAATGTTGGCGGGTTTAGAGGAACTTCTAACACTTATATTTTAGAACAGACCGTTGGACAATTTGTGAGTGAGAGATTGATGGGAAGTAATTTTATTATTCGTTCAGGGTTCCAACAGACCTTTTCTAAACCTTCAATACCTTTGCCACCTGAGCCTGAGGGAGGAGGGGGAGGAGGATTGTTGGGGGCTGTAGGTGCAGATCCTTTTCCGCCAACTATAGAAAACATTGCTATTGATTTTACACCTGAAGGCCAGATTGTGATTATTTTTGAGACTGATGAATTGACCACTGCTGAATTCTATTTTGGTTTAGAAAAACTAGAAAAAATTGCAAGCCAAGAGCAACCAGCTACAAAACACCAGATAAAATTAGAAGGAGTTTTACCAGGTTTAACTTATCGCTTTGAAATCAGAGTTAAAGACCTTAAAGGTCAGGAGACAAGCTCAGGAGAAAAGACTTTTAAAGTCGAACCCTTACCTGATTTTTTGCCGCCAGCAAATGTAAGAGATTTTGAAGCTGTGCCTGGAGATAGTCAAGTTGAATTAAGATGGCAAAATCCGATTGACAAAGATTTTGCAGGAGTTAGGTTGGTAAGAAGCACGGTTTTTTACCCTCAGAGTCCAGAGGATGGCCAGATTATTTTTGAAGGAATTGCAGAGTTATTTTTGGATACAGGTTTAATCAATGGCCAAAGGTATTACTACACCATATTTTCATACGACAGAGCCAGAAACTATTCTTCAGGCGTTACGATTTCAGCTACTCCAAGAATTTTGGTTCCAGAAGAAGTTGTTTTACCAGAGATACCCCAAGAGATTATTCCTAAAGCGCCACCAGAGGAAATCCCAGCTGACATTCAAAAACTTAAATTAGAGGATTTTGACTTTATTCAAGATAGTGGCTTGAGATACCCTGTAGATGGTGTAATAACCATCGAGCCAACAAAACCCTTATTAATTCTTCTAGATTATGACAAGGTCCCAGAAGTGCTAAAGACAATTTTAGTAACCTTAAGACAAAAAGATGGAAAAGTTTTCTCCTTCTTACTCAAAATTGATAGCAATAAAGAAAATTATGGCGCAAAAATTTTGCCTCCAGAACCTGGATTATATGACATTAACTTTACCATTTTAGATTTTAAAAATCAGTCAACCAAAGAGATAAAGGCTAAACTTAAAGTCAAGGAAGAGAGTGGTAATGTCCAAAGTGAAGATAGAGAGACCTTCTTAATAAAAGTTTTTCAAGTGATCCAAAATTTTATAAAAAATTTCAAGATTATGTTAGGTTCAATTATTGATGCTTTAGTTGAGGTTGTAAAGAAGATTCTAGACTAGAATTTTAAATTTTTAGGCCACTATGCATCAGAGGAATTTAAAAAAATATCTTCTTGTTATCTATCTTGCCATAATTTTAATGGCTGGTTTTGCTTTTTCAGCTAAAGCCCAGTTTAACCCCCAAATTACTTATCAAGGATTTTTGACTGATGGAAGTGGCACAGTGATAGCTGATGGTTCCTATAACTTTAGATTTCGGCTATGCACTAATGATACTTGCACTGGGCCAGGAGATCCAATTTGGACTGAAACTTACTGCTTTAGCCCTGATAATGGTGTAACTTGCAATGGAACTGGCACTGACCAAAGGATTCAGGTTCGGAATGGACTTTTTTCAGTTGATCTTGGAACTCTTAATTCCTTGGCCAATTTTAATTTTAACCAAACGCTCTTTTTAGAAGTTAGTGTAGGCAAAGATACCTTAATACCAATCTGGGAAACCTTAACTCCAAGAAAAAAATTGGGGGCAGTTGTTGCAGCTTTTGAAGCTGGAAAATTAGATGGACTTGATTCCAGTCAGTTTGTGCGTTCAGATGTTGACGATGAGGTTCAAGGTCTTTTGACCATCACCAGAATACCATCTGGCTCTGGAGTTAGTCAGGGTTCTTTGTATATTAATCCTGCCACAGCTGGCGCTAATGAAACCCTTTTGGGGATCTCAGTTGGCGGAATAGAAAAATTGCGATTGGATACAGAGGGTGATCTTACAATTTCTGGAGATTTGTTTTTTGAAAAAGGAGTAAATGATGTTACTTTAACCATTGCCACGCCATCTGCTCCCAGAACCTACACCATACCTGATTTTGGAGCTAATGTTTCTTTAGTTGGTTCAAATAGAGCCATAAATACGACCTTGCCCCTATCTGGAGGAGGTGATTTATCTAGTGATAGAACTCTAACTTTAGCTGGCCTTTCTTCTTTGGGCACATCAAATTATATTGTTGGAGTAAATTCTGGAGCTACAGCTTGGGAATACAAAAACATTGTAGGCACAGATTCAGAGATTGAAATTATCCACACACCTGGCCAAATTCAAATTGGTTTAGTTGATCCTTTGGCAGTTGCAAAAGGTGGCACAGGACTTTCTTCAATTGGCTTAGCTAATCAATTATTAGGAGTAAATGCTGGAGCAACAGCACTTGAATACAAAAATCTTTCTTCTCTCATTACAGCAGGTTTAGGTTTAACCTCAA
>FWWL01001880.1_pt1 | contig 47093 bp, 44 predicted proteins | sample 2228331 | NCBI WGS metagenome assembly FWWL01 (sample SAMEA103939775, study PRJEB20133) | metagenome | reverse complement strand
CCCGCAAGACCGGGTTCCGGCATGGGTACAACTCCTATGACTCCGGGCGGCACCACTCCTCCAATGACTCCGGGTGGCACTACTCCTCCTATGACTCCGGGTGGCACTACTCCCGCAAGACCGGGTACCGGCATGGGTACAACTCCTATGACTCCGGGCGGCACCACTCCTCCAATGACTCCGGGTGGCACTGCTCCCGCAAGACCGGGTAATGGCATGGGCACAACTCCAATGACTCCGGGTGGCACTACTCCCGCAAGACCGGGTAATGGCATGGGCACAACTCCAATGACTCCGGGTACTGGAACCGGTACCGGCACAACCAATGGAGCTGGTACCGTAAACGGAACAGGTACCCGAACATCTCCTTCCGGTCAGGGAAGCCCCGTTCCTCCGTTTATTTATGGAAATAGTATGCAAAACAATATGAGCAATGGTATGCAACAGGGTATGCCACAATCCATGATGCCGGGTATGCAACAGGGTATGCCACAATCCATGATGCCAGGTTCGCAACAGGGTATGCCACAATCAATGATGCCGGGTATGCAGCCAGGCATGACACCTATGGCACCACCAGCTCCTACACTTTATTATTCTCCGACGAGGGAAACACCTTATATGAATTATCCTGCTTATCAGGGTATTCCTAACATGTATCTTCCAAATACTAATCCTTATGGTACTCCTATGGGAATACCGCTATATCCACTCTATGGATATGATAACAGTGCTGATTTAGATAGAGATATTGAGTATATGAAACAATTATATCCTTCAACGGCTAGAGCAATTCAATCAGAAATCGATAACGAATGTGATCAGATGGAATACGACGGAAGCCTGATGTTTGATGAATATCCGGATAAGGAATATATTAACAAAATAGTTGACCGCGTATATGATAAAGTAAAAGATATCAGTGAAGAGCCAAAGGTTGAAGCTAACAGCCTTTACTTTTATCCTCCAAGACGCACCAATGATCACCTACGTGATATCGTTTCCCTTCTTCTCCTAAGTGAACTCTTCCATCGCAGAAGACGTCATCGTAGTAGAAGACGTTGGTTCTAAACGCATCAATCTTATAGAATTACTAACGGGGCTGTTTAAATAACAGCCCCGTTTTGTTAAAAACTATCGTTCAATACTGGTGTTGCAAGAGTAATCTTCGTTGTATCAGTTAACTCATTATACGTAATCGCAATTTGAATATTTATCTTGTTATCCAAGGTAGTCACATATTCATTAATCATACCTGTATAAGCATAAACCGTATAAAGATCGCCCTCATCATATTCTATAGCAATTTCACCTTGAAGTTCCTCAACTAATAGGGTTGCTATTTCGCTCTTTTGCAAGGAAGTCAGATCTCCTTCCCTCATTCCTTCATATTTTACCGTAACCTGTTTGTTGGCTGTTCCAAGCTCCGTCAGTTCCTCCTCCAGAAGGTCCTTGTATTTGTCGATACTTTGGATTCCCTTAAGTACTGTAAGCTGTATCACGATATAATGCTTCATATCAGCTTCATTATTTTTTTCCGTGACCATACTAACAACCTTTATCTCCGTAGAAGCTTGTTTTGCTTGTTTAAAATAGAAATATTCACTTTTTGTTTCTTCCTCCCAGACGGTAATGTCATCATCAACTGTCAATCCAATGACATCGGCTAATCGATAAATCAGCTCTCTTTTACCCTCATCACTCAAAACCTCTGCCGGATACTCCGCTACGATTTCCAGACTACTTTGCATTTCAGCCGTTTCTGATTTGATAAAAGCCTCTGTTATCTGTAGTTCTTCACGGAAAACTCGGTTTACAAATATTTGTGTGATTACAGCTACCCACAATACAGCTGCTACATATAAAGTAACTTTTGTTCGTCTTTTGGAAACTATATTTTTAAACTTATGGTAAAAATCATTCCATTTGTTACTTTCCAAGAAATCATCCTCCAAACATTAATAACTGTTAATTCACATAAAGTCTCTCCAAAATTAGAAGATTTATTCGAAAATAGATAATTTTACTATACGATACAAAAAATACATGATATACTCTCTGTAAACATATCCAAAAGCACAATAATATTACCTTACTATTTTATTCCCCAATAAAAGGAGGTATTTCTATGCCCTTACCCATGCTCTACCGCAGACGTTTCATCCCTTCTGAACTAATTCTGTTGAAGGATGATATTATCTTAGTTTATGAAAATGATCTGATTATTACAAAATGGATTACTCTGCATCCCCGAAATGATATCACTAGAGGCGTATCAGCCTTCTATCTTGATAAAGGCTTCAAAGTTAGTAAGATTTATGATAAATACGATAACGTAGTTTATTGGTACTGTGATATCATTCAGACGAAGAAAGATCCAGATAAAAATACCGTCGTTATCGAAGACCTCTTACTCGATGTCATTCTATATAACGACGGTTCTATGAACATTATGGATTTAGACGAACTTGCGGATGCTCTGGAACAAAAACTAATATCCCAGAAAGAAGTAACCTATGCTCTCCGCACCCTAGATCATTTACTAAAGACTATCACCGACAAACATTTTAGCTCATTGCAGGAACCGGTCAATCAAGCAGAACTTATTTAGTCCTCTTCCATCATATGAATTCTTTTGATATGTCTCTCCTCATTGGAGAATTCCGTATTCAAAAATGTCTCAACAATCTTTAATGCATGTCCAATGCCAATTACTCTTGCACCCAGGGCAAGGACGTTCGCATCATTATGAAGTCTGGTTGCTTCCGCACTGAAGCAATCATGGCAGAGTGCCGCACGGATACCCTTCATCTTATTGGCTGTTATTGATATTCCTATGCCTGTTCCGCAGATTAGAATACCTTTATCACATTCTTTGTTCTGGATTGCATTGCCTACTGCTTTTGCATAATCTGGATAATTACTGGATGTTATATCGCCGCATCCAAAATCCTGATATGCGATTTCTTTTTCATCCAAAAATTCCATAATCGCTTTTTTCATGGCATATCCGGTATGATCATTTCCTATTGCTATCATATGAAACCTCCATTTACTTTCCTTCATTAAGCTTATAAACTGTCTTCTTAACCAGACGCCCTAATTCAATATAGCATTCCTCATAGTCCATTAAGGTGCCTCCGTAAGGATCCACTACATCACCCATCTCCCCTGCGTATTCTTTAATTGTATAGATATCCTTAATCTCAGGGTAGAGCTCCTGTACTTTCTTCTTCTGATTTGCCGTCATCGTAAGGATAAGAGTATTTTCATCAAGGTCAGAGGCCTTTAATCCTTTTGCCACATGACTATTGAATGTCAGATCATGTTTTTGCAGTACAACTTCAGCCTTGGGATTTATCGGCTCTGAAAATAATACAACCAGTCCTCTGGATGCAACTTTCATATCGCTGACTTTCTCAAGATTTTTATAGATTGCTTCTGCCATAGGACTTCTGCAGGTGTTACCGGTACATACAAATATAAGTTTTTGATACTTTCCCATAGTTCCCTCCAATACATGGCTACTCCCAACCATAATTGCTCCCTAACCTATTAAATTTTTACTACCCGATACCCTGCCGCTTTTAACAGACGGTTCATAATAGCCTGTCCAAGGCTGTTATCTGCAAAGTTTTCGGAATAGATATATTCGGTGCGCAATTCATCAAATTCTCTCAGTATTCCATAGAGACCGGCCGCAATAGATGCTTCATCCTTCCTCGATCCAATGGTTTTTACAACCCCAAAATGGTATAAGGTACTGGTTTCATCCGTTGCGATAACTCCCACACTGTTACCATTCTCCTTCTTTTCCTGAGCCTTTTGGTTAATTGCATCTATTACTTTGTTAATCTCGCCCTCATAAATCGTCAACTTACCCTCAGGGGCGTAATGACGGTATTTCATACCGGGTGCCTTCGGAACCAGGTTAATATCCGGATCCTTCTGAAGAATAATCGGATCATATTCCACCTGCCCGATGACATTCTCTAACATTATTTTTGTAATACATCCCGGTCTCAGTATCATCGGCACCTTACCGGACAAATCAATTATTGTGGATTCCAGGCCAAGGGTTGCGCTCCCTCCATCAATAATCATGTCTATCTTCCCGTCCATATCCTTAATGACATGCTGCGCTGTGGTAGGACTGGGCTTACCGCTGATATTCGCGCTTGGCGCTGCAACATATACTCCGGAGACCTCAATCAGATTACGTGCAATGTGATTCGCCGGAAGTCTGATAGCTACCGTATCAAGTCCACCTGTTGTCTGGTAAGGTACGCATTCCTTCTTCTTCAAAATAATCGTTAATGGTCCCGGCCAAAAGATCTCAGCTAGTTGATATGCTTTCTTAGGAATATCCTGTGCTAAGATTTCCATATCTTTAACTCTGGATATATGGATAATCAATGGATTATCAGACGGTCTTCCTTTCGCCTCATATATTTTTGATGATGCATTCACATCTAATGCATTCGCACCTAAACCATACACTGTCTCCGTGGGAAATGCTACTAACCCACCCTTCTTAAGAATCTCTGCTGCTTCTCCAAGAGAACCTTCCTGCAGATCCTCTGTATCTAGTTGTATTACCTTTGTCTTCATAATCAAAGTACTCCTTGCAGCGGTGTTCCACCACCACCTTAATCGTCCTCATATGTTAATACTCCCATATGTGCACTACGCCATTATAGCACCATCCATCTTTAAAATCAAATTATGGTATCTGAATCCTTTTAGTCTATGGACTTTAACCCGTCTTCATTGATAAATTCAAGGATCGCCAAGTGAATACCCCAAGCCATTCTTTCCTGATAGTCTTCCTCCCGTAACAAATCTGCTTCCCTGACATTTGACATATAACCACATTCTACAATGACCAACGGGCACTCCGTCTTAGTGAGCATATAATAATTATTGTTTGATTTTGCTTTACGATGGTTCCCATCCGCTATGGTCTTCTTAAGCTGCTCCTGTATCATCTCCGCCAGCTTTTTCCCCTGGTCCGACCTGGCATAATAGAATACCTGAGCTCCTTTCACATACTCCTGTGTAAAACTATTCTGATGGATACTGACTGATAAATCAGCTTCGTTCGAATGGATCAGTTCGATACGTTTTTTTAAATCTGCCATCTTCTTATTAGAATCTGACTCGGAATACAATCCAATGTCCTCTTCTCTGGTCATGATAACCTTAATATCGTTGAGTTCTAGTAGATTTTTTAACTTAAATGCGATGCTTAAATTAATATCCTTTTCCAAGGAATTATTGACCCCGACTTTACCGGGATCCCTCCCGCCATGTCCAGGGTCAATTACAATCGTTATTTGTTTCTCGTCTGCTTTCCTGCCTATAAAAAAGATTCTCTTCATAACATTGATGGAACGATCCGCTGTCAATAAACAGGCTGTAAATATAAGAAACAAGAAAATAATACTAAAATATTTTTTCATTGATTATCATCCAAAAATCATGTTCCTTACATTCTATGAGTCCAATCCACATCTTATTCTAATTCAAATATTTGATAATTACATCCCATATGCTTTCTTTCTCAAGTCCAAGTTTCCATTCAGCCACACCTGCTACATCTGCATTATAAATAACCTTCATCTTCTCCTCAATGGAGGTATCCTCTTCCTGCCACATACGGTAGGTTGCTCCATCCTTCTCATATTCGATGTAATAGCAGCCGTAAGCATCATCCCACTTAGCTTCCACTCCTTGATTCACGATGAGTTCTGCTGCCGGCGTCATGGAATAAGTCTCTGATGAAACCTCACCGTCCAAACTTTCTTTCCACACTCTAGTATAGAACGGTATTGCTATAATGGTCTTTTCCTTCGGAACCATCGTTAATATGTTATTCACTGCATCTGTAACAAAACCAATGGAGGATACAGGTCCAGCCACTTCAGAACCGGCATAATGCTCGTCATAAGCCATAACAACAAGATAATCTACAATCTTACCCTGCTCTTCCCTATCGTAATATTCCGTGTAGGCAGAAGGAACATAGCTGTCAACAGAAAGTACAATACCGTTATTTCTACATTTTACAGAGAGTTCTCTTAAAAACTGAATGTAATCTTCTCCTGCTTCTGTAGGTATCTTCTCAAAGTCTATATTAATTCCATTCAACTTATATTCCAAGGCCATCTCAAGCAAGGAATTCGATAAAGTATCCCTTCGTGAGGTATAGCTCAACAGTTCCTTCATATTAACTTCGGTATTGAAATCATTCACCAGAGCCCAAACCTCAAGTCCGAGTTCCTGTGCTTTTATTACATACTTTTCCGTTGCCAGTGAAGATATGGCACCTGACACATCAGTAATACTGAACCAAGTCGGGGATATTACATTCACACCCTTTGTCGCACTGATTAAACTCTCCAGGTTATCCGCTGCTTCTTCGTTGAAGACCTGATGGAACACCATGTTAATTGTTTCTGATCTGGTTTGAGAGGTATATACCGGTGCCTGATAAGAACCGGACAACGTCTGATAGAAGGATTCCCTTGTGCTTTTTGCTTTAACATACCCTCTGATGCCATCAGAGGTCATTACCTTTACAAAGCCTTTCTTCGGTACTTCCTCCGTATCCACATACATTAAGCTAGTTCCTACCGGAAGCTCTAGAAGAATTGGGCTCTTAATATTAGGCTCATAACGAAGCTGCGTAGCCTTGGTAACCTCTGTATACAAGTAATCACCCCAGCGGTAATTAATCACGACCCGGTTCGGTGTCTTATAATATTCAAAGGTTAAGTCTGAGTATTGCTGTACAAAATCCAGAGACAGATATACGTCATCTGCAAATACCTCAACAATCGGATAATCCGATTCAAACGCAGTTTCTATCGTACTCTTGGTTACAGTATATTTATTATTGCCTGCTCCAACCCTTATGATTTCATTTGGAGTCGTATAGGTCAGGACATTTTCATTCGAATCCCAATAGAAACGGTGATTAAATTCCTGAATTACCGTAGCATAGTCCAAGTAAACCCGGCCTCCCATTACCAGACCTTTTTTCTCATAGATTTCATTCTGAAGAATGATCAAGGTCTCTGTTTCTTCTACTTGATATAGCTCGGTAAGTGACATAATCTTATCGCTCGGTGTCAGCATCCTTACCACTGCCATGATGATAATAACCGCTATTATGATAATTGCTATCACTGAACCAATGATAGCTACTTTGAATTTTCTGTCCATATTTCCCTCCATATTGCCACAAGCAACTCATACAAAATTACATGATGCCGAGCAGCGGCATCACAAACAGCTGTAAGTACAAGGCGTGAGCTCCTTTGTGCGAACTTCTCAGTTCCTACTATGTGAATTATGCTATGTATAATTCACTTTGTGAAGACGCATTTTCTTCACACTGTTACTATATTTTATTCATGTTTTCATCATTATAGCATTTATTTGACATAGCGTCATTACTAAAATCGACTTTTTAAACATATTTTCTCATAGGACGAACTTTTCTATGAGATAAAAAGGCTGTCTGATTGTGCAGACAGCCTTTTACCCTATCCCTTATTCTGTTCAGTTATTCTGTTCAGTTATTCTGTTCAGTTATTCTGTCTGGTGAAAACTCAGAAAAATGTAATATCCATATCGATTCAGAACATCACAGGTTCATAGCTTATCACAGCAAAAAGTATAGAGGGCTTTTTAAGTGTGGTGAAATGATATTCCTAACCCTTGATATAACATCCTTATGTATTGATCTCTTCTTTTTTTTATTAACTTATCTCTGCCTTTCGATCATAATAATTCATGGAATATGATGCTTACGTCATACAATACCTCGGATAAGAAGGCCATTTGTGATATGTTATACTTATCCTGATTCCAGTCCATGAGAGTATTTTGATTCTTAAGCCAAAAATATCTTAGCAAAAAAGCGGTTCGAGATATTGGACAACAGAGTCGGTTCCTCATTCATGGGTACCGGCAGCACCTTATGTCCGATTTCTTTACTTACTTTTTTCGCTGTCTTTTCAGTTGCCTGAGGAATAAAATAAAGCCAAGAATCGCTTCCCCGGTAAGCCCTTGCAGCCTCGGTAAACAAAACCAGTTTGGAGATATCCCACTCTGACCGTCCTCCTATTACAATTTTTATGCTGCATCTTAGAAACTCCTCCTTATTAGCAATCAATTCTGTACCAAAGTCAAGAATCAAGCAATCATAATCTTCTCCAAGTACTTCCAAGACCTGATGTGGGGTGACTTCGCTGTAACAAGTAATCCTCTGATACGAGAAGGATTTGTCATCCTCACATGCCCATTCATATGCATTCTGGATAAGTCTCATATCCCGGTGCTGATTACATTCCAATAATGCAGTCTTTTTACCAAGCTCTTCGCCCATATAAAAGGCCAGCATTAATCCGGTATGTGTTACACCTGTGCCATGGTGGGTGCCGATTAGTCCGATTACTTCTCTTCCCTTACCATTGCTATGATCCTTTATCTTATTTATAAGCATGGGTTTTCGTTTCATAGGTTCTCCTCTTTCTAAAGAAGCCTGTAGTCTTTTTCAAAGTTTCCTTATCAAATGGAGGAATCAGTTCATCAAATAAATCAGAATCATTCTTAGTCATACTATCATTAAATGGATCTGGCTCATATGATATCCGAAAACAGTTTCTCTGACTCATGTTTTTAATCACCCTTTGATACTGTCTTCCATTTAAAAAATTAAATAAATAATCAATATCTTTATATTCCGCTACCATATTGAGTACCTGCTCTGAATGCTCCAGCTCCCAATCCTTAGCTCCTAATATCAGTAGTTTTCTATCAGCTTTTAAAAATTCTGACATATTCCCCCGGTTCAGACAGCCATAATCCTGTACGATTATCTGATATCCGGTATAGACCGGCTCGCTTCCTTGCCGAAGACTTCGCATTGATATTCCTTCAAGCTGATAGATTCCTTCCTTGTTCTCTACCTCCTTATAACAATTTTTCATAGCATGTACACATCCATGATTGTTGTGTTCTTCGTATAAGCATGTATATCTGTGTTTTAATAGATATTTGCTTAATCGGAAGGCAAAATGGGTTGCTCCGATTCTTTGTTGAGCTCCGGCGATGGCTATCGTCATGGTCCTGTCTGCGTTGACTGATAATTGGTTCTTTTGTATTAATGCTGATAAATGTTTGTTAAGACTTTCTACAGAGTTATATCTTCCGTACGGATTGTATCTGAGGCATTTGTTAATAATATTTTTCATCCGCACGGAGCAACTCCCAGCCTGGTCAATATGATCTATCCCGGCTTGGTTTCTCTTCACTGTGTGACCCGTTGCCATATAATATAGAAGCATCCCGATGCCATAAACATCGCAACGCTCATCAATTCTGTCCTGTCGATACAGCTCGGGGGCAGCATATCCGATAGTTCCGGAGTAGAATTGCAGTTCCCTGAGCTCCTCTTGATAGACAGCACTTCCAAAGTCAATTAGCTTTACTGTACTACCTGACAGGATAACGTTTTCCGGTTTAAGATCTACGTAGAGTATTGGTTTTGGATTGGAGTGTAAATAGTGAATCAGATCACAGATCTGTATTCCGAAATGTATTATGATATCTTCTCGGACAGCCCCTTTTGTTTCGACATAATCCTTCAAGGTATTCCCTTCCAGATATTGTTCGACAATATAGGAACTTTCTTCATCCTCCTCAATATCATAAATTATAGGAATGCAAGAATGTTTCAGGTTTTTTAATAGTAATGCTTCGTTACGTTGTAATTCATATAAGGGATGGTTTTTAGAAATAACTTTGATTGCTCGATAAGAATTTAATTTGACATGTTCTGCGAGATATACACTGGCAGTGCCTCCCCTGCCAAGTAACCCTAAGATTTTATACTTTTGAAACCAGATTTCCTGCTGCATTCTCTCCTTTCCTACCAGCATAATTAATGAACCAATTCATCTTTATTATAGACAGAATATGGAAGTGAAGCAACAATTTTTTGTCCGGCTATTTTCACAAACTTTTTATGTTTTTTTGTTTGTTTTAACATTGTCGCGCACTGCCATTTCTTCTAGATATTGGACGTCTTTTCATAAAAAATTTCACATCTGGGTGTATTGACTTTACTTGATAATTACATTATACTTTTTTTACACCAATGGATGATTTATCGTGAAGACGTATAATCAGTTCCTTTTTTAGTACAGAAAGGGGTGTACTTTATGAAGATAGAAAAGATCAGTGACAATCAAATAAGATGTACCTTGAATAAAAGTGATCTAATAGACCGAGAGCTGAAAGTAAGCGAACTTGCTTATGGTACGGAAAAAGCAAAAGCCTTATTCCGTGACATGATCCAGCAAGCCTTTTATGAGTTTGGATTTGAAGTTGATGATATTCCATTAATGATAGAAGCTATTCCGGTATCTTCCGAATGCCTTATTTTGGTCATTACCAAGGTTGAGGATCCCGATGAATTAGATACACGTTTTTCCAAGTTTTCTTCCTTTAATGTTCATGGCAATCCAGATAAAGAGGATGCAGATGAAGATTCCTATGCGGATGAGATCATTAACAGCTTTGACTCCACCCTGGAAGATTTGAGTGAGGACCTGGATGACAATACCAAGGAAGACTCATTGGACGAACAGGATTCTGTTGAAGCAGAGCTCCCAGTAAAACCAGGTATCCATATTCAATCAAAACTTACTAAGATTTATTCCTTCCGTTCCTTACAGGAAGTTGTTGAATTAGCGTATATTATGCTTGGAACTTACAACGGCCGTAATACATTATACAAAAACCCGGTTACTTCCACATATTATCTGGTAATCACCATATCAGATCATACACCGGAGGAATTTAATAAAGTCTGCAATATTATATCAGAATACGGCAAAGTTGAACGGTCTACTTATGCAAGTTCTACTTATTATGATGAGCACTACGATGTCATTGTGAAGGATCACGCACTGCAGATTCTTTCCGTGATGTAACCTGCCGGGCATAACAGCCTAGGTATATAAAAAAAGCATTCAAAGAATGCTTCATAGTTCATATCAAAAAGGGATGAGGCAAAACCTCATCCCTTAACACATTTTATAAATCGCCGATTTCGTCGTGGATTCTATCCATTAAATCTTGCGGATCCAAACCATGAACCATAGCTGCTTCTTCTAAAGTCTCAGCTTGAGCGGATGGACATCCAAGGCAGTGCATACCGATATCTAAAAGTACCGGGATAATATTCTGATCAAGTGAAATCGCCTGAGCGATTGTCATGTCCTTCGTTATAGTTGCCATATTATATACCTCCTTGAAATAATAAATTTTAAAGCTTGGCTAGGAGGAAGTATCCTCCATTATATAAAAAAACATTGATACCAGTGTCTTCAAACATAGCTAATTATATTCTATCCTAATATCTTACGTCAAGCCTATCAGAACTCTTTTATATTTTTTTAATTATTATTTGATGACATGGAATAGATTATGTATTACAATAACATAGGACAGAAGATTACGTCTGTGACACAAATCACATCTGTATAATTGATGGTAATTATCAAAATATGCTTGCATTATTGCAAATCATATATTAAAATGTAAACGATTGTTTGAAAAGGAGGTTTTTATCATGGCATATAAAATCAGTGATGAATGTATCAGCTGCGGCGCATGTGCAGGAGAATGTCCAACAGGAGCTATTTCCGAAGGCGCTAGTCAATATGAAATTGATCCAGATACCTGTATTGATTGCGGAGCATGTGCAGACACATGTCCTACAAGTGCAATTACAGCATAATAAGTGACATTACATAGAAGAGGATGTGATTATTCACATCCTCTTCTTTTATGTTTACGTCCATGATATTTAACTTACCATTGAAAAGACTATATCATCATTTTATATAAAAATTTTGTTCTTCTTTAAGAACTTTGATTTTTTTCTCTTTTTATCAATTGTCGCCGCCGTTAAAAGTCTGCTTTTCTGATAATCCCTTAAGGTGACATCAAATTTTCGAAATCGTTCTTCTTCCTTTTCTTCCTGAAGTCTCATAAGATAATTCATTTCCCGGATTACTCCATCCGTCACATTCAAACTGATTTCTTCCGACAGAGCACCGTTGTTTTCTTTGAGTGCTGATAAAATTATATGATTCATCATTGCTTTGAATTGACCTATCTTTGAATTAGATACTTCTTTTACTTCATGGGCTCCCTCATCAGTAATTAAGCTTGTCCCCTCTTTGATGTCGATAAGCTTGTCCTCATTATTCATATCAAATACCTTCTCGTCCTGTTCTTTAAATTGTGGTTTTATAAGTTCGGGTTCTAACTGTTCTGCCTGATTTAAATTAGAAAGAAGCATTTTGATTGCTTTCAGCTGAAATCCCTGTTCCTTCAGATGCTTAACCCGTTTCAAAAGCTCTATATCCGATTCTTTATAATAACGTTGCTCCATCTCATTACGAGAAATCGGAAGATCAAGTTCTTTTTGCCAATATCTAAGAACATGTGCTTCCACGTCAATCCGTTTCGCAGCCTCTGATATCATATATCTAACCTCTTCCACTCATATGCCTCCCTTTTTGTTGTAATTATTTCCCACTTTTTACATTATAGCATAGCAATCCTCAATTGCAATATAGTTTCCATATATTTACATATAAGTTATCGACATAACCGGCAGAAATATGCTTTGTACTTTGCTGGTTCGCATGTGGGCTCGCATTAATACAAGAAAGCTGTAGAAAAACAAACAAATTTGTTCTTCTACAGCCTCTTTATTATCGCTTATTTTGTATTTTTACTATGAGGAATCCTCATTTTATTACAATACAAATAATTATTACTTCATCGGGCTTTGTCCAACTTCCTTTTTTCAATGGTACCAAGAATCAACATAGAGAATGCTGCTATTAAGGATAGCAGGAAGATGATAGGCCATACATTGGTTACTCCATAAACAGCTATATACGCCCCCATTACATAAGGCGACACTGCTCCTCCTGTTTCCGACACTATCATCATGATGGAACTGAATCTCCCTCGATGTGAAACCGGCGTATGATTTGCAATATACACATTCGCATTCGTTGCATGAATAATTTCGCCTATGGTCCAAATAATGGTGGAAAGCACAAAGGTCCAGAAGCTTCTTACAAAGAAGAGCATCCCATAACCGACTCCAAAGAATATACCCACCATTGCAACATTAAAAACGGGTTTAATTTTCCTAGTAAGAAGTGTGATTACTGTCGTAAGAAAGATTACCTCCAGACAGTTAACCATGTTAAAGGTACCATAATATCTTGCACCAAGAGCTTCTCCAAATACCTCCTTTGCCTGCAGCGGAATACTAAAGTAGGTCTGTGCATAGATGAAGGCAAATATGGTATTCAGCATGGCAAAAATCAGTAAGGAGGGCCGGCGTAGCAAAACGGAAAGCAGACCGCCTTCCTCCGCCATTTCATGTACCCGCTCTTCCGAAATCTGATCCACTTCTTCCTGTGAAGGCTTTGTTTCCTTAACAAATAGTATCAACAACGTAATTGAGATAAAGGTAGTTATTGCATCTCCGATAAACAGCAGTTTCATATGGTCATTAAATAAAACACCCGCTATTACAGATCCAATTGCGGTTCCAATATTCATACCCATGTATAGCAAAGAAAATGCTGCCTGCCTATTCTCCGGTAGTGTCAGATCGTTCATCATGGCGCTACTAGCTGGACTTGATACACTGTAGAAGAAAGATGCCAGGATCAAGAGCCAGGGAATGATAGTAAGACCACCCGGAAGATCAATCAAGAATGCACAAGGTATGTAACAAGCTGCAGCCAAGCCCATAAATAGAGTAAACACTTTTTTTCTTCCAATTTTATCTGCTAATTTACCACCAAGCAAGGTGCCTGGAATCTGCAAAGTTGATGCCATTACTAAGAATAAGCCTGCTTTTTGCTCTCCCATTCCGATCTTTGAGGTCAATAATAACGTCATAAACGGAAATACAAAGTTGCCCATGGAATTAACTACTCTGGCAAAGAATATAATGTATACACTTTTAGGCAAGCCAAAGTAAGATAATTTTATATGTTTCATATCCATGATTTCTCCCCCCCCTTTTTGATTTACACAAGCAATAGGTAATTGTGAAACCATCTAATTAATATAATTTTTCATACAACAGATGCAAATTCCTTCGCTCCATGCTGATTCCGCTCTAATTACGCTCAGGAACATACATCTATTGTATGAAAAACTGCCAAAGTTTTAGAGTTTCGTAATTACCTAATAATACAAGCAAGCTTTTAAGAGAACAACATCGTTTGTTCTCTTTGCTCACAATTTGCGTACGCAAAAACTCACATTTTGTACATTATACAGAATGTGAGTTATGAAATCAATTACTATTCTTGTCAAATTTTGTCCTATTTATCGTTCCAAATTCGCAAACTTCGTATAATTAGCTTGCCATGCGAGCTTAACTGTGCCTACGGGACCATTTCTCTGTTTACCAATGATAATTTCAGAAACACCTGGCTCTTCCGTATCACGGTTATAGTAATCGTCTCGGTAGATAAACATAACCACGTCCGCATCCTGCTCGATAGCTCCGGACTCTCTTAAGTCAGAAAGCATGGGGCGCTTATCCGGACGCTGTTCCACAGCGCGGCTTAACTGTGAAAGCGCTACTACAGGAACATTAATTTCTCTCGCAAGTGATTTTAATGATCTTGAAATCTCAGAAATCTCCTGCTGTCTTGACTCGGATTTCTTGCTTCCGGACATAAGCTGCAGGTAGTCGATGATAACCATTCCAAGGTTCTTCTCCAGCTTCAGTTTTCTGCACTTGGAACGTAGTTCACTAACGGAAATCGCCGAGGTATCATCAATCACAAGATTAGAGTTACCAATTACACGGGCACTTTCCATCAGACTAACCCAATCCTCACCACTCAGGGTACCGGTACGGATTAGCTGGGAATCTACTCTTGAGTTCATTGCTAGAATTCTCTTGACCAGCTGGTCCTGAGACATTTCCAAGCTGAAGACAGCTGTTGTTACATTCGATTTTAATGCCACATATTCGGCAATATTAAGTACGAAAGCGGTTTTTCCCATGGAGGGTCTCGCTGCAATTAGGATTAAGTCTGAGGGATCGTTTTCTGCTGTCTTGTAATCAAGATCATAGAAACCGGTTGCCACGCCGGTTACGCTACCCTGATTCTTCGCTGCTGCTTCAATACTGTCAATCGTTCTAAGTACAACGTCCTTAATATCGGTAAAATCCTTTGTGCCTTTATTCTGCACGATATCAAAGACCTGTTTCTCTGTTTTCTCCAGAATGATATCCAGCTTTTCTTTATCCAGGTAACAGTCATTGGCTGTTTCCTCTGACACTTTAATCAGACGTCGGAGAACAGCTTTGTCCTTTACGATTTGTGCGTAATATTTTACATTCGCAGAGGTCGGTACTGAAGTGACCAAATCCCTGATAAATTCCAGACTGCAAAGCTGCGGTGGAACATCCTTTTCCTTTAAGCGGTCCTGAAGGGTAACCAAATCCACCGGCTTTCCTTCATTATATAGTTCCAGCATTGTATCAAACAATACAGTATACTGGTTTTCGTAAAAATCAGTCCCTGTAATAATCTCAGAGGCTTCCACGATGGCATCACGGTCCATAATCATAGAGCCGATGACAGATTGCTCAGCTTCTGCACTATGCGGAAGTATTCTTTTAATAAATGATTCATCCATTGGTATTCCCCCCTAGAAATATAACTCTTAAGCCATTGCGAAACGGTATAATTTAATTAATTTTACAAACAATTGATACGAGTCCCTTCGCTCCATGCTGATTCCACGCTAATTTCGCTCAGGAACTGTATCAATCATTTGTAAAATTGCTATAATTCTTAAGTTTTGGAATTACTTAATAATTAACTCTTTATACTGCATCCACCTTAACTGTTAACTGTGCTGTTACCTGCGGATGTAATTTCACCGGCACGGTATAAGATCCTGCGTGCTTAATTGGATCATTTAATACGAGTTTCTTCTTATCAATATCAAGACCGAACTGTTCTTTAAGAGCAGTAGCAATCTCCTTTGTAGATATGGAACCGAAGGTTTTTCCACCCTCACCTGCTTTAATTGTAACTTTAATCGTAAGCTCTTCCAGCTTCTTAGCCTGTTTCTGTGCTTCTTCTAAGATTTCCTTCAACTTCTTTACTTCAGCTGCTTTCTGGTTATTTAAATCATATAGGTTCTGCTTAGTTGCTTCAATACCAAGCTTCTTCGGGAAAATGAAGTTTCTTGCATAGCCGTCATTTACCTTTACTAATTCACCCTTTTTTCCAAGCGCTTTTACATCCTGCAATAAAATTACTTCCATCTGTCTCTCTCCTTTAATCACATGCTTGATTGACGTTCAATTTAATTATTTTTAATTTATAATTCTCCCTCTTCATGCATCTTTGTCAGAGTTGTCTTTAATTTGATAATTGCATCCTGGACTGTTGTATTCTCCAGCTGCGTCCCGGCGACACTTAGATGTCCACCTCCACCTAGCTTCTCCATTACTACCTGAACATTGACTTCATCAATGGATCTCGCGGAGATATATATCTTTTCACTATAATCCGTAAAAACAAAGGTTGCCTTGATATCCGTGATATTTAGTAATTCATTCGCCACCTGCGCTCCTAAGATCATGGGGCTTTCCACCTCTTCCGAGCTTGCACAGATTGCAATTGCATAATGGTTCAGATATATTTCGGTACTGCCTATGGCATCAGCTTTAATCTTGAAATCAGTCATCTCACTACGAAAAGCTTTACGGATTCTTGTGACGTCTGCACCACTTTTTCTTAGAAATGCAGCTGCTTCAAAGGTTCTAACTCCGGCTTTCGTCAGGAAATTGTTAGTATCAATCATGATACCTGCATATAAAGCATCTGCTTCCAAAGGCTTAAGCTTCAAGTTGCCACCGATATACTGCATAATCTCAGCGATCATCTCACTGGTGGAGGAAGCATAGGGCTCAACATAAGAGAGCACAGCCGTATCAATTGCCTCATTGGTCTGCCTATGGTGGTCAAAGATAACCGTCGTCTTGGTACGCTCTAACAGTTCGGCACATTCCAGATAAACCGGGCGGTTAACGTCCACAATTACGAGCAATGTATTGACATCCACAAGCTCCTTGGCTTGATCATTCTTTAAGAACATATCTTCCTCATAATCCGAATTACCAACAAACTTGCTCATCATTGGACGGACTGAGGTAGTAACTTCATTGATAACAATATGGGCTTTCTTATTAAAGAATCTCGCAATCCGGTATACACCGATAGCCGAACCGAAAGAGTCAACATCTCCGATTTTATGTCCCATAATAATAACTTTATCTTTTGCTTCCACAAATTCTCGGAAGGCATGGGCTTTCACTCTGGCCTTTACACGAGTACTTTTTTCAACGGAGATACTCTTGCCGCCGTAGTAGCATATCTTCTCACGATCTTTAATAACAGCCTGGTCGCCGCCTCGGCCAAGGGCCAGGTCAATAGCTGCTCTCGCGTATTCGTAGCTGCTCAAGAATGTATCAGCATTTACGCCAAGACCGATACTAATCGTAACGGACATTTCGTTACCGATATTTACACCTCTGACTTCTTCCAAAACAGAGAATTTACTGCTCTGTAGCATCGGAAGATATTTCTGTTGGAAGACAAATAGGTACTTGTCTTTTTCCAGCTTCTTTATGATAGCATCGATGCTCTGCATATACTTATTGATTTTACGGTCAACCAAAGCCGTCAACAGAGAGCGTCGTACCTCATCAATACTCTCCAGTGCTTCTTCATAATTATCAATGTATAACAGACCAGTAACTAGCTTCTGTTCTTTGTTTTCCTTCTGTAAGGTTATAATGTCCGTCTCATCATACAGATACATTGCTATCAATGCATTCCGGTCATCCCAGACACTCTCCGTATCATGAAAGTTCAAGTTATCTTCATTAAAGTCCGGTGCTATCACTTTACGCAGCAACACTTTGTAATTGCGTCCATGAAGGTTTATATGCAGTTCCTCGTCCTTTTCCTTCTGGGGAAGAGTATCTTCTGTTATTTCAGGAATAACATTGGTGATGGAACGTCGCGCGGCACTTCTCTCGTGAATAATATCCATAAACTCATCATTTCCCCATTGCACTCTGCCTTCCAAATCAAGGATTGCATAGGGCAGATGGAGTTCCTTTAGCAGTCTTTTCTGAACCTGGCCGTAATCCATTGCATAGCGAACCAGTTCCGTTGCGATGGTATGGCGCTTGGAAAGGAAGATTGCCATAGCCAACGCAAAATATATTATAGTAAATCCGGTCATCATTAATCCGGCTTTTCGGTCTACCGGATATACACTTAGATTCATGCATAGCAAAAGAACTGTCAGAATGACAGGCCAAAGTAAGTATGCTCTTAATGCACCTTTAACTCTAAGTTTCTTGCTCATGTTTAATACTCCTTTAGGATCAATACAAAACAAGCAAAGCCTTGCTTATGCCGTTTAGTATACCATGTTAGTAACAGCTTTTAAAGACATTTATAAAAAATCGGATTATTTACCATCTTCTATCTTATGCATTTTTTAATAATTTCTCAAATAGCTTTGGTATCATCAACAGATCATATAACTTCTTTAACCAACGGCCAGACAACAGGAAGGCAAGTAAGATACTTCCCAACAGTACCAGTACTGCTTGGTAATGGGAAGCATCTTTCAGTAACGTGAAGAAACCGGCATATGCCAATCCGTTACGTACCCAGATATGAATCATATATACTTGCAAGGTACGACCTCCTAGTTCCGTGAAGAATAGTTTGCCTCTAGGTACCAGCATCATAAAGGCTGCAGATACTATAACAGCCATCAGATACCAGATACCTCGTACTACCAATCCGTATTCCGAAAGCTTGCCAAGTGACTTACTGTAAGGCGCTGACCCGTATATAATATCAAGAAAAGGCTTTAGCTGTTCACGAAGTAGCACCAACCCGCCGAATACTGCAATTAAAAGAATCACAGCCGGGATCTTAAGTTTTTTCTCTAAGAATCCCTCATACTTCTCTTCCGGCAGACAGAATCCAATGATAAAAAACGGAAAGAACACAAAAACTCTGGACAAAGACATTTCATCACTAATGCTGCTTATGTATCCGGATACTAAACCAATGAGGAAGGAACCGGTAATCAGATAATGAACTTTTATACGTTCAAGAAGCGGGATGGAAAGGTACCAGATACAAAGTGCGAGCAGGTACCATGGTGCTGACGTATCATTGAACAAACCAATCTTAACTTCTTGTCCGAAAGCTATGCTTAGCAGTACATTACCAACTTTAAAAATCAGATACATCCAGAAGATAACCAATATTTTATCTGTTCGCAGCTTTCCACCGGCATTCATTTTCTTAGCAAGATAACCATTGATGAAGATAAAGCTGGACATATGAAAGATATAGATAAAATACATCACATATTCAATCGGCTTCACAAAAGTCAACTTCATTGCAAAATGTGCAACAACCACTAATATGATTAATATAAATTTCAGATTATCCAAATAATAATTTCTCTTCATCTTTAGTCCTCCAATAAAACTCTTTAATCACATTATAACAGAATTGTGACAGAGGATAAAGACCTACCACAAAATCATATTTGGTTATAGCTATATCGTTCTGTTGCATAAAAATGCCACGATACAATCAAATATCTGTATCGTGGCATTTTGATCACTATATTATTTTACTCCATAAACCATGTTGGTTACAATATACATAAAGTATTCCATGCCCTATCCTATGGAATCTTACTTCTGCATTCTGCTCCGGATACAGCTTATGAAGAACCAACTGATCTGAAGTGACAAATGCGATAAATGAGATGTAATGATTCTTCTGCATCTCATGGTTTACCCGTACATATAAATCCCCATCCATTGGCTCTATGTGCAATTCATGATGTTTTTCTGCCTCTTTAGCGGCTTGTAATTTTATAAGCTTCCGACCACAGCAGTTTACAATCATATCATTCGAGCTTGTTATGGTATTCCCACAAACAGGACAGACATAGAACTTTGTCTTTTTCATGTTAGCGGAATTGTTATCACCAGTTACACTCTCCCCTGAAAGGATATCCGTTACATTAACACCCAATACCTCTGCCAGATTATTGATGGAGTCAATATCAGGACATCCGGCACCACGTTCCCATTTTGATATTGTCTTATCGCTTACACTTAAGCGATCTGCCAGCTCTTTTTGTGTCATATTTTTTGCTTTTCTATTTGCATATATTAAATTACCTGTTTTAAAACTATCCATTTTGCATCACCTCGTGATCATATTACAATTTTTCCAATAAAGATTCAACCTACGATGCGTAGAACTCTACTCAAAATGTATGTTCTTATCATAGTTTCAAAAACATTCTCCTTTTGGTGTTTTCAATTTATGAAATTATGGTATTATTAACTTACTAGTATACCTATAAGAAGAATGAAGGGATAACCGCCTTGAAGAATCTACTTAAAACAATAATTTCAATAATTCCATTCCTTATTTTAATTATCTTAGGATACGTTGTATGTTCTAAGTCTATTTCATTCTCTAAGCAACAGCTTAACATGATATATTATGCCCCTTACGTAATCCTACTCTTAGCTGCAGTAATTGCATATAAGTTTAATCGAAGCCGCTATTTTTTTATCGCAGTTATTAGTACCATTAGCCTTCTTATATTTTATTTTCCATTGAAAATAACAATTGATTCTATCGATCTAACTATGATTTTATGTATTTTGCTTCCTTTTAACGTGGTTGCTTTTGCGCTTCTTAAAGAACGCGGCATCCTCAGTTTGTGGGGTATTCTACGATTTGGCTTTCTTCTGTTACAGGCAGGTATTGTCGTTTGGCTAACAGCCCCTCCGCAACAGAATACTCTATCTTTGATTAACCGATCTTTCTTTCCTGCCCCGCTGAATCCTCTTATCTCCATACCACATATAGCCCTACTATTATTTCTTATAGCATTCGCAATATTAAGCCTTCGGATCATGCTGTATCAGTCTTCACAGGATATCACCATTATGGGAGTTTTAATCACTTTATTCTGTATGCTGAACGGCAATAAAACAATTGGCTACTCCGTATTCTTAACTGTGATTGGTATGATTTTATTGGTATCAATACTGCGTGATACTTATTTTATGGCCTTTTTTGATGAACTTACCAGTCTTCCTTCACGCCGAGCTCTGAATCAGGATTTAATGAAGTTAGGAATGAAGTATACTATCGCTATGCTTGATATTGACTTTTTTAAGAAATTTAACGATACCTATGGACATGATACAGGAGATGAGGTGTTAAGGTTTGTCTCATCTATCATAAAAGACGTGAAAGGTGGGGGCAAGGCCTACCGCTATGGCGGAGAGGAATTCACCATAATATTCTCTGGGAAAAGCAAAAGCGATATCATGCCAGTTCTTGATGAGTTAAGGGAGGCGATTGCAGACAGAGGGTTTGTGGTACGCCCCAAGCGCAGAGTAGGAAACAGTTCTAATAGTAAATCCAAAAAGAATACAAAAAGACGTGGTTCATCTTCAAACCGAAAAAAAGTATATATTCATGTAAGCATTGGTGTAGCTAATAGAGACGATACGCTGAAAACACCTGCTATGGTCATGAAAGCAGCTGACGCTGCTCTTTACCGGGCAAAGAAAAAGGGAAGAAACTGCGTTAGCAAATAGTAATTCTAATATTCCTATGATACAAAAAGCCGTTACCCTACTAACACAGGTAACGGCTTTTGATAATATTAATACTGTTCTATTTCCAGCACCGAAAAACCGGTATTAATAAAACTAGGACCGGTGTTTTTACCAAGTATTCCTGCAATGGCCTCTGCCATACCAAGATATCCCATGGTATATGGGTTTTGTTCTATGATAACTTTTAAGCTCCCATCACCTAGTAATTTCATCGTTATATCCGATTTATCAAAGCCAACCCCAACAAATCTGTTATCATTTGCTTTGATTGCATTACCAACTCCCTGGGTGGTACCTTCGTTCGTACCAAACAAACCTACTAAGTCGACATTTTGATCAATTACTTGTTCTGCTGCCTGCTGCGCAATATCAGGTTCCCCATTCGTGTATACCGTTTGAAGAATTTTATAGCTTGGTTCTCCAACCATGGCTTCCTTAAATCCCTCTTCACGTCGCATTGTAGTCGATTTATCTTTTATACTGATAATCCCAATGGACCCACCTTTTATGCCCAAACTATCTAGATATGAAATCATTCTCTGGCCCGCTACAAATCCTGCTTCATAATTCTCTGTCGATAATGTAGTTATTGCCTCTTCGTTAGCAGGAGCATCTACATAGATTACTTCTACCCCTCTTGCTTTGGCATCTTCAATAGCCCTCGAGATTAGCCTAGGATCATCTGCTGCAACTAAAAGTGCCTCCGCACCTTGGTTAACAGCTTCATTTATAATGTCAATCTGCTTTTCCGGGTCTCTTTCATCCGGAAACCTCCAGAAATAGCCAATGCCTGTAAGGGCCGCCATATCTGCTGCTCCTTCATTCATATATTGCCAAAATTGATATTTCTCATCTGTTGTTATCAAATAAACTTCATAATATTTTACTAATGATAAAGATGAGGTTGGCTCGGTTTTCCCAATGTAGTTCTGATCCCATATGATAAAAAGTAGTAAGGCTAACAAGATTATTAATATATCTATTATTATCTTTCTATGCTTCATCGTAACCATCTTTCCAAAGGTCTTTCTATAAGGTTTTAAAAACCTATTTCTTATATCAATTTATATTATTTATATTCCTTAGATTGTGGTTAAAATAACCATATATAAGATTTAATAATAAAAACCGCTACACAAGTAGCGGCATTATCAAATCAGTTTGTAGCATTCACTTTATAGATTGAATTTAATAAATCAGCAGCACGCTGTATCTCATTGCTATCTGCCAGCAATATTTGATATTCATTGAAAGAGGGTAAGCCCATAGATACCTCTTCCTTTCGATAAATCATAGGGCTATCTTTTATCACCTTTCCGGACATATGATAGGAAGAAGCCTTTGTTACGGAATGAATCATTTCAATTACTTCCGCATTGACTCCTCCTCCGACAAGGATATCAATCTCACCTTGGCTTCTATGAACAAGTTCTTTGATTAATTTCAATCCATCGACACATTTATTCTTCTGCCCTGAGGTTAATATTGTTTTAATTCCAATCTTTATGGATTCCTCCAGGGTTTTTAACGGATCTGCACAGACATCAAAGGCACGATGCAACGTTATGGGAATACCTTCAGCTAATTCAATAATTTCTTCCATCTGATTGATGTTTAGATTACCATCCGGCTTTAATATACCGATAACAATACCGTCTGCTCCTATTTCACGATACAACTTTACTTCTTCCTTTATGATATCGAATTCATAATCTGTATAACAAAAGTCACCGAATCTTGGCCTTATCAAAACATTTATCTTAATATTACAGTATTTGCGAACAGCTCGAAACAAACTGCTACTGGGTGTAGTTCCCCCGATGATCAGGTTACTGCACAGTTCCAGACGATTCGCACCTGCATGAAATGCGGTCAGTGACGATTCCACTGAGTCAGTACATATCTCTAGTATATAATTTTTCATAGAAGTACCTCACCTATCTTGCTCTTAAGAGTGGTAATCAAAAACAATGTTAATAACCTTGAATATTAGAAAACTATTTAATTTAATTATATATAACTCGCCACATTAATTCAATGTTATCCATCATTCTGTATCCATAGAAAGTAACTGAACTCCATACAACCAATAAAAGAAATACCCAGAGGTTTATATCTACAATCTCAGGGTATTAGTACTGTTTTCTTTAATATGCTAAACTTGCCTTTGACATGTCACCTGTTTTTGTATCAATTGTAAAGTGAAATTGACTTCTGCCATATGCATCTTCATGAGCTTTTCCACCATCACAAACAACCGTTGGTAAATCATTTGAAGATGATAAATACCTAAACAAAATGCCTTCTGTCGGTCCTTTTTCAAATATTAATCTACCCTCTAATGAAAATCCTCTCACTTTCTTTTCTGATGAGTTTATGGCTATAAGTACTAATACAAGCTCATGTCTAAAATAAATCTGAGCGCTCTCAGCATTTTGGCAATCAACTTCATATTGTTGATTGTTATATCGCCAACTTATCTTGCCATTTATTTTGTCAAATAGAAAGATTTGTTTTCCATCAAATGAAAGATAGTAAGCCTGCTCAATTCTGAAATTAGCACCTGTAAATTTTAAGTCTATGGAAAATCTCTATTTTGGACCTGCAATAGATTGTTTGCATTCATCACAGTAAAAACCTTTTTGTAAAGAATAGTGAGAATCATTGTTTTCCCAGTACCTTAGTTTTATCCCTGATAATATCTGAGAATTAGCATAATCAACATCTAGGCTTTTCTCCATATCTATCGCCATGTCAGCTTTTGACCAGCCTGCTGACTTTTCTTTTATGTTGTTACCTCTTTTCTCTTCATGAATAAGTATCTTCTTGATATGCTCACAAGCTTCCACTTAATTACCCCTCTCAATTTAGTAATAGTTTTACTCAATTACTGTAATCAGTTCAAATTTACAATGGCTCTTTTTAAATCATAAGGTCTATAAGGTTTACCATCTTCCCGCCTCGGTACCCGTTATTCTTCCGTCATGTATATCAACAAAATACTTACGGGCGCTATAATCTATTACGACTATTTTACCATCTAGTATAGAAAATCCAACCAATGAAGAAGGTTCTATGTTACCAATATGTTTCTTTACGTCTTCCATCTTCCAACCAATCTGGCAATTATCAGAAACTGCATAAAGTTCATTTATAAAATCCATAGGATCATAACTACCTTTAGGCCTTAATAGAACAATAATTAAACCATTTACTTCCTCTGCTTGACAGATTGGATAGTTAAAAACAATGCTTTTATTACCTATTTTCAACTCATTTTCATTTATACTATAGCTTATCATTTATATATCCTCCTCACATTTTAAGGCAGTGAACGTGGGTTACAGGCAGTTACTTCCTGTCCCATAAGATCAAATTGATAACCTTCAACATCGGATTTCAAAGATATTTATCCTAGAAACTCATCTCCTGTTTTACTCTTAAGAACGATAAACCAATACAACGTTCGAACCCTTGAATAAGAAATGACTAATTAATTTAATTATATATAACTAACTATATTATTTCAATGTTATCCATCATTCTGTATTCATAGAACGTAACTAAATATTCAACCAATAAAAGAAATACCCTGAAGTTGTATCTCTACAATAACAGGGTATAAGTTAATAGTTTGCCTTCTAGTGAAAAACCTCTCAGCTTCACAACTATTAGGCTCATGATATGATAACAATTACTACATCATACCCATAATAAATCTAGGCGCTACCAGCATTTTGGACCGGTGATAAATACTTCATCACTTTTAAATACCAAGTTCCTTAACAATTTCATTGCATAATTTAACTGATCTATTTGCACGATCTAATAAATCCATATCAGCTGTATCAATTGTAGCCAGTTCAATTGAAAGTGATGAATACTTCCTTGCCAAGCTGATTTCGCCAATATCATATGCCAAATATATTAAACCGCTTCTAGCTATTTTAAGCCCTCTTCCGTTTATGGTTTCAGAAACTATTATTCTCTCCATATCTGATAAGTTTATTTTTGTAATTTTAATTAAATCATACATTATATTAGCATCTTGTACTGACTTGCTGTCTGAAACCAAATCACTCATTAAAAAAAACGTTTGCCATATTGGTTCACTAATCGCGCCCTCTTTGATATTTAATGAATACTCTATAAATCTTTCATGTTTCCATGTATATTCTGTCTCTTTAGGAATATTGAGTTCTCTATACCTTTCATACTGTGGTGAATTTTCACGGGCCATTACAAATCTAGAACACTGTGACGAGCGATATAATTCTCTAGCCTCTTCCATTGTCATTGTTATCATCTTCATCCCTCCATTTTACTACAGTCTACCCTGTATAGCTATATACAGGGTAGACTGTAGATTATTTTATTGCTTTCCATAAACCATCGGTGGTTATATTGAATGAATAACCACTACTTATAAGATAGTCAATCTCTCTTTGGTAGAATCTTAACGAACCATCCTCAAATAAATATTTTACATTTGGGTCATTCGTTAATAAAATTTCTTTATTTGCTACTATTTGATCGTCTATAAATTTCATGTTTACTTTCCAAACTTCATCGTAATTATTACTCGCAGCCGCAACAAGATTATCCCATTCTGTTTCAGTGAATTTAAAGTAAGTATACCCCTTACTCCCAGCTAAAATATCATAAGTTCCTGTTGTACCTAACATAACAGTATTACTGGACGAATTTTTTACCGCAAGGGCAACATAATTGTCAATAACGTCTGGAGCTAAACCTAACGTTCTCTCATAATCATCCAGCATAGTCAATAAGCTATTTCTCATTGTTGGACTAATGACATCATCCGACATTGAAGCTAATGTGCCCCTCGCTCCTGCACCAAACGTAAATTGGGATGACTTAATAATATCCTTAATAGAATAAAAATAACCTACTGCCTTAACAGCTACCACTCCTGATAACAGTAACGCCTTGCCTGTCTCGCCATTTTCAAACTGAATATATGCTTTATATGCTCCAATAACCAAATCACAAATCGGCAACTGTTCAGCAAAGCTAATATACTTTACTACCAATTCCTCTTTGGTTGGTGCCATATGCCCATACATCATCCAGAGCCATTCACCAAAACCGGAATTCTGCTCCTCATACCTCACACTTAAACTATGCTCCGCTTGAAGTGGCATCCCGCTTAACTTTGGTAATACATCATAGAGATAATAGGTATATAAGGTACTCTCTACATCAATATCACAAATGATATCATCAAAAGTAAATGTTCTTTCATTTGATGTGTGTTCACGCAGTCTTGAAGGAGCTGGACCCGCAAGATTTATTACCTGATCCCTCGTCAACTTCTCTTGCCTGCTTACGATAATGCGATAGTACTGTATACCCAGGTCCTCAACAAGTATAATTGCTTCCCCTGCGTTAAGCGCAATGACTGAATTATCCTGGTTAATACGAAGTACAATATCCAATCCTTGAATTAAATCGACGCTCCAATCCTGTAGAGTCGCTCCTAACTGTAACCCATCACCGATCAGCATGGGTATTTCAACAACTTTTCTTACACTAACCGTAATACCTGCTGAAACCCCATCCTTTGAAGTGGCTGTAATCGTAACACTTCCACTATCAAGAGGCGTAACTACACCATTACTAGATACTGTGGCTACAGAAGTATTACTGGAACTCCAGGTAAGTGTTTTATCAATGACATTTTCTGGAAGTACAACTGCAACTATAGTATAATCTTTTCCAGTATATAGTTCAAGAGGTAATTGGGTTAGCATGATCCTCTCAACCTCGATAACTGTATCATACTTACAGACAGAACACATACTTCCACTGCCGGTTGAATGTAAGACACTAGCTGTTGGCTTATTACATACGGTACACTCTTTCCAATGACTGGTTTCATTATGTTTATATGTCGTATCATATGTATGATCTGTTGCTGGAGTAGTATCCGTTTTGACGCAACCCACACACTTATTCGTTCCAACAGTTTCACAGCCTGGCTCTACAATAACTATATTATATCTATGTCCAAGTATAGGAGTAATGTCAAATCTGTATTCTTCTGTATGACAATTACTGCAAAGTATATAGGTATACCCCTCCACTTCACAGGCTGCTGCAACAGATTGAGGCTGTCCATCAAACTTATGTCCTAATTTGTTGACAGGTTGGATATCCGGACAAGTCTCGCATTTATTAGTACCGGCATTTTCACAGTCGGGGTCAGAGATTCTGATAGTATATTTATGTACACCGGTTGCCGCTGTTGAGATTGATCTAGTACATCTGGAGCACTTATTCGTCCCCTCATTGATGCAAGTTGGATTCTTAATTATCTCACTATAATTATGTCCCAACTTTGGTTTGATATCAAATTTGTATCTTTCTGTTGTACATCTGGAACATAAAACATAGGTGTATCCTTCCTCTTCACAGGATGCAGGAATGGTACTGGGCTGTCCTTCAAACTTATGTCCCAATTTTGCGACAATCTGGTCATCCGTACAAGTCTCACATTTGTTCACTCCGGTATTGTTACAATCCGGTGCAACTACTGTAACTGTATAGCTATGTACTCCGGTTGCAGGTGTAGAAGATGTCTCTGTACATCTGGAGCATTTATTCGTCCCTGCTGCGATGCAGGTAGGTGACTTCACTACTTCACTGAATTTATGTCCCAGAGGTGATGTTAAGTTAAATTTACTCTTTTCAACATTACATCTGGTACAGAGTACATAAGAATATCCTCCCTCTTCACATTTTGCTGTTACATGATAAGGCTCTCCTCCAAACATATGATTCAGAGCTGATGAAGATGTAGTGCTGGTACATCTGGAACATTTAAGCGTTCCTGCTGTAGTGCAGGTTGCGGGTGTTACTACCTGTGAATAACTATGCCCAGCTGCTGCTGTCTCGTTGAATCTATTCTCAGCTGTACATCTAGAACATTTCACATAGGAATATCCCCCTACATAACAGGTTGCCGGAATGCTAAAGGGTTCTCCCCCAAACATATGACCTAAAGCAGAGGTTGTCTGGGTTGCTGAACAATTTGCACATTTATTTGTCCCACTGCTTGTACAGGTTGCGGCTACGGAAGTTACGGTATAACTATGTACACCTGTAGCAGGAATAGATGTTGTGCTGGTACATCTGGAGCACTTTTTCGTTCCTGTAGATACGCAAGTTGGTTCCTTCGTTGTCTGCGAATAATTATGACCTGCCGCATCAGAAAAGCCAAACTTATTCTTCGCCCCGCACCTGGAACATTCATTATAGGAATATCCCTGTGCTGTACAGGTAGCCGGAACATCATATACACTTCCTTCAAACTTGTGTCCTAATATCTGTATTGTCTGCGTAGCAGTACAGGTAGCACATTTCTTCGTTCCTGTGCTTGTGCAGGTAGCTGCCACTGTAGTAACAGAATAATTATGAACACCTGTAGCGGGAATTGATGTTGTACTGGTGCATCTGGAGCATTTTTTCGTACCTGTTGCGATACAGGTTGCCTCTTTTGTAACCAGTGTATAGTTGTGTCCGGCCGGATCAGAGAAGCCGAACTTATTCTTTGCATTGCATCTGGAACACAAGTTATAGGAGTATCCATCAGCCGTACAGGTGGCCGGAACATTATATACACTTCCTTCAAACTTATGACCTAGCGCTGATGTTGTCGTGGTAGCGGTACAATTGGCACATTTTTTCGTTCCTGAGCTTGTACAGGTTGCCGCGGTAACAGTTACTGTATAGCTATGTACACCTGTGGCCGGTATCGTCGAAGTGCCTCCGCATCTGGAGCACTTTGCTGTTCCGGTGGATACGCACGTCGGTGTCTTAGTAACCTGAGAATAATTATGTCCCAGAGATGGTTTGGTATTGAACTTATTCTGCGCTCCGCATCGTGAACAGGTATTATAGTCATATCCTGCTGCTGTACAGGTAGCAGCAACCGAATAGGGTTGTCCGCCGAACATGTGGCCTAATGCTGCTATGGAAGCAGTATTTGTTGCACCACACTTCGTGCAGGATCTCGTTTTAGATCCTGTACTAGTACAGGTAGCCGCTCTTGTAACAGTATAGCTGCCATAAGTGTGTGAGGTACAGACTGCAGCCGCATAAACATACAGTTCATCTGCCTTTTTGCTATAATCTCCGCTCGGAGTAGTTCCGTGTTCCTGATCGTGCTCCTCCTCATGATCATGGTTATGTTCCGTACATTCCTGATGTATCTGGAATAAATTTTTCTCCGCCGAAGAAGAGATTGTAGCGCTTGAAGCTGTGTTAAAAACTGATCCAAGACTACATTGGCACAAAGTAAGAATTACTAGACATATCGCTAGTCCTTTTTTCATAATCATCCATCCTTTCAATATTAAAAGTTGTTATTAATTAGTTCATATTAGGATTTATGAACTGTTAACCATTTAACCTCCTTATCTATTGAAAGGTATATTTTTCCATTACCTGCCGAAATTAATTTGTTGCTTTATTAAATCTTCTTAACTCTTTTCAATCATACGTCTTAAGCTTTCTAAGATCCTCTTTTCTCTGGATTGCATAGTGCTTCTAGGGAGCCCTAATTTATGAGCAATTCTACAGTAACTCATATTAGGATTTCTGAAATATAGCTCCTCAATAAGAAATCGATCCTCTGTAGTTAACTCTGTCATGCACTCCTTCATTTTCTTATACAAGACAGAAGTAATTGCCATCTCTTCGACAGAGCTATAGTCCTCAGCCATACTGCTTTCACATAGATAATCTGACATTTCAAAGGGTTCAATAGTTACTTCATTAGCTCTGGACTTCTTTGTCACATAACGTTCATGAGATACTAATTTCGCATAGGAGCGATAGGCTTCTTCGCCAAGCAGCTCCTTCCCGTCAGGAAATAAAAAATCTTGTTTCCACGATGCATGCATAATAAATCCTCCATTATTTAATTTTTTATTTTAAAAACTCACAGTAAACCTCTTGGGAAAATTAAGATTGTATTCTGAATTGTTTGATAGAAATGAATCTATTGATGATCTGGAAAATGGGCAGAACTATAGTGGAATGTAGATTGGGTAAAATCTTAGAATGCTTAAGAATAGGCAATATAAAGATGAATAAGGACTTACCAGATAGAATTTTTCGGCATACATCAGGGATTTTTCTCTTGATCTGTTGAGACGTGTTAAGATTATAAAGAGTTTTTCAAGAAATTTATTTTGAGACTTACAGAAACTCAATTTATAAAGCATAGGGATGATTAAGGTTTAGCATAGTTAATTATTAGGGGGGAATTATGAGAGTAAAGATATTGGCCGTTATATTGATTGTTATCATTTTAGCCATAACTGACTTATTTACTAGAGATATTAGAGTGGATTTTTCTTCAGAAATTAATAGAAAAGACTTGATTTATAGTAACCAATCTTATCGATACCTTAACGGCACTTCGATTGATTTTCTAAAAGATTGTGGCAGAACGGGAAAAGGGATTAAAATCGCTATGATAGACTCCTATCTATCCACAGATTATGTCAAGGTAACGAAAATGGTATCCTTTATCAAGGACGAAACTATTATTGTAGACAAAATAAGCCATGCGACTATATCCGCACAGATATTAAAGAGGGATATTTCACCTGATATAGAGTTGTATTCTGTTCAAGCATTAAATTCATTGGGTGTGGGAACATACGCAGATTTAATTAAAGGCATAGATTGGTCAATCGAGAATGATATAGACATAATTATGTTTTCATTAACCGGGAATGAATATTTGAAAGAATTACATGAAGCCGTGAAAACGGCAGATCAAAAGAATATCATAATGATAGCAGCTGCCGGGAATTATTCCAGTGAATCGCCGGTATACCCAGCTGCCTTTCCGGAAGTAATTGCTATCGGTGCGTTGAATTCTCAGGATGAGATCGCCGATTATTCAAATTTTGGTCCATATGTGGATGTATATGCTCCGGGAGAAGTACCGGAATACGATGTCTATGGAACTTCATTCGCCGTTCCATATGCAGCAGGATTTATCGCTTTACTGAAAGATAACTGTAATATATCAAACGATGAGATAAAAGAAATGTTTGGATGTCTTAAGGAATACCAAAGCAAGAAGTGATGTAAGATAAATGAAAAAAACCGTTACACAACCTAAGTTATGTAACGGTAATCATCATACTATACTATTACATAATGCATATATGAAGCAATGTGTTGAAGCACATTGTTCTATGCATTAATCGATTACATAAGGCATTAAAGCAATGTGTCTTGATCTCTTGATCGCAACAGTTAAAGCTCTCTGATGCTTAGCGCAGTTACCGGTAATTCTTCTAGGAAGGATCTTACCTCTCTCAGATACATATCTCTTTAACTTGTTAAGATCTTTATAATCAATTCCAGTGTGGTTCTTGTCAGCACAGAATACACATACTTTCTTTCTTCTGCGTCCAAAGGATTTTCTCTTCATCGGAGAATCGCCTCTATCTTCGTTTCTCTTGAATGGCATGTCATGACCTCCTTATCCGATTTTAATCATGTTTATATATGATTTATCTTATTTTAGTTAAATGGTAATTCTTCGTCAATACCGTCAGGGATATTCATAAATCCATCCCCCATCGCTGAGCTTGGCTCCGGTCTGAACTCTTTGTGATTACCGCCTTGGTAACCTGAGTCGCCACCGTTATTGCCTTTGCTTTCAGCAAATTCTATATCGTCTGCTACAACATCTGTCGTATAAACCTTCTGTCCATCTTTGTTGGTGTAGCTACCGGTCTGGATTCTACCAGACAGAACCATCTTCATGCCCTGCTTAAAATACTTCTCAACGAATTCTGCCTGCTTGCCAAAAGCCACGCAGCCGATGAAATCCGCTTCCTGTGTCTCGCCTGATCTTTTGAATCTGCGATCTACTGCTAAAGTAAATCTTGCAATTGCTGTTGAACTCTCACCCTGAGAATATCTCACCTCGGGATCTCTGGTTAAACGGCCTATTAATATAGCTTTATTCATAAGTTAAATACCTCCCTTTCGTTTTATGCCTTAGGGTAGTATATACACAAGTCGATTGGTAATCCAACCCCCTGTAATTCAAACGTTTTAAGCGTTCGTCTTATTTAGCATCTTTTCTGATGCATAAATATCTGATTACATTTTCCATAATACGAATTCTCTGTTCGATTTCGCCTGGAACTGTAGAATCAGATTCGAATTGGATGAAATAGTAGTAGCCTTCTTTCATTTTCTGAATTTCATAAGCTAATCTTTTCTTTCCCCAGTCATCAACTGTAGTAACTGATCCACCGAATCTGGTGATCAGGTCTTTTGCTGATTCTAATGTAGCTAATCTGGTTTCATCCTCGATTTTTGCGTTTACAACTAAGGCTAATTCATATTGATTCATAGTTGTGTAGCACCTCCTTCTGGTCTCTGGCCCTTTTCTAATGCTTTCCGATCGACGAAGAACCGGATTCACACTTAAAGAGCAAGGAAATTTTAGTATAACATATCACAATTAAGTATGATACCATAGGATTACTAATATTACAACTTGTTTTTTAATTATCTTAAGACTTTATATAAAAACACGAAAAATGACTTATCTAGTAGTAAGAATTGTATAAAGCCTTTATTCATACAGGCTGCTATAATCCAACAGTCTCTTCTGTAATAAAGACAGAATGTCTTCCGGCTCCATATCCTTAGCCAAATCCACCGAAATTGTTACCGGCGGTAGATTCAGATTTAGATTTCGTTTCATCTGCCCGCGCTTCACTGCATTGAACTTCGATAGAAAGTGATCAATATTCTTCGGTATTACAGCGATAGCTTTCTTATTATATATCTTAATAACCAAGAATTCTTTAATATCATCGAATGAAATGAAACCCACTCCTCCGATCGAAGAATTATCTATAATTCCATCCATCGTAATCGTGAGAAGCTTCTTTGCATGAGCTGCCTTCACTGCTGACGCAGTAAAACCAAAGAGAAGCAGCAGGTCAATCGCTAGTCCGGGTAGCCAATAGCTTACTCTATCTTCACGAAAGCCATATATGGTAATAGCACAGGACGCAATCAATAAGAATAGATTTGCCAGCACAAGAACAAATGACTTATAATTAATTTCCTCTATTACTATATCCTCCATAACGTCCCCCCGTTGTAAGATTAATCCAATTGTATCTGTTTCTCTTACGGTTTGCAAGCCAGTTTATGCAGAATATAGGTATTTATTATTACTCTATTTTAAATATTTTCTTCATTTAGCATACAAAAATCTTCATTTGCATGTTATACGACAAAGAACCGTTTTAACAAATATTTTTATGCTGAAAGAGTTTTTCTTGTCGTTTATTGAATATCTTGTTTTAAAAACCTCTTTTCCTCTTCCTTTAAATCTAGTCCCATTGTCCCGCCTGGATTCATAGTATACCCAGGATCAAAATAATCTTTAAGGGCCCTAATCACTCCATATTCTTTTCTACCTAACTGACCTTCTAACCAAGGAGCAAACATTTTCCCTATTCCATGGTGATGACTCATACTTGCACCGGATTTTTGGATCGCATCAAGGATACTGCTGTGATATGCTTTAAAGCTTTCGGCATCACTCATCTTTGTAATAAAGATAAAATAAAGGTTTGCTCCCTGTGGGTAGCAGTGCGACATATGTGTTGTTACTATGGTGTTCGGTAACTTGTGGCAGACTTCTCTAACATCCTTATGCACCTGTGCCATATTGGACCAATTCACCGTACATTCTAGCGTATCGGTTATAATACCAAAGTCCATTAAAGCATCTCTCAGGTATGGGTCATTAAATCTTCCCTTTTCCCAACTCTTCGTTACATATGAGGTTAAACTCATGCCCCCATAATGTTTCGCAATTCTTCTAATATTTTTAGCAACATTTTTCGAAAAGCCTTTTTCTCCGTCTGTAAATCCTAAAAACAGGCAGCGCTCCATATCTCTAAATCCCCGTAAATCAAGGATTTTCTGCAAAGGAGTTTCATCCACATTATATAAACGAAGCATTAAATCTGTTTCTTCCGGGTCGGATAAACGGAATACAGAAGAGAATCCCGCCTCGCACTGCATCATCTCTCTGGCTGCCACCCTGGCTATTTCCCAGTTCTTAAAGATATAGGAAAATCTTTTTCTGTTTTCTGGCATATAACGAAAGACTTTCAAGGTTACTTCTGTCAAAACGCCAAAAGTTCCCTCCCCACCCATCATAATTTGATTTAAGCTTGGACCGGTTGCTTCCTTTGGATATCGACTTGTCTGAATCGTTCCTATGGGAGTAGCATATTTTTGTCCCATGACAAGATCAGAGATACAACCATAATAAGTACTGTTCTGGCCAGCTCCCCTTGTTACAACCCAACCACCGACACTACTGTATTCAAAAGACTGCGGAAAATGCCCACAGGTATATGCCCTCTTTGCGCCAAACAAGGTGGGTGCTTGATTTAATGCCTCTTCTAACACTGGACCCGACATTCCTGTTTGAACGGTAATCGTCTGATCCATCTCATTAAAGGTAAGTACTTTGTTATAGCGAAGTCTCATATCCAGTGAGATACCACCCATAATCGGTTCCACACCTCTTGTGACACTGCTGCCACCACCATACACATAAAGAGGTATCTTATGCAAGGTACTATATTCAACAATCTGTTCAATCTGTTTCGTTGTATCAGGATAAACAACAACATCCGGTACACAATCTACTCTTCGTTCACGAAGCCGTAAGGCATCATAACCTGTCTTACCATAAGCAACAGCAAGGCGTGGATAATCATCCGTTGTTACAAATTCACTGCCAACTATCTCCTTTAATACATTGATATGTTCCTTAGCTAAATGACATGGAGTATCTAATTTTACTTGCTCCATTCCGATATCCCCGGTGTATTGTTTGAAATCCTCATCCTTCAGTTCAAACTTTTCCTTCATCAGCCTATACAATGATTCTTTTGGCAATTTCACATACTTTGGGTCTCCCCAGCGAAAAATCGATCGATAGCTGTTATTTGGTGCTGCTACTGTTACCCATTTTGGTTCAAATCCGGTATATGGTTTGCTCATACATCTTCTCTCCTTGTCAAATATTTTATCTTCCTATAGAGTGGTAATAATCGTGGATATATCCGTTTATATACATACTTGTAGAGTTTTTCATAAACAATATGTTCTTCCATGTTTGGCTGAAATGTATCTTTGATGTGTACCATATGTGAAATAGCCTCCTCATAGCTTTGAAATTCTCCCATTGCTACAAATCCTGCAATGGAAGCCCCCAAACCAGAGGCTTCATGGGTTTGAATACGTATGACCGGAAGTCCAAACATATTGGCAGTAATCTGACAGATTTCATCGCTTTGAGACCCACCACCTGCCACAAAGATTTCTTTTATCACCTGACCTGATCGACGCTGCATACTGTACATTCCATCCATTAAAGCAAACCCAATTCCTTCTATAATTGCTCGATAAATAAATATTCTTGTATGAACATCCGAAAATCCAATAATTGCTCCTTTGGCATTCGGTGTGACGACTCCCGGTGTCCAAAAAGGCTGTAAAATCAATCCATTGCACCCCGGCGGTACTTCTCTAAGTCGTTCATTTAGTATCATCTCCGGATCACAGCCTCGTTGCTGTGCTTCAACACATTCTTTCATGGCAAATTCACGTTTAAACCAAGAGATTAACCAGTAACCACGATAAATCTGAATCTCCGGATTATACACCCCGCGTGGAACTCCAGGATATGCGGGAAGAAATCGTTTTGGTTCGAAATACTTCTTTGTAGCAAACTGAACCGTTGCAGTTGTCCCAAATGACAGTGCTGCTTGCTCTTCACTAATCACCGATAATCCAAGGGTCTCACAGCCTTTATCGGAACCGGTAGCAATGAGCGGAAGCCCTTGCGGTATTCCAGACAATTCTTCCATTTGCTTTGTAATTGTTCCAATCGTTTCTTCCGTCTGTACCAATTCACACATCTGATGCTTCGGAATGTCACACACGCAACGTTTTAGATTATGATTGGACAGCCAGGTCCTTCTTTTATAATCAAACGGAATATGTCCAATCATATTAGCCGGACAATCTTTTAACTGCCCTGTTATTTTATAATTCAGATAGGTAGGTAACATAACAAACTTATGTGTCTTTGCCCAGAGTTCCGGTTCATTCTCCATAATCCAATTTGCTGTCGAAACCTTGTATAGTTTTCTCATGGCCGCTTCCATGCCAACTAGTTTTAATGCGGTTTTAATCCACCGCTTAAATGGTTTTACACGGTTTGTTTCTCTACCGTCTAACCACAATATAACATCTCGCAAAGGTTCATAATTTTCATCCAGACACAAGGAGGAATCACGAATCGCAGTCAATGTTACCGCAATAACATCATCATAACCATTTGGGCTTTTCCCTTTTAACTCCTTGGCAATGGAACACAATGTATCAAAGTAAAACTCAGGCTTTTGCTCTGCCCATCCCGGTTTCCCTGAATAGTATGGAGTCTCATACTTCTGTTGAACCATATGTATTAGCTGCCCCTGTTTATTCACCAACATTCCACGCATACTCTGCGTCCCCAGATCGAAGGTCAATAGTAACGGATTCTTCATCTACACCTCTCCTTGATTGATTTCCTCTCATTGCTCCTTTAATATATTGCTTGTAGCTATAATATTAACGTTTAATCCTAATACATTTTCGATAATAATATCTCCCAGTGAAATGGGAGTCGTTACCACTACTTTATTGATTTCCCTCATAACATCTACAATTCTATCCTTTGGTATCTCCTCAGACACTCTAACGGGAAGTACCGGTACTTTGGGAAAAGTTGTTTTGACTGTAGAACAGATCGTTCGCATTGGATGTTTCATCTCATTTACGACAAATTCTTCTCCCCGCTTACACTGATTTCCCGATACCTTAATGGAAGTCCCCATTTCTTCAATTATCAGTAGGCAACCATTCGGACAAACAATACAAACAAGTTCTTTCATATTCCACCTCCTATCTGCTGCCAGCAACAGCTCAAGCAGCATGGCTCGCATGTTTTTGCGAGACTATTCACATTTTTCTCCTTTCACCTCGACCGTTAGCTTATCTTCTTTGACTATATGTAATTGGCTCATATCTAACTTGATGGCTTCCATTTCCGGAGGTTTTAAGAAGGTATATTTCTTTTCAAAAATTTGTTTTCCATTGATCGATATCGTTACTACCGCCTTCTTTAATACCTGACTGCTTCGGAAATAAAATGTAGCAGGTTTACTTACTTGACTGATACTTATCTGCTGTGGTACAAAGTAAAGAAAATCATTGTCTACCTTGAATGGTATTAACTCTTTTGATTCATAACAATAATTTGCTGCTGCTTTACCGGCCAGTTCTCCACTCTCCGTCACATAATCCACCAGATCATTGACATGAAGTGCATTCCCACAAATAAAGATTCCCGGTTCACTCGTCATAAACTCATGATCACAAACCGGTCCTTTTGTTTTTGAATCTAACCGTACCTTCAGACTTTCTGCCAGCTCGTTTTCCGGAATTAGTCCCACCGACAATATCAATGCATCACATTCTACGATTTCTTCTGTTCCCGGAATTGGTACCAATGATTTATCCACTTTCATAATTTCAACTGCCTGTAACCGTTCTTCCCCAAAAAGTCTAGTTACTGTGTGTGATAAGAATAGTGGAATTTCAAAGTCACTGAGACATTGCAGGATATTTCTCGTTAAACCGGACGGCGTAGCCTTCGCCTCATATACCCCACATACTTTTGATCCCTCTAATGTGAGTCTTCTAGCCATAATTAGTCCTATATCGCCGCTCCCTAAGATCACACATTTTCTGGTTGGCCGCTGCCCCAACAGATTTGTGTAATTCTGCGCTGTTCCCGCAGTAAATACTCCGGATGGCCTCGTTCCATGGATAAAGATCTGCTTCGCTGTCCGTTCACGACAGCCCGTTGCTAAGACAATGGATTTTGTAGTATATTCCATCACACCTTCTACATTTACTACACGAACCAAATATTTATGTTCCAGTTTCTCTATTCTTATAACATAGGTAAGGACATTACAAGCAATGTTTCTTTGATGAAACTCGTCAACAAAACGCTCCGCATATTCTGGACCGGAAAGTCTTTCCCCGAATCGAAGTAACCCAAAGCCATCGTGTATACACTGTTTTAAAATACCACCGAGTCGTGCCTCACGTTCAATTAATAATACCTTCGCACCTTCCTTCTGTGCTGATATCGCAGCAGCCAGACCCGCAGGTCCCCCACCTATTACAATCACATCATAGTTAAACATTCTATTCCCCCTTTATATCGCCCAAGGTAATATAAGCATCAGCGCTTGATTTTTTCACTTCTTGAATCGGAAGGTTCTCATGTTCACTTATAATCTGAGATATTAACGGCATGCAGAATCCACCTTGACATCTGCCCATTCCTGGTCGGATTCGCTTCTTGATACCATCAACGGTCGGTACCGATATCGGAGAGTTGAGTGCATCGATAATCTCTCCTTTACTGATTTCCTCGCAACGACAAATGATAATTCCGTAATTCGGATTGTTCTTAATCATGTTGGTACGCTCTTCATCCGTCATCTCTCTTAACACCGGGATGCCTTTTCGCCTTGGATTGAAATTCTCATTCTTAGTAACAACCTGAGTTTTTGATAATTCCTGGATAACCATTTTTTCAATATCCAAAGCAATTACCGGCGCTGTGGTTATCCCCGGAGATTGAATACCTGCACAGTGAATCAGATTCTTTGTCTTTCTTCCTTTTTCAATGACAAAGTCTTCTTCAAAGGTTGCAGCACGAACTCCTGTAAAATATGTAATAACGTCTCGTTCTGATAGACCTTTTGCAGTTAATCTCTGTTTATGAAATACTTCTTCTATACTTTTACTATCTGTAGCAAAGTTTTCTTTTTCAAATGTTTCTATTGCATTTGGTCCCACAAGTAAATTATCGTCTACTGTTCTTAAGATACCACCACCTTTGGTGTGCATCTTATTACGGGTAATCATTTTAATTGAGGCAATTGATTTAACGAGATGTGCTGCTTTTTTATCCAAGATAGAATTCGTTCCTTTTCTCGGATGAATCGAATAAAACCGATCCTGTGCCATAGCTGCAACGTCTTCTGCAAATGTTCCTGCAGCATTAATTACTAACTTTGGATATAGAGTACCTTTGTTAGTAGCCACACTTACAATCTGATTACCTCTTACCTCCATCCCTAAAACTGCCGTATTCAATGAAACCTTAGCCCCATTTTGTACAGCATTTTCCGCATATGCAATCGCTAATACATAAGGACAGACACAGCCTGCACTTGGATTATATAAGGCAAATTTAAACTCATCATTTAACTCCGGTTCTCGTCTTCTTAATTCCTTTCGCCCAATAATTCTTGTGTCAGTTACACCACAAAGGTACTTTTTCTTCCAAGAATAAGCTACCATAAGTGGAAATAAGTATCTTTGTTTAAAGCCTACATATTGACCTCTTCGCTTAAACGGAACATCAAGCTCTTTACAAACCCTGTCAAAGATTTGATTGCCTAACAACACATAGTGTTGTTTTAAACTTCCTTTTTTTAAGTCAACTCCTGGATGTACTTCGCCATCGTTTCGTCCGGATGCCTGCATCGCAAGGTCTGCCTCTTTGTCTACTAATAAAATATTCAGGTTCCATTTCGATAATTCCCGTGCAATACTTGCTCCTGAGATTCCACCTCCAATAATTAGTACCTCTGGCTTCCTGCCTTCTAACTCTTTTGAAGATTCTTTTGGAATTCTCATCGAACGGATATCCGTGTCCACAAGCTTAATATCATTCACTACATGGTATCGTTTGTCTTTGTTGACACACATGCTGCAAGCACTGATAATATCCTCCCAACGTGCTAACTGCCCTGAAACTCGAATACAATTGTCCTCTAGCTTTACTGTAACAGTTCCAAGAAAGTATTCATTCAGTTTTAGATTCAATTTCCTTTCCATGAGTTCTCTGTTCATTTACCCGCTTCTTCCCTAGTCGTACATGCGACCGACTCTTTTCCTCTATCTTACCATATATGGGTAAAATATGTCAATTATACCTAGTAATTATTTTTGCGACTATCCTATATCTTCCTGGGATTGGACAAATCCAAGAAAAAAGATTATACTGAATTCAAGATAATTAAATCCAAAGTAGGAAATTGCGAAACTCAAAAACTATGGCAATTTTACATACAATTGATACAGTTCCTGAGCGAAATTTGCGCGGTATCAGCATGGAGCGAAGGAATTTGTATCAGCAGTATGGAAAATAAATTAACGTATATCGTTTCGCAATTAACTAAATTAATTCTAAAGAATTGAAAGGAGATTCTATGGCTGCTCCTAGAAAAGATAATGTCAAAGAATTGATCATTAATGCAACAGAGCAACTGTTGGAAACACAGAAACTCTCAGAAATAACATTTGCTCAAATAGCTACCTGCGCCGGTATCTCAAAAGGAACACTTTATTATCATTATAAATCTAAGAATGATATCTTATTTGACTTGACCGATAAGTATATACAACAACAATGGGATGATTTAATTGCATGGACAGAAAATCCCGAAAAAGATACCTCTTTACATCGCCTTGTACAGTATGTCTTAGAACGTGATATTTCGAATGTTGGAATGCGTTTACACTTTTTTTATGATGCGATGCTTGGTAACGAAGAGGTTCGTTGCCGATTAATGCAACGATATTATGAATTCGCAAACTTGATATCCAAAAAGATCATAGAGCGGAATGATCAGCTTCCCGCAGAATATATTACCTGGCTCATCCTATTAGTAGGTGACGGACTTTTTATTCATAAGACGTTAAAAAATGACAATATAGATACAGATCTATTTATAAAACAGAGTGGGCAGCATATAAAGAAAATCTTATCCTTTCTAGAAAGCGAAACATAATATCTTAATCATAAGATACGGTTGTTGTACAAATTTGCGTTATATTTTCATAAGACTAACCTTTGAGCTCTGGATGTCCAGGGCTCTTGTTTATATTATTTTTAAATATTAATACCAATTGATACTAAATTTATAAAAATTTAAAAAATTATGAGATTCTTTCAAAAAAGTACTTTACCTGTCGTAGTAGTTATGATATATTGAAATTACTACGACAGACGAAGTACGACAGATGAAGTACATGAAACAAAGTACTTTATTCGGTGTAGTGCTGTAGATGGAACGCGCGCCTTTCTACAAGCAAAAACGGAAGACAATGTCTTCCATTAGTAAGAACTGTGGATGTTCGCAATGTGAATATAAAAAAGATAAATTCACATTTATGGTGCTCATTCCTTGTTCCTACAGCTATATAAGATGAAAGGAGGGACCGATTTGATCAGCAGTGATGTTAGCAGGGGATATAACGATACGATTATTCTGTATCTTCTATTAGAAGGTGAATCTTATGGATATGAGATATCAAAAAGCATCAGGGAGCTATCCGAAGAAAAATATATCATGAAGGAAACGACCCTCTATTCAGCCTTCGACCGGTTGCAAAGCAATGGGTATATCGAAGCCTTCTACGGGGATGAGACCTTCGGAAAGCGGCGTACTTATTATAGAATAACCCCAAAAGGTCTTAGCTATTACAAAGAAAAGTGTGAAGAGTGGGTACTTACAAAGGATGTTATTAATCGATTTATTAAGGAGTGGAATGTGTGATGGAAACTATCAAAAATTATCTCGACAACATGTTTGCAAGCTTGCCTAAGACGGCAAGAGTGTTAGACTTAAAAAACAATATTCTTTCTAATATGGAAGAAAAGTATAACGAGCTGAAACGTCAGGGGAAATCAGAAAATGAAGCCATCGGAATTGTAATTTCCGAATTCGGCAACATCGATGAGCTCGTTAGTGAGCTTGGCATCCAAAAGGACGACCAATCAAAATCTCAGCCGTTAGTTACCAGGGATGAAGTAGAAAACTACCTAGTAGTAAAAAAGGCAACGGGAATCCAGGTCGGTATCGGTGTATTCCTATGCATCTTAGCACCCGCGTTACTGATTTTAATATCAAATCTGTTACTGGATGGTACCATTGCTAATAAACTGCCCTCCAGTGCAGAAGGAATCCCGGGACTGATTGTCCTGTTTGTATTGATCGCCATAGCAGTTGGTATCTTTATCTTCTCGGGTATGAATTTTGAACGTTATTCCTATATGGAAAAAGGTGTCCAACTCCCCAGCAGCATGGAAGCAGAATTAAAGCAACGATTTGATAGATATAATCCTATTTTCTATCTTAAGCTGATTTTCGGAGTCTGTCTCATCATACTTTCTCCGGTTTCCCTCTTTATTTCATCCATGATGGGAGAAAATGCTCAAAAGTACGGCGTTGTTATTTTATTAGTACTTGTTGCTATCTCCGTATATCTGTTCATCAGCGCAGGTACGATCAAGGAGAGTTATGAAAGACTTCTTAAGACCGGCGATTATACAAACGGGCATCTGGCTAATCAGAAGAAGGAAGATAAAGTAATCGGAGCTGTTGCCTCTATCGTGTGGCCTTTAGCAGTTATCATCTTCTTATTCTGCGGCTTCGTCTATGGTTTATGGTATATTGCCTGGATCGTATTCCCGATTACTGGACTCCTCTTCGGTATGTTCAGTGCAGCATATAGTATTATCACAAGTAAAAATGAATAATTCACTGTAATAAAAACAAATAATTCACTGTAATAAAAACAAATAATTCACTGTAATAAAAACGGTTCGAATCAGGTTATTATTTCTGATTCGAACCGTTTGTTATTTCCATTCTTCTGCGAGTATTGCATACTCAAATGTATCTTGCCATATGGGATTCATGCTTTTGTCCGTCCGAAAATAAATATTCTTCCGCAAATGCCCTTCCCGTCTCATATTTAAGCGTTCTAACAGCTTCCAGGAAGCTTCATTCTCAGGATTACACCTTGCAACCACTCTTCTTGCTTTACCATCCCCGAATGCTTCCGAAAGAACTGCTCTTGCAGCTTCCGTTGCATAGCCCTTGCCTTGATAAGTAGCATTGAATACATACCCTAATTCCCAGGTGCTAAAATCTTGTTCTGCAAAATACATGTTCCCGATTACTTTTCCCGAATCTTTTAAGCATACAGCAATAAAGGCTTCTTCTTTTGCACGTTTTAGAGCTTCATGCTTACATTGTTCCTGAGTAAATGCATCATACGGTTCAAAATATACCACATTTTCATCGCTAAGATACTCATATAGGTCCTTCCAGTCACTCTGACGGAAAGTACGCAGACTGAGTCTTTGTGTTATTATCTCTTTCATACTGTTTCCCCCTATTGTATTAGTGTCATCATAATATAATTAGGGAAAATCAGCAATAAGCTTGTAAACCTATCCCGAAAACAGTATATAGACATCTAAAAAGCGCTGCGAAGCAGCGCCTTGTAGACCATTGATAAATCAGGTGAAATTATCAATATAATTTTTAAGACAGTGGTCAATAATTGCTGAAGCTTCTTCCGGTCCGCCAAACTCCTTGACTGCTGTCTCCTTATGTTCCAGTTCCTTGTACACACTAAAGAAATGTCTCATTTCGTCAAAGATATGAGGTGGTAGTTCACTAATGTTGCGATAGCCATTATAGGCCGGATCATTGAAGGGGATTGCAATTATTTTCTCGTCACCCATTCCGTTGTCAATCATATACATAACTCCGATCGGATAGCATCTCACCAGTGAAAGAGGCTCGATTGGCTCAGAACAAAGCACCAGAACGTCCAAAGGGTCTTTGTCATCTCCGTAAGTCCTAGGGATAAATCCATAGTTTGCGGGGTAATGAGTCGAGGTATGAAGGATGCGGTCTAAAATGATAAATCCGGTCTCTTTATCTAACTCGTATTTTTTCTTACTACCTTTTGAAATTTCAACAACCCCTACGAAATCATGGGCATTGATTCTTTCCGGATTAATATCGTGCCATATATTATTCACTGACATGTCCCCTTTCGCGATACATTAATTTTTGTAACCTCGCAAGGTATCGAGTGCTTTATAAATCGGAACTAACTGCGAAGAAACACTGATTATAATATTTATATTCTGGCTTCGATTATGAAGTTGGAATTCACTAATAATTAGGCGCCATCATACAAAGATCACTATCAATGTTTTATCCAATTTCTTCTGATTTTATAAAGCACATATACTTTGTGGCCTGCGATGTTTTACTAAGTATATAAATATTATCATGAATCTCGAGAAATTCAATATGTTTTCACTGGAATAATATATAGCTTTTTTCAGATTATACCTTTTCGGATTATAACCTCTTTTTACGGAATAGGATGATGGAGCAGGTGATGCAGGCAAGGATTAGGATGCAGGTAATAACTATGGTTATGATAAGGTCGGCTACCGACTGGGTTCCGTTCAGGAGCGCTATGTTTTTGGAGGCAAGAGTAATTGGATTATATTTTTCCGTGTTCGGAAAGATACCTCCCATCATCAGCATGATCACAAGAGCTATTGCTGATAGAACCAGTCCGCCAAAATTACCGGATGCTACCGTACTCGACAGGAAGATTAGGGCTAGGATAAAGCATCCGAACAGCCACAAGCAGAATAGGGAAAATATTAGATTCTCTACTGAGGAATCCTCGAATAAATAAACTGTATACCCATAATTTGTTACTGCTGCCAGTAGGTATCCGATGGTCCATAAAAGTACGGAGGCTGTATACTTTGACAAGATTACCGTATGTCTCGGCAAGCCCTTTGCCAATATATTTACAAGGGTTCCGCGGACAAGTTCATTGGATAATACACCGCCAAACACAAGTAACACCACCAGCATACCCATTTGCGTAAAGTTCTTAAAGAATTGGCCATAAGCATCAAAAACTGTGGCCTCTGCAAAAGTTATCTCCATTCCCTTCATATCCATCCCGGCAAGTATATCCGGTAGCATCTTAGCCATCAGAGGGCTCATCATTCCGAACAGAAAGAATACTGCGAATAGGATTAACAGTTTGTAGGTTCTTATCTGTTCCATTATTTCCTTCTTTGTAAATGCATAGAAACCTCTCATTCGATCACCTCCAGGAAGATATTCTCAAGGGATGGCTCTAGGATTTCATACCGTAGGAGCTGCACCTTCTCTTTTACAAGATATGCCAGAATATCAGAACTGTATTTTTCTGCATTCGTTATCTGGAGGTCAATCTTGCTTCCGTTAGTTACTGTTTTTGATACAAAGGGCAGCTTAGTAAGTCCGGTAGCTACCTGTTTCAGATCCGTCTTCGAATTCATCTCTAATTGAATCGTGTCCTTGCGATATTTATCTTTTACATTGGATACTGTTCCTTCTAATACCAGTTTACCCTGGTCGAGAACGCCAATACTGTCACAGATCCGTTCTACATCTGACAGTATGTGAGTTGAAAACACTATGGTGGTTCTTTCTCTAGCCACGGAAAGTATATCTAGTATCTCTTTTCTTCCTAACGGGTCTAAAGCGGAGGTGGGTTCATCACAGATTAATAACTTAGGTTCATTCAAAAGTGCCTGTGCGATGCCAAGTCTCTGCTTCATACCTCTTGAGAAGCCACGGATCCTGCGGTTAGCTCCTTCCAAGCCCACCAGATTTAATAATTCCTTAGTTCTAGTGTGAATTAATTCATTCTTAAGACCTGTAACCTCTCCACACAGATGAAGGTATTCCTTCGGACTCATATATCCATAAAACTCAGGAACGTCTGGCAAGTAGCCGATATAACGGTTCGTCTTAGTATTACCAAAGGTTATTTTCTCGTCACAGACACGGATTTCCCCGCCATCCTGAATAAGAAAGCCGAGAATCATTTTCATCGTTGTAGTTTTACCGGCTCCATTCTTTCCAATAAAACCAAACACGGAGTGTTCGGGAACCTTGAAGCTTAGATCCTTAATTACTTCCAGATCACCGAACCTCTTTGATACATTTTTTAGCTCTAGTATAGCCATTATTCTTCCCCTCTACCAATTGTAAAGTATAAAATCGGTCCCACAATCTGAAGAAACACTACGATAATAATCCACATTACCCTGTTCCCAAATCGGTAATTCTTGTGCTTAAGCACATGCACAAGTGCTGTAAGCATCAGTGTTAATTCAATT
>FWWL01001879.1_pt1 | contig 47117 bp, 49 predicted proteins | sample 2228331 | NCBI WGS metagenome assembly FWWL01 (sample SAMEA103939775, study PRJEB20133) | metagenome | reverse complement strand
CCTTCCTGTTCGTCGCCCCGGCGGTCAACGTGCTGGCGCTGGTCTACACCGGCGGCGTCATCGGTCTCGACCTGGCCATCGCCCGCCTCGTCCTTTCGCTGGCCTTCGGGATCGGCATCGGCCTGATCATGGCGCTCATCTTCCGCAAAGCCGACGCCGAACACGACGCCGCCACCGACGCCCTGTTCGCCGGTCAGGCCGCCATGCGTCGCGCCGCGGTCGTCTTCCTGCTGGCGCTGGTCGTCCTGCTGGTGGCCGGGACGTTCCGCTTCGACTTCCTGACCCGCGCCTACGCCCAGGTCGAACTGCCGCTGAGCGGCGCGCAGACCTTCCAGGCCTGGCTGTATCGTCTGATTCCCTTCGACCCGGCGCGCGGCGAGGAGGGCGTCACCGTCCAGGGCGCGCTGCTCATCCCCCTGCTGGCGCTGATCGGGCTGACCTCCTGGAAGGGTATCGAAAACATCCATGAGGGCTTCAACGCCTGGACGTGGATTTCCTCGGCCCTGGTCGGGCTGACCCTGCTGCTGGCGGCCCTCGGCCTGACGTCCCACCCCGGCGGGCTGAGCGTGGCCCTGACCGGCAAGTTCTTTGGCGTGCTGGCCGCCGTCCTGGCCCTGGGCTGGATGCTGCGCTTCGGCCTGACCCGCGACGAGACCCGCGACGTGCTGTGGGAGTCGTGGAAATTCGTCAAGCAGATTTTTCCCCTGCTCATCCTCGGCGTCTTCGTGGTCGGGATGCTGCGGGTCATCATCCGCCCGGAGTGGATTCAGGCCATCGCCGGAGAGAACACCCTGCTGGCGAACCTGGCCGGGGTGGTCTTCGGCGTCTTCATGTACTTCCCGACCCTGGTGGAAGTGCCGATTGCCCAGATGTTCCTCAGCCTAGGCATGCACCGCGGCCCGTTGCTGGCCTATCTCATCTCGGACCCCGAACTCAGCCTGCAGAGCATCCTGATTACCGCCGCCGTCATCGGGCGCGTCAAAGCCTGGGTGTATGTCGGCTGGGTGGCGCTCTTCAGCACCCTGGCAGGTCTGCTCTACGGCGCCTGGGTGGACGGGGCCGGCCTCGGCTGGGTGGGGCTTTCCCTGCTCGGCTTCCTCGCCCTGCTGGCCCTTGGCCTGCGACTCACCACCCGCCGCGCTGCTTTCACCCCTGCTCACCAATAACTGCTCACTGACACTGCCCACTGCTCACTGCTCACTGATTACTATTCTTCTGGAGGCCCCCATGCTCACCATCAAGATTCTCGGTTCCGGCTGCGCCAACTGCAAGCGCCTGGAACAAATTGCCCGTCAGGTCGTGAACGAACTGGCCGTCGAGGCTGAAGTGGTCAAAGTGACCGATTATCGTGACATCATGAAATACGACATCCTGGCCACACCCGGCCTAGTGATCAACGAGAAGGTGGTCTGCTCCGGCCGGGTGCCTGCTCCGGCCGAAGTGAACACCCTCATCACCACTGCTCTGGCGCAACGTTAGGTCGTCAGGCCATCAGACCTTCAGGAATTCCATTCAGGCAAGTCCCAGGCGCTCAGTTCGCTCAGGACGCGATAGGCGGTCAGGTCCAGTTGTAGAGGGGTAATGGAGATATAGCCCTGGGCCAGGGCTCCCACGTCGGTGCCGCGTTCGGGCACGCCGGTCGGGGCGTCGCCGGCGATCCAGTAGTAGGGGCGGCCACGGGGATCGATGCGTTCGTCCAGCCGGTTGTGGTAGACGCGCAGCCCCTGCCGGGTGAGCCAATAGCCCTTGATCTGATCCGCCGGCAGAGCCGGCACGTTGACGTTGAGCAGGATCCCGGCCGGAAGTCCGTGGTGAAAGAGCCGTTCGACCACCTCGCAGGCCGCACGGGCAGCCGGCCCATAATCCACTTCGATCTGCCCTTCCAGAACTTCCAACGAGACCGCCACACCGGGCACGCCCATGATCACCGCCTCCATGGCCGCAGTCACCGTACCGGAATAGGTGACATCGTATCCCAGGTTGGCCCCATAATTCACTCCAGAGACTACCACATCAAAGGTTTCCTTGAAGTAGCCCATCAGGGCCAGGGATACGCAATCGGAGGGCGCACCATCGCTGGCAAACGCGGTGGAACCATCGGCCAGACGATACTCACGGACGCGCAACGCCCGGTCCAGAGTCTTGACGTGTCCACCCCCGGACCAGTTCCGGTCTGGGGCCATGATGCTGACCTGGCCGATCTTGCGCATTTCCTGGGCCAGGGCCAGCAATCCGGGAGACAGAATACCATCATCGTTGGTGACCAGAATCCGCTTTTCCATGCAAGAAAGTGTATCTGAAAATTGTGTCTTCGTCAAAGAAAATGCCCGAGAACAGGTTTAGCCGGAACTACTCAATCGTAGACGAACTCCCAAACTACCCACATAGTCCAGTGCCCAGGTACCCAGAATCCGCATCGAGCTCCACGGGGACTGACGAACCACCGATGTGGTGCGTGCCCGTAGCGCCTGCAGGAGATCACCTGCTGTATGACCGGGGAAGTATGTGACCCCAAGACCGATGGCTGAAACCACATGAGCGTCACTACTTCCCACCAGAGCCAGGTTCAGGCCAACAGTCATTCCATGCGCCAGGGCCGCAGCGATACTCTTCTGATCCAGAGCCGTGGCGTTATACACCTCGATCCCAACCAGATAATCACCCACCTCTGGATAGGACAGAGCCCTCAGCAAAGTGGAGAGGGAAACGCTTTTCATTCCCAGACCGCTGGCTTGAAGATGAGGCACGATGCACAATCCACCCTGTTCGCCTACTCTCAGGATAGTTTCTGCCAGTGGACGCCCAGGGGGAATCGGTTTGTGGATAAACAACCCCAACAGATCGCCCTCAGCAGTGGTGATCTCAATACCGGGAATCACCTCAATCCCATAGGCGGGAGCCATAGAGAATGCCTGTAACGCTCCTTCGATGCGGTCATGGTCGGTGATCGCGATCACATCCAATCCGACCTGACAGGCGCGCTGCAATACCTGTGGCACCAAGGCCGTTCCATCGAAACTGTAAACGGTATGAAGATGTAAATCAGCCAGTCCCATTGTATTTCTCCTTGAACCCACTATATCAGCCCACTGTTAAGAGACCTTTGCGTTTTGGTTATGGTTTCGCGAAAAACAACTGCCCGCCTGTCAGGGCGGGCAGTGGCCATATGGCCAGGAAGGAGGTAGAGGAGGAGCTATCCCTTGCGTCTGGACGAAAGCCGACGGCGCTTTTCGGCAATATCTATGCCGAACACAATCATCAGCAACACAAGTGTTAGGAGAAGAAACCATGTCATAACCGACTCCATTCGGTGCCATTTATATCCTACTTGAGATGCGCGAACGCTGTTTTATCGCAATGTTAACATCCGGTTAGGAATGACCGATTGTTCGTTCGCTGACAGGACTTTTAGTTCCCTAGTGCAGGCGGACGGGACACCCGCGCTCCCAGGCCATAATCTCAGCCAGGCTGACTGGTTTTTCGGAAGCAGATAATCAAATGAGACATGCCCCCTCACCCATCATAAGCAATCGTTTACACGTCCTTAACGGCCTGTTCGCTCTCCCTTAATCGGTTTCAGGCATCTGTCATAACTTAAGCGGTTGAAAGGGCGAGATCGGGCAACGGCTTTTTGCGAAGCCGTTTGACCACGCCCAGGTCTCGGTTTTCAGGCGCGGACAAATATTTGATGGGGTCTGTGGCTTCTCCACGCTGGTGAGCTTGGGTAAAGTGGTAGAGACCGCGAAAGACCATCTCGAGCGAAATACGGTCAAAGGGTAGGGTCAGTTCTTCTGCGACCGCGTCACCCAAATCCACCAGGAGTGCGAAGAACAGCCAAGTTGCCCAGATTTGCAGAAGAATACCGTTCAAGGAACCTGTCCATAGATAAGCCAGATTGAGCAGGCGTTTGACAACCAGGAAAGCTTCTTCAATCCGCCAACGACGACGGTACAGATCGGCCACGACATTGGCAGGCAAAATGGCTGGGTCGAGGACGCTGGTCAGGTAGGAGTACCAGGTCACGCCAAAGCGGACTTCGATCAAGCGTAGCGTATGTTGGCAAGAGCTATTCTCGCCGCCCAGGAGAATCAAGCGGTCGCGCACTTCAGGGCGGTGGAAAAGGATGGCTTGTACCCAACAGCATTGGATTTCAAGCGCGTGATGAAATGACCGCCCCGATCGATGAGTGCATCAAAAAAGGCGAAATAGAAGCCACGGTCGAAAATCCACAGGGTTCCCGGATGGACCATGCTCAGAATCTTCGCCAGGAAGTGGGTATCGTGCGCCAAAGCCTCTGCGTTGTACCAACTTTGTTCCGGCAGGCAGGTCGCCAAGTCAATCACGGTGCAGATTTTGCCCGCCAAACTGCCTGCCGGAGTGTCTTGCAGAGCTTTCCATTTGCGAAAAAGGCTTCCAGCGTGGAACCATCCACCGCATACAGGCGTTCAAAGTGGCGCAGGGCACTACTCACCGATTCGGGCAGGGGACGCTGGCAAGCTCGCCAGCGTTCGCGTAACTTCGGCAACAGACTATGGAATACCTGTTGGAATAACTCTGCAGGAAACGTCAGCAGACGCTTGCTCAGTGCGGGTTGCAACTCGTTCGCTGGACGCATCCACAGTACGCCTTCTCGATGGAGCGCCCTGGTCAACTCGCAGACCGACGGAATCTGCCGCCATAACATCGCCAGGATCGCCGCAATCATCAAGGGCGAGTTCAAGAGGCGGTCACGCAGACCTAAACTACGGTAAAATGCGGATTGGGCGTGGATGGCTGGACTGAGAAGTTCTTCAAAGTGCTTCTGGAGCGTCTCGTCCTGTGGACCGGGCACGTTGACGCGCCGTACATGGTCAGGGTTACGTGGTTTTTTGGTATGTGCCATATACCAGGCTTATCCGATTTCAGGTTATATTGTCCAGGTTCTTTTGGCTTAAGTTATGACCGATGGTTTGTTAAGTTTTTATGGGCAAAACAGGAACATAGAGCGCGTGATCGTTATTCTCTTCTTGCTTATTCTCTTATACTTCAGCGCACAATTCTGGGTATGGGGTTGGGTGGCGTGAGGAGCGTTGTTCCTATGCCTGTGGAACGAATTGCACGCATCTTACGTCTTGGACGCTGGGAGCGGTTAGGGGTTGTGGCTTTACTCTCTCTGTACTTCTCTCTCTTCTTGTTCCCTGTGGTGCGAGGAGAAATCCTGGTCACGCTGGGCGTTGATTATCGTGTCATCTGGTCAGCAGGATACATTGCTAATCGCTGGGGATATGGGGAAGTCTATGACCTGGCCCGGCTTGCCGAAGTTCAATCCAGTTTGCCCGTACCGGAAGACAGCGCGTTTCGTCCGATTGTACCCATTCCTTCTCCCTATCCTCCGGTTTTCATGATCCCATTTCAGATAATGGCTTTATTCCCATTATCGTTTAGTTTTTGGACCTGGCAATTCCTTAACTTCACAGGTTTATGTCTGTATCTGTTTACATATCTCTCCAGGCTCGGTGTGCGGGACAGTTGGCAAAAAGGCGCTCTTGTTTTCTTAACCGGTTGTTTGTTCATGCCCGTTTTTACCAATTTCTGGGAAGGACAAGTCAATCTTTGGCTTATGATTTGCGTGGGAGAATTCTTTCTATCACTGCGAGAGGGCAGATGGATTAAAGCCGGTCTCTGGCTGAGCGGCCTGTCTATGAAACCCCAATTTTTGCTCCTGCTCCTGCCGGCGGTGTTGCAGCAACGCGCCTGGAAAGTCATGTATGGGTTTGGTCTTGGCGCACTGTTGGTGGGGGTGCTCTCTGTTATCATGCTTGGCAAAGAGGGAATTCAAAATTATGTCATGATGCTCCGCTGGAGTGGAGACCTGGAAAGTCCTGGCCCTGGAATCAGCCCTCAGACGATGGTGAACTGGCGTATGTCAGGGTTTCACCTAGCTTCTCTCCTGCCTTATGAAATGGCCTGGGGTGTGGCGCTGACCGGGATGATGCTAACGGCTCTGCTGGTTGTGTGGCTCTGGCGCCGGCCCATCCTGGCCGATCGAATCGCCTCAGGAATCGCTCTGTTTGGCACGCTCGCCGGAACCTGCGCCTTTGCCTGGCACTCCCATCAACATGCCATGATGATCCTGGTGCCGCTTTTCTTGTTTTTGTGGACAGAGCGATTGCTTCCTCCGTGGCTGGTGAGGGTATGGCTCTTTCTTCTACCGGCAGGGATGCTCCTGATGTACACGCTTGCTCTCCTCAGCGTATTCGGTCTGCCTGTGGGTATCAATCTGCCGGTGTTCGCTTTTGCCCTCACCGGTTTGATGGTCAACCTGACATTTCTGGTGTGGTCGGTCAGACAGTTATCCTTCGTTCAGAGAGCAGGCTCATGATTCTCTCTCCGCTTGCCCTGTTCTTGCAGAACCAGGCGATGAAAGATACACATTCGACACGCCTTCCATATCTCTGCTGACGTATCTATTACCCATTCGATCAGTTGCCTATTTCGCAAGTTAAAGCCTCGGACTACCGATGGCCTGTTGAAAAGTAGAGACAATCTCTGCATTGCCTGGGTCAGGTCGGTAGTTGAATTGCCATGGCGACTTGTCAAGACAGCAGTTGACCTGCCATCAGCGTTTTGTCAGAACGGCAGTTGAACCACCATCGGCATTTTGTCAGTGCGGCAGTTGAACTGTCACCGGTGTTTTGTCAGAACGGCGGTTGAACTCTCATCCTGACACTAACGACACTCATAACAATTGCCGTCCTGACATCTGAAAGGTCAACCCAAAACCGAACAAGATGTGTACAATCGAGAGTATTATTGATTGGCTGGTGCTTCTCTATGGAAGATCACCACGGTTTTCAAAGACAAGACGGTATTGTTCATCAGCGAGAAGTTCGTCCACAAGACCGGGTAAAACCTGCTCCTTGTTGCTCAACCCAAACAAATCAGGTTTTGGCTTGAGCTCGTATTTAGACAAAGTCATCAAAACCGCCATATATGGTGGTTGCAGTATCAAACTTACCGCCATATATAGGGGTAAAACGCGTTTTGTCTAAACTCGAGTTGAGGATATACACGTAATCAAAGTCCATGCCGAGATCTTCTATCCTTTGTTGGAGACATTCCATATTCTGATAGATGCAAGTGTGCAGAGCATAATACTTGCTAAAAGATGGGTTAAAATCCCCACCCCAAAGCCATTCCCTGCCCTGCAATGTTGTTGTGCTGTGTCTTTGTGCCAGGGTAGGAAACCACTCCAGACCACTCTGTACCATTGGGTGAGCAGGAGGTCCAAGAACCAAAAAGCGGCTTGCGGGTGCTGAGTTTTCCCGCACCCAATCCATCGCCTGACGTTCTTCTGGGGAGACATACAGCGAATTCGGGAATTGCAAGTTGAACTGTAAACCACCCAGGGCCAGGTAGATCGTTATTCCAAGCAATACGATCGCCCAGGGTTGTTTGGGTAAGGGATTGGTCGTGCTCCCGGGCAACCTTCCAAAATGAGGCAAGACGATTTCCTGAAGGGCAATGGCAAACAGAATAGCCAGTGGCAAAGTCGCTACGGTTGGTGCGCTCCGCGGAGAGGCCAGGAAATGGGCCACAAGCCACACACTCGGAAAAAACTCCCTCTGCTTCAGGGTATAGGCCAATCCAAGCAGGCCCATAGCAGAAACGAAAGTGACAAGCGGCTCCTCTGCAAAATGGAAAGCCATGATGTTGGATATGACGCGCAGAGAATGCTCGCCCGTTTGCATGGCCCTGACAAACGGATGGATACCGTGATACACAATGACGGTCACAATCCAGGGCATAGCGACAATTCCACTGATGGTTGCAACCTTTACACCTGTCCAAAATGCCTGGCGATGGCGTGCCAGGAAGAACCAGAATACCAGCCCGGCAACCAGGGCATGGACCGCTGCTTCAGGGTGACTAAGCACCACCAATCCACCAAGCAGACCAGCGAACCAGATCCACTTTTTCTCGGGTGTGCGAAAGGTCTGTAACAAACTGGCCAGGAACAGGAGCAAGAAGGCCTGCCCCAACCCGCGCGTCAGACCACCGCCCATGATGAGCCAGGCATAACTGCGTGGGAGCATGGCCTGACCAAGAGTGGCCAGGGCAGCCGGAACAGGCTCTCCCCTAAAAATCTGATGCGCCAGCCAGAAAAAAGCCAGGATGGACAGGGTGCTGATCAACGGTGGAACAAACATCAGGATGTGAATTGTCTCCACTCCCAGAAATTTGATCAATGCCCCCAGATAAAAGCCAAGTGGCGGGTAGGCATAAGGAATATTTAACATATTATAAGAAGTATAGCGCGGTAAGACAAAATTGTTGGCATACAGGTCTTCGATCATGACGTAAAACATGCCTCCGTCATTGATCGGAAACCCGGCTTGCAGCACCGGGGTGAATCGCAGCCAACCACCGAAAATCAGCGTTGCCAGAACGATCAGTTGTGCCATTTCGGATTCTTTCAAGGGTTTGGTCATCCTTCATACTTCCTTTCCACATTAAGTTTCCTTTTTCCAGACCAGCAAGAATGCCTCTGGCTCGAATGGTAGAATCAGGGGAGATGTGAGTTGCTATTCAACCCAGGCAGACCTCTCCTCAAGATTTCTTCGCTTCTACACGGTTTCCTCGTAATTGCCCTTTTATCAGCATGTGGAGTAACATTCCCACAGGCAATGTCCAGGCCAGGCGCATTGCCTCCTCATGCCAGAAGAAGAAGCCCAACAGCCAGGCATAAGAGAGCAATACTGTCCACCACGGGAGATCGAGCAACAAGAAAAGTACATACGAATACACGCCATAAAACGGGGTTGCCAGAGCCGAAACCAGTACACCGGCAAGCAAGCGTTCACGCTTCTCGCGGAAGAATAGCGGAAATGGCGCGAGTAAGATGCCGAAACGCCAGATATCCATGCTGGCAAGACGCCAGACGTGAACCGGCAGCCCTGCTGTGGAGTTGTCAATCCAGCGCAGGGGCCAGTCGAAGCCGTAGACGAACAGGCTGAGAAGCACTGTCGAAACAGGAGCAGCCAACAGTCGAGGCCAGAGGCGCGGGGATTCCAGCAATAAGCCAAATAGGATCGGCAGGCCTATCAACTGCGGCTTGGTCAGTGCTAAAATCAGGCCAACTCCGCGCAGGTATGGATTCTTACCCAGCAGGAAGATCACCAACCCCAGCGCCACCAGCACATCCACCTGGCCCAGCCAGACCTGACCCAACATGGGGAAGGAGATCAGCAGCAGGAATGGATTGACTCCAGTCAGATAAGCCAGCGCTAGAAATCCCACCACGCTGAGCGTCGTCCAGATTGGCCAGGCCAGCGGATAATCGGGCAGCAAGCGTAGCGGCGCCAGGGACCATTGCGCAAAGTATGGCACGTAGCCACAATCGAAACAGCCTTGAACGAAAGGCAGGTAATAGCGATACAGGTCATCGCCACCAGGCAGGCGGAAAGAGGCTAAAAGCAAGCCCAGCGCTGCGCCCAGGGCGGCGATCCAACTCAACTTTTGTGTACGGAAAAAGGAAGCCAAAAAATCCTCCATGACAACATCATTTTCCTCACCTATCCGTCCAGCACACACATAGGCCAAAATTTGCGCAATTGTACCTCAACGATTGGCAGGTGCATCATGATGAATGTGTCCAAACGTCCCTACGCTGGCATCCGTAACCTGGCATAGGCATTGTTCTAAGGGATACCCATGCAAAATGCCTCCAACCTCCCGCGCCTGCTGACAGCGCTCACGTTTCTGCTGACGGCCTTCTTGCTCAGCCGCTCACCGGTTGACGCCGATATGTGGTGGCATTTGCGCGCCGGACAGGTGATGTGGGAGCAAAAAAGCCTCCTGCTCAACGACGTGTTCAGTTATCCCCGCGCCGGCGCGCCGTGGGTCAACGCCTTCTGGCTGTCGGACCTGCTTTTCTACGGCCTTTACGGCCTGGGCAGGTATCTTGCGCTGGCGTCTTTCGTGGCCCTGCTTGGCGCGCTGACCTTTCATATCGTCTCGAAGAATCTCAAGGGGCATCCCTTCGTGAACAGTTTCCTGCTGGTGCTGGCCGCCATCACCGCCGCGCCGGTCTGGGGGCCGCGCCCACAAATTCTCTCCTTCCTGTTCGTTGCCACCCTGGATTTCTGGCTGCTTCGTTCTCCCCGCCGACCATGGCTGTTGATACCGTTGTTTGCCCTGTGGGCCAACCTGCACGGCGGATGGTTCTGGGGATTTCTGCTCCTGGCGGCGCACATTGCCGGACTTTTCGTTCAATCGTTCTTTCAGCCCCAGGAGCAGACTCCGCTCCGACGCCAGGCCCTGCATCTGTTGGTCTGGAGCGCCCTATCTGCCCCGGCGATTGGCCTGAACCCGAACGGACTCGCCCTCTGGCGGCTGCCCTTCCAGCAGGTGAATGTCTCGCTCCAGATTCAGGAATGGCTCTCCCCCGACTTCCACCGCCTGGACTTTCATCCGCTATTGTGGATGATCTTCCTGCTGCTGCTGTCTGCACCCTTCGCAAAGAGACCACTCCCCTGGCCGCAACTCTTCAAGGCGCTGGGCTTTCTCTATCTGACCTTCGTAGCCCAACGCAACATCGCCCTGTTTGCCATCACTGCCACGCCACTGCTCAGTGAGTGGATTCAGGCCTTCATCGAAACTCTGCCACGCCGGGAAAACCGCACTCAGCAAACCCTGAACCCGCGCCTGACGGCTCTCCTCAACTCAACGCTCATCCTCGGTCTCGCCCTGGGAGTAGCCGGCAACCTCTACATCCTGTCTCGTCCAGAACGCGTCGAAGAAAACTATCCCCTCGCCGCCGTGGAATGGGTGCGGACGCACCGCCCTCAGGGTAGAATGTTCAATTCCTATAATTGGGGTGGCTACCTGCTATGGAAAGTGCCCGCCTACCCTGTCTTCATTGACGGCCGCGCCGACCTGTATGGAACTGAACTCCTCCGGCAATGGCACAATGTGGTCTATGCCACCGAACAAGCCGAAGCCATCCTGAACCACTGGCAGGTAGAATGGTTGTTTCTTGAACCCTCCTGGCCGATTGTGGGCTATCTGAAACAAAAAGGATGGCCTGTCCTGTACCAGGATGACAGAGCGATTGTGTTACAACGACCATGAAGCATCTCCTTCGGATTGGCCTCTTCCTCGTCTGGATGGCTGCGATCCTGGCCGCGTTTTTCGTCGTCCAGCGGCCCGACTTTCTTCAGATCCCCCAGGGCCTGTGGCATCTGCTCCACACCCTGCTCTGGCCAATCGCCATGGCTTTTCTGGCCACGGCCATCAGCCGACGCTGGCTTTCCTGGTTAGACCCGATCGAAACCTGGACCCTGGGCACCGCCCTCGGCTTGCTGATCTTCGGTCTGAGCGGATTCGCCCTGGCCATCCTGGGATGGGCCAACCAGACCATCCTGCTGACCGCGCTCATCATCGCCACCCTGAGCCTGGCCCTATCAGGCGACCTGCGCGCCACCGCCCGGCAGGCTCTGACTGCCTGGCATCACCTGCGCAGCAGCGCACAACGAGATCACCATCCCACTCCCCTCTTCACCGGCCTGGCGCTCGGCCTGGCCTTTCTATTGGGATTAGCCCCGCCTGCCGAAGATTTCGATGGCCTGTTCTACCACCTAACCGTCCCTGCCTTATGGCTGCGCAACGGTCTGCACGATGACCTGGTTCCCCTGCCCCATTTCTGGTATCCCCACCTGGTTGAAGGCCTATACCTGTGGCCCATGGTCTTTGGGAACGACACCGCCCCTCATCTGATCCACTTCCTGTGGCTGTTGCTGACCCTGCTGCTGCTCTGGCACTGGGGCCGCCAGATCGGTGGAGACCTGCTCGCCTGGAAGGCCATCGCCCTATTGCTCACCATGCCCTCCCTGCCCTGGTTGGCGGCCTGGGCCTACACCGATTACGCCCTGGTATTCAGCGCCCTGGCTGCGCTCTATGCCCTGTGGAAATGGCGACTGGGCGAAGGCCAACGCTGGCTCTCCCTGGCTGGTGCGCTGGCCGGCCTGGCCATCAGTGTCAAATACACCGCCTTTATCGTTCCTGTCACCCTCCTGATCCTGACTGCGATCTGGGGCAGAAAGGTACCTCTGCTCCTGCGCCTGGGACTGGCAACTGCCCTGGTGGCCGGGCCCTGGTATCTGCGCAACTGGATCGGCACGGGCAACCCGGTCTATCCGTTCGTCTTTGGCGGTCGCGGCTGGGATGATTTTCTCGGCCGGGTCTATGCCTCCCCCGGCAGCGGTCTTGGCCTGGACCTGATCCAGATCCTGGCTCTCCCCCTGACTGCCACGCTGGGAATTCGGGATGCCAATTACTTCGACGGCCGAATCGGCCCCTTCTTCCTGATTCTGCTCCCCTGGGCTATGAGCACCTTCGGGACGGTGCGACAGGCGACTCCACCCCGACAGATCGCCTGGCAACTGATCGGCCTGCTGGCCCTGCTGGGCGGTTCTTTCTGGACCCTGGGCGTGATCGCCAGCGCCCATTTATTTCAAACCCGATTGTTATTCCCGGTGTTGATTCCTCTCAGCCTGGTCTACGCAGCCGGGATGGAAAGACTCTCCGTCCTCGATCGCCCCCAAATCAAGATCGGTTTCATCGTGCGCACGCTTCTCACCCTGACCATTGGCGTCAACCTGCTCAATTTCGGCCTCCAGGTCACAGCGCGACACCCCCTGGCAGTAGCCCTGGGGATGGTCTCCCGCCAGGAATATCTGGCTCGCTGGCAGCCGGTCTACGCCCAGGCCCTGGCACTGGTCCAACGCACACCACCCGAAGCGCGCATCCTGCTCTTGTTTGAACCGCGCAGTTACGGCATGGCCCGTTGGGTCCAACCCGATTCGATCAACGCCCATCTCGCCCACGCACTGTGGCAACATGGTTCGACCGAAACCATGATCGCGGCCTGGAGAGAGCAGAGATTCACCCACGTGTTGATCTCCAACGCTGGAGCCGAGTTCCTCCTAAGCAACGCTCCCGCTGACTTGCGGAACGCCTTTCAGGCCCTGACGCACTCTCTAGAAGAAGTAGCCTCCGCTCCCGATGTCACCCTCTACCGACTGCCATGAACGACCGACCTGCTCCTGTCCTGCTGATCCTGATCCTGTTCCTGGCGGCGATTGTCCGCCTTTCAGCCGCGCTTCAAGCCGACTTTCCGCTCAACGATGGTGGCCTGTTTTACGTGATGATTGAAACCCTGCGCCAGAACGGCTTTCTCCTTCCAGAGACGGTAGCCTATACGCATCCTGCGGCACCGTTTGCTTATCCACCCCTGGCCTTTTACCTGACGGCGGCTCTGGCTGTCCTCACCCCCTGGAGCACCCTGGACTTGCTGCGTGTGCTTCCTTCTCTGATCAGCCTGGTTTCCCTTCCCCTGGTCTTTCTGCTGGGAAAGCGCCTGAACCTGGATGAGCGCCGCTCGACCTACGCAACACTGGCCTTTGCCTTCACCCCTATGGCCTTTGAGTGGCAGGTGATGGGAGGAGGAATCACCCGCAGCCTGGGACAGGTTTTCTTTCTGACGACCATGATCGCCCTCCTGGATTACCTGAACCAGCCCAAACGCAAACCAGCTTTCTTTCTCATCCTGTCGGCGGCGCTGGTGATCCTTTCTCACCCTGAGGCGGCCTTGCAGACCGCTCTGAGCGCGGTCTGTCTGATCCTGCTCAAGGGCGGCTGGCGTTCGGTCTGGCCGACACTGCGGCTGGGGTGGATCGCCTTGGGTCTGGCAGCCCCATGGTGGGGGATGGTTTTGATCCGCTTTGGCCCTGCCCCTTTTCTGGCAGTGTTCCAAGCCGCAGGTCAGGATAGCTCTCCTTTCATCCGCCCCGTCCTGCTGATTCAAGGTGCCATCACCGCCGAACCTTTCCTGACTTTGACGGCTGTGCTGGGCTGGATCGGGCTCTTCCTGACCTGGGCAAAGGGAGAACGCACACGGCCGATCTGGTTCCTGGTGACTTTTCTGGCTGATCCTCGCAGTGGGGTGCGGTTCGCCATGATCCCGATGGCGTTCCTGGCAGCAGAGACGTTGCTACGGATCACCGATGCATTGCCACTCCCGACCTCGAGGCTTCCCCCTCTCCAGGCAGAATGGATCGGGTCACGCCTGAGGCAGGTCTGGCTGGGCTGGCTGGTGATAACCTGGGTCGTGAGCGCCTTCACCACCATGCAGCGGATCGCCACCCGCTACACACTCACCTTTGCTGAACGTCAGACTATGCTCTGGTTACATGAGCACACGCCACCCGAAGCGCGCCTGGCCGCTATTACCGGCGGCGAACCTCTGCTCGATCCATATAACGAATGGCTGCCAGCCCTGGCCGAACGACATAGCCTGACCACCGTTTTCGGCTATGAGTGGATTCACGATGGGCAATTTGGGAATCGCCTCCAGGCGTATCGGCATTTGCAGAAGTGTGCCTTTCAGGAGAGTGATTGCGTGCAAACCTGGATAGAGGCCGAAGGCAGGGTGGATTTCCTCGTGCTGTTAACCAGCCGGGAAGATCAGCGGCCTTTTCCGCTCCAGATCGCTCTGGAAAGCGATCCCCGCTTTGAGCAGGTCTATCGAAACGAACAGGTTCAGGTCTATCGGCTCAAGCCCTGATTGCGGTTCCTGGTAAAGATGCTCACATCCTGGTTCTCAAAGATCAGTGAGTAGCGTTCCGAGGCCAGAAGAGAAGCCATCATCGCTTGTGTATCTCCTCGTCGAGCGATCCAGAGGTAATCCGCCTGCAAGCCGGTTTCCTGCTCCCACTGCTCCAGGCAGGCAATGTTGTCGCAACGCTGCACACGTCGCAGGTCGCGCAACCGCTGCCAGAAATGCGGACCCAAAGCCCATTCCAATCCTTGTAGAGTAGTCCGGCTATGGTGCCAGGTCAGCGCCGGGAACCATTCCTGGATCGGATCGGTCATCGGTGAGTCCTGGCCTGTGAACAGGAGAAACGAAGGGCCGGCGGGGATGTGTTCCCGAATCCATCCTGTAGCAGCCCGCTCAGGCGCAGTGACAACCGCCTGCTTCAGTTGAAGATTACGAAGATTGGCTTCACTTCCACTCACTACCACCAGAAGCAGAACCGGCAAGATCTGCCCCAGGGGTGTTCGGTGCAACGCTACCCTGGGCCAATTGCGCCAGCGTATCCAGAGTTCGTTCAACCCCAGCGCGGCTATCAGGCTCCAGGCAAAAGGAATGAGTTCCAGGCCAGCCCGCGCATCCACCAGATAAGGAAAAAGAGGCAGAGCCAGGAGCATCCACCGGCGTTGACTGAACACCTGCCAGAGACCAACCAGACGCATCACCGGCAACACAGGCAGACTGGTTGCAGGGAGAAAACTCAATCGAAGGAATTCCAGCCCGTTGGGGTGATACATACCAGTTTGAACAGCCGAGAGAAACGGATCCGGGCCATGCCTAGAGAGGATTGTTCCCCACCACGGCATTGTGAGCAGAACAACACTGATGGCTATCCAGCCAGCCCACATCGTTTTCTTCAGAGTGCGGCCATAGATGGCCCACATCACCCCCCCATGTGTTGCTGCCAGGAGACCATATTCTGGATGACTGAGCACCGCCAGCGCCCCACCCATCACGACAAGAGAAATGGCCCAACGTTGCTCCTCTTGAAACAGAAGAACACCGCCGGTCATCATGGCCCAAAAGAACATCAGGCCCAGAGAACGGGTCAAGCCTCCCCCCATGATCTGCCAGAAATGCACCTCTGGGGTGACGGCATAGAGAAGCGTAGCCAGCGCGCCGGCCTCTCTGCTCTTCAGAATAGCGCTGGCAAACAGATAAAACATTAACAAGGCCAGAATGCTCAACACCGCCGGCAACCAGCGCAATATCTCTATCGCCGAAAGGGATAGATATTTGGTGAGAAACGCCAGCAAAAACAATCCTAAGGGTGGATAGGCAAAAGGAATCCCCGCCAGGTTATACAAGGCCGTTTCAGGGAGATGAAAGGCCTGATCGCGAATCTGATCGGCCATGGAGGCAAACATCCCCCCATCGTTAATCGGGAAATCGTGGATGAAGGCTGGCATCAGACGGATCAATCCGCCCAACACCATCGCCATAGAAAACACCTGAACGGAAAACGGCAGAGAGCTTTTGCTGGACATGCTCCGACTCAGAGAAGGTAAGTACTGTCTTTAGTGCGCCGGAGAGGAAAGAGGTGTACAGGTGTCTACGCGAGATATCACATCCTCCACCCTAAAAATATAAACAGAGTCTCTGAAATAATAGTGAGCATTCTCCAACATAAGGAAATCGGTGCCAAAATAAGCATTCAAGACAATGCGCAACAAATTGACGGAAGTAATATCGTCGGGAATGGTCTCAGGAGAAACCCCTGGCAGGTAATAGGCTGAGAACACTGAAAACCGTTCTCGCAGGCAGGTATTCTCTAAAGAGGCGAAATCGGTCAGCATCCCTGGACCATGATGATCGGCCTGCAACAGAATAATCGGCGGAGTGCTGGAACTGGCCAGAATTGCGTCAATCAACCTCCATCATTCGACGATTCACGAACTGCACCTGCTCCACATATTGGCGCCGATATCCCTCAAGGTCATACGGAAAATCGTTCGCATCATTAAAACTGAACGGATAATCAGGGTGGATCGCTCCACCCTGGGCATCAAACACAAAGGGAGGGTGTGGAACAAGGACATGGGCAAACACGAACTTAGGTCCTGGTAGCGCTGGCAGGTTCGATAACGTCCTGAAGTCATACTCGATCAATCGGCGATGGGATTCAAACGAGGGCACTGTTGCCACCTTCGCTAAAAGCGGCTTAACGACCTGGAGTGGCGTGCCATCTATAAGGAACCCCTCAAAATCATTCAACATCACAGGGGTTGGGGCAAAATAACGATCGGCATCGGCAATGTTGGTAATTCCCCAATCCGTGGCAATGGTAACAAATGCATAACCCGCTTCTCTCAAATACATCCGAGCCCTGTTGTGCGCCAGCACAGGTTTGGCCAACCACCAGGCAGGATAGGCTTCAAATTCACGTAAAAGAACATGAGTATATTCCATGTTCAAAATCGAAGGGATTGACATAGCCGTCTTGGCGTAGTTCGAACGACTTCTCGCAGGAATGACAAACCCTCTGGATTGTAAAAATCGCTCGAACTCCCCGTTCTCGTACCCATAATAGTCACGTAAGATATCCGAGCGCCCATATCCATCCAGAATACTCAGATATATATCCGGTCGATTGGCTAAATCCATCGCAGGGTTTATAAGGCGCTCTCCCCCATCCGCCACACGCGGCCCCAGTCGTCCGGGCAAGAAGCGATATACAGCTATCCCAGTCTGTACAACCAGAATGACACTGATCAAAAAGGCAACCAGCACGGCTTCTCTCAACGTCAACGGATAGTTACGCCAGATGAGTCGGGACGCGAACCAGAACACCGCCAGAGCAATCCCAAGCAGGGCCAGATATAGGATAGAGAAACTCTATCCTGGCACAACATCCCAACACAAAGATAGACGATAAAAGACCGCTCAAGAAATTATCCCTGCTCCATTTCCTCGCCACCCAATTGATCCCCCCCACAACCCCAGAAAGCACTATCAGTGGGCGGAGCATCTGGTCAGGCGATGCAATCACCACAGAACGGGAATACAAAAACAAAACCGCCGCTACAAGGAGCAGAAAAGGCTGGAAGAAAGCAATCAGAGAGGAGGAACGCATATTGTAAAAGGCTGGTATCTCCTGCTCACGCCACTGCATCCACCATAAACGCCACGAACAGGAAGAACAGGTATAGACTCGACCAGCGATACATCTGCCAGGCCACCCGGTTGCCAGAGCCAGTTCGCACCCGCCAGGCAGCCCAGATCAGCCAGACACCTGATGCCAGTGCTACCAGCAGGTATAGACTGCCGGCCAGTCCCAGCAGCGGCAACAACAAAGTGATCGCCACCAGGAAGAGCGTATACCACCAGATTTGTCGCCGTGCTTCGGCCTCACCCTGCACCACCGGCAACATGGGGATGCCCGCTCGGGCGTAATCCTGCCGTCGCACAATTGCTAGAGACCAGAAATGCGGCGGGGTCCAGAAAAACACAATGGCAAACAGCAACAGCGACACCAGGTCCACGCGCCCGGTTGCCGCTGCCCACCCCACCATGGGAGGGATCGCCCCGGCACCCCCGCCGATCACAATATTTTGCACCGTGGCCTTCTTCAGCCACAGACTGTACACCACCACGTAATAAATTATCCCGGCCAGCGAGAGCAAAGCCGCCACCAGATTGACAAACACCGCAAACACATAATAACTGAGCAAACACAACGCCAGAGCAAACGCCAGCGCCTCCGCCGGAAACATCCGCCCGGCCGGAAGCGGTCGCTTCTCAGTGCGCTGCATATTCCGGTCGAGTTCGCGATCAATATACTGATTCAACGCCGAAGACCCTCCTGCCGCCAGCGCCCCTCCCCCCAACGTCGCCAGCAACAACAAAAGAGGCGGCCAGCCTCCCCAACCGGCGATCAATGCAGTCATGGTAGTCACCAGCAGGAGTAACACCACCACCGGCTTGGTCAGGATCAGAAAATCCAGAAAACGTCGCTTCAGGGGTATTGATGGATACACCTGCGCCTGCGGCAGGCGGACGGCTGTCACGACCACCAGCAAAATCAAACCAAGCCATAACGAAACCGACGTCAAACTATGCAAAATCAGCAAATGAAGCGGATACCCATCCGCAACCTGCGCTGCACCGATCAGTGCCTGCCCCCCATATAGCGTTGCCACCACCGTAGTCAACGGCAACACAAGGGATTCATGGCGATAAAAACGCCACGCCAGCCACAGCAGGCCAAGCAGCGTTCCCCCGCTCAACGCCACCGAAAGGCGATGCGCCATAGCCATCCAACCGACCGGATGAGACGGCAGACACAACGGCCATTCCTGGCAAAACGCCAGCGCACCGGTCAACGTCGTCAGGCGTCCGAGGACAGTGGTCAACAGCATGAGCAACACAGCCAACCAGGCCAGACGAAGAAATGGCGAAGTCCAAAACCATCGGCGCAGATTCATCCAGTCTCCTTAATCCGCTTTCGTAATAAGAAAGGATATCCGAACAGCAACAACCCTGCAAACGTGAACCATTGTACTGCATATCCCAGATGAGGGCCTTCGGTCAACTCAACTTCCGTCCGCACGGGAATGGGAGGTTCCTGATCACCCTCTACGGGATCCATTTGTATATACACCGGCAGGATCGGATAGGGCATTTGAGTGGCTATTCGCTCCAGATTAGGCAACATCCAGAACTCCAGGCGGGACTGGCCCGGCGCCAGAGTCGGATCGGCACGCCCACCGAACGGCACCCGGCTCACCCCCAGGCGAATCACCCCCTGGACCCGAACGGGTCCGGCCGGCCCATATCGCTTCCACCCCTCGGGGGATTGGTTTCCCTCAGCGGGGATCCAGCCCCGATCCACCAGCACCGCTCGCCCATCTGGCAGACGGAGCGGCGTGAGCAGATGATACCCTAACTGTCCCTGATAATACTGATTGCGCAACGCCACCTGATTCTCCAGATCGAACACCCCCTGCGCAGTGACCGCCCGATACTCCATAGCAGTCAAATCCCCTTCAAATGGTTGATTCAGATCCAAGGCGGGCAAGGCACGCATGGCCCACACATGAGCGTTAAAAGCACGTCGCTGCTCTAACCGGTCCAGTTGCCAGATACCCAGGCGGACACACACTGCCGCCGCCAGCACGACCAGCACTGTAGTGGGCAACCAGCGCCGACCAAACATGTACATAACGATCATCCTGATTTCGGTTTCCCCAACGGAATAACCAGGCTATAGATAGCCAGCAAAACCCCCAGCGGCAAACCGGCCGAGAGAATCCCCCCTATGCGCGTCGCTGTCGTGATCGGCCGGCGCACGTCCAGACCCAAATATCCCGAAGGCTGGAAACTGCACTCATAGACCAGGCTTTCAGCCAGATTCAACTCCAGTGAAGCCGACGTCCCGGCCGGAATCCACAGTGGCCCCAGTTGATGAGACACCGTATCCTGATTGACCACTACGATTACATCGCCGAACACAAACTTATCTGGCAAAGAAACGGGTTGTTGTCCCTGCCGAATTTGTTCAGCAGTGCCGGGAGGGATGGTTATGACAATCGTCTGGGGCGGACGAGTAATATCGCTCAAAAAGTAGAAAGCGATCTCGGTGATGAGTGCACCTGTGACCAGCCCAATCCCCAGAGAAATGACCACACGTTTGAGAAGAGTCGAACGATTCATCGTAACACCTGCAATCCCATCTGAAAAAGTTAAAGGCATCTCACAGACAAAGAAGGGCAGGCGAAGCCTCTAACACAAAATCAATCCATGTCAAGTTATTTTTTTCTATCGAATTCTTGCTGCGCCTGCGCGATTCGATTCAAATCGCGCCAGCCAGCAGGGATTTTCAACTTTTTTTCTGGAACGGCCTTTCCCAGTCGAATGAAAAAATAGCGCACCTTCCCGGCGGGAAGCCGATATTCTTCTCGAAAATCCATCACTAACCGATTCATCTGCATCTCAATGTTTTCCATGGGACGATAGACGCTTTGACTCTCTCCACACCACCATCCTTTCTCACAACGACAAAAAACAGCGATCCCTTCCTTCTCCATTGACCAGGTGCGCTCAGCCAGCGTCTTTTGCCGGCGAATTACATAAGCAGTAATCGTTTCTTCGGATGGATCGGTATACACTTCCAGATAATCGGCCAGAGGTTTGGAGGAGGAAACGGTCTTTTTCAGCACAGGCTTCTTTGTGGTGGTGCTCTTCCTGGCCGGCTTCTTCTCCTGTTCTGCTTCCCGGGCTGCTGGTTCACCCCCAGGCAAGACCTGCTCCTTTGCGTCAACGAGAGAAGCCGCTTCGACCACGTTCGTCTCCTGATAGAGCCGGCGCGGTTCGCCCCCCAGGGCATGACACTCTCCTCGATGTTCGCTACAGGTTACGCGTCCACAATCTTTGCAGCGCGTCAGGCTTCGCACGCATACAGGGCGTTCACACACCACACACTGCATCACCAGGTGTTCACAGCGTTTGCAATACTCCCGCTTGCATTCCACACACTGAGGCGCCAGGCACTCCGCATGAGCCAGATGACCGTTTTCGCACAAATGTAACTTCGTTCCTCCCAGACCGCACACATCACAGGCCAGAGGCTCCACCTCATGGAGCACGGGATTCCAGGTCACCGTGCGGTGGATGCTGGTGGAGCGATGGCGAATTTCCACGGTCAGGTCAAGTTTTGGGACTGCGATCAGGGCACAGTTGATGAACTCTACCTGAATGCGCAGATGATATTTCTGCTCCACATCCAGCAACTTGGCCTGGCGTTCGGCCTGGATCACCTGCTTCTTCGCCTCCAGGGCAGGACGGCGTTCCTCGTCCGCTTTCTGGAGACGGCGTTCCAGGTCGCTGAGCAGGCCATCATAATAATCGTTCAGGCGTGCCCGATCCAATTCCAGAAAACGGGCCAGTCGCTTTTGCAGTGCTTCCAGCGTATCGCCCAGTTCGTGGGGAATGGCCCACTGAGCCCGCTCTGCCAGCACCTTTATCATCTCCGAGGAAAGGATCGGATCGCCTCGAGTCAATCCAGCGCTCTGTCCTGATTCTTTCCCTGAAGCCAGGTCCTCCAGGATCGGTGCGATGGGCGAATCGGGAAAATGGTTCTCCTCATCCAGAATGGCTCGACGCTCAATTTCCTCGCCCTTGACCGGATAACCACGCTGAACGTCCATCCAGATCGGCACAATCAATTCGCGTTTCTCATCGGCGATCAAACTGACTTTGAAATTGAAACGCAGGTAATGATGTTGATACACATTTTCCTGCTCATTGGGAAGGAAGAAAAGCCTGGCATTGGGGAAGGAGAGCGCCTTTTCGATCTCCGCCTTCAGGCCCGGCTTATGAGGTCGAACGGTATTGATGAAAAACCGTGTGCAGGCATGTTGGTTGCGCAATTCTTCGATAATCCGGTCCACCAGCGGATGTCCATAGTTCAACAAAACTGTTCCTTCCTCCTGATGCTGATGCGCCCCATCGAAGACGAAGCGCTGATAGGGATCGATTCCCCAGCGTTGGGCCACATCATCTGGCAGAAGCACTTCATACACTCCAAAGGCGGGAGGTTCCACCACCGCCCCCAGATAACCCAAATAGCCCAACACCAAATCCGCAATAGAAACAGTTTCTTTCGTCATGCGCAATCTTGAGAAAAGAAATCAGCCTTACTCTGCCGAGAAATCTTCACCGAAGAGCGCTTCGTCATATTCCTGAGATTTCTGATATGCCTGGCGAGCCTGTTGCAATTTCTCTCCCAGGCGATCAAAGTTGGCTCGCACGTCCTCTTCACTTCTGGCGTTCACCCAGGCTTCCAGCACCAGTTCCTCAAAATCGCGCTCCTCCTCCAGGCGTCCCAGGATCATATCCATTTCGCCGATCACCAGTTCGAACATATTGAGTTTCTGATCGAGGATGTGCAGCAGGTAATCTTCCACCGTGCCGCGTGCCGAGAGGTTATAAATCTGCACTGGCCGGGTCTGGCCAACGCGATGGATGCGGCCGACGCGTTGCTCAATGCGCATCGGATTCCAGGGCAGGTCAAAGTTGATCATGATGCGGCAGAACTGCAGGTTCCGCCCTTCGCCGGCCGCCTCGGTGGAAAGGAGCACGCTGGCGCGCTGCTCAAAATCGCGAACCGCCTGGTTCTTCGCAGAAGTATCCATCTCGCCGTGATATTCCACAAAATCCACGCCCATTGTTCTCAGCAGGATCGCCAGTTGTTCCAGGGTGCGACGGAAATGGGTGAAGAGAATAACCTTTTCGCCAGATTGCGCCAGCAGGGTGGTGAGCAACTTCTGCAGGGCCTCGGCTTTGGCCCAGGACCGAATCTGGCTGGCCTGTTCGGCCAGTTCCAGGAAACGCAGGCGATGTTCCGGGTCAGCCATCCTGGTCGCCAGGGAACGTAAGGTTGGTTCGGCGGCTTGAGGGCTGCTGCCGATCTGGCGTTGCAGAGTCATCAGGGCAAAACGGTCTACCTGGTGGAGGGAAGGAAGCCTCCCCTCAGAAGGTTGCTCTTCCCGCCGTTCGGGAGAAGGATCAGAGGCCGCCATCAGGCTTCTGACGAAATCGCTCACCTGCTTGTAGAAGTGGGCTTCCGGCGGCGAGAGAGTCAGGCGTATGGTCGTGGCCTGGCGCGGCGGGAGTTGGAGATTCACCTGGCTACGGGTATGGCGCACCATCACATCTCCCAACAATTCACGCAACTGGCCACGATTCTTCGGCAGGCGCGGGTCTCCTCGCACCACAAATTGCCTGTGAAACTCGCGCAGGGTTTTCAACTGACCGGGCTTGAGCAGGGTGATCAGATTGTACAATTCATCCAGGTTGTTTTCCACAGGCGTGGCCGTCAGGAGAAGGAGGTATTTGCGCTGTAACTGGTTGACAAATTTCCAGGAAGCGCTGTTGCGATTCTTGAGGTGATGGGCCTCGTCCACCGCCACCAGGTCAAACGGAATTTGTACCAGTCGTTCGCGATGTTCCAGGCGGCGCGCCGTGGGGAGCGAAGCAATCAGCCGGGGAAACTGTTCCCAGGCTTGCAGGCCGGCGGCACGAAATTCCGCCTCGGCGGTGGTGACAAAATCCGTCAGGGCGAACTTCACCGCCAGTTCCTCGCGCCACTGTTCCACCAGGGCCGCCGGGGTGATCACGATCACCCGCTGGACCACGTTCCGCATCAGGTATTCCTTGATCACCAGGCCGGCCTCGATGGTCTTGCCCAGGCCGACTTCATCGCATAACATGCCGCGCCCGCGGAACCGTCGCAGGACGGTTTGGGCGGCACGTACCTGATAGTCAAACGGCTCAAAATTCAAATGGTCGAGGCAAATCAACTCATCGAAGCCGCCCAGCAGCACCATCCGCTCTGCCCACAGGCGCAAGCGATACAACTCCCGGCTGGCAAACCTCCCCGCTTGAAGATCTGCCAGCAACTCATCCACTTGGGCAAGGCATAGATCAGGCTTCTGAACCATAGGATCGGGAAAGCATAGAAGAGAGAATCTGGCCGGGGTTCACACCCGAGTTCGAAACCTGGTGAGGAAAACCCATCTCGTCTCCTGACCAGACAGGATCAGAACCGATGCGCACCTATGAATCGGAACGTAGCAACAGGCGAATGTCATGGACAATATCACCTACCGGCGTTTGAAATCCGTAGGAAAGGCGCAAGTATCCCCGGGTATCAATCAAAAAGACGCGAGCGGTGTGATCCACCAGGTATCCCAGCATGGATTCGGTGGAGACCACGGCTCGATAGATTCCATAAGCCTGCCAGATCGGTTGCAACTCTTCCAGGCTTCCGGAAAGGCCGATAAACTCCGGGTGGAAGTGACGGACATATTCCTGAATGCGCTGGGGGGTATCGCGTTCTGGATCAACGGAGATGAACACCACCTGCACTTTTTCTCCATCGCGACCCAACTGCTCCACCACCCGCTTCATCTCCGCCAGGGTAGTCGGGCAGACATCCGGACAGGAAGTGTAGCCGAAGAAGAGCAGGACGATCTTGCCCTGTTGATCGGCCAGACGAAACAGGCTACCATCGGCACGCTTTAACTCAATCGGCGGAGCCGGCGGATAGGGAGTGGCATAGGCTGTGCCGCGAAAGCGTTGCGGCTGGGTGAACCAGGCGATCCCTATCGCCAGGCCGGTCACCACCAGAATCACCACTCCGACCAATAGAGTCCTTCTCATCTCTGATCTCCCAATAAGACAAGGCGACGAGTCTGTTCAATATCCAGATGAATTTGAGCGAGCAGTTCATCCACTGAATTATAACGACGTTCGTCGCGCAGACGGGCGATGAATTCCAGCGTCAGGGTTTCGCCATAGATGGTGCGGTCGAAATCGAGCAGATATGCCTCCACACTGACCGCCTGACGGGAAGGCGTAAAGGTGGGATTGGTGCCGATGCTGGTAGCGGCCGCGTAGAGGTCCGAGCCGAGGCGCGCCCGGCAGGCGTAAATGCCGTTCGCCGGGATCAACTTTGTGGGAGGGCAGGCCAGGTTGGCGGTCGGGAGGTGGATCCGCCGGCCGCGTCCGTCGCCGTGGATCACCGTCCCGGAGAGGGTGTAAGGACGACCGAGCAGGTTAGCGGCGGTTTCCACATCCCCGGCAGCGATGTGTTTGCGAATCTCGGTCGAGGAGATCACACCTTCGGAGGCGGTGACCACGTCCACTACTTCCACAGTATAGCCAAACTCACGGCCCAATTCTATCAGGTGTGGGACATTGCCCTGGCGATGGCGACCTAAAGCGAAATCATAGCCAACGACCAGATGACGCACCCCCAGAAGACGGACCAGCAGGGCCATAAAGTCACGGGCGCTCATCTGAGCCAAGTCACGATCGAAGGGATGGGTGATCACCACGTCCACGCCCAGCGAGGCGGCCAGTTCAGCCCGTTCTTCGGGCGTGGTGAGCAAAGGGATAGGTTGCCCGGTGAGCACTTGCGCTGGATGGGGGTCAAAGGTCAATAAAATGGCAGGCGCGCCGTGTGCTTGCGCGCCCGCCACCAGGCGGCGGAGAATCGTCTGATGCCCGCGATGAAGACCATCAAACACCCCGATGGTCAGCCACCCCTCTTGCAGGGACACTCCAGCCAGAGAACGGTAATGAAGCATGGTCTGACCTGGTCAGATGGGAGACGGGCAACCATGGTTGAACGGCATGGCCTAGGCTCCCCGTCGGGCATCCGTGGTGAAGAAGACTTTCTTCGGTTGCCATTCTGGCGAGCCATCTTCGCCGACCGCTGGAACCATCAGGGCGATCAACTCGCCAGCCGTGCTGATACCACGCACCATGGGCGGCTGCGGCACACCGGGAGCAGCCTTCACCCGGTGGCCATGGCGCACTTCTTCTACTTCGTCAGGGTTCAACTCCACTGCTGGCCAATCGGCCAGGGCCTCAGCGGCCGGGATCAGATACTGATACCAGGTGCCAGCCTGGAAGGCCTCCTGGAGTTTACGCAGGGGAACGGCATCACGCAGGGTAAACCGTCCACTCTGGGTGCGGCGCAGACCGACCAGGTAGGCGCCAGTGCCAAGAGCATTGCCGATGTCATTGGCCAGCGAGCGGACGTAGGTGCCGCTGGAGCAGTGCACATCAATCACCACTTCAGGGGGAGCCCATTCCAGCACTTCCAGGTGATATACATGGATTTTACGGGGCGCCAGCGTGACTTCCTGCCCCTGACGGGCCATCGCGTAGGCGCGGCGTCCACCCACTTTTACTGCCGAGTAAGGCGGCGGAACCTGCTCGATTTCGCCTTCAAAGGTCTTGAGAATGCGTTCAAATTCTTCCTGAGTGACATTGACCGGTTGATTGGTGCGAGTAAAGCGGCCATCGGCATCGAAGGTGTCGGTGGACGAGCCCAGACGAATGATCGCCTGATAGCGCTTATCCGAAGCCGAGACATACTCGCTCAGGCGTACCGCCGGCCCGATCAACACCACCAACACGCCCGAAGCGCGCGGGTCCAGGGTGCCAGTGTGGCCCGCGCGGCGAATACCCGTGCCACGACGGATCACTTCCACCACGTCGTGCGAGGTCATGCCGACGGGCTTATCGACCACCAGTACACCCGAAATGGCGTTTTTTACATCCTGGCTGCTCATGAGATTTCCTCCATTTCCAACACCCTACTTTCTGGAATAATTCTATCCGATTTTGGTCAACGCGACGCAAGACTCAACAGTTCCCAGGTGGCTTTCAACACCTGTGACTGCACTTCACTCAACGAGCCGGGGATGTCCGCGCCGGCAGCGGCGGCATGACCACCCCCATTGAACTGTCTGGCAACCTGAGAGACGTCAATTCCATCCTCCAGGGCTCGCCAGGAGACTTTCACGTGATTATCGGTCTGCTCTACGAAGATCATGCCGATGCGAGTATCATCGTCGATAGACGAGATGAGGTTGATCAGATCGGCATCATCATTCCCGTGGTAGCCTGCCGCCTGGCGATCGGCCAGGGTGAGAGTACCCCAGACGATTCCATCTTTGCGTTCCAGGCGGGAGAGGCCAGCTCCCCAGTAGCGCGCCGCCGCAAAGGAACGTCGCACCAGAGAATGATTGTAGAGTTCCGCCAGATTGGCGCCGTGTTCCATCAGAGTTGCGGCCTGGCGCAAGGCTTTGGGGGTGGTGTTGGCCGTGCGAAAACCCAGTGTATCAGTGACAATGCCGGTCAACAGAGCATTCGCCACCAGGGGAGTGATGGGCAATCCCCATTGGGGTAGATAGTCGGTCAGGATGGCGGCAGTAGCCACTTCATCCCCTACAATCAGATTGAGTGCTCCGAAGTGTTCGTTGGTGATGTGATGGTCAATGTTGATATCCGGTCTGGGCAGAGAAGCAAACGCTTTTCCCAGGCGTTTGAAATCGGCACAGTCTACGGAGATGAAGGTATCCCATTCCCCTTGAGGTTCCTGACGGATCTGTTCGTGTCCCTTGAGGAAGCGGAAGGAAGCCGGCACACCATCTTGCAACACCATTTGAACCGATTTGCCCACCTCCTGCAGGGCCAATCCCAGCCCGAGCAGTGAACCAATTGCATCTCCATCCGGTCGCACGTGGGAGGCGATCAACACCTGACGGGCCTGGGATAAACGCTCTTTGATTTGTTGGATCACAGTTGAGGTCATAGAAGTTAACGGGGAATTCATTCCTTTCCTGAAGTTTCCGAGGAAGACAGGGTCTTTTGGCGCAATTCGGCCAGTCTGCGTTCGATCCGGTCGGCGTTCTCCGGCGTGGGGTCCCAGTGGAAGCGCAGCCGGGGGAAGACGCGCAGGTCAATGCGCGAAGCCAGGGTGCGGCGGATAAAGCCCGAGGCGCTTTCCAGCCCGGCCAGCACTTCCTTGCTGCGTTGCTGTCCCTCACCGGCGACCGAGGAAACGTAAATATCGGCATACGCCAGTTCACGGTCCACCCGAACGTCAGTCACATAGACCAGGCGCAAGCGTGGATCGTTGAGTTCGTGCACCAGCATCTCGGAGAGTTCCTGGCGAATGCGATCGGCAATCCGTTGAAGGCGAATCCCAGCAGGCATCGCTCACCAGACATCACGTAGAAGAGGTTTGTTCCAGCACATAGCATTCCAGGATGTCGCCCGGCTGGATGTCATGGAAGTTTTTCAGGCCTACCCCACATTCAAAGCCAGCCCGCACTTCACGCACATCGTCTTTTTCACGTTTAAGCGAGGCCATTTCGCCTTCGTAGACGATGTCATTGCCTCGTTTCAGGCGCACCCTGGCATTGCGACGCAATTCGCCTTCCAGGACACGGCATCCCGCCACCTTGCCCACTTTGGAGATGTTGAACACTTTGAGCACCTGGGCACGTCCCAGCGACGTTTCTACCACTCGAGGAGAGAGCATTCCCTTGAGGGCCTTCTCCACGTCTTCGGTCAGGCGGTAGATGACATCATACAGGCGAATATCCACGCCCTCGGCTTCGGCCAGACGTCGGGCAGCGATTTCGGCCTGGACGTTGAAGCCAATGACAATCGCCTTCGAGGCCGAGGCCAGCATGACATCGTTTTCGGTGATGTTGCCGGTTTCGGCATACAACACGTCAATTCCAATCTCACCCTGGCCCAGTTTTTCTAACTCGGTCAGGATGGGTTCCAGTGAGCCCTGCACGTCTACCTTCAGGACGACGTTGAGGGTTTTGGCCTCACCTTTTTCATAGGACGCAAACAAGTCTTCCAGGGAGACCGTGCGCCGTTCCTGGGCCTTTTTCTTCAGGGTTTCAGCCCGTTGAGTAGCCATTTCACGGGCTTCACGCTCGGACTTGATCACTTCAAACAGGTCCCCTGCCGCTGGTACGTCAGAGAGCCCCATGACGCGCACCGGGGTCGATGGGCCGGCCTTCTTGATCGGTTTGCCGCGGAAATCGGTCATGGCCTTGATGCGCCCATAGGCCACACCCGCGACGACGATGTCGCCAGTTTGAAGGGTGCCATTTTGTACCAGAAGGGTCGCCACGACGCCGCGCGCTTTATCCAGTTGGGCTTCGATCACTGTGCCGATAACCTTCCCATTGGGATTGGCGCGAATATCAATGCTATCGGCCACCAGTAAGATCGCCTCCAACAGATCGCCAATGCCCTGCTTTTGTTTGGCCGACACCGGCACCACCAGGGTTTGGCCACCCCATTCATCGGGGACCAGACCCAGTTCGGCCAGTTGTTGTTTCACCCGATCCGGATTGGCATTGGGTTTGTCGATTTTGTTCAAGGCAACCACGATCGGGACTCGGGCTGCACGAGCATGGGCAACCGCCTCTTTGGTCTGAGGCATCACGCCGTCGTCGGCCGCCACGACCAGCACCACCAGGTCAGCCCCCTGAGCACCACGGGCTCGCATGGCAGTAAAGGCGGCATGGCCGGGCGTATCCAGGAAGGTGATCAGTCGGCCGTTATGTTCTACCTGGTAGGCCCCAATATGTTGTGTGATTCCACCGGCTTCACGAGCCGCCACATTGCTGGAGCGGATGGCATCCAGCAGTGTGGTTTTGCCATGATCGACGTGTCCCAGAATGGTCACCACGGGGGGGCGATTTCTGAGTTTAGACGGATCTTCACCAGAAATCAGACGACGCCAGAGAGGGATTTCGCCCTCTTCTTCCTGCACTTCCATGCTTTGTTGAGGTACGGCCTCGTATCCATACTCGGCGACGATGATGGCAGCCGTTTCAAAGTCCACCGATTGATTGATGGTGGCCATGACACCGTTGTTCATCAGTTTCTTAATCACGTCAATCGGACTTTGATGGATCAATTGCGCCAGATCGCGAACGACAATACTGGCAGGTAACTCAATCTTGTGTCCGTTCTCGTTCATAGGACACCTCCTTGGTTGAAGATGCTCCGCCGCCGCAGAGATCCTCACACCCGTTGCGCCGGTGAACGAAAACGGCACTCGATCACATGGCGGAACCGTCCGGGGAGGATTCGTCCGGGAGGGTTTGAGCAAAGGCCAGCAACCGTTCCCGGTCGGCGGGGGTTAATTCGGTTTTCAAGGCATGGGCCAGAGAACCATGCAGACCACGTTCCCAACAGGAACGTTGGCGATGGAGATAGGCCCCACGACCAGCGAGTTTGCCGGTCGGGTCCACTACGACTCCCTCTGGGGTGCGGACGATACGGATCAGGTCACGTTTGGCCTGTACCGACCGGCATCCTACGCACGTACGCTGCGGGATGTGTTTGACGCGTTTGGCAGGTTTTGCGCACATACGCTCGATCTCGCCCGAATGCGCTTTCGGAGGCAGAACGGGCAAGCGTTCGAAGAAATCTTACTCCTCGTCCCAGAGATCATCACCACGTTTGTGGCGTTTGCGGGCGATCACTTCACCCAATTCTTCATCGTATTCCAGTTCCACGAATTTCTTCTTTTTCTTCTTACCCTTCTTGCGGTCGGTCTCCACATCTTCTTCCTCAGCGATGCGGAGGAAGGTTTCAGGCTTGAAGGCGAAGATTTCATCCAGCGAGATGCCATCTTTGACGGCCGGTTCTTCTTCCAACTCTGTGGCTGGCCGAGGGGTCGGTTCGCTCACCTGCGACACCGCTTCGGCAGCAGCCACGGGTTCTTGCGGAGCAGTTTCCTCCACACGGGCCTCGGGCTGGACTGGGGCTTCTGTCACAGCCGAGGGTTCAGGGAAGGTCAACGAGGCCAGAGTTTCTTCGATGTTTTGCATGGCCCGCGGGCCAATCCCTGGCAGAGCCAACACCCTGTTCGGGTCTATCTTCATGGCCAGCATCAGATCACCCACCGTCTCGTAACCGGCTTCGGTCAAGATATTGACCACATGCTCTTTGATTCCGGAGACATGCAGGGCCATCTGAAAAGCCGCTTCAGGGATCTGGGCTCGTAGAGCAACGACTTCCTTGTCTTCGGTTGGAGTGGTCACCACAGGTTGGATCACTCGCCGTTCGATCTGATCCACAAACCGCGCCAGTTGTTCGTATTCTTCCGGGGTGATCGGGCGATTTTCGGCTTTCTTGGCCAGAATCTCTTCCACGGTTGGAATGCTGGCAGCCGCAGCCAGCAGGATGGCTCTGAGTTCCGCATCGCTCTTGATCTTTTGGAGGGCATCGGCCGCGGCCTCAGGCAGAGATTTGATGTCAATGCGCCAGCCGGTTAATTTAGCCGCCAGACGAGCGTTCTGTCCATCGCGACCAATGGCCAGGCTGAGTTGATCCTCGCTCACCACCACGGTAGCCGTGCGATGACCATCTTCCCCTTTGGAGAGATAGACACCGAGCACCCGGGCCGGGCTGAGGGCCTTGGAAATGTAAACGACCGGATCGGGATCCCACTGAATGATGTCAATCTTCTCATCATGCAGTTCTTTGACAATAGCCTGAATACGCACCCCCTTAATGCCCACACAGGCGCCTACTGGATCAATGCCAGGCTGAGTGGCTGAAACAGCCACTTTGGCGCGGGCACCAGGTTCGCGGGCAATCGCTCGAATTTCCACGATGCCGTGGTAGATTTCCGGTACTTCGTTTTCCAATAATCGGCGCAAGAAGTTGCGATGGGCCCGCGACAGGACGATCTGGGGTCCACGAGGAGTATCTTTTACTTCCAGCACGACCGCCCGCACCCGATCGTGCACTTTGAAGCGTTCACCAGGGATTTTCTGGTTGTTGGGCATGTTACCTTCGGCCTTCATGTCCAGCCCAATGGTAATGCCCTGCGTTGGGTGAACAGCCTGCACGACCCCGCTGACGATCTCACCGAGCTGGCGCTGGAAATAGTCGAGTTGGGCTTTGCGTTCTGCCTCGCGAAGGCGCTGCTGGATCACCTGACGAGCCGTCTGAGCAGCCACACGCCCGAAATCGGCCGGCGTAGACTCGACCATCACCATATCGCCGAGTTGGGCATTCGGGCGAACGCGCCGGGCCTCTTCCAGTTGCACTTCGGTGCGTGGATCGACGACCAACTCGACCACTTCTTTCTCTGCATAGATAGTGACCTTACCAGTTTCCGGGTCAAGCCTGGCTTCCACACGTTGCGCCGCTGAGGCGTTCACTGCCTTGCGGTAAGCCGAAACCATCGCCGACTCGATAGCCGTTAGAATGACTTCCTTCGGCAGTTGTTTATCTTCGAGGATCTCCTGAAAGGCCAGGGCGAATTCACTGCGAACAGCCATAGATTTCTTACTCCAAAACTCCTTTTTACAAGCAGAAAACTGGGGGTGGCCCAGTTCTCAGCATCAGCGGGATGGGTGCTTTCGTGCTGGGGTGATTTTAACACACTCTGACGAGTTGCGCAAGGATTTATCCGCAGATTACGCAGATTACGCAGATTACGCAGATTACGCAGATTACGCAGAACACAGATTACGCAGATTACGCAGATTACACAGATGGCGCAGATGGCGCAGATTTTTTTGACGTGGCTGCATCTGGCGATGAAAGCGGCGGGTTTTGCTGACAAGATTTGAGTGCACACGGTTCGATTTTGGCCTTTTTGCAGTGGACTCAAAAATGATATACTTTGAGCTCATCCTGCAAGATCGCATCTGCTATAATGTAGCACAGGCAAACCGCAGAGCAGAACATAGACGATGTGAATGATCAGCAAGTAGCGAAATTTACAGTGACACTCGGGTTTATAGAGGTTGTTTATTGACCAGAATACGAGGAATTCCTGAGCGCATCTGGCTATATAGCCGTGGAACCAGACGCTAACAAGGTGTTCCCCAGGCAGTCCAGAGTGAAACACCATGAGCAAAAAGTTGAACACCATCAGAATATATATCCTGATGATACACCTGTTTCTTGGGTGGTTGGTTCTTTCGTCCTGCAGGCCTCAACTTATCCCTGTTCCTGGTTTTGTGGAAACCGTAATCGCCCTGACGGCAAGAGCGGCAAAAACTCAGACGGCTGCGGCCCTGGCAAAAATCACCCCAACTCCTACCGTGCCTACTCCTTCGCGAACTCCCACCATCACCGATACACCTACTCCAATCATCCCGCTTTTCTTGCCCACACCTAATGCCACTCTCACTCCCACCCTGCTGCCCGTACCCACCGCCTGGCCAGAGTGGCAAACCGGGACTCTGGTCTCGTTTCCTAAAGGATCAAGTCTGAACGCCGGCAAGACCAAATTTTTTACGATTTTGCAAGGAGTTAAAGTGCGAGTCATCCGTAAAAATGGCGTCAAACTGCGCACGCATCCTGATCAGGCCGCAGGTGTTCCTTTCAAAGCCGCATACAAAGAAATCCTTGTCCTGACCGGCTTCTGGCACAAAAATTATTCCTTTGGTGGAACCTATGTCAGTGTTATCGGGCCCGATGGAAAACAATACTGGGTGGGAGGAACGGAAGGAGACGATAATACTCCTGAAGTCAGCCTGGAGTTTGTTGGAAGGATTTATCTAACCGTAACTCCTCAGCCTGAGGCTACGTTTCACTAACACAAAACAACGTTGCAAATTGACCATCTTACCGGTTCAATCCATCCAGGAGACGGTTGCAGTACGTGTATGGCCGTACAAACTCATACCCTCTCATTGACCACCCGCGGCAACGCTGATATTCATGACATTACCGATTCGGTTAGCACTGTGATTGCCCAAAGTGGTTTGCAAAACGGGATAGTCACCGTATTCTGCCCATCGTCTACCAGCGCGCTGACCACGATCGAATACGAAAGCGGTTGCTTAAGCGATCTGCGTCGTTTGTTCGACGAGATTGTGCCGGCCGGGCGCGAGTATGCTCACAACGCGCGTTGGGGAGATGGGAATGGCCACAGCCATGTGCGCGCCTCCCTTTTAGGGCCCTCGCTGACTGTGCCCTTCGTCAACGGCCGCCTCACATTAGGAACATGGCAACAGATCATCTATGTGGACTTTGACATCCGCCCGCGCCATCGCAATCTGATCGTCCAAATCATTGGGGAGTAGACAGCCCTTACAACCGTTTGGCATAGATCACCAGATCATCTCCCACCTGATAGAAATCACGGATCACGGCTTCGCAGGAATATCCGATGGCCTCGTAGAAGGCACGCGTCGCCGCGTAGGCTTCCGTCCCCGAAGTCTCGACCAGGATCAGACGTCCGCCTCGTTTTCGGACCTCGGACTCGGTTGCCCGCATTAGAGTCTCTCCCACTCCCCAACGCCGGACGGAAGGAATCACAGCGATCCAGTAGAGATCGTACGTCCCTCGCGTGAGTCCACGCTCGGCGAAGCAGGTAAAACCGATGACCTGTCCATTCTGACGGGCCACCAGAAAATGATACCCCCCCTGGTCCCACAACTCGCGGACCGCGTCTTTCTCCTCCTCGGTAAAGACATCAATCTGGGCAGTAACCTCCAGGATACCCTGGCGGTCATCGGGTTGAGCAGGTTCGATCAGCATCGCCAACCTTCACGCTGCATGGCTAGCACCAGGATACGCTCTACCATCCGATGATATTCGTAACCAGCCATTTCGGCACTACGAGCGAAGCCGGCATCAGGCGAGAGATCGGGAATTTCGTTGATGTCGATTACATACGGAATGCCATGACGATAGCGAATATCAACACGGCCTAAATCACGCAGCCCCATCGCCTGAAAGGCTCGGACTGCTGCAATCTTGAGGCGCTGTTCTTCCTCTGCGCTCAATTGTGCTGGACAAATCACACCAAATGAAGTGTATGTGAAGGAATCTTCTATCCATTTGGCTTCATAGGTCAGGAAGGAACGCAACGGATCGTCTACTGCAGAGAAATCGTGTTCGGAGATGGGCATAACTTCCATAGTGCCATTTCCCCACATAGAGACGGCAAACTCTCGCCCAACGATGTATTCTTCCACCAGCGCCGGTTGACAGTATTCGCTAAGCACGTAATCCACCCGCTGGAACAGGTCTCTAGGATTGGTGACCACCGAACTTTCTTCAATGCCTACGCTTCCATCTTCACGCACTGGTTTGACAATGGCTGGAAAAGGCACAACAATTTCCCCACGCGGGCGAGTAAAAATTTGATAGGCCGGCGTGGGCACGCCCCATTTCAACAAGCGTTGTTTGGCACGGGCTTTGTCGGTACACAGGCGAATGGCTTCGGCGCACGATCCAGTGTGCCTGTAACCCAGTCGATCAAGCACCTGGGGGACGAGCGAAGCACTGAAATTATCGCCAGCAAATCCATCACAAAGATTGAAAACGAAGGTGTTCAGCGGCGAATAGCGGCGCAATTCACGCCCAAACGCCTCCAGATCGTCTTTGACTGGCACCATCACCGCAGAATAGCCCAGCTGACAAAGGGCTTGATAGACCGAGGCAGCCGTCTTTGTCGTGTATTGCAAAGCGATCAAGTCTTGAGATTTCCCGCGAATGATCTCTTCTTCCTGATTATAGACCAGGGCAATCAGTGACTCTTGTGACTCTTCCCCGCCCATGGATAAAATGGCATACACTCCCTTCTTTTGTAAGCTGATCTGTCTGGAATGGATGGATCAACAGGTGATTATGAATATCCCTGGGTGGTGATGAAAGAGATCATACCTGGCTCATTTATACTATATCTCCGAACAGACGCAAGGTTTTTGCTTTACGATTACGTGAATTCGTGATAAGCATTTTTCTCACTATCCGTTGCTGCGAGCCCTTTCTACCACCTGTCCCGAAGGAGTATCTACCACGTTCCAGCCGCGAGAGCGTATCTCGGCACGCAGGCGATCGGACTCAGCCCAATCTCTGGTAGCACGGGCACGGGCGCGCATTTCCAGCAAGGCCTTCACTTCCTCATCCGGCTCTGGGTGCGGTCCTTCTTGCGCGGCCTGAGCAAGGGCTTCTTGCACCAGAATCCAGGCAGACGAAGAGAGACCCTCATCAGGGGAGGGAAAGCGCATAGTTCCCAGATCATTCAGGGAAAATGTGCTGCCTGAAGGGTATTGCTGCACATCCTGGCGACGTACCAGCCAAACCGATCCAACACCGCTCACCGAGCCAATGCCCTGCTCCAGGTCCAGAATCAAACCGGTGTGCTCATCCAGGCCAATCACTGGGTGCTCAGAGGGAAGCAGAGAGAACCATTCCTTGAAGCGCTCTGCTCCAACGAAGCAGCGGCTGGTATCCAGTTCGGCACCCCCCTCTGCATTGTTCCAGTGGGGAACAAATGAGAGCGATAGCCCAAAATCGGCAAACAGGTCCAGACCAGGAACGGCATGCACATCCTGCCCCACCTTGTAAATTTCGTAGACTGGCAGGGCCCAGGCACTCACGGAAATAGTGGCCGCAGAAGCGAATACCAGAGAAACGCCCAGACGATGACGAGCGCGAATCAGGTCCCAGGCCAGAGACCCTCGCAGTTGATGGATGGCATAGGTTGGGCTTCCCGGACCCATAAAGATCAGGTGGGCATACAGCAGGGGTTGCAAGAGGTGGGGATCGTCAGGGCTGAAGGGAGTGCCCCGTTTTCGAGCCGGGATTACTTCGACCACTGGAGAGTAATTTTGCAGACGCCTGCGCAGGAACTCGGCTATCCTCCCGGCAACAGCAGCTGAATTCAGTTCAAAGCCAGCCGGCGTCTCCAGAATGGCAATCCGCGGTGATGAAGAGAATTGCCGAACCAGGGCCTCAAAGACTCGACCACCTGCCAGCGAAGTTTCACCAGAACCGAGAAAGGCAATCCGACCGAACGACATACACTCAGCCAACCTTATGAAACGTGCGAGGATAGTTGATCCAGCACCTGCAGTAGTAATTGATTATCAGGAATATCCGCCATGGAAGCCCCATAGTGAGCATAACGGATATAGCCACTGGCATCTACGATGCACATCAGTGGCATACGCCCCAATTTGAAAAGGTTGACTTCCTGGCGATATAGGACAGCAATACGATGTTCCGGATCAGGTATGCCGATAAAGGGAATGTTTTCCTTTTGCCAGTATTGCGCAAAGGCCGGAAGCGTATTTGGACCAATCGCCAGAATTTCGGCTCCCCGAGTCTGGAATTTTTCATAGTCCTGACGCAGGCGCGCCAACGACGCGCGGCAATAGGGTCACATGAATCCCCGCAGGAACGCCAGCACTACCGGGCGGCCGCGGAAATCAGAAAGTCGAATACGACGATCGTACACGTCAGTGGCTTCAAAATCCGGTGCCTGTTCACCCGAGAGAAGAAGACTTTTCATCCGAACATCCTTCTTGTTGACTTAAGAGATGGTGGACCTGGGTCCAGATGGCATCAAACATGGTCACAGTGAGGCGGCCAGTTTGAGTGTTTTGCCGGCTGGGGTGGTAAGAACACACCAGCGTCACCGAAGGGAGCAAAGGGGAAGCCGAAGACAGGAAGTACGTTACTCCATGGGCAAAGGTCAACGTGGAGGGTAGAGCACTCCCAGTGGCCAGCGAGTATACGCGCAACAGACTATCAAAGGCTATCCGACCCAGGGCAACCAGGATGCGGGGCCGAATCAGTTGAATTTCACGCTCCAGAAACGGGCGGCAATGAGCCAATTCCTGCGAAGTAGGGCGATTATCAGGCGGAACGCAACGGGCTGCGGCAGTGATATACGCGTCGCGCAATTCCAAACCGTCGCCTGGAGCCGACGAATGAGGCTGGTTGGCGAAACCGGCACGATATAAGGCGGCATATAGGAAATCTCCCGAAGCATCGCCAGTGAACATACGACCGGTGCGATTGGCCCCATGCGCACCCGGGGCCAGACCCACCACCAGCACCCGCGCCTGAGGATCGCCAAAGCCTAGGACGGGACGGCCCCAGTATTCCTGATCACGATAGGCACGCCGCTTTTGACGTGCCACCTGTTCACGCCACCAGACCAGGCGGGGACAACGACGACAATTTCGCAGGAGATGGTTCAGGTCATCGAGCGAATCCATAATTTTGACTCTATACAAACGGTGGTTGTTGCGCCGGGAGTGTAGTCCTTCTCCCGTGGAAATGGGGGGGAACGAAAACCGTCTTCTGAACCCGAAAAGCAGAACCGTAACCCCGGCAATACCGTGGAGAGGGGTTCGGTCACAGAATCAGCATGGCATCACCGAAGGAATAGAAGCGATACCGTTCACGCACTGCCAGACGATAGGCATCTAAAATACGCTGGCGGCCGGCAAAAGCACTCACCAGCAGGATCAGGGTGGAACGAGGCAGGTGGAAGTTGGTGATCAGGCCCTCCACCAGGCGAAAACGATACCCCGGAAGGATGTAGAGGGAGGTATTCCCACGAAAGGGACGGAGCGGCGTTTCGATCCCAGGGGAGGTATTCTCGCCAGGAAAGCAGGGCAGGGCTTCAGCATCAGGGGCCGCAAAAGGCGGCAGGGGTGGCAGATCGGAAGCCACCGCCGCACTCTCTAAGGTGCGCACTGAGGTAGTCCCTACGGCAAGGATGCGCCGACCCGCCTGACGAGTCTGGTTGATCATGGCGGCTGTTTCTTCAGGGAGTTCACACCATTCCGTGTGGATTTTATGCTGGCGAGGGTCTTCTTCTGTCACCGGTGCGAAAGTATCCAGGCCGATGTGCAGGGTGACATAGGCCAGGCGCACTCCGCTCGATTGGAGTTCTTCCAGAAGACGGGGGGTGAAGTGCAGGCCGGCTGTGGGCGCGGCCGCCGAGCCGGGCACACGAGCGTAAACGGTCTGGTAGCGTTCCGGATCGGTGAGCGGTTCGTGGATGTAAGGCGGCAGGGGAACGTGGCCGATTTGAGGAAAATATGGCTCAATGGGTTCAGAGAAACGGACCACCCGCCCGGCGCCGTTGAGCAGAGCGATGATCTCGGCTTCTGGCCCGTCTTCCACTTTGATTCGGCTGGCTATGCGTAGTCCCTTGCCGCCTACCAGGGCTTCCCAGGTCAGGTCATCGCAGCGTCGCAGGAGAAGCAGTTCCACGCGCCCTCCTGTGGGTTTGCGAGCGTAGAGACGGGCTGGAATGACGCGCGTCTGGTTGAGGATGAGCAGGTCGCCAGGCTGCAGATATTCTCCTATCTCACGAAAGATGCGATGTTCGATCTGGCCACTTTTGCGATCCAGAACAAGGAGGCGCGCAGCGTCGCGCGGTTCGATCGGGGTTTGGGCGATCAGGGATTCGGGAAGTTCGTAATCCAAATCAGCCATGTTCATCGTTGTTTCCACAAAGCCACTATCTCCTGGGGAGTGAGTTCACGCCATTGGCCAGGCTGGAGGCTTCCCACAGTGAGGGGGCCAATGGCGACGCGGATCAGGCGCAGGGTGGGCAGACCAACCGCCGCAGTCATTTTGCGCACCTGGTGTTTCTTGCCCTCACGCAGGCGAATCTCCAGCCAGGCGGTGGGGCCATGGGGGGTGATCGGTTTGGGGCGGGGCGGCACATCCGGGTCCGCTATGATCCGCACCCGTGCCGGGCGGGTGATAAAGCCTTTGAGGGGCAGACCTCGCTCGAGCCGGGAAAGGGCTTCGGGAGTCGGTGTTCCTTCCACCTGAACGTAGTAGGTTTTTTCAACGTGATGGCGGGGATGAGTCAGGCGATGGATGAGCTGACCATCGTCGGTCAGCAGGAGCAGGCCCTCGGAGCGCAGGTCCAGCCGCCCGGCTGCATAGACGTTGGGAATGGGAATGTATTGTTTGAGGGTAGAATGGCCAGTCCCTTCATCGGTGAACGAGGAGAGCACGCCATAGGGTTTGTAGAAGAGCAGGGTCGGCATTCTATCTTCGCCATCGGATCAGCAGGTTGAGGAGAAGGGTAAGCAGGAGGGAAAGCAGCAGTGACGATGCCAGAGGGAAGTAGAAACGGAAGTTTTCCCTTTCGATACGGATATCACCAGGCAGGCGGCCAATGGGCAGGCCCACTTTGCTCACCAGGTAGATCAGGCCACCGATCAGGATCAGGATAACGCCAATCAGGATCAGGGAGCGAGCAAGTGTTTCCATGGGGTCGGTTCCACCAAGGGTTTCTGTAGATTTATGAGTGGCACAGATTGCACAGGTTTTCTATTTTTTTACCGCAAAGATGCGCAGAATGCAAATGCAGCGCGTGGGTGCATGCAAAAGTTGTCAAGTGGTGAAGAAAGTCATCCGCAGATTATGCAGATTACGCAGATTTTTTTGACGTTGCGGCATTTGGCGAGGAAAGCGGGCGGTGTTTCCTGATAAGATTTGAGTGCACCCGTTTTCGGGCGTCTGGTAGCGGGGTGTGAGAGGAGAGAACGATCACGCTGATCGGCAAGGGCACTTTCCAATGCAGGCAGTATAATTATCTGCAGTAGAGACTGGCTTCCATCGAGCCAGGGGGCGGTCGTTGCCCGGTGGGGAAATCGCCCTGACATTTTTCATTGAGGAGAAACGGTCACCATGTTGGAAAGTCTGATCGCTCTGTTGACTCTTGCGGCGCTAGAAATTGTCCTGGGAATAGATAATCTGGTGTTTATTTCCATTCTGGCCGACCGATTGCCAGAGGCACAGCGCGCCAGGGCGCGGCAGTTTGGTCTGGGGTTGGCTCTGGTCACGCGGATTTTGTTGCTGCTCTCGCTCAACTGGATCATCCATCTAACGGAGCCGCTATTCTTTCTCTGGGGTTTCGCTGTTTCAGGACGCGATCTGATCTTGTTCGGAGGGGGGTTGTTCCTGCTGTATAAGGCCACTCATGAAATTCACTATAAACTGGAAGGTCGAGAGGAAAGCCATGCTTCGGCAGCCAGAACTACGTTTGCAGGGGTGATCCTTCAGATCGGTTTGCTGGATGTGGTTTTTTCGCTGGATTCGGTGATCACGGCAGTGGGGATGGCCAATCAGTTATGGGTGATGATCGCGGCAATCATCATTGCGATCATTGTCATGTTGTTTGCCTCTGGTCCCCTGAGCGCTTTTGTAAATCGTCATCCCACGCTGAAGATTCTGGCGTTGAGTTTTCTGCTCCTGATCGGTATGTCGCTGGTGGTCGAAGCGTTGCACGCCCATATTCCGAAGGGATATATTTACTTCGCTATGGGCTTTTCGGTGTTCGTGGAAATGCTCAATCTGCGCCTGGGAGCCCGAGGCGAACCGGTGAAGTTGCACTCGCGTTATGCCTCTGTAGAGACGAAAGATGGTGCTGCAGGAACCAAACGCCTATCCTGAAACGATAGGTAATTGGGTCACAGCAGGCGCGGTTGTGTCTGCTCGTTGTATTGCAGACCCAGATGTTCATAGGCGGCTCGGGTGGCCACGCGTCCCTGGGGAGTGCGATCCAGGAAGCCGAGTTGAAGCAGGTAAGGTTCGACCACATCCATGATCGTATCCTGCTCCTCGCTGATGGAGGCGGCGATGGTATTCAGGCCCACCGGGCCGCCGTTGTATTTTTCGATGATGGTGCGCAGGACGCGGCGGTCCACTTCATCCAGGCCTAGCGGGTCCACTTGAAGCAGGTCCAGGGCTTCACAGGCCACTGGACGGGTAATGCGCCCATCGGCACGCACTTGAGCGTAATCGCGTACCCGGCGTAGCAGACGCAGGGCCACACGCGGGGTGCCCCGCGCACGACGGGCGATCTCTTCTACCCCTTCCTCCGTGATCTCGACTTTGAGCATGTCCGCCGCACGATGAACGATGGCTTTCATGGCGGTCAGATCGTAGTAATCCAGGCGATAGACCGCCCCAAAACGCGCGCGCAATGGAGCAGTCACCAGGGCCAGACGCGTGGTGGCGCCGATCACGGTGAAGCGCGGCAACTTCAGGCGAATCGAGCGGGCCGAAGGGCCTTTGCCAATCACGATGTCGAGGGCGAAGTCCTCCATGGCAGGATAAAGCACCTCTTCTACGGCGCGCCCCAGGCGATGGATTTCGTCAATGAATAAGATATCACCTGCGCGCAGGTTGGTGAGGATGGCAGCCAGATCGCCAGCACGTTCGATGGCCGGCCCGGAAGTGACTTTGATGTTTACGCTCATCTCGTTGGCCACGACATGCGCCAGAGTGGTCTTGCCCAGACCAGGCGGGCCATAAAACAGGATGTGCTCCAGGGCTTCGCCGCGCCCTCGAGCGGCTTCGATCAGGATGGAAAGGTTCTCTTTCACCTGTTCCTGCCCGATAACATCCGCCAGTCGCTGGGGACGTAGAGCCAAATCGGCACGGTCTTCAGCAACAGCGGCCGGATCAATAGGTCGGGGTGTGCGAGTGGAGGAGGAACGATCAACGGGCATGGAGAAGATTATAACCTTTTTGGGAGAAGGATAGTCCCCCTCTTGAGGGTTGTTACCCAATTTCACCGCGGAGAACGCAGAGAGCGCAGAGCGTTGTCAGCTAATTTCACCGCGGAGAACGCAGAGAACGCAGAGCGTTGTCAGCTAATTTCACCGCAGAGAACGCAGAGAGTTATCCCCTTTTCGGGCTTTTCTCAGCCGCTCCTGCGCTTTCTGCGATCAAAACTGGCGCACCGGGCGTTCCCCAACACTTTGCAGGGAGACTGCCGAGAGAAGAAACCGCTTTTTTTCTCTCGCAGATCATCTGCAGATGGCACCGCTCTCCCGCTCTTACGCTCTTACCCTCTTCCCCTCTCCCGTTCTCACGCTCTCTCATTTTCCCCCTCTCCCCTCTCCCCTCCCCCGCTCCCATGCTCTCACTCTCTCCAGCACTTTCCAAACAGACTGCCGATAATCGGGTGGTTCCTCGCTCACATCCAGGTGAAGAACGCGCTCGGTTGGCAATGATCGCAGCCATTCCTCCAGGAACAAAGTCAGCAATGGAGCATCGTCAGCCGTGGCGATGTTAATGCGCTGGCGGGAAGTCAATCGGGCGCGAATGACTTCTGGCGACGCGGTGAGGTAGACGATCAGTTCGGGCAGGGGAAGCAGGCTACGGGTCAGGGTGTAGAAGCGCTGGAGCAGGTGCAGTTCGGGATCTGTCAACCAGCCTCGAGCGTGAAACAGGCGTGTAAATCCGTGAAAGTCCAGATCCAATCCTCCATCAATCAGGGCCAGACGAGGGTCAGATCGCAACTGACGCTCCTGTTCAGAGCGATACAGCAGATAATCCAATTGATTAACCAGGGCATAGCGCCGATCGCGCTGGAACAGGCTCTGGAAAGGACGCTCTGCGTGGCTCTCCAATCCCAGGGCAAAATCGTGTTGCCGTGCCAGGGTATGGACCAGGGTGGTCTTGCCGACTCCACTTACGCCAACAAAGCAAATCAGTTGAGCCATTCTAAGAGTATTATAATCTAACTCTCAGCAAAATATGCCTATAATAGACTCAGAAAATTGCCCAATCGCAAACGTCCATGTTGGGTAGGGTCCACATCAAGAATGGCCCGTAAGGATCTCGTTCAGGGATCAAAGGTGAATGGTACGCGAGCGAGTGGGCAATGGCAACAACGGAACAGGTTGTTGGACGTCCCGTGGCCTTGTGCCACGGGATCGTTTTTGCGTGACGGATGCGGAGTTATTATAAAAAGGGCATTCCTCCCCGTAGAGGAATGCCTTTCTGGCGCCCCCGGCGGGATTCGAACCCACAACCTACTGATTCGAAGTCAGGCGCTCTATCCATTGAGCTACGGGAGCGAGCCTGTTTCCATTATACCATGTTCTTTTTACGTCTACAGAGTCTGACAGGGAGTGCAGGGCTGTTCAATAGTCACATATTCCGCGCAGAAATTTTGCCCCTATGCCACTACCAGCCACTAAAGATGCCTTCCGGCCGCACACATCCTGGCTTTCTCTGCCGTTCTATAGCCTTGTTTGGCTGGGTTCGGACGGCAGTTGAACTGTGTTAGGACAGCAGTTGAGTTGAACCGCGTTGGGACGGCCGTTGAACTGCCGTCCCAACATCAGTCCTATCCTCGGTACAAAAACGTTTATGGGAACGACTGGCCATGGAAGGTGCCTTTCCGTGGCAAACACAATGGCTTTCCCTACCGTTGTGTCGGATGATTGAAAAGACCTGGGGAGGTGATTTCGCCCGGCTAAGTGGCAGGAGACTCATATTCTGCTGACAGGCCGAAACACCAGTCTGGATGCGGGTTAAGTCAGCCAGGATCGCTGGGCAACCAGGGTGTTTTCTCTCGAAGTGTTTTCGTCAGGTATTGGCTGGCTTCCTGGATGGTGACCAATCTCCCTCCAAATCCTCGTTGAAAGCGTTCGGCTTCGTGGCGAGATCCAAACGTCAGAATGGTGGGAATGCAACAGAGATGGATTTCCGGCTCCAGTAGATAGAATGCCTGATCAGCGTTGATGCGATAACAGTACAGGAAATCCATAGCCAGTGCCAGATGAATGCTTTTTTCCATGCTCAATAACATCAACCCGCAGTGAGCACAACAGGCATTTTTAGAGTCGCCGTTTTCGAGATGAATCAGAAATCGCTGGTTTTCTGTGACTTGTTTGCCGCATATGGCACAGGCAGGGCCACTCATCTCAGCGCCGATCCGCATTGCTCCGCCGCGTCGCTTATGGAGGTAGCCCCTGTGCTCCAGACGCTGGAGATCACGGTGAATGGTCATCTGAGAGACCGCGAATCGCTCAGCCAGTTCTGTCACGGAAACACTGCCGTGCCTGGCCAGCATATCCAGAATTTGTTGCTCGCGCTCAGCAGGTGAGATCCGCTTCATATAGATGACAGAAATGATAGATTTGTTACAAGTATACCCTGACTAGGGGTGTTCTACGCGCCACGCTTGTTTGATCAGAACCTTTTTTATCCCATATCCCCGGCATACACCCATAGCATTATGCAGTGCGTGCCGGGGATATTTCATAGAGAGCGCAGGCAGGATAAGGCCTGTCTCTGCCTGTGAGTTTACTGCTGGTGAATCTCCACTTCGACCGTGATGTCGCCTGCTTTCTCAAATTTCAGCGTGAGCGGATATTTGTCGCCCTCTTTGAATTCAGCCTGTTTTTCCATGCACATGATGTGCAACCCTCCCACTTTCAACTCGACTGAGCCTCTGGCGGGAATCTCGATGTATCCTCCCTGCACCGGGCGCATTCCCATACTGCCGTTTTCCATCATGTAGGATTCATGCAGTTCAATCATTTTACAGGCGGGGGAAGAAGCAGAGAGTAGCCTGTCTGCCTGATCGCTATCGTTATAGATCGTCATGTAGAACGCACCGGCCATTGCCATCTTCGGCGAAGGACGCCCCCAGGCTTTTTCTACACGAATTCCTGGTTTAGCGCTCTGTGAACGGCAGGCGACGAGTATCAGAGCCAGCACGATGATCCAGGTCAGGCGCATCCAGTGTTTCATAGATTTTGACCTCCTCAATGAAAATGGTGATTCACAGTATCGGGTCCGTTTGGCCCGCGACTGGCAACAGCGGTGAAAATCGAATCTGAGATGATCCACATCGCTCATACCGGAAGACCAGCAAAGAGATTGTCCCTGAAAAATCGGGAAATGGGCACGCAAAAATGTTTTATTATGTTTTTATTTGTGATATATAACCAATTATAACAAAGATTCATCCAATGTCAAGAGGCAGGTTTCAGGGCTAGGGTTTTTCAATCCTCCGACATAACAGTAGGGGAAGCCATTGTGTTTGCCACGGAAAGGCACCTTCCATGGCCAGTCGTTCCCATAAACGTTTTTGTGCCGGGCATATGACTATTCAAAAGCCCTGACCTAACGGATGTTGGGACGGCAGTTCAACGGCCATCCCAACACAGCCAAAGCAGTTCAACTGCCGCCCCAACGTAGTTCAACTGCCGTCCCAACGCAGCCAAACAAGGCTATAGAACGACAGGGAAAGCGATTATGCTTGCGGCTGGAAGGCATCTTTAGCCTCTGGTAGCGGACATAGGGGTAAAATTTCTGCGCGGAATAGCTATTGGGCAATCTCCCTGCAAAGAGTTGGGGAACACACGGTGCGCCAGGGTTTGCTACAGAGAGCGCAGAGGCCGCTGAGAAAAGCCAGAAAAACGTTGGAAACCTCTGCGTGCCCGGCGGTGAAATGGAGTGACCACACTCAAGAGGGAGACTAAAAAAAACAGGAGAAAACCATGACCCAAGTTCTCTATGGTGAGCGATTGGGCCGCCAGGGATCGATTGCAGTAGGGTGTTCGGCCGCTATCTTCAATCAAGCCGGCCAGATCCTGCTCACCCAACGCAGCGACAACGGTTTGTGGTGCCTGCCGGGCGGGATGATGAACCCCGGCGAGAGCGTGGCAGAAGCCTGCCTGCGCGAAGTGTGGGAAGAAACCGGTCTGCACGTCCGATTGAAACGTCTGGTTGGCGTGTATAGCGATCCCGATCAGTTGGTGGTGTATAGCGATGGAAACCGCTTTCAATTCGTAGCGATCCACTTCGAGGCCGAGCACGTGGAGGGAATCCCCAGTCTGAGCAACGAGACCATCGCCGTGGATTGGTTCTGGCCCGCCGATCTGACCAGCCTGGAGATGCTGGGCAACCACAAAAAGCGCATCGAGGATACCCTGCTACGCCAGGCAGAAGCCATATTCCGCTAGAGAACTGCCCCAGATCAACCTCTCTCCAGGCCCTATGGACTGGATATAATCATCCTACTCCACATCAAGGGTGTTGACCTATGCTTTCTCCATCTGCTCAAAAGATTCAAAACCTGCTGCGAGAACAGGGATACCCCTATACCGTCATCGAATACGCCGAGTCAACGCGGACGGCCCAGGAAGCAGCCCAGCGTGCCGGTTGTGCCCTGGGACAGATTGTGAAATCCCTGATCTTTCGAGGTCAGATCAGCGGAAAGCCGATTCTGGTGTTAACGAGCGGTGCCAATCGCGTGAATGAGCAGCGCATTGCGGCCTACGTGGGTGAGCCAGTGGTACGGGCAGACGCGGAGTTTGTGCGGAATGTGACCGGTTTTGCCATCGGCGGTGTCCCCCCCATAGGACATGCACAGCCGATGGAAACTTACATTGACGAAGACTTTCTACAATATCCGACCGTATGGGCAGCTGCGGGCACGCCAAACGCCATTTTTGAGCTCAAGACCGAAGACCTGCAACGAATGACCGGGGGCAAGATTGTCTCGATCAAGTAAGCCTATCCCCAACAAGCAGAGGGGACATTCTGCTCCCAGCCTTTCGTGCTAGCAGGCTTATTTTTTGCAAGGAAAGCCCGACCTTTTCACATG
>FWWL01001878.1_pt1 | contig 47119 bp, 36 predicted proteins | sample 2228331 | NCBI WGS metagenome assembly FWWL01 (sample SAMEA103939775, study PRJEB20133) | metagenome | reverse complement strand
GTTGCTGTTGTTCCCCAACGCTCTCGGGTCGCCGTTGCAATATATGGGCCGGTGGTTTTGGTGGGAAGTTTCGCCGTTTCTTGGGGTAACGTCCCTGATCTTGATCAGCGTTGTTTTTGCTCGTAAGTCGCGGGAGATCTCCCCATCGATTCTCCTTCCAATAACGGTTTTCATCGCGTCGCTCACACTTGCATGTGCGCCAAACCTTCCCCTTCTCGATCGTCTCGTCGGGGCGATCCCAGGGTGGAGTGCCCTGCGTGGCCATGCGAAGATTTTCGGTTTCGCCCTCCTCAGTGCTGCCCTTCTGGCTGGGCATAGCCTCCAGGCTCTTCATGATAACAAAAACACCTATCGCACGCTTGCGATCCTCGCAGGGTGCGGAGCTTTTACAGCGTTACTCGTCGTAGCAGGGGTTTTCGATGGACTGGTCCTCAAATACGCCGGAAGCGAATCCGTGCTCCGCGACCGTCTTTACGGTCCCGATCCGTATTCTCGAGAGGGCCAGGCCATTCTCCGATCGGCTCTCTTGCACTCAGGAGTTCACACCTTCCTCGTTTGTGGTATCGCTGGCCTCTTGGCACTTGCCGCCCGCCGGATCAGCACTTCATGGGCAACTATTTGTTTTGCAACCATCTCGCTCCTCGAAATCGCCTACCTCGCGCTTCCAGCACTAAGTGGCCATTTTAAGCCCAGCGAGCCGAAGGATTTAGGCATTGTCGCGTCCTATCTTCGCGCAGAGGCGCCCCACGCTCGCGTAGAATTCCTCCCTGACGGTCTGGTGAATGCTGCCATGAGTTGGGATCTGTCAACACCTGGTGGTAATGACGTCAATATCTCACGGGCCTACAACACGTTTTTGTCAGCTATTGACGGACGGTTCGGTGGAGAACCCCACTTGCACGTGCGTGTTAGCCAACGATCGCCTCTTTGGGATTTGGCCGGACTTCAACATCTTGTTATTCCGAAAAAACAGGCGGTGACTCCGCACGAGGGAATTGAGCCTGTGCACGACGTGGGAGAGTACAGAGTTTTGCGGCGCACAACCGCTCTGCCTTACGCATATGTGGTTTCACAGATAAGCTGGGTTTCTGAAAACGAAGAAGCCATCTTCTCAGAGCTTCAAAATCCCCAGTTCCTTCCAAGACGCCATTCCACCGCTGTTCTTGTGGGGAGCCCACGCGAACTTCTCGCCGAAAGAGTCAGCACCGCAAGCAGCGTCCAAGTTGCTCGGACGGATCCCCACACCATCGTACTCGAGAACGTGTCGAGAGGTATTCTTGTCGTCTCAGAAGGCTACTCGCGTCATTGGAAGGCGCTGGATGACCGGGGGCAGCGACTACCCATCTATCGAGCGAACAGTGCCTTCCTGGCTATTCCCGTCAACCGGCCAACGAAAGTAGTATTGACGTTCAAGAACCCGTACGTCTTGTGGGGACGAGTTGTTACAGCAGCAGGTATTTTGGGGATCTTGGTGTTCCTAGTGCTAAGAAAGTCCCCTCAGGAAAAAAAAAGTCGCTCGCCTCAGGTCGCCACTCCCCCACTCAAGGACTCGTCGGCTTAAGCCTTGTTCCACCAAGTCTTTTCTCAACCTCCCTAAGGAGCATCGCTGCTTCAGCATTGCGCGGGTCGCCAGTCAGAGCTGCGCGGAAATGCTTGCTCGCCTCTCTGAGCTCACCGCGCTTAAGGTAGATTTTACCCAGATTCAGATGTGCAGGAACAAGTAGCGGATGGAGCTCGATCGCGCGCCGGAATGCTTGCTCAGCAGCTTGCTCGTCCCCCAGCCCAAGATAGGCCATTCCCATACTATTGTGAGCTGGCGCATCTTCAGGGATGCCGTGAATGGCGGCTTGGAACGACTCAACTGCTTCACGAAAGCGGTTGAGGTGAAGAAAGGCATGTCCTCGCGCCATGAAGTTTTCGGCGCTGTTTGGGGGAAGTTCCAACGCCGCCAAGGCAAAGTCGCGAGCCTCGTTGGGCCGTCGTGCTTGATCCAGCAGGAGAATAAGATTGGTGTATGCCGCTGCGTAGTAGGGGTCGACGACAAGAATGCGTTCGTATAGCTGCACAGCCTCATCCAAAGCTCCGCTCGTCGCCCGTCGCGACGCGAGGTTGTAGAGCGCATGCACGCAGGCAGGATGCCATCTAAGCTCGTGGCGCCAAAGGCTTTCTGAATCACGCCAGTGGCGGGCTTGCACGAACGATGCTCCCCCAAATAAAAGCAGAATTATGGCAATGCCCCGTGCTATCCAAGGACGCAACTGGGCTGGCCAGTGAAATGTTGTCCTGAGGAGGACAGCAGTCCCGAGGGACACCAACAGCGCAATCCCTAGCATCGAACCGTAGAAATACCGATCAGCAACAACAGCAAAGTAGTGATACATGATCGGGACGGCCCCCGAGGCCGGAGCAAACGGGATAAGGACCAGCGCAGCCGCAACGGCTAGCAGACGCGATCTGAGCATCACTCCCACGACAAGCAAACACACGGGCAAAGAGAACCAAGGGAGACTGGTCGTCAACACATCACCAAGGCGTCGTGGATAGATCGGGATCAGACCAACAGGGAATAGCAATTTGGTCAGATAGAAACGAAGGTTATCTGCCACCAGAAAGGGACGTTTCCACCATTCGATCTGGAACACAGGCTCGTTGAGATCCGACTGCGGGCCGCGAAGCGCGAAATAGGCGATCCCAGCTATCAAAAAAGATAGGACAAGGGGAACGAGGAGTCGACGATTGCGGGGAATTTCGGCTAAATAAATGACAGTCGCCATAGCCGGGACGACGACAGCAACAGGCTTGGCTAGCAAAGCTCCTAAGAAGGCCAACATCGCAATCACGAGATTTCGCTTCAGGTGAAAACCACGCGCAGCCTCGTGAAAACAGTCCAAGGCCCAGAAGCACAGGGTCCAACACAAGAGGTCTTTTCGCCCTGTTGCCCACACCACCGCCTCTGTCTGAATCGGATGCATTGCAAAAATGAGCGCGCCTGCAAGGGCTGGAATAGCCGCTCCCAGCAAAAACCTCCGGCAGATGCGATAGACGCAGAGACTTGCTCCTATATGCAGAAGGAGATTATCCAGGTGAATGAGGAATGATGCCACACGCAGCGTGGCCTGCATAGCAACAGGTTCCACACTGAGCAAGCCCGAAAAAATACGAACGAGCCAATCGCTCACAAGAACTTCGACAAAAAAAGTGGTGTAGACGAGCGGAACATAAAGACTCGCGTACGGGGCTTGCCAAAGTCGCGCAAGACCGGCCCAATCCAGGCGTAAAAGATAAGGATTCTCGTAAACGTTCAGGTTGTCATCCCAATCGACAAAATCGAAGGTCACGCTTTGGCCGAAAACCAAGAATACAGCGCCAAAAATCACAAGAGGGGCGAATCGCTCCAACGAGATGGCAAAATCACTCCCCTGTTGTTTGCTTGTTTGCGTCTTCTCCCGAATCTTGAGCCCGGATCTTTTCTTCCTTTTCGCCAATTTGGGCACCACCCGATTTGACGTTGGTCTCTAGAGTATGTTCTTCTCTTGACGCCGAATCTCTAGGCAACCAAAAGGCTCGCAACAGACTGTTAGGTGAAAGGCGGAAACGAAACATGCCTGGGATGACGAAGCAGGAGCTCAAGCACGACGAGCTCGAAGACGTCCTCGATCAAATTACGCTGTGGTACCATAAGAATGCACGCTGGATCCACTGGGTGGTCATTGCTCTCCTGGTAGCCTTTGTCGGTTACCGACTCTATCAACGCTATGAGGAAGTGCAAAACGCCAGAGCCACCACGGAAATCGGCAGGGTCTACTCCACGTTAACAAGCGCACTTGTTGAGCAAAACGAACAGAAGCGCAAAGAACTCTACGCAACGGCTATTGCTGACGCTGAAAGGCTCGCGAAACAATATGGCCGCAACTTTCACGGGCGCCAGGCTTTGCTAGCTCTTGGCAATGCCCATTATTATTATTCGTTGGCTCTCGCCAACCAAAAGACAGAGGCGGCGGAAGAACGAAAACTTGCGCGCCAAGCGTATGAAAAACTCCTGGCGGAAGCCACGACCCCCGAAGAGAAAGCAGCAGCATACCTTGCTCTGGCGAACGTTCTCGAAAACGAGCTGTTCGCCACTCGCGACATCAGTCTCTTGAAGCAAGCAACCGATTATTACAGAGAAGTCATGAAACTCGTTCCCAACTCCTATCTTGCGGCAGAAGCCCAGCTTGCCCTCGCCCGCATGTATCAGCCTGTCTCGGATAAGCGCAACGAGGCCGAGCAAGCTTTAGCACGTGTGGCGGAAGCGCGCAAACTTTCCCCAAAACAGAATTCTGAGCACGACGAGAAAGACGCTTCGAGTAAGCCTACGCGCTACAAAGCCATCGACCCCGAGAAAGCTGAGGCCATAAAAAACTTCGCAGAGCTCTCGTACGAGGCCGAGGCCAGACGTCTGCTTGCCACTCTCAAAGGATTCGAACCGGCCAAGGCTGAGTCGAAGTAGCTGCGGCTTAGTCCGCTAGCTGGAGGCTCGGGGGTGGGAAAGCAACGTGACGCAAGAGAGGCATTTTCGGTTTTTGAGGGCTTGACACGCATATCTTTGCCCTGTGCACGTAGCAGTGTTGAGAATTCGCAGAATTGAGCGAAGCTTCAACAAACCAACATTCAGTGAATTCTTTAGCGGAGGTTGATTCGAATGGCTGACAAGTCCAATCGGCTGCCCGACAATGCGCCGGGGAAGTGGTACGTTGATAACACCTGCATTGATTGTGATGCTTGTCGACAGGTTGCTCCCAACAACTTCAGCCGCAACGAAGAGGCTGGATACTCCTACGTGAGCAAGCAACCGGAGAACGATGAAGAGCTTCAGCAGTGCCAGGAAGCCAAAGAAAGCTGCCCCGTGGAATCAATTGGCGACGACGGTGAATAGCCATCGCTGAGTATCACTGTTTTGGACAAAGGAGGGCTGCATCCCGTCAGAGATGCAGCCCTTTCTTTTTTGTGACCGATCGGCCATTTTTAGGATATTTCAGTAACATGCTGAGAACAAGAAAATGGTGCATGCCCTTTGTAGCCTTATTTGCGTTGCTCTTGAGCTTTTCTCAAGCAGCCACGCGGGCCAATGAGGCGCAGACGACCCAGCCTAGAAATCGCTCCCTCCTTGAGCCAGCTGTTCATTCCACGTTGACCCCATCAACGACAGAATCCCTGGCTGAAGTTCGGCTGAAGTTGGCTGAAAAGCTCGCCAAGGTAGACGCGATCTGGTGCGAAGTTGAAATGAGTAAAAAACGCGATAAAAAGCCAACACGGAAAGTCTATGCCGGCCCGATGACCATAGCACGTCACCGGGGAGGCTATGTGCGTTTAGAGCGAAAAGGCGAAGTGGAAGAATACTACGCCAACGCTAAGGAGCTCTGCGCTTACGACCACAAAAAGAAACAGGCTTACGTCATTCCGGCCACCACCCCTATCATTGGATTCTTCGTCGCCGAAGCCCTCAAATTGAACGCGTTCTTGACCATGGATCCCGAGAGCCTCAGATTTCTCGGCTATCAAAGCTCGAATGGTGAATTGTGTTGGGTTTTTGAAGGCAACTCCCCAGCGCGCCTGCATTTTGTGGGAGTCCCTGTACGCAAAATGCGAGTTTGGGTGTCGGTCAATGACGGTCTGCCTCGCGAGATTCGCATCCCCAAAGAGAAGGATTTAGCCATTGTCCTGCGTAATATTGTGATCAATCCGCCCGTCAATGACAACCAGTTTCAGTGGACTGCTCCGCCTGAAGTGAATGTGAAGCGAATCTTGGGACGCTGAGGCCAACTGGCATGATCATCGAAGTCCTCACACTTTTCCCAAAAATGTTTCCTGGCGTCATCGAATCAAGCATGCTCAGGCGCGCTCAGGACAAGGGGATCGTAACTATCCGCGTGCGTAACATTCGGGATTTTACAACTGACAAACACCACGTTGCTGATGATACGCCCTATGGTGGGGGGCCCGGGATGGTTATGAAGCCCGAACCCATCGCCGCAGCCATCGAAACGTGCGTTGCCGAAAACCACCCCATTCCTCTTACACGGATCTACCTTACGCCCGATGGCGAGACCTGGTCGCAACGGCTCGCTGAAGAGTTTTCGCGCCTGCCGGGACTTCTCCTCCTCTGCGGTCACTATGAAGGCATCGACCAGCGCATTCGGGACTATTTTATCGACCGAGAAATTTCGATAGGCGACTACGTTCTTACCGGCGGTGAGATTCCTGCCATGGTCGTGATCGATTCGATAGTGCGACTTCTTCCTGGTGCGCTAGGCAATGAGGAGAGTTCGCGAAAGGATTCTTTTAGTGGTGAGGGACTCCTCGATTATCCCCATTACACGCGGCCCGCTGTGTTTCGCGATTACGCCGTCCCCGAAATCTTGCTCTCTGGGCATCATAAGAATATCGAGGAATGGCGCCGCCAGCGCTCGCTCGAGCGCACATTCCGTAGGCGTCCGGACCTCATCGCAAAGCTGTGGGAGAAACTTAGTGCATCGGACAAAGAATTTTTGCGCCGACTGAGTCAAGACAACTCGGAGGGAGAAGAGTCGCCGCAGTAAAGAGAGCCTTGGACAGTGTCGCGTCGCTCAAGTTCAGCCTCAATGGCGTGAATGACCCGGTTTTTGTCCAAAGCCCATTCAGGAGCGAGATGAAACATTCGCGGAGCCTGGCCGGAGAGCCTGTGGACATAGCACCTTGGCGCTAAACGCTCCAAGCCATCAGCAACCCACTGCACATAATCGCGAAATTCGAGGAGAGGCACCTCGCCCGATCTCCACCACCGCGCCAAGGGAGAGCGCGCGTCAACGTAGAGGTTATGGATCTTGATCCCGTCAGCAGCAACCCCATTGACGAAATCAATGGTAGCCAGAAAATCACCCTTCGTATCCCCAGGCAACCCCACAATGACGTGTGTCACGAGCTCAAGGCCGTAGCGCTTCACGCGGCAGCACCCAGCAGCAAAATCCCCCACAGTCTCAGCTCGATTCATTCGGTCGAGTGTTTGCTGATTGACCGTCTGAATGCCAATCTCCACCCATACCGTTTTGCCGCGATTCCGATAACCAAGTAGGAGCTCGCAGACTTCCTCTGTCACGCAATCCGCGCGGGTTCCCACACTAAGCCCAATAACGTCATCATCGTGCAGGGCTTCGTCGTAAAGCTCCCGCAGACGGTCGATGGGGGCATACGTGTTGGTAAACGCCTGAAAGTACGCAATAAATAGCTTCGCGCCGTAGCGTCGCTGGCACTGAAGTTTTTGCTGGCGGATCTGTTCAGCAAGCGAACGAGCAGAGACGATATGGGCTGCCCCACTTCCGTCCGCATCACAAAAAACACATCCACCCACTGCCTTCGTGCCATCTCGGTTTGGGCATGTAAAGCCTCCGTCAAGGCACAATTTTTGCACACGTTCACCGTACTTACAAAGTAAGAGTTGATGAAAATGTCTGATTCGGGAGCTTCGCATATTTCCCATAATGATAACGCTTTCATCGGGTCCACTCTTCATTCGCGGGGATTCTTCTCATTCGCCGCCTGACTGAATAAATTTTCCTTCGCCTCCTTGTGAAAGAGAGGGGCTAAGGATCGGTCGAAAACACTGATGTCACGCTATCCATTATTGCGAAATTTTTTCTATGTCTTTGTCGTCGTGCTGCTACTCGGTGTGTTTGCTGCCGGAGTGGCGGTGGGAGGACTGTTGGGTTATTTGGATAGCCTCCCCCCGTTAGAGTCCCTGGAAAACTACAATCCTCCTGAGGTGAGCCGCGTCTTCGATCGTACAGGAAACACCCAACTTGCTGAACTCTTCAATGCGGAGCGCCGGGAATTCGTGCCGATCACAGAAATCCCGAACCATGTCAAACATGCTTTTATCGCCATCGAGGATGAGCGCTTTTACTGGCATTTCGGGGTCGACGTCAGAGGGATCATTCGTGCGCTCAAGACGAACCTCCTTGGCGGGGGAAGAGTTCAAGGGGCAAGCACGATCACCATGCAAGTAGCACGCAACATTGTCCTGCAGGACCGCCGCCGCGTCTACTCGCGCAAAATCAAAGAAATACTCACGGCCCTCCAAATTGAGCACTCGTTCTCGAAAGACCAGATCCTCGAGTTTTACCTCAATCACATGTTCTTTGGCGAACGCTCGAACGGCGTCCAGGCTGCCGCGCGGACATACTTCAATAAATCGGTCAAGGATCTGAGCATTCCGGAAGCAGCCATGATAGCGGGGCTCCTGAAGGCACCAAGTTACCTCTCCCCATTCCGCGATCCAGAGCGCGCGCGCGAACGTCGCAACCTCGTGCTCCAAAACATGCGGCGATTGGGTTATATCAAAAGCGACGAAGAGCTTCAACGCTACCTCGACAGCCCACTCGAGCTCAATCCCGCTCAGAGAACGCGCGAGACCGCGCCTTACTTTGTCGATTACGTCCGCTATTGGATGACGAAAGAGAAAAGTGCAGCCGATTCAGTAGAGCTCAGCCAAAAGGGGTACACGATCATCTCCACCGTTGACCTGACGCTTCAGCGGATTTGTGAGGAAGAACTCAGCAAGGGGCTCCGCGAGGTGGAAAAAGAAATCGAAAAACAGAAACTCGAGCGCTTCCAACAGGAGGCCGCCTCGCTCGGAAGCCCGAAAAAAGGCCAGGCGCGTCTGGCGCGCATCCGAGAGGTCCGGCCGGACTCGATTGTCGTCACCTTGCAGGGCTACAGTGCCGAAGTGCCCTTGCCCAAAACACTCCCCTACTTTGATCCGGCCGCGGTTGTTAAACCAGGCAACCTGATCGACATCTACATACAAGAAGTGCGCAAAGGAAAGCTCGACGCCTATCTCTACGACAAGACTCATGTGCAAGGAGCCGCCGTCCTGCTCGACGTCAAATCTGGTGAGATTTTGGCTTTGGTAGGGGGAAATGATTTCTTCGATAACGCGAATAATGGTCAGTGGAACCGCGCTTACCTCGGTGGTCGGCAGCCGGGATCCTGTTGGAAGCCCCTCCTGTACGCCTCGGCTGTTGACCTCACCGACCCAAGCGGAAAACCACGGTTCACTCCTGCCACAATCCTCCAAGACGAGCCCCTGACGTTTCCAGATGGGTATTCCCCAAAGAACTACGAGGGGAGATTCTACGGGCCCACGTGCCTGCAGGAAGCGCTTGTCAAATCTCGCAATGTCCCCACGATCAGACTATTTCTCGAGATTGGGGCAAGAAATGCTGTACCGCTCTACCATCGGTTCAACATGGTCAACCGTCCATCAAACTGGCAGCTCGATCCCGTTCCGTCTATGCCCCTGGGAACACCGAATGTGACCCCCCTCGAACTAGCAGCCGCTTACGCAGTTATGGCCAATGCAGGCGAAGGCATTCAGCCTCATCCGATCAAGCGAAGGTTCAGTGCTAAAGACCCCACCGACTCTGCAATCGAGCGGCCTGACAAGGGCCGAGTGCTTTCGCCGCAAGCCGCTTATATTGCGACACGCATGATGATGGATGTTGTCCGGTTGGGCACCGCCAAGACAACCGTGGGCAAATGGGTGGAAGAGCAGAAGGCCAAAGGCCGCAAGATTCCAGAAATTGCCGGGAAGACCGGTACGACCAATAACTGCTTTGTTGCTTGGTTCGTGGGCTACACACCCGACCTCGTTCTCGCCATCTATGTCGGCTATGATCAACATCGTACCATGGGCCCAAAGATGGTCGGTGGAAAAACGGTCGGCCCCATTTGGACGGCAATGATGGATCGAATTCTTCAGACGCGCAGCGAGTGGAAGTGGGTGTTCGACGTGCCGCCTGGGATCGTCTGGGCAGACATCTGCTCAAAAAGTGGCAAACGTCCTACCGATGCATGCTATCAAAGCGGGAGCACTGTCTTTACTCACACCGCCTTCAAAGCGGGAAGCGAGCCGACCGGCAGTTGTCAGGATCACACTTATGCCGCTCAAGCTGAAAGCGGAGAGGAAGATGTGGAGGCCAACTATGAACCGGCGCCCGTTGAGCAACCGCGTTGGGGCTTCTTCCGCTCCCGCTTCAATCAATAGGACGAGGTCTATGGAGGGCTGAGGATATTCCTCTCAGCTTCGGCTAATCTCGTCGACCAAAAGGGGCTTCATAGATGACCTCGTATTCCGCTCCGTCCGGTAAGAGATGGCTTCGATATAAAGTGAGACGATCAACCCGAACCTCCCCGACGCGAGCCTCGCTGTGGGTTTGGACAATGTCACGAACGCCAGGTAAACCTCTCATCGACTTCAAGCGCGCTAGAGTGACGTGAGGACGAAAGGGACGGTCATCTACAGCGAAGCCGCTTTCGCGCAGCTGCTTGCTCAACTCGTCCTGTAAACGCTCCAACCGCACAAGGTCACCATGCAGATGAAGGGAGATGACGCGGGGATTTTTGGGCGTGGGAAATAGCCCGACGCCCCGCAGAGAGAGAGAAATAGCTTTCTGCGAGATTGCCGCTGAGTCCATTATTCTTTCGACCGCTGGAAGCGCCGTCAGTGGCGTACGCCCCAAAAAAGCAAGTGTGAGGTGAAGTGACTGGGTCTTGACCCAAGTCGGATGCGCCCCAGTGAACTGGATGCCAGTCTTGAGACGAGCGACTAAGGCCCCGCAGCGTTCTTTGACCTCATCAGGAAATGCGATGGCCACGAAAACCCGCCAATTCTCCTGCCCCTTTGCGGCAGCAATGGAAGCCTCGGGTTGAACTTCTTCGGACAATTCGACCATAAACGCCTATCCTCTTGCCTCGCTCAATTCATTTCATCCGACGAGATGAAGGTTGGGAGCTGGGAATGCGCTCTTCCTCACGATTTGTGAAACGCACGGGAAAGACCCGGTTGAGCAACGTGATATTGAGCATGCGCAGAACTGGCCGGGAAGGATTTTGCAGCACCAGCGAGCGTCCTGCGCCGGCAAGGGCTTTCTTGATTTCCACCAAAACTGACAAGCCGGGCGTGTCGATATAAGTGCACTCTTGAAGATCGAAAGCCACAGCGGGCTGCTTATGCTGATTGATGTGGCTCAAGAGATTTGCCCTAGCACTGGCGCAATTCTCTGCAGCAATCGGATCCTTGACGTAAACAACCAGCTCGTTGCCCTCGACTTGGGAGAGACAACGCACCTCCGCGGGCAGCCCTCGCCTGCGATCGTCTGGCTGGCCGTCGCTGGATCTGCGGCGCCGATCCGCCCGACTCTGTCGCCGTTGGTCCATAGTCTTCTCTCTTTCCCTTCGGCTCGGACGACCGTTTCGGCGTCCCGTCTTTCGTGGAATGATTCTCCGCCAATTTCTCTAAAAAAGATTATATGCCAGCGACGACGGCCTTTTCAATAATAACGATAACGATGCGCGCTTAGGGCCAAGGCGAAGCGAACCTACTAATCGCCGAATATCGATGGCTCCCTCGTTGAGTCTTTCAGGCGCAGGGAATCTGCACTTCAGGTCAAAAATTGAGAAGTGGGCTTAATACGTTGGAGCGATCGTGAAAGTTGAGTAGAAAAAGAAAATGGTGCCGGGACGGGGATTTGAACCCCGACGGGATTGCTCCCGCCAGCCCCTCAAGCTGGTGCGTCTGCCAATTCCGCCACCCCGGCATCCTGTTACCGCTTGGGTTGCCGTGGCTTGTATACCATAGAGCTCGCCAAAATATTTTCCACTTAGTCCCGACTTTTTGAGCCTGGGTAAGGCGTTGGCTCTACAGGCGGATGACGCCCTTCCAGCTCAAGCACCTTCCCACGAAGCTTGATCAAAGAAGTCTGCCTGTCCCGAGAATATTGAGGAACTCCTACGGGGCCTATTTCGAGAGAATACAGACCGACAGGGAGCAAATCAGCAGCGTCAGTTGTGCGCACGACCGTCTCGGCTGGCGCCAAGTTCATGAATGCGCTAACTTTTTTACCAACAGCCCCTTCCGGCAGGGAAATGTTCGCGCCGTAATAAGTCGCGTGCTTGTCCCATACCAAGCTGAGAGACCTAGTAGTCAGAAGAACGTCTTTCGTATCAACAGCCACAAGCGCCACATCGACACTTGTGAAAGGCACCCACCGCCCGGACTCCCTATCAGACACAACCACTTTCAAGAGATGGGTTTCGTCAGGTTTCGGCTCACGCAACGCCAGAACGCCGCCTTTGCATTCATAAAATGCGGCGGGGGCATCGAGCACAACCTTGATGGACAGGGGCGATGTTGAGTCCTTGGAAGCTTTTCCACCAGAAATCTGGATTGGGCCGTTGATGGCGGAGTGGCCACGACTTCTGGTGCCAGCAGGTTTCTCTGCCCCCCACGCCAATCCAAAGCATCCAAACAAAAGGGGGGCTGCCAGAGCAGCCCCCACGTTCACATACCTACGGATGACTTTCCACCGACTGTAGGTCAGGAAACGCAAATCAGCAAGTCCTCCATTACCCCACAAACCGGATAGGAGTCTCGATCGAAGAGAAGGCCTCGAAACCGAGGAACACAGCCGCATTGCCCAACATTTCCTCAATGCGCAGGAGCTGGTTGTACTTGGCCATGCGATCGCTTCGGCTGGCGCTGCCGGTCTTGATCTGTCCGCAATTGACGGCTACAGCGATGTCGGCAATCGTTGAATCCTCTGTTTCTCCACTGCGGTGCGAGATCACTGCAGTATACCCAGCCTTTTTCGCCATTTCGACGGCCTCAAGGGTCTCCGTGAGAGTCCCAATCTGGTTCACCTTGATGAGGATCGAGTTGCCAACTCCCTCGGAAATTCCCTTCCGCAAGAGTTTCGTGTTGGTGACGAAGATATCGTCGCCAACCAATTGGACTGTTCTGCCAAGCCGCTGGGTGAGAAGCTTCCAGGTCTCCCAATCATTCTCTGCGCAGCCGTCTTCGATCGAGACGATTGGATATTTCTGGCAGAGTTTCTCATAGTAAGAGACAATTTCTTCTCCCGTCAGTTCTTGACCGGAGCTCTTTTTCCAGACGTACTTTTTCTTGTCTGGGTCATAGAACTCGGAGCTCGCCGGATCAAGGGCGATCGCGACTTGAGCACCCGGCTTGTAACCAGCCTTGTCAATGGCTTCCACCAGGAGATCGAGAACCTCTTCCGCTGTCGCCACGTTGGGAGCAAAGCCACCTTCGTCGCCAACTGCGGTGCTAAGGCCCCGCGATTTCAGTAACTTCTTGAGGCTATGGAAGACTTCCACGCCAGCCCGAATGGCCTCACGGAAGCAAGGGAAGCCAGCAGGCACAATCATGAATTCCTGAATGTCGACCGTATTGTCCGCATGAGCGCCGCCATTTACGACATTCATGAGAGGCACCGGCAAAGTACGGCCATTTACCCCACCCAGATATTGGAAAAGGGGCAGGCCCAGTGCGTCCGCTGCTGCACGCGCCACAGCCAAGGAAACGCCTAAAATTGCGTTGGCCCCCAGATTCTTTTTGGATTCCGTGCCATCGAGCTCGATGAGCAGTTTGTCAATACCGGCCTGATCGGTGGCATCGTGATCGATGAGAGCCGGGGCAATTTTCTGATTTACGTTTTCAACGGCTTTCAGAACACCCTTGCCGAGATAACGCTTGGGATCGCCATCGCGAAGTTCAAGCGCCTCAAGTTCACCAGTGGAGGCTCCAGAGGGTACTGCGGCACGGCCGAAACCACCTTCCCGGAGGAGCACATCAACTTCCACTGTAGGATTCCCACGCGAGTCAAGAATTTCGCGTGCATGAATACTGCGAATCAGCGTCATCTTTGGTCACCTTTCCTACACACAATGTTTATGTTGTTCACCCTACGCCGGAGCGTCTGCCTTACAACAAGAAAAAGTGGAGACCGACGAAATTCGGTTGTAAGAATCCGCAAATGCCCGTAAACGGCGAAACACCATGCTGAAAAGCGCCCGAACTCAATTTATCATCGGTCTCGTTATCAGTATTCTCGCTTTATGGTGGACTTTGCGACCTGTTAACCTCAGCGACCTCTGGTCAGCTATTCGTTCCTTCCGCTGGCCATGGGCTTTTCCGTTCCTGGTGCTAACCTTCCTGAGTATGTGGTTTCGAGCTCTTCGGTGGCGCTATCTCATGCTTCCGACTGGATCCTTTAGCGCTGGGCGCCTCTTCTCGCCGATGATGGCAGGATTTGCGATCAACAGTCTGTTTCCAGCACGAGCGGGCGAATTTTTGCGCGCCTCTGTGCTGGGCATTCGCGAACGACTTCCATTCTCAGCGGTGTTCGCCACGATTGTGCTTGAGAGAATCTTTGATAGCATCACTCTGCTCGTGCTCGCCGCAGTGACGTTTTCGCTCATCCGGATCGATCCGGAGTTGCAAGTCGTGTACGGCAATCTTCCTCCGTTGACGGGCGAGAAACTGAAAGCCGCTTCGGTTCATTTCAGTTACTTTTGTGCAGTTCTTTTGGGAATCAGTGTGGGAATCCTTTGGCCACCGCTGCGACGTCTTGTTGAGCAGCTCATAAGAGCTATTCCCTTCGCGCCTCGCCGTGTGCGCGAAAAAATCGCAGCCATGGTGGAATCTTTTGCATCGGGACTGAGCTCCCTGGCGAGCCCGAAGTCTATTATTTTTGTATCGCTCTACTCAGTCGCGGTGTGGGTCTCAGTTGGTCTATCTATGCAAGTGCTCGCGTTGGGCTTCCCCGGCATGAAAATGACCGTCATCCAAGGTGTCGTCATCACTGTGATTACGTGCATCGCAATCCTTATCCCTGCCGCGCCTGGTTACTGGGGACTCATGGAGATTGGAATCGTCTTTGGCCTGCTTGTCTTAGGCATTGAGCGAGAACAAGATCGCGCCCTCGCCTACGCTTTTGTTTGCCACTCGCTGCAAATTTTCCCGATCATTGCTGTCGGTCTCTTCTGCCTTTACCGAGAGGGATTCTCGCTTCATGAAGTCTTTGATCGGATGAAGCAAACCTTTGGAGATCAAGGTCATGCCGCTGCCCAGGAACGCATCTGACAGCTACTGGGGCGCAGCGCTTCTGGCTTGCGCCTTCACAATCATGTTGGTTGGCAATCTCGTCGGAGCATCGGTAGAGTCAACTCACACAAAGCAAACAGGAATTTCACCGAGCATGGATAGCGATAAGACTCATCCGATTTTTCAACGCGGTGCGATTACTCGGGGGCCCCGCCACCGTAAATGGATCGCGCTGGAGTTCACGGGTGGCTATTTCGCCGATGGTGGAACAACAATCCTGAACGAGCTCAAAAAGCGTAATATCCGTGCGTCATTTTTCTTTATTGGCGATTTTTACCGTAATCCAGAGTTTCGCACTCTCATTGAGCGCATCCGCGACGAGGGGCATTATCTTGGCCCCCACTCGGACAAGCATCCTCTCTATGCAAGCTGGGAAAACCCGCCAAAACTCCTTATCTCTCGAGAGGAATTCGACGCAGACCTCACACGCAATATGGAAGAGATTGAGCGTTTTGGAGTGCCGCGCGAAAAAGCGCGCCTCTTTATCCCGCCATACGAGCATTACACCGAGGAAATCGCGCAGTGGACCAAAGAACGGGGGATGTTGCTCATCAATTTCACCCCCGGCACACGGTCAAATGCGGACTACATGGAGGACAATGACAAAAATTTTGTTAGCGCGCCTGACATGGTTGCCTCCATACTTCGCAAAGAGGAGACAGATCCCGACGGGCTAAACGGTTTTCTTCTGCTTATGCACGTTGGGGCTGGCCCGAAACGCACCCGTGATCACCTCTATGATTACCTTGGCGGTTTGCTGGACGAGCTCATGCGCAGAGGGTACGAATTTGTGCGTGTCGATGAAATGCTCAAAGACTACATCCCGACGACGCCAGTGAAATAACGCGGGCGCGGTTTTAGCCACCTCTGTGGCCGTGCCAATTGAAGGGTCGTCAGATCAGGTTCGAGCAACCACAACGTCGATCGCCCTGAATGGTCAAAGCGTCGACGTCGTCTCAGAGCTGCTTTGTGGTTTCACCCCTTCTGATGGTGGAGGAATGGTTTCCCCCTCCTTCATACGGCGCAATTCTTCAAGCTCTTTCAGTATATCCGGCGCATCGGTTACCGCGGGTGTCACAAAGCGCAGGAATCCGAACTTCCGATAGTTGTGGATTGTCAGGCCCGGGTCGAACCACACACTTATCTCAGCAGGGTCACTTATGCGCGCTGGTCGGTTACGCTGGAAATTCCCTCGCCACTGGGCGACATCGAGTCGCCCGCGCACTGTTGAGAAAGGAATGAAGCACTCACTCTCCCAACCGCCTGGAGTTACCGCGGCCTTCGAGGTCCACCCCTGAACGGGGCGGTCAAATTGCATGTCCCACGAATACGCGACTCCAGCAGCATTGATCGCGAAGTGGAAATAATTATCTCTCTCAGCAACTGGCGCTGGGCAGAGAACAAACTCGACGCTATCGTCTTTGATGACCGCAGCTGTCTGCTGAGTGACACTCGTCACGAGATTCTCGGGATGAGGGTCTTCGCATACGAATCCGAGATAGAGCCCTTGATCCGTGGCAGCAAGATAGACGTTAGTTTGGTATCGCGGCTTTTCGTAAGAGCCGAGGCGCGTGAATGTTGTCACTTCGCACATTGCGCGCTCTCGTGGCGTGACGAGACCATCAATTCGAAAAACCATATCGCGAATGGGGACTTCAACGTATCCGGCACCCCTTCCCAGTCCTGGCATCAAAAATGAAGCGATCACTAGGGTTACGCAAAGTACTCCTAAGCATGATCTTTGGGCTTGTTTCATTTCGAACTCCTTTTTTCCCTACTCGTGCGAATGGGGCTCTCCGCAAGTTACTTACTCTTTCCAAACGACTCCTCACCTATCGACCCTCTCCCTAGGATTTCACTGGCAATAACCGACTTGCCACTCGCACAACCCGTCCACTTTTGTCAACGAAGGGATGACGAGTATGCCCTCGAGCCAGGAGAACGTTGTCAGTCACGCGGATGACCTCATACGTGAAGGTGATCGAAGCTTCCGTCAGGCGCGTCACGTACGTGCAAATCCTCAGAAGATCATCGTACTCTGCCCGTCGCTTGTACTCAACATGACATTCCACAACGGGCAGCATGACGCCGTGGACATCTTCCCAATCTTTATAGCTCTGGCCAAGCGACCGCAGAAGTTCAACTCGCCCAATCTCGAACCAAACAAGGTAATTAGCGTAATAGGCCGCGCCCATCCTATCCGTGTCGCGATAGGTCACGCGAACTGTCGGAGCTGCGTCGTCAGCGAGGGCAAAGAGTGGTGTTTCGTGAGCTGACTTGTTCATGCCGCGGCGATTTTGATGCTGGGCCCAGCCACACTGTCGAGCAAAATTCGTTTCCCCCTTGGCTCCGGCGCGAGAAACGCTTGCGTTGGCAAGCTCGGTCGCATTCCCTAGCTACAAGAATGGACTTCAGTATCGACAAATTCTATCGGTTGAACCGGCGTGCACTCATCTGGGCCACGATTCTATTTTTGCTTTACATCATGCGCGACTTCTTCGCGCTTGTCTTTCTCACCTTCCTTTTGGTGATTTTCACGCTCCCTGTCATCGACTACTTCAATCGCAAAACACGAATCCCACGTAAGGCCATCATCGTCGCGGTCTACCTTCTCATCCTGGTCGGTTTGATTGGGTGGGCTTACTACGTTATTCCTCGTGTGGTTATGGAAGCTACAGCGGTCGCCGCGGAGCTTGAGAACATTCAGCGGTCCGTGGTTGAGATGCGCGACAAGCTGGCCGCGGATTATCCCGCTTTGGCCCCCCTCCTAGAAAGATTCCAAAAGGATGACCTCGAACGGCTCCTGAGCCAGCTAAGCGGCGAAGTCCGCCCCATTCTTCAGAAATCTGCCAAACTTGCGCTAACAACGATCAGCACGGTCCTTCTTTCGTTGCTATTCTCTTTTCTTATCGTTCTCGATCTTACTCGGCTGACGCACGAACTGAAACGACTCGAACAAAGCCGATTGCATGATTTCTTTCACGAAAGTGCCGAACCGGTCATTCGGTTTGCTGAGGTTCTCGCCCGGGCATTTCGCGCACAAGCGATGATCGCCGTCACTAATACGGTTCTGACGCTGATTGGCTTTTGGATACTCGGCTTGAAGAATATTCTGTTGCTCACGACGATTGTGTTTTTTTTCAGCTTCATCCCCGTATTGGGCGTTTTCATTTCTACCACGCCGGCAGTACTAGTCGCCTTGAACCAAGGCGGTCTCAAATTGGCTATCCTGGTTATCGTTGTTGTCACGATTATCCACCTCATCGAGGCCTATGGCCTTAACCCCCTCATTTACGGTCATCATCTCAAGCTCAACCCCGTCATCGTGTTGATCATCCTTTTTGTTGGGCATCATTTCTTCGGTCTGTGGGGCATGCTCCTGGGCGTGCCCGTGTCGTACTATTTCCTTCACTACGTCTTCGGGGTACCCATTGAGCTTGCTGAGAGAGGGGCCAAAAACTCTGCGGGAGAAGCCCCAACGCCCTCCTCGCCATAAGGGCTTGTTGAGAGGGGACCTAAATCAGCGACTCGGTTGACACGGCAGGGCTCTCCATGAAACGCCGATGATATGCTTGGGCCAACGTTGCAATGTCCGCTTGAAACAGAGCGAGATTCTTGGGCTGATGGAGCGCCGCTGCCGGGTGCAGAGACACAAACAGCGGAATCCCGTGGTAGCTTTGCCACGTGCCACGGATTTTCATAATTGAGATTGGTCGACCTAACAGAGTCATGACCGCAAACCGGCCTAACCCGCAAAGCATCTTGGGCTTCAAAGTATCAAGCTGCCGCAGGAGATAAGGCTCGCACGCTTCTATTTCATGCGGCAGAGGATCCCTGTTGCCCGGGGGACGGCACTTGAGGATATTGCAAATGTAAACCTCATCCCGCGAGATGCCGTTTTTGGCGAGCTCCTGGGTGAGAAGATTCCCGGCTGCACCCACAAAGGGGATTCCCGTTGCGTCTTCGTTGGCACCAGGAGCCTCGCCGATAAAAACGAGGTCCGCATCCGGATTGCCTACACCAAAGACGCTCTTCGTGCGCAAAGCGCCCAGCTCGCACTTGCGACACGCTTCAACTTCCATGGCTAGGGCTGCCAACTGTTTTTCCTTGTTGTTCGAAGTCGACGATTGATGGGTCATCACTTTCTCTTTAGAAGTCTCCAAAACTTTGGCTTTGCCAGAGTGGGCCAGCCAGACTTCAAACCCGAGCTCACGAAGACTCAGCAAGCGCCATCGAATCTCCCTAAGTATTTGGCCTAATTGTTTTCCATCCATGGGCACTCAGGCACCTTTGCAGCAAGAGTCTCATCCGCCTCGCCCCGACACACAGTTCGGAAATACGGACAAGGCGCCACGTACAGACGGCAACTTTTCCTCATCCAGTAGGGCACAAACCGGCCTGTCGCTAGCTCGTTCAAAGCATTGCACAGAACAGCGACTATTTTCTCTTGGTACCCTTGGAGGCACGAAGATTTTTTATCATTCAGGCCCACGAGAGTGCTCGTCTCGTCAGCCAGCTGGTAATACCCCACATTAGAACACATCGAGATCCCTGCCGGCTGAGCGCACTCCACAGCTTTGGAATAAAGGATAAGTTGAATCCAATTTGACACTGCCGTGTCGAGCTTTTGCGGACGGCTAATCAGTCGCTTTCTAGTTTTGTAGTCAATAAGATAACAACTGTTATCGTATAATAAATCAACCCTGTCAATACGCCCACGAAGCAACAGGGGGCGATCAGGATGCCCGATATCGACGGGCTCAGGCTGCAGCAAGCGAATGTCGTCGGTGGGGATTTCACCATAACCGCTTGGCATGCCAAACTGCCACTCCAGAAGCGCGACCGATCTTACTTCTCCGCTTTGCCAACGAGCGAGTTCGCAATTTAGGAAGCGAGTGAGAACGCCAGTGCTTTCTGGCGAGTTTGCCAAGAGGCATGCCACAGCTGGGACTGAAACAAACTCTGATAAGGCTTCCGCAAGGCGGCTGGGCTCTTGAACAAGAAGGCCCAACGCCTCGGTTCCGAGAAGCCGCAGCGCCAACGCTAACCGACGCACGCTAGACCATTGATTACGCTCTGCGAGCTCCTGAAGCGTTGTCCGCACCATCACGGCTTGCAACTCGTCACGATCCCCGTGGAGCAGCGGCTGGTAATTGACCGCCCGCATCTCTTTCATGAATGTGCACAGGATCGAGTGAACAAGCTGACCATACTGTGCCATCTCTTCGAAACGAGGTGGCGACGGTGGCTTAATACCAAGAACTCGCTCGATAAAGTAACGAAGAGGACACTTGAATAGAATCGACAACTCGGAAGCGCTGAAGACCTTCCCCTGCAAAAACGCCGCCACTTCCGAAAGGAGTGCAGAATCACCAACTAGGCTTCCTTCGAAATTCGTCAGAGTGCGCTGCTGACAGTATTCAGAAAGGGCCGAAAACCAGGCGACATTCGTCACGTCGCAGTTCAATGAAGCTGGATCCCAAGCGAGTTCTTTTCCCTCGCCCCGCCCAAGAATGAGCGTGGTCGCAAGCTCCTTCCAGCGCTGCATGACGGAGTCGCGCCATGTCGAAACGTCATCATCTCCAGGAGCTTTGTGCGCCTCTCCTAACGCCGGAAGAATCTCGTCCAAGAAACGCGATCTCAGGACCTCCAACCCATCGGAGAACTGAGGATAGGAGAGGTACACTGTTTGGGCACTACGGAGAAGAGAGTGGAAGACGTAGCGCTGCACCGAAATTTGGTGGAGGATCTCTTCTACCCCCTTAGCTTGCACACCATCGCGCCAGCTAAGCGCCGGCAGATGTGGGAACTCCCCTTCGAGAAGTCCACCCCACACCAGAACATCAAACCGAGCGCCAAGACACTCCTTTGGGGTCAGGATTTCCACTCCCTGCTCCGAGCGAATATGATCTGCAACACGGGTCTTTTCACCCAGCAGGGAAAGGGTCTCTACGTAAGTTGGGAAATCGAGTCTTACCTCAGGCAGGAGCGCGCTAAACGTGTCTCTCACCCGATAGGCAATATTGAGAAGCTGGGCGATGGCCGCCGTTGCATGTCGGAAATCATCAAGCCTGTCCACTCGCAAGTATGTGGTCGAATCGGCTGCCGCAGCGAGAAGCCTCCCTAAAACTGACTTCAACAGCTGAGCCCACTCTTCAACACTGCGACTCCCGGCAAATTGCTCCAGCCATTCCAATGCTTTCCCGACACTCTCGCGCGCCTCTCTCCTTCTCTCCTGATCTCTTGCCCTCTCCTCCATTGAGACAAACTGCTCGTCATCTTCCTCACTCTCAGAAAAATACTTGGCGGACAATGGCGCGGCCAGGAGCTCTTCCACGGTTCCAGCTTCTGGACACTGAGAACGAAGCCAGCGGTAATGATGGAGGAACCGGTACCCCATCGGGGCGGATGCATAGCGAAACCACGGGTTCTTGACGAGGGAATCAATGGCCCAAAGAGGGATACCATCATCTCCGCGATTGCCGATGGCATAGGCGAGAGTCACCACAAACGTCCACAACGCACTCCCGGCTAGCGGAACCGTCGGGAAAATTCGGTAAGCTAGGCCACTTTCGCGAAAAGCTCTTCGAAGGTGCTCAGCGTAGAGCTCGGGGTGGGAAAAACAAATTCCGATTCGATCGGGTCGCACGCCGTTCTGGATTGTCTCCCGGACAAAACGAGCGATCGCTCTGGCCTCTTCCTCACGATCGCGGCAAGGGAAAACACGCAGTGCCGCGAATCGCTCGCCAGAATTCTGAGCACTGTTTTGCCGGGAACAGATGACCTCTTCGGCCACATGTTCTCTTCGCAAACGCTCCCACAGCTCAGCAAAATGGGGAGACATCTCCTTTTCTGTTTCCGGCTCAAAATCAAAGAGGACGTGAAGGAGGGGGCTTGAAACCTCATCTGCCGACTTCCCTAAGCGACGAAAAAAGTCAATCATTGCATAGTCGGCCGCATCGAAGCTCAAGAACCCATCAAGAATAATATGCCGCACTCCGGGAAAGAGCCGCTCGACGTCACAGGGCGAAGCGTTCGACCAGTAATCCACGAGCGCAAAACCGCTATATTGGACACGGCGTTGCTCTAGGAGTCGGCGGAGTTGGGTTGTCACAGATTGGAGAGCTGAAACGGCCTCCCCCGATCCCACAGTTCGGCCAGACTTCGCCTCGACATAGAGGGCGCGCATTTCCTCCACGAGACGCCGTAGCACTCCTAGAGGAACTCGCTGGAGTTCTTTTTCGCCCCACTTAGGCCCAAGAACCTGACACAGGGACTCTCGGAGCTGTGGAGCACCTTCTCCCCTCCGGAGCAAGATGGACAAAAAAGCCGCAAGCTCCTCTTCTTTGATGTTCAGGCAAGAGCTTTGGGCAAGAATGCGCTCATCGAGCTTGGCTTTTGAGATGATGACGTTCCCCTGAACCACGCCAAATTGCCGGACTCGATCGCGCCGTTCGCGGCGTTCTTGGCTTGCCGAGGGGTACACAATGCAAAAATCTGCAGGAAGCCTTGGATCATAGCGCACCCACAGGGACTCTTTGAACTCCCGACCTGCAGCCCGACAATAGAGTCTAACTCTGTGCCTCGTCATGAGTTCCCCCGTTCAACATGTTACTTTGGCGAAACTAACGACTTTTTTGGCCACGCAGCAAATCTAAAATAGCATGTTGGGACGCATCGAAGGATCCGTGCGCTGAATAAGAACCACACAAAAAGGGTAACCTGCAAGCGCAGCGATACTATAGGGCTCGCAGTGTTGTCGAAGTGGGCGATTAGCTCAGTTGGTTAGAGTGCCACGTTGACATCGTGGAGGTCAGTGGTTCGAATCCACTATCGCCCACCATTTTTCTTTCCCTTTTCTCTTTGGATCCTCTCACCCTTTTCTGGCTAGAAAATGGTTCAAGGGCGTTATACAAGCCTCTCTCTCAATGAATGGCAAAGCCGTTGCCATAATCTCACGCTTCTCGCCCAGTCATGTGCCCTCTGCCCACGGGGCTGTGGGGTAAATCGGCTGGCAAACGAGCGAGGTCAATGTGGAGCGGGGAAGCTCGTGAGTTTAGTGAGCTATGGCCCGCACCACGGTGAAGAACCTTGCTTCTCGGGACGATGCGGTTCGGGAACACTCTTTTTTGGCCACTGCAACCTGCATTGCGTCTATTGCCAGAATGCCGATATCAGCCAAGACCACGAGCTTGCTCGGACCTACGAGGTGACAGAAGAGAGTGTGGCCGAGGCAATGCTTTCCTTGCAACGTCGCGGCTGTCACAACATCAATTGGGTCTCCCCCACACATCAAATTGCTGGAATTTTTAGAGCATTGCTGTTGGCTTGGCAGGGCGGACTCACACTGCCGATTGTCTATAACACTCACAGCTACGATTCGCTCGATGTGTTGCATTGTTTGGATGGCATCGTCGACATTTATCTCCCCGATCTCAAGTATGCCAACAATCGAGTTGCGGAGCGGTTCGGAGCACCGAGTGACTACGTGCAACGAGCACGCGAGGCTATAAAGGAAATGTACCGTCAGGTCGGCGGACTTCGCCTCGATCCTGACGGCGTCGCGATTTCGGGCGTGCTCGTCCGGCTGCTTGTCCTGCCCCACGATCTTTCCGGCACACGCAACAACCTACGTTGGCTGGCAAGTGAGGTAGGAACCGATATCGCTGTCAATGTGATGGCTCAATATCACCCAGCGTATAAAGCCAGCCTCTACCCCGAGTTACTCTCCCCTCTCGACAGGCAGAGTTACATTTCTACAGTCCTCGACGCGCGCGAACTCGGCTTTCATGTCATTTATGCTAACTCGTTCTTGTGACCGTAGGCGAGTAAGGCTTGCGCTTTCACATACGCGCTCGGAGTATCCGTGTAAAGGAGCCAAGGACAGTGGTCTGGCAGAAATTGGCAAGACTCTTGCTCATTTCCACACTGAGCACCTTGTTGCTGCCCCGTCTCAGTTTTTCTCAAGGCGAGGTTGCTGCGACGAAAAGAGGAACTACCATGATGAGTTTGAGTCGGCCGTCGCTTAGCGGAACAATGAGCGTGGAAGAGGCAATCGCGAAACGCAGATCGATCCGCGAATTCACCACGCAACCGCTTACCCTCGAGCAAGTGTCCCAACTACTGTGGTCAGCACAAGGTTTGACTTCACCAGACGGACTGCGTGCGGCACCCTCAGCTGGAGCAACCTACCCCCTGGAAACGTACCTTGTCGTGGGGCGCGTCGTTGGCCTTTCTCCTGGGGTTTATCGCTACCTTGCGGCTCAGCACGCGCTCGAAAAGCATCTTGACGGCGACAAACGCAGTGAGCTTGCCATCGCCTGCCTAAGTCAGAGCTGGGTGCGCGAAGCTCCTGTCAGCATTGTCCTCTCCGCCGTCTTCGAGCGGACAACCAAACGCTACGGAAAAAGAGGCGTGCAGTACGTCCACATGGAGGTGGGACACGTTGCGCAAAACGTTTACCTCCAGGCGACTGCTCTCAAGCTGGGGACGGTGATTGTGGGTGCATTTGAGGATGAGCGCGTATCTCGCTGCCTTGGGCTCCCTCAGAGCGAGGTGCCTCTCGCCGTGCTTCCCGTAGGCGTGCCAGTCTCAGGACGATGAGTTCACCTTGGACTCATCACCACGATCGCAGCGGTCCCGATCGAGTTGCATAACGGCGATCCCGAGCACGACGAGCATGACCCCAGCGATTTGGAGTGGACCAAGACTCTCGCCGAGCACGAAGTGGGCCGCGATGGCCATGACAACAGGTTCTAAAGTGCTGATGACTCCTGCAACACTGGCAGGCACCCGGCGCAAGCCGGCAAAGAAACTTCCATACGGCAAAACCACGGATAATACGCCTAAGCTAACAAGGAGCCCCAGGGTCTCGACACTGCGAATCTCCGTGGCGAGCTTTTGAGGGGGCTGCACACAGAACCAGAAGAGCGCTGCGCTCAACATGGCGTAGTGCAAAGAGACCACCGAAGGGTAACGACGTGAAAGCTTTTTACCCCATACCATGAGAAAGGCAAACGAGAAAGCTGAGCCAAGGGCAGAGAGCGCTCCTAGCCAGGAGACTGTGATTTCGCGTTCCGCGACACCTAATGCGAATGCCACGCCCACCATCGCAGATACTAGCGCGAGCGTTTTTGCAACGCTGCCACGCTCTTCACCTCGTACCCACATCCAGAGAGCAACTATCGCGGGTGCAGTGAACTGAATGCAGTCTGCCACCGCCGCATCCATACGACTAATGGCGAAATAAAGACCATAATTAGCCCCTGCAACACCGATGACTCCCAAAAGCACAAACTTCCACAGCTCCGCGAGGGGGACTTTGAGTGACGAACGCCGGCGCCACCATGCCAAGAGAAAAAAGGTCAGCCACCCGACAATAACACGCGTTTGCGAAACCGTGAGAGGAGTCGCAACGCCGGACACGAAAAGCCATTTTGCATAGACGCCTGAAACACCCCAGAAAGACGCGGCAGCGATTATCAAAAGGTAACCGATCATTTGACCTGACAGTGGGAAACAGCCCAAAAACAGGAGCAAGACCATTTCTCAGGACGGCATGTCCCAAAGAGAGGATTGAAGCGTCATCCGTGGTGAGGTGGTGGATGCACCGGCAGTGTGCCTCAGGAGAAGACCCTAAAAAGCGGGCGACTTTGCGAGCAACGATGGCGAGGGGATTCTTCGTTGGCCTGCTCGCAGGCTCTCTTGCGGCTGTTTTTCTCCAAGTCCAACCCAGGCTTGCATGCGGGCCAGACACAGTCTTCAGCGGCCACCCACTTGGTCTTGATCAATGGGTCTATTCCGCTCTCGCCCGTGCCGTTTGGCGATCCCCCACCAAGTGTACGTACGAGTATCCTTTTGCTCTCTTTTGGCCGAGCCCGCCTGTCCTTATCCAACTGCCGATTACACTGGTCGCTTGGCTTGGACGCGTTTTCGACTTACCCACCGCCTTTGAGCTTCTCCGCATTTTGGGGGCCGGATTTTCTGGGCTAGCGGTTGCCCTCATTGGCCGGAAATTGTTCAGTCATCCCACTTGGCGAGGATGGTTTTACGCAGTATCGACTCTTGGAGGAGCATATTTTTTTGTTCTAGGGATTGGCGAAGCGATAAGAACAGCTGGCATCTACGGTTTACTTGAGTTGCCAGTCTATTTCGAGCGGGCTATGGCCCCCATTTATTGGTGGCTTCCGTTTCTTGCGCAGAATCTTTGGCTCCCCTTGGAAGCTGTCTACCACGCGATGGTGCTGGGGGCTTTTGCGCTCTTGTTGCACAACCAATGGAAGTGGGCAGCACTTCTTGGTTTGGCCGTCTGGTTTTCCAACCCTTTCCCCGCTGTCAGCCTTTATTCAGTCGCCTTGCCGTGGATTTTCATTGAAACGTTCATCTCATCTCGAGGGCAACGCGCCTCGAAGTTGCGTGCAGTTGCTCTCTGGCTAGTGACCGCGGTCATCGGATACTCCTACTATGCGCTTTTCCTGCCGCAATGGCCGGTGCTCAAAGAACTGGCCGATATGCATCGTGTGCCGCTGGCCCCACCACCGACGTGGCAGCAGCTCATCGCATGGCTCTGGCCAGCCATCCCCCCACTCGTATGGAGTGTTACCCATCCTGCTGGTCGAAAGCATATCTGGCACTCCCCTAGCTGGCGGCTCATGGAATTGACCGTCGGCGCACAACTCGCGCTCCTCTCTCAATTTGCGTTTCTCGGGGATAACGCGGTGCAACCCTACCACTTCAATCGGGGCTATCTTGCTCTCGCTGTGGGAGCCCTTGTGGTCCGTTGGCTACAACACTTCTCTCCCCGCCGTGTCAGTCGGTTGGCAGCCTACTTCCTGCTATCACTTTGCGTCGACCAATGTCTATTTTTTCTTAACATTATCACACAAGGAGTTCGCACAGGTTTTGTTCCTCAGGAGATTGCGGAGATTGGCCGTGTCATAGCGGAACGCGAGGGCCCGCAGGTGTTCTACAATCGGGCTTTTCCTTACTCCGTTTACTTTGCTGCCACCAGTGATCACGTCCCCTACGACATGCCGGAGACAATGGTCGTCCCGTGGAGCCAAGAGCGCTTGCGAATAATCGAGGAAGCTTTGCAGAATAACGCAGCCCAGAATTTAGCCGCCTTGGGAGTTTCCCTGGTTATTGTCACGAAGAACGATGTTTTAGCTAGTAGGTTGCCCCCGCACGATTGGTCTGAATTGTACCGCGGCAAGAATTTTCTGGTGTTTGAGCTGGAGAAGACAAAGCGGCGCAAACCACCGCAGCTAGCGCCGCCACTTCCCCAAAAGCAAAAGCCCTAGGATCGCAGTTCGGACCAAAGGATTTTTTAGCAGCCTAGTCCCTGCTGGAACATGGCATCCGCTACCCGACGGAAGCCTGCGATATTGGCTCCCAGTTCGTAATTCTCGGGCTGCCCAAACTCCTCGGCAGCCGAACGGCATTGCGAATAGATCGCTTGCATGATCTTTTGGAGCTTGGCGTCCACCTCCTCGCGCGACCATTGTGTAAACATGGCGTTCTGAGCCATTTCTAAGCCAGACACGCTGACGCCGCCTGCATTGGCTGCTTTACCCGGTGCGTAGAGCACGCCGTTTGCATGATAGCAGGCAATGGCTTCGCGAGTGGACGGCATGTTCGCGCCCTCCGCCACGAGCTTACACCCGTTTTTCACAAGTTGCTCGGCGTCTTCACCACTAATTTCGTTCTGAGTGGCACACGGAAGAGCGACATCGCACGGCACACTCCACGGCCGTTGCCCTTCAAAGAACTGCGCCCGTGGGCACTCTTCAACGTATTCTTTGATCCTTCCACGCTTAACGTTCTTGAGCTCTTTGACGAACTCGAGCTTCTCCTGGTCAATCCCATCCGGATCGTAAATGAAACCCCCCGAATCCGAAAGCGTGACACATTTGCCGCCGAGCTCATTCGCTTTTTCCACAGTATACTGGGCGACGTTTCCGGACCCAGAAACAGTGATAATCTTTCCTTTAAGGCTGTTGTTGCGAGCTTGCAGCATTTGTTCGACGAAGTAGATAAGGCCGTAGCCAGTTGCCTCGGGCCGGATGTGGGAACCGCCCCAAAGGAGACCCTTGCCCGTCAATGCCCCATCAAACGAGCGAGTCAGTCGTTTATACGTGCCGAACAGATAACCAACCTCGCGCTGCCCAACTCCAATATCGCCAGCAGGCACGTCCACAGTAGGACCGATGTACGAATAAAGCTCTGTCATGAAAGCAGAGCAGAAGCGCATGATTTCCGCATCGGATTTTCCATGGGGATCAAAATTGGCGCCGCCTTTAGCTCCGCCCATGGGGAGAGTCGTCAGGGCATTCTTGAACACCTGCTCGAAAGCCAGGAACTTGAGCGTGCCCAAATAGACGCTTGGATGAAAACGTAATCCGCCCTTATAGGGGCCAAGGGCGTTATTGAATTGCACTCGATAACCACGATTCTGGCGCGGACGTCCTTGATCGTCGATCCATGTGATCCGGAAGATAACGATGCGATCAGGGATTAACATCCGTTGTAAGAGGAACGGATCCGCATAATGAGGCTTTCGATCCAAGAGCGGTTGCACACATGTAAACACTTCTTCTACTGCTTGATAGAATTCCGGCTGACCAGAATCGTATTGCTTTACCTGGCTAAGGACTTCTTCGAGAACGCGTCTGATTTGCGTCACCACAAAACTCCTTTTTGGGGACTTTTCGTTTCTTGGGCTTGTGGAGTCACGGTTGCTTGATCTCAACGATAAAAGATCCGGACCGGGGTCTCCTGGCGAGAAACAGATTGAAAGCTCTGTCTATGCCACGCAACGTCGAGGGCCAATGAGCAAGAGTAGTCAAGGTCGCAACCTTTTGTTAGCAGTTATTCTCGACGCGCTGCTCGTTGTCTTCTCTTTGTATGCAGCGTTCGCGTTGCGTTTTAACTTTGAGATTCCCCCTCTCTACTTCAACCAGTTCCTGGTCACGGTCCCCCTGCTCGTTTTTCTGCGATGCTTCCTCTTGTGGGCGTTTGATGTCTATCGCGTGATACCCCGATATGCGAGCACAACAGATTTCCTGGCTATTTTCAAAGCCACGACGCTGGGCACCCTCATCATCGCGTTGATCAACGGTATCGTCGTCCCCTTCATTCCTCCTGTCCACTGGCTCTATGCGTATCAAGGAGCCATTCAGCGCCTCTCCTGGTCGATCGTCATTATCGAGTGGGCTCTCGCGCTCATTCTCTTGGGAGGAAGCCGTTTTCTTCGACGAATGTGGCATATGCGCTTCCTCGAAAGAAAGCCCTCGGCGGAAGTGAAAAGAGTTCTCATCGTCGGGGCAGGAGACGTCGGCGAGGCGGTGGCGCGGCAAATGCGGACCTCCCTTTTGTACGAAGCCGTCGGTTTCGTAGATGATGCTCCCGAGAAAATCGGCCGGCTAATCCATGGTCGCCCCGTCCTTGGCCCATTGGAAGACATTCACAGGATTGTCAGAGATTTCGATGTCGACGAAATCCTTGTGGCCATTCCTGGCTTTCCCCCAGCACGTCTCCAGGAGCTTGTTCAGTCATGTGAAGACCTAAACGTAAACTTCAAGATCTTGCCCACCGTTCACGACGTACTTGAGGGAAAGGTCGTTCTGCAGCGCATACGTTCTGTCGAAATTGAAGATCTGCTGGGACGCGATGAGATCGACCTCGAGCTCCCCCCAGAAAAGAACTATATCAAAGACGAAATCGTCCTGATAACCGGAGCGGGGGGATCGATTGGGAGCGAGCTGTGCCGACAGGTGCTCAAGCTAGGACCCTGCAAGCTTATCCTTTTAGGGCATGGTGAAAACAGCCTTTACGAAATTGCGCAAGAACTGGCGCGACAGAAACTTCCAACACACATTGTGACCATCGTCGCAGACATCAAAGACCACAAGAAAATGGAACATGTTTTTCGGCAATTTGCCCCCACAGTTGTCTTCCATGCCGCTGCCCACAAACACGTTCCTCTTATGGAGTACGACGCGGACGAAGCGATAAAGAACAACGTTTTTGGGACGTATAACGTTGCGATTCTCGCGCACCGCTGTGGAGCCAAACGCTTCATTCTTATAAGCTCCGATAAAGCCGTACGGCCGACAAATGTCATGGGTGCTACCAAACGCGTCGCCGAAATGATCGTGTTCTGCATCGCGAAGCAATCCAAGACATTGTTTGCAGCCGTGCGCTTCGGCAACGTGCTCGGCAGCCGGGGGAGCGTCATTCCCCTCTTCAAACGTCAGATCGCGGAGGGCGGTCCTATAACGATTACCCATCCCGATGTGACACGCTATTTCATGACGATCCCGGAGGCAGTGTCCCTCGTCATCAAAGCTGGGTCCATGGACGAACAGGGCAAACTCTACGTTCTCGACATGGGGAAACCCGTTAGAATTGCAGACTTGGCGCGACGCCTCATTCAATTGAGCGGCTTCGACCCCCATAAAGGGGAAATTAAGATCATCTACACTGGACTTCGCCCAGGAGAAAAGCTCACCGAAGAGTTGCTGACTGCGGGAGAGAACATCAAGCGCACGGAAATTGGAAAGGTTTTTGTTGCGGAGCCTGACAATATCGATTGCGAGCTTCTCTGGGAATCTCTCGAGCGCTTGCAGGACATGGCGGCATCGTGCGATGGAGTCGGCATCCGAGAAACACTGCAGTCGTTGATTCCTGACTATCAGCCCAGCCCTCCTCCTGAGCGTTGATCCCATGGGAACCGATGTTAGCTTCGGGTGGTTTGACGAGAATAATCCAAGCAGCGCGAAGGTATTGCTCAATGCCCGATTGGTGGGGGTATAGCTCAGTTGGGAGAGCGATACGTTCGCAACGTATAGGTCAGGGGTTCGAATCCCCTTACCTCCACCATCTTTCTATTTTGAATGTCTCCCGCAAGAACCCCCAAATTGTTCGCATTCAACTGACTATTCGTAAATAGGGAACGTTGTGAGGGACGTCGTTATCACTGGGTTAGGTTTGGTTTCTCCTCTCGGCTGGAAAACAACGGATGTCGTTAAGGCCTTGGAGGATAATAGGGATGGCTTGATTCTCACGGACCTCGGGCTAGGCACGCCACTTCCGTTTGGAGGTATCGATCAGGGCTTCTGGGACGACGCGGAGAACTTGATGCCTCCCTCTTTGAACTCCCTTCCTCTCACAGTGGATCCAGGTTTCCTCTATGGAATCTACGCCACACAACAAGCTTTGCTGACAGCAGGTTTTGAGTGGCGCGAGAACGCCTTTAGGGAACATAGGACCAACATTGCTTTCACGATAAGCAGCAGCAAAGGGTTCCTACGCTGCTTTGTCGAAGCCCATCGGGAATGGCTGAAAGCAAAGAGCGCAAACGCCGCCCTCCGAGACATCGGCCCTCTCTTCGGGCATTTTCCAGCTGACAGCCTAGCCTCCGCTATCGCCCGCTTTCTTGGTGCACAGGGGCCTATCATGGTCACCAGCGCGGCGTGCGCAACTGGCCTCATTTCAGTTATTCTTGGGGCGAACCTCATCCGTGATGGTTTGGCTGACATCGTGATCGCTGGAAGTGCGGAATGCACGCGAAACCCCATGGCGCTAGCCGGTTTTTTGAACATGGGAGCTCTCTCGGCCCGCCCCTGTTGCCCGTTCGATCGTCAGAGAAGTGGCTTCAATCCTGGAGAGGGGGCTGCGGCGTTTGTCCTGGAGTCGGCAGAGCACGCGCGACGCCGCGGGGCTGAGCCGCTGGCGTTTATCCGGGCCTACGAGTACCGAAGCGAGGCTTACCATGTCACCGCCGTCGCGCCGGACTGCGAAGTGACTGAGCACGCTTTGCGTCGCTGCTTGACCAAAGCTCGATGGAACGCCAGCAATGTTGAATACATCAACGCCCATGGCACAGGAACGCCGCTCAACGATGCCGCTGAAGCTGCGCTTTTGGAGAAAGTTTTTGGCGCTCAACAACCGCTCATTTCTAGCCTGAAAGGGCACATCGGGCATCTGCTGGGCGCAAGCGCCAGCGTCGAGCTCGCGCTCACCCTTCTGAGTGTGCGCAGTGGTTTCGTGCCGCCCACCCTCCGTCTCTCGGACCCAGAGTTCCCCCTTAATTACGTCGCCTTCCCTGGACTCAAAAAAAATGTCCGACGATTCATGAAATTCTCCCTCGGTTTCGGCGGCCACATCGCCATGATGGCGTTAGAAATCACATAAGGAAGAAACATTCAAAAGCGGCGCTCGAACTGATTCAATCAGGAGAACTCTCGGCTGTCATGCTAGGGATCGACTTGAACAAACACAATTTGTACTTTTTCAGGATTGGCCTAAACTCAGCATCAAGCTGGTGAGGGTTTCCGTAAACCCGTTTCAGTTCATTTGGACTATTGGAGGTGAGTACGATTTGACGATATTCGGCCATCTGGCCGCTAAACCATCGCATCCACGCTATTCCAAATCCCCACATTTGGAGAAACATTAGCACAATAAAAACAGCACTAGTGGCAAATACACGCCGAGAAGTGACAGGTATTTTCCTTTCCAGGGACAGCACGAGGCAAAAAATCAGTATGCCCAGCCATCCGAGCTGCGAGAACATTATATAACGGGGGTGGAAAGTCGAGCGACCTGAAGCCGTTAGCAATGCGGTGGCGAGAGCAAAAATAGGCCACGAGCCGAAAGCAATGAGGGCGAGTCGTTTTCGAACAAACAGATGTCTCTCCCACTTACAGAGCCACCACCACAAAACAAGAAATGCAATCCCGGCACCAACGGCAAAAACGCGGGATGAGTAAGGGACAATACCACTTCCCAAAAAGAGAAGAACGTAGCTAAGAGCTTCGGAAAAAGATTTTACGCCTTCACCGCCACGATTCGTTAAGAACTCGTAACGAAACAGAAACAGGGATAAGATGGCGACACATATCCCTCCCCATGCGCTTAAGAGAAACAAACGCTCGCGGCCTCTATAGCTCCTCCAGATGACGTACGCTCCTGTAAGCCAAAGAAGAGCGCCTGTGCAGAACGACAATGTGGCAACAGCGGCGATTGCACAGGCTGCTACGAATCGTCCTCTACCAGCCCCAAAACGTGCCAAGAGCAACGTGGATACTATCACCCCAGCCGATACTATAAAGTATGGCATCTGCCATGACCACAACCAATTATCAAACGGCGCAGGAGAGAAAAGCACCAATGAAACCACTGACGCTAATAATGGCCAATTTCCCAAACGTTCTACTTTGGCAGTACGGAGAAAATACCAGCAAGACACCACTAGCGCGGAACATGTTAATGCCCAGTTGAAGGCAACCTCGTACCGTAAATCCCAGTCGGAAAACCTTGCCAGGGCCAGCATGACTAGTCTCGGAAAAAAGATTCTGTGCTCATAATGCTGGTGCCAGAGCATCCATAACTCGAGGTTGTTCTCGCGCTGGGCTGCCAACAGAGGCACTAGCCACCACTGATCCCAGAAAGGTACTTGCACGAAAAAAACAAAAAGCAACAGCGCCGAGATCAATGGAGGAATTGCCACCAATCCTAAAGCATAATGAAAGCGCTGTTTCCTAAGCCTCATGTTCCAACGTATACGCCCCGAATCGGTTCTCGGTGGCATTCGACATCTCAATTGGTTTCTGAAGGGATAAGCTTCGGGCAGCTAATCCGTAGTGGCCTGAAAAACACAGTCATTCACCAAAAACCGCCCATCGACATTCTTGTGTTGCGCCGTTCTCTTCCCGAACTTGCTACGATTTGCTATATTACTTGAGTGCTATGCACTGAGTCATCTCATCAGATCTATCTCTGTTGAGCAGCTCTAAACAAGCTAAGCTGATATTTCTGAAGGAGCGGGCGAAATTCAGTCGCCAGCTGCTGTGGCACGACGTATACACGCCGCAGCTCACCATAGTCACTGGAATTGAGCAGAATTGTTCTACGTTCGGCCATCTCTGCGCTAAACCATACCATCCCACGAATGCCAAACCACCACATGTAAAGGAACCCGCAAACTAAAACGCGAGCAACAGTTTTGCATAAGAGTTGCGTGGTATTAGAAAGACATTGCTCGGACGAAAGCCCCCAAAAACAAACGTAGCCCGCAAGCCAGCCCAACTGCGAAAAAGTAATATACCGTGGGCTAAGAGCCTGCGTCCAAGGCTGCACGTTCGAACGACCAAGAGCAGTGAGGAGGGCTGTCCCCATGGAAAACACAATTAGCCCCCAGAATGGGGCTAGAGCCCATCGTGCACGGACGGACGATTTAGTGAATAAACAAGCTAAGCACAGGACCAAAATCACAAACAGCATGCCCGTGAATACGACTATGTGGGAGGGCATGCCTGCACTGATTCCAGCCCCAAGGTACGTCAGGGTATAAAGGATAAAACCGGAGGTCCGTCTCAGTGCGCCCGATGGGCTAGTCCAGTCAAGAAATTTGTAATCAAATAGATAAATTATTAACGTGACCATTCCGCTTACTGTCCAGATAAGGCCCCTGGGCAACTGGTAAGGCTGGTTTCTATTCATGATAATCACACTTAATCCCGCGCCCCAAATTACGAGACCTGACGCGAATGAGAACGAGGCAACAATCGTAGACGCGACTGCGAAAACGAAACAAACTGACGTATGCGACGCGAGAGATAGACAAATAACGCAAACAATGACGGACAATTGAACCAAGAAATACGGCACTTGCCACGACCACAACCAGTTTTCAAAAGGCGCTGGCGAGAAAAGGACCAGTGAAAGTACCGCTAATGGAAGTGTAAGCGCAGAAGATTCAAGCACATTACGTAATCGCCACAAGTAAGCCCCCATTGCGAAAGATCCAACCACTGTCAGAAAAAAGTTAATTGCCACTTCATACCGCAAGTCCCAGGACGTCCAGCGCGCCAATAATAACATGATAAGTTTTGGAAAGAACATGCGGTGCTCAGCATTCTGCAGCCAAATGTCGGCCAGCGTTAACCTGCCCTCCCGCTGAAGAACAAGAAGTGGCAACAACCACCACTGATCGAGAATGGGAACTTCCACGTAGTATTTCCCCAACAGCATCAGCAGAACAGCCGGTGGAAGTAGAATTGATCCAAAACAAAATAGACACTTTACAAAGACACCACCACGTTGGGTAAGAATCTTCTTTTCGCTCGTTACACTAGCTATCCTCAATGAGCACTGTTCTCCCTGGATTTAGTCTTTGATCACCGGTTCACACTAAGGCATTTTCTGCGGACGTTGTGAGAACAACAACTGTACACGCAAGAAGCCTTTGACGAGCAAGAGAATAAACGACTGGAGCAGTCCATAGCACCAAGCTGATAAGGCAGCAGAGAGGTTTGGGAATCATGACAAGCACGATTGAGGCGTACAACGTGGAAGAGCTTTCTGCCTCCATTCGGGAGCTCGCACGGCGAAAGAACGCAGTGATACTCGCACACAACTACCAGGTGCCCGAGGTTCAAGAGATCGCCGACCATGTGGGCGATTCTTTGGGACTGGCAATTGCAGCCAGCAAAACAAACGCCGACATGATCGTATTCTGCGGCGTTCACTTCATGGCTGAAACGGCCAAGATCCTTAATCCGGAAAAGAAAGTACTGTTGCCGAACCTCGCCGCCGGTTGCTCGCTAGCAGATTCCATAACCCCGGAAAGCTTGGCAGAATGGAAAGAGCGCTACCCTGACCATACCGTCGTCACCTACATCAACTCCACAGCTGAAGTGAAGGCGATGAGCGATATCTGTTGCACGTCGGCCAATGCGGTGTCGGTCGTCCGAAGCCTTCCTTCGACAAAAATTCTTTTCACGCCCGATCGAAATCTGGGGCGGTGGGTGAGCCAGCAAGTCCCCAATAAAGAAATCGTCATTTACGACGGATGTTGTCCCGTGCACGACGTGCTTCGCGGCGCGACAGTCAAAAAGGTGCGCGAGCTTGCTCCTGACGCAATTCTGATCGCACACCCCGAGTGCCGTGAAGACATCATCGCCATGGCCGACGAAGTTTGCTCAACCTCGGGCATGATCCAAGCCGTTGCCAAATATCCCGATCGCAAGCGCTTTATCATTGCCACAGAGAATGGGATCCTTCACCAGCTACGCAAGCGATACCCGGACAAAGAGTTCTACCTTGCCGACGGATGCATCGGCTGCCGCCTGAATTGCCCCTACATGAAGACGATCACCCTAGCGGACGTAGAGCGATCTCTACACGAGGAAGTTTTTGAAGTCAATGTCGAGGAGGAGGTGGCTCGTCGGGCTCGCCGAGCCATTGAGCGCATGCTCGAAATACCGCGAGATGCCTAGAAGAGGAAGATATCCTGCTAAGGATCCAGCTCTTCTCCCTGCTGCAGCTCTGAAGGAGTTTGGTGCGAGGCTAAAACTTCTGGATTGTCACCCTTCACGTCGTCTGGCCTGTCGGGAAGCCGGTCCCCGTCGTCCGGCTTTTCCAAAGCTGAGGAGAGCCGCCGCGATTGCTCGGATGTGTAACGTTGCCGTTCGATCTCATCACGAATCAGCAGGCGCAAGAGAGTCAACATTACCCCCCGATTACGGAAATAGTGACGGTCGCGGATGACGATCTCATTTCCTTTCCCGCCCCTCGGCGGCGCTGCCACAATTGTCATCACGCCATGTTTTACATAAGCTTCCGTCACACTGAGAAGGGGGATTTTCAGTTTGGGCAAACCTCGCCGAATCACGTGCAATGATGATTGGTCGAGCGCATACCATCGCCGACGAAATGACCGGATGGCTAAAACAAGACTCGCGACCGCAACAGCCCCAAAAACTGCGGCACGTCCAGACGACCCCTGCACCACTGTTACCCCGACGAGCGTGGTGCTTGCCGCTGCGAGGCCCAACCAAACGGCGGCCGCAAAATCAGCCCCCAGTGAAGGGCGGGCAAATTCCACGCTTTTCCCGTCGCGCCTTAGTCGTGCCCTGAGCCTTTCGGCGATGGCTGGAACCGCGATTTGGACGGCAGTCTGTTCGGCTTTTCTGTAGCCTTCAAGCTGGGCATTAGAGATTACGATCTTAGGCCTCTTGAGTCCCCAGCGGGGCCGCCTGCCGTAAAGGGTCAGGATCCGTCGCTCTCCAGCACGTCCCTCGAGAGAATGGTGGATACGCCGTATAAAAACTTCCTCAACATCGACCCAGCGCAAAACTTTGGGATCCCCCAGCGGCGTCTTGTAGATCAAGGCGTCGCTAGTCATTGTGATCTTAGCAAAGCCCCGATAGGTCAGGATGAGGAGCGGGAGAGTCAGCACTCCTGCCCACACGATCAATGGCTGGCGCGGGAGATCCTCCCGAATCAAACGCGACAGGGTTGCCTGTGCCATGACCAAGAACTTAGATTTCGTCTCAAGCTTTGGAAGGTAAACAACTGTCGCCACACCCCCCCAAAGTACGATGAGCAAAAACAGCGGAAGTCCCCAATGCCATGTGGGCTTGCGGAAAACAAAAATGACGTCGAGGTTGCCCACGGATTTGTTTTTTCTCCGTCCCATACGCCCGTTGAGACCATACCAGTCGCGCTCAGGAACAACAGTCAATCACAGTTACGCTTCGCCAGAGCGTTTGAAGCCCCTCAATAAGCAAACGTCGCCAGGGTAATACACGTGGGCACAATGACACTAACTATCGACATACGCGACCGGCTGAAGGAAATCGAGGCTCGCTTCAGAGCTGTCGAGGCTGCCCTGAGCAGTCCTGACGTCCTGGGCAATCCGGAAGAGCTCAAGAAGCATTCCAAGCTGCACACAGAGCTGGGGCAAATTGTTCAGAAATACCAAGAGTTACAGCGCCTGGACGACCAGGCTGCTCAGGCAGAAATGCTCGTTCGCGAAGGCAGCGATCCCGAACTAGAGGAGCTCGCACGGGCTGAATTGGAGGAGATTGAACAGCAACGGGAAAAGCTCCTCCAAGAGCTGAAAATCATGCTTCTTCCCAAGGATCCACTGGACGAAAAAAACATTATTGTGGAGATACGGGCGGGGACCGGCGGCGAAGAAGCTGCCCTCTTTGCGGCGGATTTGTTCCGCATGTACATGAAATACGCTGAAGCCAAGGGCTGGCGAGTCGAGCTTCTCAGCTCAAACGTCACGGGTCTTGATGGGTTCAAGGAGGTTATTTTCTCGATCGAGGGCGATCGCGTCTATAGCCGCTTGAAATTTGAGGCAGGAACCCATCGGGTCCAACGTGTTCCAGAAACAGAGGCCCAAGGTCGGATCCACACGAGCGCAGCTACTGTAGCTGTTCTCCCAGAAGCAGATGATGTGGAGATTGAAATCAAGCCCGAGGATCTCAAGATCGATGTCTTCCGCAGCAGCGGCCCGGGTGGTCAGAGTGTCAACACAACCGACAGCGCGGTCCGTGTCACCCACCTTCCCACGGGTCTCGTTGTCACCTGCCAAGACGAAAAATCACAGCACAAGAATAAGGCGAAAGCGTTGAAGGTCCTTCGAGCTCGCCTTTTCGAGATCGAATCGCAGCGCCAGCACCAGCAGCTTGCGGAAGCGCGACGAAAAATGGTCGGCAGTGGCGATCGTTCAGAACGCATTCGCACCTACAATTTCCCCCAGAACCGCGTGACGGACCACCGCATTAACCTGACCCTGTACTGTCTTGACCGTGTTTTAGAAGGGGAACTCGATCCCATTATTGACGCTCTCATCCTTGAGGAGCAAACGCAGAAACTCAAGAATCTAGCATAGGGCACAGCCTGAGATAGCACTTTAGCATCTAGTGGATAAGTTCAAGTTTTGCATAGCACCATTATGCATCAGGTGATACTGTGTGGGTGGAGCTGTCCGCGCACAGTTCTTGCTTATTCTCTCGAGACAGGCTTGACTGTCCGGACCGGTAACATTGACTGTGCGGGATCGGGGACTTGGCGTGCGAGCAAAGTGGGGTCATTTTGCAATTGGTGTTTGCGTTGTGGGGGCTTTTCTCGCCGCCTTTTTGTATTCAATCGGTGGCCAAGAGTCTGGACCAGCCCCTGATACTGTCATTCGAAGGCTCGGCCGCGGTGTCGCCCGAGTCCTGAGCTCAGCTTTTCCCCCGAAAGCAGGTAAGCCAGGTCAGAGCGTAGAGCCAATCCCATCACGTTCGCGTGCACGCAGTTCTCAGGAAGCCGAATCCGAATCGTCCTTTCAAATCTATGGGCGAGTTGTCAACGAATCGCGCCAACCCGTGAGTGAAGCCAGGATCTATCTTCGCGAAAGCGGGAGCTCAGATTTCCTTCTTGATGCGACCACCAATGCGAATGGGGACTTTGAGCTCATAGACGTGGCTCCGAGAAGTTACGATGTTCTTGTCTCTCATCCGGATTACGTCCCTATTATTCGGCTTGGCTACTCCCCCCCACCTAACCGCAAGCGCGAACGAATGGATTTCCAACTTCCGCTCGGTATTGGCATTACGGGAGTCGTTCGAGACGAGGAGGGCACGCCTGTCGCGAACGCCCTTGTCAGCGCGCGAAGACGTCATCTCGAACAACTTTCGCCAGGCGGCGATGTCTACCTCGACGATTCCGTGTATAAAACCGCTGCCACAGATAACGACGGGACTTTTACCCTTCGCGGCATAGCCTATGGAGAAAACCTCTTTGAAATCCGGGCTCCGGGCTTTGACGTCCTCGTCGAGGAGCGCAAGCTCGATGCGCTCAATGCCAAGGAACGTCTCCAGTTTACGCTCCGTCGGAGCGGTCGCATTGCAGGAGTCGTCCTTGATGAGAACGACAAACCAGTGACATCCGCAAGCGTCAAGCTTCTCACGTACAAGCCCATTGGAGGAACTGCCCTGAAGCTTTCAGAAAGCGAGAAGCACACTCGCCTTTCCAACGCTCAGGGGGAATTCGTTTTTGATAAGCTTTCATCTGAAGGGTTCTACGATCTCGCTGTGGAGCACCCGGAGTTCGCCCCAGCTTACTTCCCACTCATCGCTCCCGGAACAGTCCGCCAAGTGTGCCGGCTTTCGCGCGGTGGCTCAATCAAAGGCTCCGCGGTTTATATCGACAGAGTGACGACGCCAGCAGCTGTCAACATTCTCGCCGAAGCAATCATCAACGAAACGACCTTCACACGGACAACGGCCTCAGATGGGACAGGAGCATTTACTTTTTCTCGGCTTCCTTTTGCGGCCTACAGGCTGCAGGTCACGAATCCCCAGCTAGCCAATGAGCCGCTCACGGGCGTAAGATGCGAGCGAGCCAAACCTGAAGTCTCTGTTCTGCTCGAGGTCTTCGAAAAGTGTACTGCGCAAGGCCGAGTCATCGATGCAGAAACGGAGGCTCCTGTCGACGGGGCCGAAGTGAAAGTTGAATGCAGTTATGGCCCGAGGCAGGCGCGGCGGCGCAATTATGCGGCGTCTTCCGGTCCTTTGGGCGCCTTCAAGTTCGACTCTCTGCCCTCTGGCATCATCCGCATCCAAGCGACTGCCCCAGGCTACGTTGCCAGCGCGTCATCGGGCTGTGCCCAGACCTTTACCCTGCTTCCTGGAGAGACGAAAACCGACCTCACCTTGCGCTTGAGTCGGGGTGGCACGGTGGACGGTTTTGTCTATGATTTCGCAGGACGTTCAGTGGAAGGCGCAGATGTCCAGCTCTTCGTTTCAGCCACAAGCCTGAGGTCTTTGGATACCTCCGCCCTGAAGGCCAAAACCGACGCGAGCGGATATTTTCGTATTAGCGGCATCGACGTCGGTAATCACTTGCAGCTTTACGCGAGCGCTGAAAGGAGCGGCTACGCGCGAGGGCGCAGTGCCTTACTCGATCTCACATCGTCGAAACCTTACGTGAGCACCCAGATTGTTTTGAGCCGCGGGGCTACTGTGCGCGGATTTGTCCTCGACGAGCGCAAACTCCCCATCCCCGACGCGCAAGTGGAATTCACGAGCGAAGAATTCCCAAATGACCCGTCATACCGCTCGCAGAAGACCCAGACGAAAGCTGATGGCTCTTACAGCTTTTCTCAGTGCCCAGCAGGACGAGCGCACATGCGCGTTTCCAAGGCTGGATACGTGGATGGCCACCGCTCCTTGCGTCTGGAGGATGGTGAAGTCCGGGACAATGTCGATTTCCAGCTTCGCCCTGGCCTCATCATAACTGGGCGTTTGCTAACGCTAGAAGGGAAACCGATCGCAAATGCCCGAGTACGGGCCGTACCTCACAAATATGTTCCAGGGCGCGACGAAACAATCACTGACAAAGCAGGCAATTTCACACTGCGCAATTTGGGCAATGGATTGTTCGACGTCCGAGCCAACTTTCCCCTCCAAACTCCTGACGGTGAGCAGAGATACGAGTTCTTCAAACTCGGTGTCAAATCAGGCACGCTTGGAATCGAGATTGGGTGCGATGTCAACAATAGCGTTGTGGGAACGGTGGAAGGCGAGGACAAGAAACCCGTCGACCGCTTTCATCTCTCTCTTCGTTCGCGGCGAGACACCTCCCCCGTTCAAGAATTCTATTTTGATCTCGAGAGACACTTTGCCAACGCGCGGGGGTTCTTCCGTATCCTGAACGTCCCGCGAGGCATCTACACTCTCACAATCACCGCTGACGGCTACGAGGTCTATCGAAAAGACGATGTCGTCATCGGTCCTTCGCGCCGGACTGTCCTTCCACGCATCCGCCTGAAGATGGCCGGTGGCATTATTGGCTACGTCTACTCCAGTGAGACAGACCGCCCCATTAATGACGTCACCGTGCGGCTGACGACCCCTGAAAAGACTGAAGACGAGGCTCGAAGAACTGCGCTGGTCGCCCGCACGGATTATGCAGGGTTTTTCCGAATTGCCACGGCGGGTGGCGGCACTTACGCACTGGAGCTCGAGCATCCTCAGTACATTTTTTCACGCCTTTACCCCGTGAACGTGCGGCCCCGCGGGACCACAGATGTCGGCCGCATCTATCTCGAGGCCGGCGGAAGCATCCAGGGCGTCGTGATAGACGAAGAAGGCTACGGCGTTAATTGGGCTAGGGTTAAGGTGAGTGGCGTCAACCCTGAAAAGCAAACTCGAACAAATTCACTTGGCAACTACTTGCTCATGGGCGTGAGACCAGGCCGATGGCCATTGGTTGTCGACGCCAACGTCGGCGGCCGAAGAGTCTACGTGTACCGGCTTGTCGACGTGGTCGCGGGTGAGACTCGCGAGGAGAATTTCATGCTCGAAACGAGTGCGAATCTAATCGGCACGCTGACATGCGACGTGGGGGCAGTTCGCTCGGGCAATCTCCACCTGCAACCCTTCAACGAGTTTTCGACCGTGATCGAAGACATCCGTTACGACGCCACCCTACGCAATCAACAGTTTAGCATTAGCAGAGTTCCGCCCGGCCAATACTTCTTGTGGGCCAGCGGTTATGGTCCGATTTCGACCTACACGATCTGGGAGACGGTTTACCTCCAGCGAGGGGATAACTCTGTCGGGCTTAAGTTGCCGACCGCCTCAGTAACAGCTGTCGCGCAGCATCCCTCCCAGGGGCCAGTTTCCGGAATCAATGTGCAGCTCATGCCCATCTTCGACAGCTTTGGTGTCCCCCGTTCGGTCTACAATTCCCTGGCTCGCCGAGGGGTGACAAACAGTGCCGGGCAGGTGTACTTTGGCCACGTGATGCCTGGAGCTCACCAGGTTTTGTATTTCGACCCAAATGTTGTGGGGGGCGGCCAATGGCTTGCTCTCCCCTACTTCTGGGTAGCCCCCGGCCAAAACGTTTCGGGACTGATTCTTCCGCTGAATCCCTGACGGGCGTTTCGCCCGGGCTTTTTCTGGCCGCAGGCAATAAGAAGTTCTGTTGGATGGTAGTAACTCTCGACGCCAAGAGGTGCGCCCGTAGCTCAGCCCGGATAGAGCGTTTGCCTCCGGAGCAAAAGGTCGCAGGTTCGAATCCTGCCGGGCGTACCAGATTGTTTTAGAGAGGGCCTAAGGTCGTTAGAGCTGGGCTCATCCCCCGTATGAGCATTAGAAAAAAGAAAATGGAGCTGATGGTCGGATTCGAACCGACGACCTGCTGATTACGAATCAGCTGCTCTGCCAGCTGAGCTACATCAGCTCTCGAAACGACATTTACTGTTAGGCTTTTCGCGCGTACAATGTATACAACACAGAGAAAAGCTCATTCCCTGGCCGAAAGCGAAATTGTTTCACAGCAAAAAGCTGAACCGTTCGAAAGTTCTTTTGGAGTTCGATCCAAGCAACGCATGAACACAGAGGTCAACAGGGAGATCGCCCCCACGGAGGCAACATCGACGATTTTGACCGTTGCTCAAGCCGACGCTGGCCAACGTTTGGATGTATACCTTGCGAAGAAGCTCTCCTGGCTCTCACGAACACAAATTCAGCGTCTCATCGAACAGGGCCACGTGGCCACGGCCGGTTCGCCCCGCGGTCCCAAGTGTTGCGACAAGGTCATCGCCGGGGACAAGATCTCAGTGACCATTCCCCCACCGCAGCCGGCAGAGCCGCAGCCGCAGGATATACCCCTCAACGTTTTATACGAGGACGAAGATTTGCTCGTGGTAAATAAGCCGGTTGGCATGCCCGTCCACCCCGGAGCGGGCAATCCCGATGGCACGCTCGTCAACGCTCTGCTGGCGCGACAAAACACGCTGTCTTCGATAGGAGGCGTCCAAAGGCCCGGAATTGTTCATCGGCTCGACAAGGACACGACAGGGTTGATTCTCGTTGCCAAAAACGATTTTGCTCACCGCCGGCTTTCCGAAGCTCTCGCGGCCCGAAAGATCCATCGTGTTTATTGGGCTCTCGTGCTGCGTCAGCCTCCAGCGAACACAGGAGTCATTTGCGCCCCTGTCGCACGCCATCCCGCAAACAGAATCAAAATGGCTGTGGTACGCCAAGGCGGAAAAGAAGCGGTCACTCATTGGAAGGTCCTCGAGCGTTTTCATGGTTTTGCCCTTATAGAATGTAGATTAGAGACAGGGCGAACCCATCAAATCCGAGTCCACATGGCCAGTATCGGTCACCCCGTGCTTGGGGATAATCTCTACGGCGGCGAGGCAGCAAGAGCCCTGCAATTGATTCCTCCGCGGGAACACGAGTTGGCCAACACAATCCGTGCTGCGCATCGACAAATGTTACATGCGCGAGAGCTCACATTCACTCACCCCCGCACACGTGTTCCGCTGCGCTTCGAAGCACAGCTGCCTGATGATTTCCAACAGATCCTGACAACACTTCAACGATATTCAAGGAAGGCAACATCATGAGACCTTTCGAATGCCCACCGCGTGTAGCAATTTATCAAATTTTTGTCGATAGATTTGCCGGAAAGGATGGGGACGCTCTTTCGCTCCCAACGACCGAAGGAGCAAAAGCCTGGTTAGCTCACGCAGGTGGTCATCTCGAAGGAATTGCACGCCGCATCTCGCACATACTCGAGCTCGGATGCGATGCTCTTTACCTCACACCTATTTTCGCTGCCGACTCAAATCACAAATACGACGTTTCTGACTACTACGCCGTAGATGAGCGTTTCGGCGGGGAGAAGGCTTTTATACGGCTGGCAAGCCTGTGTCAGGAGAAAGGAGTTGGATTGATTCTCGACGGCGTCTTCAACCATGTGGGGAGACGACATCCTTGGTTTCTGCGAGCCCAAGCAAATCCAGAGTCTCGCGAGGCCGAGTATTTTCTCTGGCTCAATCATCCTGACGAATACGAGTGCTGGCAGGGCCACCGCAACCTTCCCGAACTGAATCTCATGCACGACGACGTCCTGCATGACCTCTTCCGGGCCGACGATGCTGTGCTTCGTACGTGGCTGCGAAAAGGCGCCACCGGATGGAGGCTTGATTGCGCCAATGATCTTGGCCCGCGCCTTTGCGCTGAGATTGCTCAAATTGTTGAAGAGGAAGGCGCGGCGGACGGAGCCATTGGTGAGGTCATGGCTTACGCAGAGGAATTTGTTCGGCCGGGCGGACTTCATGGCGTGATGAACTACTATTTTCGCGCCACGGTCCTCTCCTTACTGAAGGGGGAAATCCTGGCTTCCCAAGCAGCTGCTAATTTCAAGCGTATGGCCCGTCGCTATAACTACAGCGCACTGCTCCGCTCGTGGAACGTCCTGGCCACACACGATACTCCGCGCCTTGCTTCTCTCCTCCCCGACAAAAAGCAGCAGTTATTAGCATGGGCCCTGGCTGTCGCTTTTCCAGGGGTCCCTTATGTCTATTATGGGGAAGAGATCGGCATGAATGGGGGCTCTGATCCGCACAATCGCGCTCCGATGGCATGGGATGAAAGATTGTGGGATAGCAATCTGCTGGACTGGATCAAGAAGCTTATCGCTCTGCGGCGCAACAGCCCCGCGCTGCGCAGCGGCGGCTACGAGCCGCTCCCCCAGCCGGCCTTTCCCACAATTCTAGCTTTTGCCCGCACCGCGCCCCACCCTGCGGACACCGTTGTTTTCCTTGCCAACACTGGCGAAAAACCGGTCGATGGCCGTTTCTTCATTCCTCTCAGCTCAATGTTTGACTCTCTCCCCCTTCATGACTTGCTCCGAGAAGACCGGCAAGCGCGCATGGAAAGCGGCTCACTGCGTCTTGCTCTCGATTCTTATGATGCCGCCTTTCTCGTACCGGTAGATGTCAAAAGACCGGCGTATAGTTTCTTTAGCGGCTACGATGGCTCACAACTATCGCGAGGGCAAGTTGAACAGTCATGATAAACCAACGGGTAGCAGCCACTGTTGTAACGCTTTGCCTTTCAACACTGGGCGCTCTAGCCCAGACACCGACGGCAACACCGCTGCGACAAGCTGTGAGCCGAGACGTGGGGCGCTCAACGACAATCACTCTTGCTCAAATCGTGAGTCGCCAACGTGAAACTCTTCAGAAGATTCGATCCGCGCGCGGAGTTGCCGTGTGGCGGGAGGAGGGAAGCACGACTTCCGGCGCCCCCCCACTACGCCTCATCTACTTCGCTTATTCGACAACCTCTAGTGTGAATCTCATAACCGCCTGGGATGGGAAGTCTCTGATTCGCCGTGAACGGGAGAAACCCGACTGGAACAGAGTCCTCGCGGCCTATTTTATCCAGGGCGAGCAGGTCTATGCAATCAATCCGCGTGAGAAAACCCGCCGGGGCTGGTTGACGCAGACACCGTACAATCCCGCCGTCCATGAGCGCAACCCCATCGTGGGCTTCAGAATCGAACAGCTCGCTGATGAGCCTGTTTCCCTGGCTGATTTGTGGGCTACACACGATCAAATGGCCGGTGAGGCGAAAATTGAGCGAGTGGCCGATAAGTCTGAGGAAAAATACGCCATCACCTTCATAAATGCACAGAAACCGGGGGAACAACTCTACTACGTGGTCAATGCTACGAAGGGATACCTCAACGAGTTCATCGCTCGTTATTCAAATGGCCGCCCGCTCTTTGTGACGACGATTGCGGTTGGAAACACGGCATCGGGGCTTTGGTTGCCCGCGCGCCGCGTGAAGTGGGAATACGGTGCCGACGGGCGCTTGCTCCGACGGTCAGAATGGTACTTCCACACTCTCGACATCAACGTCCCTCTAGCGCCGTTCGAGCTGAGTTTCTCCTACTTTCACCTGCCGCCGGAGGCGGTTACGCGCACCATACAAACAAACGCACCTGCAAAAGAGAACCCGTAAAAAAATTGTGCCTTCCTGAGCCCTCGGTGACTCAGGAAGGCACGGTACTTTGCGCTCGAATGAGGTCTTCTTTTCTTAGCGCTTCAGCATTTCACCGAGAATGCGTCCACGAGAACAATTGGGGGCGTTGATTTGCAGGAACCAAGCAAGCGTTGGGGCAATATCCTTCACGTCAGCTTTGCTGGTGTAAATCCCAGGTTCAATTCCCTTACCAGCGAACAGCAAGGGGACACGCGTGTCATAGTTCCATGGGGAGCCGTGGCTCGTCCCTTTGTATCCACCACCCGGCAGCCACCCCGGCTCAAGAATCACAATAACATCGCCGCTACGCTTCGCATCGAAACCGTTATAGACCAATTCCGCTACGCGGCCGGCGGGCATCTGCCCACGACTGACCTGGTCATAAGTGAAAACGGCGTAGACGCCATCGAGCATAAGCACGGCATCAGCAATCGCTCGTCGTAGGCTGCTGATATCCAGGTGCCGCTCAGCCGCCAGTTGCCGATCCAGATAGATGTAAGGATCACTAAAC
>FWWL01001877.1_pt1 | contig 47130 bp, 42 predicted proteins | sample 2228331 | NCBI WGS metagenome assembly FWWL01 (sample SAMEA103939775, study PRJEB20133) | metagenome | reverse complement strand
TACTTGGGGCGGTAGCGCTCGGTATTATAGAAAAGGTCCACATTCACAACTTTCTTAGTGCTGGTAATCACATCCAGTGGGACGTTGTCGTAGCGGCCGTTCTTGAGCACTACCAGGCGCCCGTGCACGCCTTTGAGGATTAGGTCAAGGGCTAGATTGCCAAAGGCCATGGGCACGATGGAGTCGATAGCGTCCGGATCGCCACCGCGCACCATGTAGCCCAGTTTCTGATTGACGACCTCGATCGTCTTGCCGTTGTTATAGCGCGGCGAAAGTTCCTTGAGGCGCGCCGAGACCAAATCGCCAATGCCACCCAATTTGGCGTGACCGTATGCGTCGGTGGTGCGGTCTTCGAAGACCATTTCGCCACCCTCGAACATGGCGCCTTCGGAGACCAGGACAATCGCATAACGGCTTGGATTGCGGTTGCGATCATAGACAAGCAGTTCGGTCAGACGCTCGATATTGAACTTGTGTTCGGGGATAACGCAACGATCCGCCGCCCCGGCCATGGTGGGCAGAAGGGCGGTAAAGCCGGCATACCGTCCGAAGACCTCCAGCACCAGGAAGCGCTCATGCGAGCCAGCTGTTGTGCGCAGGCTGTTTGCGAGTGAGATCGTGCGCGTGACGCAGGTACTGAAACCAATGCAGTAATCCGTCCCGGGCACGTCGTTGTCCATTGTCTTTGGAATCGCGATGATCTTGACTCCCTCCTGGAAGAGGCGCACGGCATAGGAAAGTGTGTCATCGCCGCCGATAGGAACCAGATAGTCAATTCCCAGGAAATCGAGGTTCTTCAGAACTTCCTCGGTCAGGTCATTGCGCTCCTCGGTATATTTCTCTTTGAGGTGTTCCGGAACGCTACTTTTCTTTACATTAGAGGGATTCGTGCGCGACGTGTGCAGGAAAGTTCCGCCGGTTCGCCCAGCTCGGTTGACAATCTCCTCCGTCAATACCAGGTAATTATTGCTGTTGTCGTAACTCTTGTCGCGGACGATGTCTACCAATCCGGCCCAACCGCGACGGATGCCGATCACCTGATACCCCTCGCGCAGGGCGCGAATTGTTACCGCGCGAATGGCCGGGTTCAACCCTGGCACATCGCCGCCGCCAGTAAGAATACCAATGACTTTGCCTGTCTTCTTTGCCATAACGGCCTCCCGAGTTGAGAATGGATGTGTAGGCAATTATACAAGCCTTTGCCCTACGGTCAAGAGAATGGCAGGGGGACGATGGACGGTGGACGATGGACGGTGGACCGTAGACCGTAGACTGAGGACGGTGGAGGTATAGTGTTCCGGGCTGGGGTGAAATCGGTATATTAAGTATGACAGTTAACTGGAGAAATTTACTGGTCAATTTAGCTCTGGCCAGGAGCATACTTCATGTGGATATTTGCCTAAAGAACCAACTCCAATATCTGCAAGACCTTATGTTCTAACCTGACAAGCAAAAACTTGTCTCCAAATTTGCTATTGTCAAGAGCGAATTCTGCCCAAATACGAGGGAGTGAATAAGATGGGGTAATCACCAAACGGGAACACCTTTTCTCTAGCGTAGCAACATCACTTCATATAGCGCGGAGCCACAGACGGAGTCCCGTATACCTTTCAGGTTTATATCCAGCCCAAGGGCCGCCTGGAAGCGAAAGTAGTAAGGATTCATGAACAAACGGGCTAGCGAGCGCTGCCAGGGCGGAAGTGCTACCAGGAGGTCGGTGGCCTCAATCAGGATCGGTTCCCGGAGCCTTAGCAGAACCTGTTCTTTGCCGCGCGCCCAGGTAAAATCCACTTCCTGGGGGTATGTGCGTCCTCCTGCATGGCGGACGGGGCGACGTGTCTCCATCGTCAGGTAACGAGCGTCGTCGGCCAGCACCTGATCCCCTTTCGCCAGCAGGAAGACCGGGATGCGTGCGCAACCGTACCGTGGGCGTGCGATCTGCTCGACGAAGATGAGACTGTATTCGCCCACATGGGCGCGCCCCCAGAGCCAGTGATCAAGCACCGATGGGAGCGCGACGTTGCCCCAGTTGTGGTCATGGTAACCTGTGCCGCAGACGGAGCGCGTCTGACCATCGTACCTCAGCCTCCCCTCGACTGAGCCGTAGGGAATGGCCGGCAGCCAGGCAAAATAACGGTCCAGGCTACCAAAGTAGGATTTTCCCGCGCCGGGCCGCCAGGGCGGGACCAGGCCGGTGAAGGTCAAATCGGCGGACATCGTGCGGGTCTCGGCGTGCAGGCGATAGGTCCAGCGGCCGTTGGATTCGCTCCACTTTACCCAGCTCGATCCAATACGTACGTCGCAGACTTCCGTGGACGCGGCGAACTGGCGGACGGGTGAGAGGTTGAATTCGGCGGTTTTGCGGCCGTCGGAACGAGTAATGGTCAAGGAGAGGTTGGGGGTCAGCGGTGCGGACGGGTTGATAATCGGCCTGGTGGCGAAGACGATGACGGCGGTAGTGCCGTCCTGGAAGTGAGCATCGAAATACCACCATTCGAAAGTTCCCCGCTCGGTGGAGGCGCGCCGGGCGTCCTCCCAGGGCTGGACGACTTCCGTCAGGCCATCGCGGGCCAGGAATTCGGGGCCGATCGCGAAGATCACTGGCTTAGACATACCTTTGCTATTATACCTGTATGTCCCGCAGGCAGTTTATAATTGCGGCGATGTACAAGGAAGACGTATGGGAGATAGCCAGTTTGCGTGACCATCCGTTTCGGGGGGCGGTGGAGCGCATTGTGGTGGCGGCGCTGAGGGCGGTTGAGCCGGCGGTGTTGCTGCCGTCATGGGTTTCGGTGGTGGGCGATGAATTGCGTGTAGCCAATAAAACCTACTACATCTCGAAATTACGCAAAATAACCTTGATAGCCATCGGGAAAGCCGCTCTTTCCATGACCAGAGCCTGGCTCTCTGTGCCCGGCATGCCTGTTCCCCATGCTGGGGTGGTGATAGGAAAACATCTCGCGGCGGCGAGTGACCTCCCGGCGTCGTTGCTCGTGATGGAGGGTGGGCATCCACTCCCGGACGAACGCAGCCTGCGCGCGGGACTGGCAATTCGAGAGCAACTGACAGGTCTTCATCCGGACGATTTGGTCGTTTGTTTGATTTCTGGAGGAGGATCAGCGTTGACGACGCTGCCGCCGCCTGGCGTGACCTGGCACCATCTGCAAATATTGACGGAAGCCTTGTTGCGCAGTGGCGCGGCGATAGCCGAAATGAATGTTGTGCGACGCCATCTTGATTTACTCAAAGGTGGTGGCCTGGCGCGCCTGGCTTTCCCAGCGCACGTGTTGACTCTGGTGCTGTCCGATGTCCCAGGTAATTCACTGGAAACCATTGCCTCTGGCCCTACTGTTCCGGATGCCACTACCGTTGAGGAGGCGCGCGCGGTTCTGGAACGATATGGATTGCTTGACCGTTTGCCACCTGCCCTTCTGAGCGCGTTGCGGGAGACGCCCAAGCCCGGCGAGGAGATTTTTGCCAAAGTCCAGAATGTGCTTATTGGTAGCAATGCGGATGCGCTGCGAGCGGCCTGGAATCAGGCGCGCGTGGAGGGGTTTCACACCTTCCTGCTGGGTGAACAAGTCCAGGGCGAGGCCCGTGAGGTAGCGCTTGCCTTCTGTCGCGTCTTACGGCGCGTTCATGAGGCGGGAGAGCCGGTGCCGCGCCCGGCCTGTTTACTGGCAGGAGGAGAAACTACGGTCACGCTGGGAGCGACAGGCGGACGCGGTGGACGGAACCAGGAGTTCGCGCTGGCGGCTGTGCGCGAGCTGGCGAATCTGCCACAAGTGATGCTGATTGCTCTGGCAACGGATGGCGAGGACGGCCCGACTGACTCGGCGGGAGCGGTGGTCACGGGCGAAACGGCGCATCGGGCTCGTTCCCTGGGCCTCGATCCCTGCCACGCTTTGCAGCAGCACGATTCCTATACCTTCTTTTCGGCTTTGGGCGATGGAATCAAGATCGGGCCGACGGGCACGAATGTCAATGACCTTTTGCTATTCTTTGCTTTTTGAGGAGATTAAGCATGTTGCCGCTTGTGATTTTGACGCACGCTTTGCCTGACGAATGGCTGACGATGCTTTCGGGAAAGGTCCGCCTGGTGAGTGGGCCGGCTGACGCGACCGCACTCTCCCCCGATCTGGAACCATACTTGCCAGAGGCGGAAGGATTACTCTGCTTATTGACGATTCCGGTCAGGAAGGATTTGCTGGACGCTATGCCGCGTCTGCGCGTCGTCAGTAACCTGGCGGCTGGCCTGGATAACGTGGACCTGGTGGAATGCACTCGCCGTGGAATCCCCGTAGGGCACACGCCGGACGTGTTGACGGATGCTACTGCCGATTTGACCATGGCGTTGTTGCTGGCAGCCGCGCGCAATCTCCCCCAGGCGATGGCGGATGCCCGCGCCGGTCGCTGGAAGACCTGGTTGCCGGCCGGCTGGTTAGGCGCGGACTTGCGTGGGGCGGTACTTGGCATTCTCGGTATGGGACGAATCGGCCGCGCGGTAGCGGAGCGCGCGCGTGGATTTGGCATGGAGATCATCTTCTACGATACTGGCGTTGCAGAAGGACGGAAGCCAATCCCGCCGCAGGCCGAATTGGTGCCTTTCGAGGAATTGCTGGCGCGCAGCGATTTCCTCAGTCTGCATTGTCCACTAAACGAGTCCACGCGCGGCCTGGTCAATGAGCAGGCGTTGCGTCGGATGAAATCTACCGCGATTCTGATTAACGTTGCCCGTGGGCCGGTTGTGGTGACGGATGCGCTGGTACGCGCATTGCGCGAAGGCTGGATTGCCGCGGCTGCGCTGGACGTGACCGATCCGGAACCGTTGCCCCCTGATCATCCCTTGTATGCTTTACCCAATTGCCTGATCCTGCCACACATTGGTTCTGCGACAAGAGGAACACGCCATAATATGGCGCAGATTGCCTGTGAGAATCTACTGGCTGGGTTGCAGGGCAGGCCGTTGCCCTACTGCGCGAATCCACAGGTGTACCAGCGTTAGTGTGCCTGCTGACCTGTCTATACGTACATTACTCGTTCGGTCGGCCAGGATTTGGATTAGCAAGAAACTTGCTCTGGGAAGAGAAGGGCAGAGAGGAGAGGCCATTTCCGGCCTTCGGGGGCGTTCGGCGTTCGGACGGCAGTTCAACTGCCGTCCGAACGCAGGCAGATTTGCCCTACGGCCAGGCAGGGCGGTGCAAGTTGCCGACTTGCGGGATGGGGCAAATTTATTGGGTAGTAGACAACCTAATGACCTCTGGAAATTATGCCCGGGCGGGTTCACTGCGCGGGCTAAGTAGACTGGCAAAGTGCTGCAACTTGCTCTCATGGACCAATGCCAGCACTTCATCGCCTGCCTGCAAGACGGTATGCCCGCGCGGAATGACCACCTCGTGTTTACGGATAACAGCGACCAGGACGCATTCTTCGGGTAGCCCAAGGCTATTCAGGGGGCGATTGATGACCGGCGATTCCGGGTGGACTTTCTCTTCCACCAGGGAGTATTCCCCGCGGCGCAATTTGAGTAGAGTGACCATCTCGCCGAGCGACATTTCTTCAGCGATCAGGCGTCCCAAAATATCAGCCTGATTGACATAGGCATCTACGCCCATCTCGCGGGTGAACAACCAGGCGTTCTTGGGATTATTGACGCGCGCCACAATGCGCGGCACCTTGAACTCGAAACGTGCCAGCGAGGTAATCACCAGATTGGTCTCGTCCGAGCCGGTGACGGCCGCCAGAACGTCCGCGGAAGCAATTCCGGCCTTCTCGAGAATCACAGGCGAACTGCCATCCCCTTCTAGGATGTTCTCTTCGGGGATTTCCGCGCGCAACTTTTCCAGAACGTGGGGGCGTTCTTCAATTACTCGCAAGGTATGCCCTGCGTTTAACAACAATTTCGCCAGATAGGCTCCTGTGTTCCCACCACCTACGATGATGACGTACATGGCTATCTCCTCTCCAGGCCCAACATCTCCTCCAGACGCTTCATCGAGGAGGAGAGCACTGAAAGATATAGGACATCGCCTGTCTGGATCTCGCTTCCGCTAACGGGTACGAAAGCGCTATCCTCGCGCGCGATGGCGATCACCGTGCATTCGCCAGGAATATTCAAATGGGCTACCCGCTGACCAACAAGACTGGGAGGCGCCTCCAGCCGCACTAATGAAACTTCACCATGGCCGAAAGTGTCTATCACGTCAATTTCCGTGTGCGAGAGCACCTGGACGATGCGTTGGGCCCCCCAGGCTGACGAGGAAATCGTGGTCAACCCAAGCCGTTCGTAAATCTCCGCGCGCAGCGGGTCGTAAAGACGGGCGATCACCCTGGGAACGCGAAAAACGTTACGCGCGATGCGCGCCGCAACGATGTTGGCGTTGTCGGAGGAACTGGCCGCGACGAAGGCGTCTGCCTGTTCAATCCCGGCCTCTTTCAGAACGTCGCGGTCAAACCCAACGCCTTTGACCAGTCGCCCCTTAAACGAAGCGCTTAAACGACCGGCCGCATTGTTGTCATGGTCAATCACGACGACCTCGTGCCCCTGTTCGGAGAGCAGGGTAGCCACGCGTGATCCAATCCGCCCACAACCCATAATGATGGCTTTCATAAAGCCTCCTTGCCTGGACAGGATGCTTTCTTTCCTGCTCCAACTATATCATGCTCTGGGAAGGATTTCAAGGACGATAGACGATGGACGATAGACGATGGACGATAGACGATGGACGATAGACGATAGACGATAGACGATAGACGATGGATGATAGAGGGTGGACGATGGGTAGGAGGGATTGGCTTACAATCGGGTTTCAATTCGCGCTTGTCCATTGACTTTTATGGTTCATCATGCTAGGATGGACGATGGACGATGGACAATGGACGATGGACGGTAGGTAGGCAGTTACAAAATCTTCCACATAAGGTGATCGCTGTGAATCGAGAATCGCTTTTGCTTCTTCCCCAACCTCGCAACCTGATTCATCAGCCGGGTGAGTTTTCTCTATCAGATGGGAAATTGATCGCCCTGGTGCATGTGCAGCCGCAGGCGTTACGCTTGGCGGCCTTACGTTTTCAGGGGGCTCTCTCTCGTCAAAGAGGGATGAATTGGGAAATCGTGGCCGGCGATGCCGTACCATCCTCTTTGATCGGTTTGACGTTGCGCGTTTTACCTGAGGCCATTGAGCATGCCGAAGGCTACGAAATCGAGATTACTCCCGATGGTGTGCGGATTACCGGCCATGATGAGGCCGGGGTATTTTACGGGGTTTGCACATTGATCCAGGTGCTCGAATCCTTCCCGGATTCCTCCGGCCTACCGTGTTTGCGCATTGTGGACTGGCCGGATTTCCCTGCTCGAGGGGTAATGCTGGATATTTCGCGCGACAAGGTGCCCACCATGCAAACTATCTATGATTTGGTGGATCGCCTGGCCGGCTGGAAAATTAATCAACTGCAACTATATACTGAACATACCTTCGCCTATCGCAATCACCCTGAAGTCTGGCAGAACGCCTCACCGTTTACCGGTGAGGAAATCCTGGCACTGGATGAGTTTTGTCGTGCTCGGCACATCGAATTGGTTCCTAATCAGAACTCATTCGGCCATATGCATCGCTGGCTGGAGCTGCCGCGTTACCGCCATCTGGCAGAGAGTCCGAATGGCTTTGAATATCCGTGGGGCGGTTACAATCCCAAACCGTTTAGTTTATGTCCCTCCCAATCCGAAAGCCTGGCGCTGATTCGTTCGCTGTATGATGAGCTGCTCCCGCACTTCACCAGCCGTCAATTCAATGTGGGTTGTGATGAGACGTTCGACCTGGGCCAGGGTCGGCATAAGGAAGAATATCATCGGCGCGGTCTTGGGCGCGTGTATCTGGAATTCTTCCAGAAGATCCATCAGGAGGTTGCCGCGCGCGGCTTCCGAACCCAGTTCTGGGGCGACATCGTCGTGCAACATCCTGAATTGATTCCAGAATTGCCAAAGGATGCCATTGCTCTGGAATGGGGCTATGAAGCCGACCATCCCTTTGATCAGCGTTGCGCCCAATTCGCGGCGGCGGGTCTGGAGTTTTACGTTTGTCCGGGTACCTCGTCCTGGTGTTCGCTGGTTGGGCGCACTGACAACGCGCTCGGTAATCTGCGCGCCGCGGCCGAAAGCGGTTTACGTCACAGAGCGATCGGCTACTTGATTACGGACTGGGGGGATGATGGTCACTGGCAGACTCTGCCAGTAAGCTATCTGGGTTTTGCTATGGGCGCAGCATATGCTTGGAGTTATGAGACTAACCGCGATCTGCCAGTGATTGAGGCGGTTTCTCGTTATGCGTTCGAGGATTTCTCCGGTAACCTGGGACGGGTAGCGTACGAGATGGGGAACCTCTACCGGCTGCCAGGTATGGCGCAGCCGAACGGTTCGGCGTTGTTCTATGTGTTACAGATGCCGCTCGCGGAAATTGCCCGACGTTCCCAGGGCGCTGACCCGGCTGCCATCTGGCAACCGGTTCTCCCTGCCATTGAGCAGGCTATCTCTCCTCTGGAACGAACGATGAGCCGGCGAGCCGACCTGGACTTGATTCGCCGGGAATATCGCCTGGCGGAACGCATGCTCATCCATGCTTGCCACCGTGCTTTGCTGGCCTGCGGCAAGCCCGCGCGCGCGGCAGAGGCACTGGCACGTGACATGGACGAAATCATCGAGGAATATTGCGCGGTCTGGCTGGCGCGTAATCGGCCGGGCGGCTTGCAGGATAGTGTGGCACGATTGGAACGGGCTAGAGAGGATTACAGATGAAAGTTTTGTCTACGGGATGCCATGGACACGTCTGGCGCATTCCGACGCTGTGTTTTCTCCTGCTGGTGTTCTTAGGTGCGATGGGATGTGCGGGTCTTGCCCCAGGCTCTCTTTCTGAGATAGAAGATAGTCCTGCTCTGCCGGACACGGTTAGCTCTCTTTCGGCTGTCATGCCGACGTGGACCGATACCTGGTCGCACGCGGCGATGGCGAGACGCTCTACAAGCTCTCTTTCGGCTGTCATGCCGACGTGGACCGATACGGCGACACTGACGCGTCCTTCGCCAACTGCCTCCCATATCCCAACGGCTTCTCGGACGCGAACTGCCACGCTTACCCTGACTCCCTCCTTGACGCCGACCGCCTCGCTAACTTTGACTCCTCCTGCCACGGCGACGCCGGTGATCCTGCGAGGCACAGTCAACGTGGAGAAGTTGAGCTGTCGGTATGGACCTGGCCCCATGTATCTTTACTTGTATGGATTAGTCCAGGGAGCTGTTCAGGAAGTTATTGGGCGGACCGATACCGGCGCCTGGGTGTTAACGCGCGCCAAAGGCAGTCGCACAGTTTGCTGGGTGAATGCCAAGTATTTAACCTTCAATGGCGATGTGATGATGCTGGATGTGGTGTATCCGGACGGCTATACCTTACCGGTTTCGCCCTACTATTCGCCGCCGTATAACGTGCGGGCGACGCGCTCGGGGAGTACGGTGACCATTACCTGGAATGCGGAACCATTGCGGCCCGGTGACGAGGAACACCCAAACAGTCCACTGTTCGTTGTCGAGACTTGGGTTTGCCGGGATGGGCAGGTGGTGTTTACCCCGATTGCGGCTTACCAAACGATCGTGACCGTGACTGATGAGCCAGGGTGTGCTCAGCCATCGCATGGCAGAGTCTTTCTGGCCGAAAAGCACGGTTATGCTGGACCAACAGAGATTCCCTGGCCTTAAGGCAGAAACATCCTGTCCTGGAAAGCAAAGCCGCCTGTACATGGGCAGGCGGCTTGTTATTTTTCTCTATTCCAGATACTCGAGTTTAGACAAAACACATTTTGCTCCTATATATGGTGGTGGGTACTGCCCGCTGACCGCTATATGTGGTGGTTTTGCTGATTTTGTCTAAATACGAGCAGATATTTTTATTCCGTTGGTGTCGCTTCCTCGGTTGGGGCTTCCAGGGTAGGAGTGGGGGTGTATTGAGGCGGCGGAGCCGGATGACCATGACAACCGAAGTAGACTTCGGTTGCCGTTGGATAGGCCGCCGCATTTTCGTTGCTGGGAATGGCGAAGGCCAGATTGAATTGTTGTTCGGCGCCACAAAAGTCCCCAGCAGCCAGGAGCTGTTCGGCATAACGCAGCGTAGCAAAGCGGAAGCGCTCCTGGGCGGTCATACAGGAAGCGTCCATTAGGTTAGGCATGTAAGGGTAGATTTCCGCGAAATACGCTTGTGCTTGTTTCCAGTCCAGATTCCAGAAACTGGCTCCGGCGATATACAGGCGGGCGAAGTTGCGCCAGCCTTCGGCATCCCGATCGAGCGGACCGATGCGCTCGGCCAGCGTCAGGTCGTAACTACCCCCTTCGAGATTTACATCCTGACAGGTTTCTCCTGTGTTGAGCATGAGTTTATCCATGCCGCGCATCCGCAGAGCAATGTAGTACATACCATCCACTTCTGCCGTGCGATAGGCAGGCGCTTTCTTGCGCAAGGTATCTAGGGTGTTTAATGCCTCATCCCACTCTTGCGCGGCAAGTAGTTCCTCTGCACTCCGAAAGATGTCTTCTGCTGCGCGTAGATCTGGCGTGGGAGAGGCCACAGGGGTGGGGGAGGCGGTCGGCGTGGGGGTAATGGCCATTAAAATGAGCAATTCGGCATATTTTTCCTTGGCGCCGGGGAAATTCGGATCATTTTGCAGGACGTATTGCAAGTGTGTCAAGGCCATCTCATACCGTTTGTCTGCCATGGCCTGGAGGCCGAGTTGAAACTGCTCACTGAGTTGGCGGGTGACGGCAGTGGCTTTGGCGGCCCGTCGGTCGCTCAAGCCGGCCTGATAGCCGCCAAGGCCTCCCATGAGAAGGAGAAACAGGAATATGGCAACATAGCCCCAGCGTCGAAGATTAGGAGACATATGCTTTCTCGCAAGTGGTTTGGTAACACGGTTCTCGGACATAGGGCCTATTATACTGTATTCACAGGTGGAGCAGGAAATGAACTTCCTCGCGAAGGAACAGAAGGGCCAGAGTGCCTCCGACAAGCCAGGCCAATAAAACGTAGAGCGGTGAGGTACCCAACCAGAGGAGGATGCTCCCGGTGGCGAGGAAGGCCACTATCGCGGCCAGGGCCGCGTTTCTCACACTCGTTCCCAGGCGGAGTAGGCCAGGGTAACGCCGCTGAAGCAAGAGAAGCAGGCCAATAGCCTGAAGGGTGAAAGTGAGCGAAGCCGCTAGAGCAATGCCGGCAACTCCCAGCCGAGTGGAGGAAAGGAGGGACGCCAGAGCAATAAATCCCACTGCCTGTAAGGCCGCGGCAACCAATGGCGTGCGTGTATCCTGATTGGCATAGTAGGAGCGGACGGCTACTTCCAGCCATGTGTCACCAACCAGGCCAAGGAGAAAAGCCCACGCACAGGCGGTTAACATATCCAGTTGGGCTTCTGGGTAGCGGAAGAAGGCGGCAGATAGAGGGCGTACTCGGTTTGCCAGCAGGACCGCGGCGGGCAAACCGAGGGCTAACAGGACGCGCAAAGCTCGGTTGACGGTCGCGGCGAATTCTTCCTTCTGACCGCGATGGGCAAATTCGGATAGGGATGGCAGGAGGGCGATCGCCATGGCGGTCCCGATCATGGTCTCGGGGACTTGCTGAATCGTCCAGCCCAGGTTAAGTGCACCGACTGCCGCCTCACGGAAATGGGAGGCCAGATTATCGCGCGCCACGTAATAGGTCTGAATACAGGCCATCGTCAACACGCGCGGCCAAAGCAGGGTCAGTACCCGTTGCACGCCGGCGTGGCGTAGACCAATCGCGGCTGTCCAGCGATAGCCGTAGCGCAGCAGGCCGGGGACCTGGACGAGCAGGTGAAGAGCTGCTCCACCGATGACTCCGTAAACCATGCCATGCAACCCCAATCCGAAGGCTGGTAGTTGTAGTCCGCCAATTTGTAACCCTTGTTCAGGGCAAAGAATCGTAACGCCGACAATTTGCCCCAGGTTGTATAGGACCGGTGCCATGGCCGGCAACAGGAAATGTTTGTTGGCCTGTAAGCCGGCCATGACCAGGCCACTAATAGAAAAGATGAGGATAGCGATCAAATCGAGACGCATCAATTCAGTCGTCAGAGCCTGCTTTTCGGGTGTAAAGCCGGGCGCGATGACGGTTTTCACCAGCGGTTCGGCAGCCAGAATGATAACCAGGGAAATGGCCCCGGTCACGAGGAACGCCAAGTTGACGATTCTTGAGAACAATTCCCAGGCGGCCGCGCGTCCCTGGCGATCGAGGTATTCGGTCAGAACAGGGATAAAGGCCATGCCCAGTGCGCCGCCGGAGATGAGGGCGGAAAGATAGTCTGGAATGTTGTTCGCGGCGCCAAAAATCCCCATGCCCTCCAGGCCAACGATTTTGTTGAACAGGAGAGCGCGGAAGAACGCCAGACCTTTATCCAGGGCAAAGAAGAAGGCAATGAGAAGCGAGGCACGGGCCAGGGAGGAAAGGCGGTTCATGCTGGCAGGTGGCAGAGTGGTGTGGGGCTAATAGAAAACAAGACGCTGAACCCGGGTCCAGCGTCTGCTTGTTCCCCGACGTCAACGTCGCGAGCGCGCCGAGAATCCGATCGAATCCGGCAGTCCGAGTCCACTGTCAGAACGGCTCGATATCTACGATGGTATCTCCGACCCGTTTCAATTGCACCAGCAGATCGCGCGCCAGATTCTTCTTTTCCGCGATCAGTTCCTTGGGGACAAAGACCTCCAGCTTCTGGGAACTCTCATGGGATTCCGCGCGCAAGGTGCTGCCCTCGTCGCCGGTGATGAGCTCCACAAAGGCCCCTTTCTCTTCCGAAAGATAGGTAATGCGTCCGTAATTGATCTCGATCTCCGGGGCTTGTGGCCTCGTCGTCGACTCCGCATTTTCCGGCAATGGCTCATGGTTCGTAGCGAGTTGCTCCTGTTCCATCGTTCACCTCGTCCTTCCTGGCCGTTGACTCACTTGGAGAATACGGCACATTCCGATCTCTCGTTCTTGATGGGAATAGCAAGAACTTAATCGCCAGTCTGTTTTACCAGCAGATAGCCAGCGTGTGAGATTCCCAGGAGAGCGACCATGCTATCCGAAAATGCCGGCAAGTCCACCACCTCCGCCGATTGCCAGGTTGGTTCGGCGCCAAGCAGACCCCAGATCATGACGCCGTAGGTGAACACCAGGATGATCGTGAGGAAGAACATTTGCACCTTGGCCGGGTCTACCACGCGATAATTGCTGACTAACTCGCCGCGCAGCAAGTCACTCCACTCGGCCTGATCCAGCGTATCGTTGACGTGGATATCTCCTTTGCGGTTTTCCAGGCCTTTTTGAAATTCATCCCACTCTTTCTGAACGGCCTCCAAAGCGTCCTCGGCACTTTCGAGTGCTCTCTTGGCTGCTGGTTCTTTTTCGTTCGCTAGCCTTTCGAGTTCCAATTGGGCGGCGGCATAGCGTTCATCGCTTTCCGGTATGGCGATTAACTCGTTCTTGCGGGCTGCCAGCCGTGCCAGTTCGTTGTTGGCCTGGACGAGAGCGGCTTTCGCACGGTTTAGTTTTTCGCTCAGTAATTTCTCCTGATCGCTAACGACGAACATGATCTTGCTGCTTTGCTTCTCGGTCTTCTTGCTTTTGATCCACGAGGCTCCCGCGAGCGATGTGGTGCTGATGCCCATGGCCAGCAAAAGCTCTTCAGGGAAACGGATGTTTAAAGGATTCGCAGGGCTCTTGGCCGAAGCGGCAGGCTGCACGATAGGAATCATCCGGTCCAGGGCGATGACGGTAAAGGAGGAGAGGGCCAGAAGTGTCCAAAGGATAATCTGGAAACGGGAGAGGCTCATCTTGAAGCGATTGTCAATCAAGATGCCTACCCAGCGTCCACCGCTTGCTTTGCCATTGCGGCGCTCTTGAGTAACTGCTTTCCCGATGAAGGCCAGGAATCCGACGAACCAGCCCAGCGTCATCAGCCAGCGCCAGTGGATGGGAATGGCTCCGGTCAATCCAGTTGCCAGAATAAGGATGAGGAACGCAATCGTAGCAATGAACATGTGTACCTCCAGAGGAACCTGTCTTGCCGGCAATGCTCTTTACAGTATACTCGAAACTGTGGAGGGGTACTTGTGCATTCTTGTTGATTTTGGTTGGCGCAGGATTTGAATGGGCAAGAAACTTGTTCTGGAAGGGAAGGGCAGAAAAGAATGGTTGGAGAGGCGTGGCCATTTCAGACGTTAGGACGGCAGTTGAGCTGCTGTCCTAAGGCGGCCAAGCAGAGATTATCTCAACTTTACCAGGCTATCTACGTGGGAAGGGTTGTGGCACAAGGCTCTGACGCGTGGGACGAGGCAAAGGATTGGGCCAATTCCCCATTTGCCCTACTTGTGGGTAATAGATAGCCCTTTTGGGATAGGATATAATCAGCAAGGAACCTGTTAGATAACGTGGTATCGGTCTTTTGCGTGTTGAAAGGAAGGTGTTCCATGTCGCCTCGGATTGAATCATTCCTCTCTGCTCGCTTGCATCTTGCCCCGCAAATTGTGGGCGAGCGCATTTACTTTATCAGCAACCTGGCAGGCCACCTGAGCCTCTATGCCATGTATTATGGTGGCTCGCTTCCCAATCCTTTGTTGCCGGCAGATGTGGCGTTGCACAATCCGCATCTGATGGGAGGGCGCGCTTTTTGTGTCTTCCCTTTGCTCGATCAGATTCTGGTGATGATAGATCGGAACGGTGATGAAAATTATCAACCGATGCTCATCCCGATAGAGGGTGGTTTCCCAGAGCCGGCTTTCCACAATTTCTTCGCGGAATATCGAGTGCATCTGGCGGAATGTGATATTGAAAAGAACATCGTCTATTTCAATGCCGAACGGCGTGATAGGCCCATGCAGGAGGCCTATCGCGGTAACCTGCGAACTGGCCAACTGGACAAACTGGCCGAATCGGAGTGGGGGGCCTGGCCCTCAGGCCCGAATCTCGAGCATACCCGCCTCTTTTTGAGCGATGGCTACACAGCCGGCGATGCTGTTCTATATCTATGGGAAGACAACCAGAGGAAATTACTGTACGGAAAACCCCTGGATCAACGCGCAGAGGGTGAGAGCGTGCCCTTGAATGGTCTGGGAGCAGCTGCCTGGACGCCGAGCGAGACGCAGATTCTGGTCGTCAGCGCTGTTTTTGAGGATTGCTATGGCCTTGGCGTTATTGACCCGGCAAGGCCGGGCGAAATGCTTCCTGTAGAGGTGAGGGGCAAGGTTCACACCGGCCAGGGCGAGATGAGTAACTTGATACACCTGAAGGGGGCACGCTATGCGCTCGGCTATAACATAGATGGCTGCGATTGGCTTTACGAAGGTGTATACGATGAAGGCAAGCGCACGATGACCTTGAAACACGTCCTGGTCGGCGATGGCGATCTGTCAAACGGTGTCCTGGAGCATGTTTCCTATGACAAGCAAGGCGATCGCTTTGTGATTTCGTTTTCGACGGCTACCAGTCCAACCCAGATTTATACCATTGAAGGTAAGGAACGCGATACGATTGTGATGCATACAGAGGAGAAGATTCTGGGCATTCGGGAGACCTCCCTTTCGCCGGGTGAAGACGCCTCTTTTACTTCCTTTGATGGCTTGCGTATCTCGGCACGGCTGTATTTGCCCTCGCCTTCTTTAGGATATGAGGGGCCACGCCCTCTGGTGTATTACATCCATGGCGGCCCACAGAGCCAGGAGCGGCCGGATTTCGCGTGGTTCTCCATGCCGTTGATTCAATTCCTGACGCTTCACGGGTTTGCCGTGTTCGTGCCCAACGTGCGCGGCTCTTCGGGCTATGGCTTATCCTATATGAAGCACGTGGACCGCGATTGGGGCGGCCAGGATCGCCTGGATCACGTTCACGCCATGACCCAGGTTCTGCCGCGCGACAAACGCCTGGACGTCAAACGGGCCGCCGTTGTAGGCCGTTCCTATGGCGGTTACATGACCCTGATGCTGGTCGGACGTCATCCGGAACTCTGGTCGGCGGCCTGTGACATGTTCGGGCCTTATGACCTGCTGACCTTTTGCGAACGCATTCCGGAGACCTGGAAGCCGTACTTCAAACTTGCCCTGGGCGATCCCGCTACTCCCGAAGGGCGCGAGTTTCTGCGCGAGCGTTCCCCCAAAACGTATTTGGATAACCTGGCCTGCCCGTTGTTGATTATCCAGGGACGCAACGATCCGCGCGTGGTGGCGAAAGAATCGGAAGAGTTGTATGCCGATTTGAAACGAAAAGGGAAGGATGTAGAGTTGCTTATTTTCGAGGATGAAGGTCATGATGTCTTGAAATATCCAAATCGGGTGAAGTGCTACAATGCCATTACCGACTTCTTTGTGAAACATCTACGCCCTTGAGGTTCTTTGGGAAATTGCGATGCCGTGGAACCTTTCTTCCTCCTGCGCGCAACCTGGCGACCTGGCTCTACTGGTCGGCTTGCGTCACAAGCATTTCCTGGTCACGCTGCAACCTGGCGGCGAGTTACATACCCACCGGGGCTTTCTCCGTCATGACGATTTGATTGGCAAGCCGTGGGGAAGTCAGGTCTTCAGCCATCAAGGCAGTCCTTTCTTTTTGCTACAGCCTTCCCTGGCCGATATCCTGACCGATCTGCCGCGCAACACGCAGATTATGTACCCGAAGGATATCGGCTTTATTTTGACCAGCATGAGTATTGGCCCCGGCCAGACGGTAGTGGAAGCCGGGACCGGCTCCGGCTCCATGACGATTGCTCTTGCCTATGCTGTCGGCTCCCAGGGACGGGTGATCACGTACGAGAAGCGGCCGGAATTCAGTGCCCTGGCGCGCAAGAATCTCGAACGTCTGGGCCTGCAAGAACGCGTGCAGTTCAAAGTGCGCGATTTGCGTGAAGGCTGTGACGAGACGAATGTAGACGCTTTCTTTCTCGATCTCCCCAATCCCTGGGAGTATATGGCGCAGGTACGGGCGACGCTCAAACCAGGTGGCTTTTTCTGTAACCTTGTCCCAACCTTCAACCAGGTCGAAAATCTCCTGCGCGCCCTGCGCCAAACTCATTTTGCCTTTATTGAAGTTTGCGAGATTCTCCTTCGCTACTACAAACCGGAACCGAGTCGCCTGCGACCGACCGATCGCATGGTGGCCCATACTGGCTATCTGATCTTTGCGCGCCGAATTGAACCCTGTGATAAGGAAGGCTCATCGGAGATTCTGGATGAGATTTTGGGCCGCTCGGCGGAAGAGGTAGACGCCGCGTGAAAAAAGCGCGTTATAATTAACCCACCGCGGGGCGATGGCGGAATCGGCAGACGCAGGGGACTTAAAATCCTCCGGAGGTGACACTCCATGTGGGTTCGACCCCCACTCGCCCCACTGTTGACCACACCGGCCGGGCCGGCGTGGCTCTTTTTATTGCGAGGGGAATTCTGTCACCTGGCACCTCAAAAAGGGATAGAAGTCTCTTGGCAGGAACGCCGAATTGTTGGACAATTAGGACGGACTTTCTTTCGATGCCTTGATTCGCTGGAGGATATATGGCCTGGAAAGTGACCCCCATCTCTCTTGCCTTAAGGCAACCGGTTCCCCCGGATATCGAAATTGCTCAGGCCGCTGCCTTGAAGCCCATTGCCCAATTGGCCGAGGAGATTGGCTTGCTGCCAGAGGAAATTGAACCCTATGGTGCCTACAAGGCCAAAGTGAAGCTGAGCGTCCTGGAGCGATTGCGGGATGTTCCCAATGGACGGTACATTGATGTGACGGCAATTACGCCGACGCCCCTGGGTGAGGGGAAGACGACGACCACGGTGGGGTTGAGTCAGGCACTGGGCGCGCATTTAGGCAAACCTGTGTTTACTTGCTTGCGTCAACCCTCGCAAGGCCCGACGTTTAGCATCAAGGGAGGGGCGGCAGGGGGTGGTTATAGCCAGGTCGTGCCGATGGACGACTTCAACCTGCACTTGACCGGGGATATTCACGCTGTCACCGCGGCCAACAATTTGCTGGCCGCAGCCATTGACGCGCGCGTATTCCACGAGATGCAACAGGATGACGAAAAATTGTTCAATGCCCTGTGCCCGCCGGATAAAGAAGGGCGCCGGCGGTTTACGCCCTCCATGCAGCGTCGGCTGGCGAAGTTAGGGATCGAAAAAATGGATCCCAACGAACTGACGCCTGAAGAGCGTGCTCGTTTCGCGCGCCTGGACATTGATCCGGCTACGATTGGCTGGCGCCGGGTGGTGGATGTCAATGACCGCTTCCTGCGTGAAATTGAGATCGGCCTTGGCCCGGAAGAGAAAGGCTATACGCGTCGCACCGGTTTCGACATTACTGTTGCCAGCGAAATTATGGCTATCCTGGCGCTGACCACAAGCCTGCGTGATATGCGCGAGCGCCTGGGGCGAATCGTCGTGGCTTTCGATCGGCGTGGCGAGCCGGTCACGGCGGAGGACCTGGGCGTGGCCGGCGCGCTGACGGTACTCCTCCTGGACGCCATCAAACCTACTCTGATGCAGACGTTGGAAGGGACGCCGGTTTTTGTCCACGCCGGGCCGTTTGCCAATATCGCGCATGGCCAGTCGTCCATTCTGGCCGATCAGATTGCGCTCAAACTGGTAGGACCGGAAGGGTATGTGGTAACCGAATCGGGGTTCGGCGCGGATATGGGGATGGAGAAGTTTTTCAACATTAAGTGCCGTTATAGCGGTCTTGTGCCGCAGGCGGTTGTCCTGGTGGCGTCTGTGCGGGCATTGAAGATGCACGGTGGCGGCCCGAAAGTGGTAGCCGGTCGTCCGCTTGACCCGCTGTACACCCAGGAGAATCTCGATTTACTACGCAACGGCTTGCCCAACCTGGAGCGTCATATCCAGAACGCGCTCAAGTTTGGCGTCAATGTGGTTGTGGCCATCAACGCTTTCCCGACGGATACGCCGGCCGAGCACGATTTGATTCGACAAGCCGCATTAACTGCCGGTGCGCTGGATGCCGTGGTCTCGACGCATTGGCGCGACGGAGGCCGTGGAGCATTGGCGTTGGCTGAGGCAGTGGTACGGGCGGCCGAGAAGCCCTCTCGTTTTCGCTATCTCTATCCCCTGGATGCTCCTATCAAGGAAAAGATTGAGATCATCTGTCGGGAAATGTACGGTGCCGATGGTGTGGATTACTCCGAGGAGGCCGAGCAAAAAATTGCGCTTTACACGCGTCTGGGGTATGACCGTTTCCCGATTTGCATGGCGAAGACGCATCTTTCGTTTAGCCATGATCCGACCTTGAAAGGTGCTCCCAGCGGCTTCCGCATCCCAGTGCGAGATATTCGGGCCTCGGTGGGGGCAGGCTTCCTGTATCCGCTGGTGGGCGAGATGCGGACAATGCCCGGCTTGCCGACCCGCCCAGCCTTTTACGATGTGGACGTGGACCTGGAGAGTGGGAAGATAGTGGGTCTTTCTTGATTTTTCCATTCCGCGCTTTGTGGAAAGCGCGGAATGTTTTTGGTGCGATATTTCGTGTAGCCAATACAACACAAAAAATCCTACAAAACCCAAAACAACCCCAAAAGCACCACCCCCAAACCAGCACAATAACCGGCGAACCCATACAGAGAATGTCTCTCCAAAAAGCGAAGCAGCCAGCGAATAGCCAACCAACCTGTTGCCGCGGCAGTGACAAAGCCTACCAGGAGGGCAGGAAGGGCATCCTGCAGGTGGGCCGTTCGAACGAGTCCCAGCAGTTCATAGCTGCCCGCGGCCAGCATCACCGGGGCAGAGAGCAGAAAAGCAAAGCGCGCCGCGGCTGGCCGATTTAAACCGCGTAACATCCCGCCGCTGATCGTTGCTCCACTACGAGAAGCGCCGGGGAAGACCGCGATGACTTGAAACAACCCTATGACCAACGTATCCAACCAGGTCAGCATCTCCAGGGAGCGCGACTTCGCCGAGAACCGCTCGGCCAGACTCAACAAAATAGCGGCTGCAAACAGCCGAATAGATGCTTCGAGCAAGGGTACACGAAAGAGCCTCTCGACCGCATCGCGCAGGAAATAACCACCGATCAGAGCGGGCAGCGTGGCAATCACAATATACCAGCCCAGGCGGGCATCCCTGGCGCTTGTGTCCGTCTTCCGGCGAAACATTGCTGTCAGGAGTCTGACAAAATCGCGCCAGTAGTGGATGCCAAGCGATACTACTGTCCCCAGTTGCACAATTACCAGGAAGGCAAAGGTCATTTGCCCGGCAGGAATGTGAAGCGCTCGTTGCGCAATTAGCAGGTGAGCGGTTGAGGACACCGGAATGAATTCGGTCAGACCCTGCACGATGCCAAGCAGGAAAGCATGGAAAAGGCTCATTCAGGGTGCTCCCTGGCTGGATTTCGACTTGCGTTGCCGTGCCAGCGCCTCATCCATTCTGAATAACGACTCTCGAATGTCCCATCCAGGATAGCCAGGCGTATCTCTTGCACTAGGCGGATAAGGGCACGCAGGTTATGAATGGAGAGCAAAGTGCCGGCCAGGGTTTCGCGAGCGACGATCAGGTGACGGAGATAGGCGCGGCTGAAGGTACGGCAGGTGTAGCAGTCACAGGAGGCATCAATCGGACGTTCGTCACGCGCGAAGGAAGCGTTCATCAAATTCAAACGACCGTCCGAACTGAAAGCGGCATGGTGGCGTGCCAGGCGCGTCGGCAGGACGCAATCGAACATATCTACGCCGCGTCGGATGCCCTCGATCAGGTCTTCCGGTGTGCCGACGCCCATCAGGTAGCGCGGCCGGTTGGGGGGCAAAATGCTGGTCACCAGGTCAAGCGTAGCGTACATTTCGGCCTTGGTTTCCCCCACGGAGAGACCACCAACAGCATAGCCTTCAAAAGGTAGGGAAGAAATAAACTGAGCGGATTGCGTGCGCAGGTCTGGGAAAATGCCCCCCTGCACGATGCCAAAGAGAGCCTGATCGGCGCGCGTTTTCGCTCGCAGGCAACGTTCCGCCCAGCGATGCGTCCGGGTGACGGCCTGCTGCAAGTAAGCATGATCATAGGGAGCGGCACACTCATCGAAAGCCATGATGATGTCGGCCCCCAGATTCTCCTGGATAGCAATAGCCTTTTCCGGGGTAAAACGGTGGAGGGAGCCGTCAATGTGACTCTTGAACGTGACGCCATCTTCGTCAATTTTGCGACTGGCGGCCAGGGAAAAAACCTGAAAGCCGCCTGAATCGGTCAAAATTGGGTGAGGCCAGTGCATGAAGGCATGCAGACCGCCCAGCTCCCGGATGATTTCATCGCCTGGACGCAGGTACAGGTGATACGTATTGGCCAGGACGAGCGTCGCGCCGAGTTCCTCCACCTGGGCCGGCGTGAGGGTCTTGATAGCCGCTTGCGTGCCGACCGGCGCAAAGACAGGGGTCAGGAGTTCACCGTGCGGAGTGCGGAAACGTCCGGCGCGGGCGCGTCCGTTGACTGCCTCAAGAGAGAAAGTAAACATAACAGGCGAATTATACAGCAAGATGCGGGACCGCTGCCCTCCATCGTCTATCGTCCATCGTCTATCGTCCATCGTCCATCGTCCATCGTCTATCGTCCACTGTCCATCGTCCAGTATAATCAGAGTATGCCGATTCGCATCCTTCCCCCTGAAGTTGCCTCGCAAATCGCCGCTGGCGAGGTGGTGGAACGCCCCGCCTCGGTAGTCAAGGAATTGGTGGAGAACGCCCTGGATGCCGGCGCGCGTTCAATTGTCGTACAGGTGCGCGGTGCTGGAAAAAGGCTAATTCGCGTGGCCGATGACGGTTGTGGTATCCCGTCGGAAGAGCTGGTGTTGGCCGTCAGCCGGCACGCCACATCGAAATTATCCTCGGCAGAAGACCTGTTTCACATTACTACCCTGGGTTTCCGCGGTGAGGCCCTGGCCTCGATTGCTTCCGTGGCACGCCTGACGATTACCTCGCGTGTGGCTGAGGAAGCGGCTGGGGCGCGGCTACGCGTGGAGGGAGGAGTGATTCAGGGGGCACTGGAGCGAGTCGGCGCGCCGGTGGGGACGGTGGTCGAGGTGGCCGACCTGTTCTACAACGTCCCGGCGCGCCTGAAATTTCTCAAACAGGACTTGACCGAGCGACGGGCCATAGACGCTCTCCTCACCCGTTATGCTCTGGCCTATCCGCAGGTACGGTTTCGCCTGGAAATCGAGGGCGAGATTTCCTTGCAAACCGTAGGCGATGGCGATCGACGTGCCATTCTGGCGGCACTCTACGGCGTGGAGGCCGCCAGGCAAATGTTGGAGGTGCTGGCGGAGGAGAATGGCCTGCGGCTGGCTGGCTTCGTCAGCCCGCCTGCCCTCACGCGCTCGAATCGACGCGAGATTACGTTCTTCGTCAACGGTCGCTGGGTACAGGATGTTCCCCTGACGACGGCCCTCCTACAGGCTTATCATACCTTATTGATGGTGGGGCGCTATCCGTTGAGCGTTCTGTTCCTCTCCCTTCCGCCCGAGTTGGTAGATGTCAATGTCCATCCGGCCAAGGCCGAGGTGCGTTTTCGTGAACCCGATCGGGTGTTCCATTTTGTACAACGGATGGTGAGGCGGGCGCTCCTGGCGGCCTCGCCCGTGCCCACTCTCCCTTCACAGGTTCTATGGAAAGACACATCCACGTCGCCGACTCCCGATGCAGCCTGGCAACTGGCCCATCCGGCAATCTCCCCTTCGTATCCGTCCGCCATTCGCACTGACCAGGGAAGCGAGACACAGGAAGCGGGCGTGATGCCCGCAGGTCCGCGCGCGGACGCGGAACACCTGCCTCTCTTGCGGCTATTGGGGCAGGTGAGCGCCACGTACCTCATCGCCGAAGGGCCGGATGGTCTGTATCTCATTGACCAGCATGCAGCGCACGAGCGAGTCCTGTTTGAGAAGTTGATGAAACAGTATCGCGGTGGACAGATCGCCGTACAGTCTTTATTACATCCCGTTACCGTCTCTTTACCGCCGGCCAGTGCAAAGATCGTCGAGAGTACGCTGGAGCAATTGCGCTCTTTAGGATTCGAGATTGAAGCATTCGGCCCAGCCACCTATCGAATTCGCGCCGTGCCGGCGCTTTTCGCCGATGGCGATCCGGCAGCGGTCTTTCATGCCATTGTGGAGGATATCGAAGAGGACGAGACGCCTTTACAGCAAGAGATGGAAGCGCGTCTGGTAGCGCGTATTTGCAAACGGTTGGCCGTGCGCGCTGGGCAGGTGCTTTCTCCCGAAGAGCAACGCGCCCTGCTCGCCGACCTGGAAGCCTGCGATTCGCCACGCACCTGCCCTCACGGCCGGCCAACGATGATTCACCTTTCTGTAGAGTTGCTGGAACGACAATTTGGGAGAAGGGGTGCTCGCTAGGCTACGGCACTGTGATGCCGAGATATTTCCAGAATAAAACGGCAAAGTCGGCAAAGGCTGCTTCCAAGCGATCATATGTGGTCGGAGCAGATGAGCTATCATAAGCGATCACAACCAGCACATAGGCTTGTTTCTTTCCGTCGCGCTCCCACGTGACCAAGGCCGAATCAGCTACGATCAGAGCGTCGCGCAGGATTGAACCGCGCTTGTAGAAGAGTTGTGCCCCCTCTGGGAGCAGAACGCGCAAGGCCCTCAGTCGGGTTAAGTCATCGGATGGCTCTACCGCCAGGTATTCCAGGATAATCTGATTGGCTTTCGGCGGCAGGACCGCATCCGTATAGAGCATTTCGTACCAACGGGCAACCTCGCGAGCGGTAGCGCGTTGGGACGACAGGATAGTGTTTTCCAATCCCCACTCCGTCAGAACCTTACCAGCCCGAACGCCATTATATTCGGCGACTTGTAAAAGAGATTGGGACGCCGCTTGTTCAGAGTATCTCAAGATAGCACGCAATAACTGGTTGTAGGTGCGGCCATGGCTGCCGTAATTGGTAATGTATTCCCGGTACTTTTCCGGAGGAATACCTGCCTTTTCCAGAGACTTAAAGAACAACATCGCGATTGGCACACGGGCGATAGAGACAAACTGCGCGGGCCTATCGGCGTGGCGACTGTAGACGTCTTTCCCGCCGACTTCACGCACAATCACCCTCCAATCACCGCCACTGCGCTCAATCAAGGCGTTCACTTGCCCGGCGAAGGCCCGTTCCGCTTCCGTAGGAAGAACAGGGGGAACTTTCCGACGGATTACGTCAAAGCCGCCGTATCCCGTAAGACCATAGTAGCGGTTCTTTTCGCGGTCAGTATAGTATAATCGTAGAACAAGCCGACGCCTGGCTGGGAGGGATCATAAAGCATTGCCTCCTGAATAGTATAGCCAGCCGGGCCATTGAGATTCGTGACCGTATACGCACGGCCGGCCGCGTCGACGCGCGTGACGGTCAACATGTGGTTGAACGTGCCGCGAGAACCCGCGTAAAGGTACAGAAAGTCGCCAGGGAGCAAGGGAAAAGCCTGAAAATCGAATTCATTGATGGGCGTATCGAAGTGATAGTAATCGAACTTGGTCGGTGGAAAGACCTCGTACACGACTGCAGGGTTTTTGTCCATTTGCAGGAGCCAGAAATCGTGGAGGTCCACATACACCTCGATCAAACCGGCATCTCGTAGTAATGCTACTGCCAGCGGACCACACATATTCGATGCATGGGAACCTGCCCCTGCAAAGCCCAGGTTGCGGGCAATGGCATTTGCTTCGCCTTCCGTAGAGGCTAGGTACGTCAGGGAGACTTCGTAGAGGCGCTGGGCGAGCTCTCGATTCAGAACACCCTGGCTGGTGAAGGCAGTAGCCTCAGGAGGCACAAGATCGGGGAGAGAGAAGGCAAGAGGGGTAAGAAGGGAGGTCGCGGTGGGAGTGGAAGCAACGCTGGTCTGAACGCGAGTGACAGTCCCCACAGGAGTTCCGGCTGGGGGTGCCGAAGGCATAGGCGCTGCCAGAGTGTGCGACGGCAGACTATTTAAACCAATGAGGATGGCCAGCAGACAGAGCGCTAGGAGAACCCAAAAACCCAATAGGGCCCAAAGAGCATCCAGAACCTGGCCTGGCTTCGGCATGAAATTCGTTCCTCCTTGCGGCAGAATCTCCCTGGCATGGAAACTATCCATACCAGTATAAAGTTTTTTGGGAGGAAGTCAAGCCGTAGCTCTGGTGGGGAGTGGCTAATCACAGGGTGAGCAGGACGGTCTCGCGGTTTCTTTGGCTAGGAAAAACGCTAGCGTTGTCCTGCGCCTTGCAAACGTATAACCCTTGATTTCGCTACTCCCACATAATCGCATATGGGGGTAATATAGATGTGGGTAATCACCAGGAACCAAATTCGACAAAGAGGATGGAACATGTTAAAATTCAAGCGGAGGTGCCTATGGAGACGTTTTGGCGAGCCAGGAAAGTCGTGATCGTCGGTGCCGGCGCGGTGGGTTCGACGTTCGCCTACGCTCTGGCCCAGCGCGGCGCCGCCGACGAAATTTGCTTGCTCGATTCCAATCACGATCTGGCCGTGGGACAAGTCCTCGATCTGGCACACGGCTTGCCTTTCTACCCGCCGTTGCAGATCCGTGTAGGAGGCAAGGAGGACTACGCCGATGCCCAGGTCATCGTTATGACGGCCGGAGCCAAGCAGGCCCCCGGCGAGACGCGCCTCGCACTCCTGCAACGGAATGCTCAGATCGTCTCTGCTGTTGTGGATGATATTGTGGCTCAGAATTCCTCGGCCGTGCTGGTGATGGTCACCAATCCGGTGGATGTGCTGACGTATCTGGCGCTCCGGCGGTCGGGCTGGGAGCGCGGGCGCGTCCTGGGATCGGGCACGGTGCTGGATAGCGCGCGTTTCCGCTATATGATCAGCCAGCATTGTCAGGTGGATGTGACCAACGTGCACGCTTACGTCCTGGGCGAGCATGGCGATAGCGAGGTGGCGGCCTGGTCACTGACCCATATTGCCGGCGTGCCCATGGACGAATACTGCCCTATCTGTCATCAGTGTGCGAACTGGCCTCTGGAACGCGAGCGGATTGCCCAGGCAGTTCGGGATTCGGCCTACCACATTATTAACTACAAAGGGGCAACGTACTTTGGGATTGGGATGGCGCTGGTGCGGATTGTCAGTGCCATTCTTCAGGACCAAAAAAGCGTGTTGACGGTTTCGACTTTCCTGGATGGTGAATACGGTCTGCGCGACGTTTGCCTGGGCGTGCCAGCGATTGTTGGTCAGCGCGGCGTCGAGCGCATTATCACCGCGCCGCTCTCGGCCGAGGAACAGCAGGCCCTGGAACGTTCCGCCGAGACTCTACGGGAACAAATCGCCGGCCTGGGTTAACAGGCCGGCGCGAGTTCCAGGTGGAGGGGAGGGGGGCAAGGTGTTCCCCGCTATCAAACGGGATTTACTGCTTGAGCTTGTTAAGCGCCTCTTCCAACGTGGGGCGGGTCGGGACGAGGTCGGTCCAGTAGTCGTGAATGACGATATTGGCATTGGAGCGTTGCTCGTTCAACCACGCCCGGAAGCGCTCGTCGCAGGCTTGCTTGTACTCTTCGGCGGTCAGGGGGCGTACCTCGTGGCCGAGAACCTGGATGATATGCCAGCCAAAGGTGCTCTGGACCGGCTGGCTGATCTCGCCAATGGCCAGCGTGAACGCCACCTCTTCGAACTCGGGCACCATCACACCCCGCTTGAACCAGCCTAAATCACCGCCCTTCTCCTTGGTGCCATTGTCAGTGGAGTACTCCGCGGCCAGTTCGCCGAAGTCCTGACCGATGGAGAGGAGATTGCGTACCAGTTCCGCCGTGCTCTTATCGGCCACCAGGATGTGGCGTGCCCAGACCATCTCTTGCGCGTGAGGCACATCCCGGGTAATCTGCTCATACACTTTCTGTCGCAGAAGATTGTCGTAATAGAAGACCTGGCGGAAGGCTTTTTCGTCCATACCCAGCGGCCGGTAATGCTCCAGGGCTTTCTGGTACTCAGCCTGGAAGCCCTCCAGCGTGTAGGGGGTGGGAGTCGGGGTGATGGTGGCGGTAGCCGTGGGTGTCAGGGTGGCTGCCAGGGTCGGCGTCGGGGTGGCGGTAGGAGCCTCGGTGGGAGTCGGCCAGGGTGTGAAGGTCGGCGTGGGCGAAACGAGGGCGTATTGGGTCGGGGAGAGAGTAGAGAATACAACTGGAGTGGGGGTGGGCGAGGGGGGAGGTGTTCCCTCCGGATAGTACTGGAATGCCTCGCGAATGGCTTTTTCTACTTCCTCTTCGCTGACGTGGATGCCGTTTTGGGCCGCGTATTGACGGATGAGCCGGCCTTCGATGATTTGATCCAGGACTGTTTGGCCGAGTGTAATGGAATTGTCCAATTGGCTCTCGGTCTGCTGGCGCAAACTTTGCAGGTGGGGGTCGTCTTCGCCAATGCCGAAGTACATCGCCGTCACGTAATTTTGCAGGTAATAGTTAATGAGTTGCTCGCGTTGCAGGCGCACGCGCATCTGGAACTCACGGCCGCGTACGACATCGCCGTTGACTTCTACAACGGGTTTGTAGGCGCGCAGCATGGTCTGATCGAGGATGGCGTAGGCGAATAACCCCAGGATGATCAGGATAATCGCGGCCGATACGCCGATGATGAGGCGCATTTGCCGGCGTTCACGTTCGAGGCGTGCCAGGTGCTTTTTGCTGGCCACGCGGGGAGCCTTGGTTTTTGCCATGACGACCTCGCAAGTAGAAAAAAGATGGCCTCCTTAGCCGCGCGGAAGAGGGGATACAACCTGTCCTTCCCCGGCGCCGGCGGGCAAGGCACGATGCCGGCTGGAGAATGCGGAGGGCAGGCTACCCTTTCCTGCCTTCTCAAGCCGATGAGCCGGCTGGACAGAGGCAGAGGAAATTCGCTTCAGGCTTCTTCCTCCTGCCCCCCGACGAAGGGGAGCAGGCCGATGTGACGAGCGCGTTTGATCGCGTTGGCTAACTGGCGTTGATGTTTGGCGCACGTGCCGGTCTGGCGACGGGGGCGAATTTTGCCAACCTCATCCAGGAAGCGTTTCAGGGTATCCACCTGTTTGTAGTCAATGATCAGGTGCTTATCGGCGCAGAATTGACAGATTTTCGGACGAGCGTAATAGTGACGCTCGCTCGTGACTTCCATGTCGGTTACTTGTTCCATAAGGTATTACTCCCAGGTATTTCAAAAAGGAAATTCGTCTTCTTCGGACGGTTCCGGGGGTTCTTCCGGAAAACCCTCTTCGGCGGCAGGCGGTTGACCATGATTGGCCGAGCGACGTTCTCCCAGCAGCACTAATTCGTTTGCCACGACTTCCACGACGCTGTGTTTACCACCTTCTTTATCTTCCCAGCGGCGGGTTTGCAGGCGACCTTCCACGTAAACCTGCTGACCCTTGGTGAGATATTGTTTGCAGAATTCCGCCAGGCTGCCCCAGGTGACGATGTTGAACCACTCGGTCTCGCTGCGGCGTTCGCCATTGGCCGTGTTCCAGGAGCGACCGGCAGCTACGGTGAATGTGGTCACCGGGCGGCCGGAGGGGGTGTAGCGCATTTCCGGATCGCGCCCCAGATGACCGATGATCATCACTTTGTTCAAGTCACGGCTCATCGTTTCACTCCAATCCCATGAACCAGCCTGTGTGACTCTAGCGGAGGGCAGTCAATAGGTAGCGCATGACCGGCTCCAGGAAGCGCAGGTTCTGGTCGAGAGTGGCGGTCGCGGCCGGCTCTAGCCCAATGTTGAACAACACGAACTGGCCCTCGCGTTGTTTGCGAATGGGGTAAGCCAATCGTTTGCGGCCCCATACCTCGACGCGATCCACGTTCCCGCCGGTCTCGCCGATCCATCCTTTAATTTTTTCGATGACGCCTTGAAAGGCGTTCTCGTCCAGGTCCGGATGGATGACGCACACCAATTCGTATTTACGCATGGAGAGGGAAACCTCCTTTCCTCGGGATATGCTCCCAGACGATGCCGTGGGCAAGGCTGGGGGCGGAAAGCTCGCATATTGTACCAGAAAATGATGTTTTTGGGAGAACCCTGTACCTGCCTACCTGTGGCGCAGGTCTCTGACTTGCGGAAGTCGGCAAATCGGAGATTTGTCCCACAGTGCGTCAGACCAGTCTTCGGCCTGTCTCTGGATAGACCGAACGTCATACGTTGCCACTATCAAAAATGACCCAGAGCAGGCGCTACAGAACCTTTGATGTGCGGCTGTTCTCTGCTACGGCAGGTCTGCGATTGCCTCTTGGGCCGGTTCTCACTCCTCCTCTGCTGCTGAACCAGAGACGTGGTAATGACGATGATAGTATTGTGTCAGACCGTGCTTCAGTCGTTGGGCGTACAGGCGTTGCTGGTCCGGCGAGGAGACCGGGTACTCCTCCAGGCAGACCTTCACCAGGTTCTCCAGGGCGCTTGGAGGGGTTTTCTTGTGGGCATATTCCTCGAGCAGGGAGTGAATGCGGGTCAGACAGGCAATCTGTTGTCGGACTGTATCCAGGGAGACCAGACCACCACGCCCACTGACGATCTGGTAGGAGGCGTATGCTGGCGTCAACAGGACCTGGAGCGAGTCCAGCCAGAGAGGAATATCGGCATTGGCCAGGAAGGGCGGCTGCTCCGCGAGAACGGCATCTCCGACAAATACCACCTGCCTGGCCTCCACGATGACCCAACAGGCGCCGCTGGTGGGACCGGGGTGGTGTTCCACAAGTACCGGCAGGTCATCCCAGTGGATGCGCAGATTGCGCGTAAACGAGATTTCGGGCAGGGTCCAGCGGATGTTTGGTAAGGCGTTGCCGGCTTCCCATTCCGCGCCTGTCTCTTCCGCGCCGGCCTTGAAGGTCAATGGCCGGTTGCGGAAGACGTGGGCGGTTCGTTCGTGGGCTACGACGGTACAATCCATTGCGCGCGCGCCGATCGTGCGGTCTGGATGAGCGTCCAGATTGATCAGCAGGCGATCTGGCCCGCCGCCCAGGCTCATCAACGCCGCGCGCCAGGCGCGCGCCCCCTCCAGGGTCAGGGGGGCGTCAATCAGCAACAGACCCTGCGGACGGCGAATGACGCCCAGGGTCACACCAGGATAAGCCGTTTCGATGTAAATATCCTCTGCGATGGCTTGCATATGCTATCTCCTGCTTGTCGGACGCGCGGAGAGGGCGACCGGTAAGGTTAGAAGGAATTTCGCACCCTTCCCCGGCGTGCTCTCGACCCAGATTTGACCGCCGTGTCCCTGCACGGCCAGGCGGCAGAAGGCCAGGCCGATGCCCAGACCGCCCGGCCGGCCCTCGCTCTTGACACGGGCGAATTTCTCGAAGATTCGCTCCTGATCGGCTGGGGGAATGCCAGGACCGTTATCAGCAACCCAGAACTGCACCCAGCCATTCTTCACCTTCGCGCCGATTTCAATTTTCCCTTCCGGCGGCGTGAACTTGGAAGCATTTTCCAGCAAGTTAATGAGCACCCGCCGGATCATATCCACGTCTACCCAGACGGCCGGCAGTTTGGCAGGGATGGCGTTGGTGAAGGCTTGTTGACGGCTTTCTATCATCGGAAGGACGATCTCGATCGCCTCGCGCGCCAGTTCCTGGGGAGAAACTTCCTGTTGTTGTGTGATTTTTTGTCCTGCTTCCAGGCGGTTGATATCCAGCAGGGAATTGACCAGGCGCTGGATTCGCTCCGTCGAACGTCGAATGACCAGCAAGACGCTTTGAATCCCCTCGTTCTCCGCGCTCGGGCACATGCTCGACAACATATCCAGGCCGGAGACGATGTTGGAAAGCGGAGCGCGCAGGTCATGGTAAATCATAGAGGTCAGGTCTTCACGTAACCCATCCAGGGCTTTGCGCTCACTGATATCACGCAGGATCCATTGCAGTGCCTCTCCCTCGTCCAGAAGAACTCGCCGCACATAGACCTGTACAGGGATAAGGCGGCCGCTGCTGGTTTGCAGGGTGGATTCGTAGGTGCATGTTTCACCGGCGCGAAGTTTTTCCGGGCAGAAGGTGAGCTCGTCACGCTTGACTTCGTGCAGGCTCTCGATCTTCTTGCCGCGTAGTTCGCGGGAGGTGCGCTCGCTCAACACGGCTGCTTGGCGGTTCGCCTCCAAAATCTGCCCATCCCAGTCGGTCAGGAAAATCGAGTCTACACTGTCGTCGAAGAGTTCGCGGTAACGCTTGTGGGCGGTTTGCAAGCGTTCGAATAGTTGTGCATTTTGAATAGCGGAACCGGCCAGGTTGCCGATGCCGCTCATGACGAGCAAAGCCTCCGGATCGAACGCCCCGGAGCGTGGATTGATGGCTTCCAGAACCCCGATTACCTTGCCCTGCGCAAAGATCGGCGCGCAGGCCAGGGCGCGAATCTCCAACCCCCCAAATTGTTCTGCTTTGGGAAGGAAACGATTATCCTGCTGCACATCTGGCAGCACAACGCCCTCGCCCTCGTGCACGACCCAGCCGACAATGCCCTGGCCCGCTGGGATGCGCGCCCCGATCACTTTGTCGGTATTTTCCCCGCTGGCGGCGTGAAAGACCACATCCCATTTGGCATCGAGCAGGCCAAGCGCGACTGTTTCCACCATCAGCGCTTGCATGGTCTCGCTAAGGATGCGTTGCAGGACGTCCTCCAACTGCAAAGTGGCTGAGATCGCCGCGGCACTGGAGGCCAGGGCTGTCATCACGCGTGCCTGACGTTGACTCTCCTCATACAAGCGCGCGTTCAAAACGGCAATGCCGGCCTGATCGGCGATGGCTTGAATCAGGTCAAAGTGGTGACGGGTATAGGTATTGGGAGTAGGATGAACCAAGGTCAGAATGCCCACCAGCCGCTCGCGCGCCAGCAAAGGCACGCACATGGCCGATTTGGCCCCGCTGCGCGTCAGGTCATCATCCGGACGGCGCAACCAGCGTTCGTCGCGGCTTGTGTCCGGGACGAAGGCTGGCTGACGATGACGCTTCACCCAGCCGGCCAGGCCGCGATCCAACGTCTCACGTAGTTGTTGGGTGGTGTGCTCGTGAATCCGTGCGCCGTAGACGATGGCCGCGTCTACTGGCTTGCCGTTATCGTCTAGCACGATGATGCTACCGCGCTCGCCGCCGACATGCTTGAGCGATTGAAAGAGGACGCGTTGCAAGACGGTGCGCAGGTCAAGCGCCGAAGCCAGGTCGCGACTGATATGGTAAAGCAGGTCAAGCGAGGAACGGCTTTCGTCCGCGGGCCATTCCTCGCCGCGATCATCTGGAGGAAACGCCATAGAGCCTGCTCGTCAACGCCTTTATGCTTCCTCCGCCTTCGCCTCGCGTGGCAGGCCCCAGATCAACAACGCCGCGCCCAGGCCCAGACAAAAAGCGCCCAGCGCCCCCCAGGCCGTAAAGCAAGTTAGCGCGATCACAATGCCTAAAATACCCAGGTAAGTAATCACCTGTGCCTGCCAGGCCTCGGAACGGCGAATAATATCGAGGCCAAGCCAGCCCAACGCCAATCCGGCGACTGCCATCCCCACAAAGCGCACCAGCGAGGCAATCAGGTTCAGGATTTCATAGACGAGATCAGGCATGTTTTCCTCCTTTGCGGAAAGATTGCGGATCGAAAGATTTCGCTTGCCATCGTCCCAGCCGTCGAGGTCGGGACGATTCGTCAAGCGTCTATATTTGAATTTTACCACCACCTTGCTTCTTTTGCCCCCTTTGTGTCCGCCTCCGTATTGTCCACCGCCTATCGTGCCTTCATCTCCCCAGGCGTTAGAACGGCTGTTCAGGCTGTTATGGAGTTCGTCGACCGAGTCAACTTGTGAGCGCACACCCAACCACCCTTGATAAAGCATTCAATTGTAATTACAATGTAATTACAATTGAATATAATCGAAACTTAACAAGACAGGAGAATGGCTTATGAAAAAGACAACCACTTTTCGCCTGGATGAAGATACCCAAGCGCAAATCGCCTGGATTGCCAAGCGCAAGGGGATTACCGCTACGGATGTCATTCGTCTGGCGGTAGCAGATATGTTCGAGCGCGAAATGACGCGCATTCCGCGCGTGCGCCTGGAGGACGGTATCTTTTATCTTCAGGATCGGCCACTACTGCAATGTTCACCAGCGCTTCTGGAGAAAATTCCTCCTGAACTCCTGGAACAGGCGAGGCAAGGGAATGCCAATGTCCTTGATCTCGTGCTGCACGTGATGTTACTCCTTGCCAGGTATCCAGGCGAGCAGGTGATCCTGGATGAACAATTCTTGCGGGATACCACAGGGATTGCTCTCCCAGGAACATGAGCAAGAAAAAAGAAGTGGAGGATGGGTATCTTGCCTGAGCTCATCCTCCACCGTCCACCGTCCATCGTCCATCGTCCATCGTCTATTGTCCATTCATCTCCCATAGAATGCGCAGGCCATCGAGCGTCAGCCAGGGTGCGACATGATCGATCACGGTTGTGTGCGTGGCGATCTGCCCGGCCAGGCCACCGGTAGCAATGACCTGCATGGCCGGGCCGAGTTCCTGGCGGAAACGTGCCACCATCCCTTCTACCAGAGCGAGATAGCCGAAGAGCAAACCGGCCTGCATTGCGTGTACCGTATTGCGCCCGATGACGGAGGGCGGCCATTCCAGTTCCACGCGCGGCAGGCGCGCCGTGCGAGTGAAGAGTGATTCGGCAGCCAGTTTCACGCCTACGGTAATAGCCCCGCCCAGATACTCGCCATCGGCCGTTAACGCATTGAAAGTAGTAGCCGTGCCGAAATCTATGATGCAGGCCGGGCCGCCATAGAGATGATAGGTAGCCACTGCATCTGCCAGGCGGTCCACCCCGACCTGACGTGGGTCCTCATACCCAATGCGCAGACCGGTCTTGAGATCAGTCGTGACGACGAGCGGAGGCCGGCCCAGGTAGGTTTCGCAGGCTTGTTGCAGGCGCGCCGTCAGGGCAGGGACGACGGAAGCTAGGCAGATGCCCTCCAGCGCAGATGGCGGACAAGCCGCACGCTCGAGCAAAGCAACCAGTTGCAGGCCGTATTCGTCCAGCGTGCGTTCGGCCTCGGTCTGCAACCGCCAGCAGGCACTCCATTGCTTGCCATCATACAGACCGACCGTCACGTTGGTATTCCCCAAATCGAGTACCAGTAGCACAGTACCCTCCTACCCGGAGAAAGTGAAACACCGTCAGCCGATGGTCTCCTTCAATCGTTGCGCCAATTGCCCAAAACGCGCCGTGTAGCGCATTTCGTCCTGGCGCGGACGGGGCAGGTCCACCTTAAGGTCGAGTTTGATGCGTCCCGGACGTTGACTCAGCACCAGAACGCGATCGGCCAGGAAGAGCGCCTCGCTGATCGAGTGGGTGACCATCAACACAGTTTTGCGCCGCTCCTGCCAGATGCGCAGGAGTTCGTCCCACATGCGTTCGCGCGTCAGGGCATCCAGGGCGCCGAACGGTTCATCCAGGAGGAGCAGATCGGGGTCGTGGACGAGGGCGCGCGCCAGCGCTACCCGCTGTGCCATGCCGCCTGAAAGGTCCCGCGGCCAGGCCATTTCGAATCCTTGCAACCCTACTAATTGTATCATCTCCAGGGCGCGTTGACGGGCGAGCGTCGCCTCCACGCCCTGAATCTCCAGGGGGAGCATAATATTCGCCAGCACCGTCCGCCAGGGCATCAAATTGGCCTGCTGGAAGACCATGCCAATTCGCGCTGCCCGGCCAGCCGCGAAGATCACCTGGCCGCGCGTGGGCGGCAATAGCCCGGCCAGGATGCGCAGCAGCGTACTCTTGCCTGACCCCGATGGGCCTAGGAGACAGACGAACTCCTCAGCCTGCACCTCAAAGGAGACTGCCTCCAGCGCTTCCAAGCCTTCACTGGAAGCGCCGGAGGCCTCAAAGGTAAAACTGACCTCTCGGAGGGTCAAAATTGGTTGGGCCGCAACCATACTTCAGGGTAGGAATTCGTTCGTGAACGCGCGGCTCAGATCCAGCGGCTCGGTGAGCAACCCCATCTCGAGGAGAACGTTTTGCATATTCTCCCAGGCTTGCGGCTCCGAGTAACCCAGAGTGTCCGCGCGCCACAGGGTGATCGAGGTCGCCAAAACCTGTTTCTGCAGACTCTCGTCGGCTTGGGCCAGATTCTCGACGTACCCTTTCGCAATCTCATACGCTTCGTCGGGGTGGGCAATAGTATATTCCAGGCCTTTGAGGAACGCCTCGACCATCCGCCGTACCAGGGCGGGATTCTCGGCGATGACCTGTTCGCTTGTGATCAGACCGTTCCCGGTCAATTGGACATAATCTGCCACGCGCAACTCGGTCAGGTCATACCCCTCGGCGCGCAACTTCAACGGTTCGTTGGCGATGTACACCACGGCCGCCTGGACGCGATCGGTCGCCAGCGCTTCCGCCTGCGTGTATCCTACGGACTCGAGATGGACATCTGCTTCGCTCAACCCACCGGCGTGCAGCAGGGCGCGCAGGCCAATGTAGTTGGCGCCGTACAGTCCCGGCAACCCGATGCTCTTGCCCTTCAAATCCGCTGGCGAGAGAATGCCTTGCTCGCGCTTGGCAATGACCGAGACCGGGTACTGTTGATACCAGGCAGCCACATACACAATGGGCAATCCCTGGGCACGTGCCAGGAGCACCTGCTCGCCGGAAACGACCGCGAACGAAAGCTCGCCCGCGCCTACCAGTGCCGCGGCTTGATTCTCATCCATATGCTGGAACGAGACATCCAGGCCGGCCTGGCGGAAATACCCCTTGGCCTCGCTCACGTAGAGCGGCGCGAACTGGACGTCGGGCCGGTAGCCCATGGCCAGGGTGAGCGGTTTGCGCCCACAGCCGGCCAGGAAGAGAAGAAGTAGAGAGGCTAACCACTTAAGTTGTTTCATTGTATACCTCCATGAGAAAGTATTATTTCTGGTCTGGTGTTTCCTGCCAGACCAGGAAAATACGCTCCAGGAACGCTACCAGGCTGTATAGCCCCAGTGCCAGGCCGATCAAGGTGAACACGGCCACGAACACCAGGGCGGTATCGTATTGCCCGCGCGCGACGTTGATGAGAAAGCCCAGGCCACGATTCGCACCGACCAGTTCACCCACCACCGCGCCGATGACCGAGAGCGTTGCACCTACGCGCAGGCCGCCAAACAGGACCGGCAGTGCGGCTGGAATTTCCAGGTAACGCAAAGTCTGCCAGCGCGTGGCGCGCAACGAGGCCATCAATTCGTGCAGCGGTCGAGGGACGGCGCGAATGCCGATTGCCGTGTTGATCAACACGGGGAAGAAGACAATTAGGGAACAAATCAAGACTTTCGAAAACATCCCTGGCCCGAACCAGATGACCAGCAGCGGTGCGATGGCGACGATGGGAATGGCCTGCGTGGCGACCAGATAAGGCGCCAGCAGGCGTTCGAGCCAGCGCAGACGGGCGATTCCATAGCCACAAATCAGGGCGAAGGTGACGCCGGCCAGCAAGCCGGCCAGGACCTCACCGAGCGTCACTGCCGTGTGGAAGAGCAAACTGCCATCGCGCAAGCCACGCCAGAATCGGCCAGCTACTTGAAGCGGCGGAGGGAGAATGAACGCCGGTAGACCGCTCAGGCGACAAATCCCCTCCCAGACCAGCAACACGAGAAGCAGGGAAACAAGCACCTGCCAGAACGAACGGCGTTGCCTTCCCTGGCCCAGACGAGCAGGCCAGGAAAATGAAATTTTACGAAACAGGCGTTGCTCCATATTACCCATCACCAAACAAAGCGCCCGCCGTTCGATTCACAGCGGGCAGGATGATAGAACCTCGCGCGGCAAGGACAGAAAACCCCGGAACGAGATTCCGGGGCCAGCGCGCCGCGCCCAAAGAATGGGTCGGTTCACCTTCTTCCATCCGGACTTTACCGTCGGCCCCGGAGTTTCACCGGATCGTGCCCTCCGCCAGGCAGGCGTCAGGCTCGTGGGCTATACCACCGGTCGGGAATTACACCCTGCCCCGAAGGTTGAGCGAGTATTCAGTTTGGAGATATTATATCACACCTCGTGTACCTGAGGCTTCAGGCACGCGGCAAACCCACTTCGATCATCCCGTCTCGCACGCGGACCGGGTAAGCGGGGATATCAGTCACAGCCGGCAGCGAAAGAGCACGGCCAGTACGCAGGTCGAAGCGCGCTCCGTGACGGGGACATACGATCCGCTCGCCTTCCAGTTCCCCCTCGCCTAAGGGGCCGTTGTCGTGGCTACACACATCACCGATGGCAAAGAAACGCCCGGCCAGGCAAAAGAGAACGATTGGCTGCCCCTCAATCTCTACCAAGAGGCGCTCCCCAGGCGGTAATTGCTCGGCTGGAACCACTGGAAAGAAATCCACTTGCGACTCATCCAGGGATGTATAGTCGAACATGTTTCCTCCACTTCTGCCCGGCCTATTCCACCAGGTCATCATGGGCTTCGCCCAGGCCGTAAGCGCCAGCCTTGACCGCCTTGAGCGCCAGCAAAGCGCATTTCAATCGCACCGGTCCCAATTCGATGCCCAGCAAATCCAGCACATCCTGGCGGTTCAATTGCTTGATCTCATCCAACGTCTTGCCGATAATGGCTTCCATCAGGAGATCCGCCGAAGCCTGCGAGATAGCGCAACCACGCCCGTCGAAGCGCGCCTGGCTGACTCTGCCTTCCGCGTCCAATTGCAGGGTAATCTCGATGTGATCGCCACACAAGGGGTTTTCGTCGGCGAAATGAACATCGTGGGGCTCCAGGCGGCCTCGATACAACGGATTCTTATAACGCTCGATAATGAGTTCGCGATAGAAATCGTCCATGCGGAAATGTCCTGGGAAAAGGAGGCTCAGCCGAAGATACGCTTCACGGCGTAAATTCCTTCTACCAACTTATCCACCTCCTCCGGCAGATTATACAGGTAAAAACTGGCACGCGTGGTGGCCGGCAGGCCGAATTTCTCATGCAGGGGCTGGGCGCAGTGATGGCCGGCGCGCACGGCGATGCCGTAGCGGTCGAGAATCTGGGCCACATCGTGGGGGTGAACGCCCTCCAGCGCGAAGGCCACGACACCACCGCGCTCGGAGGCGGCCGGTCCCAACAGACGCAGGCCGGGAATCTCCGCCAGGCGTTCCAGGGCGTAGGCAACCAGGCGTTGCTCGTGGGCCGCGATGGCCTCCATGCCAATTCCCTCGAGGTACTCCACGGCTGCGCCAAAGCCGATGGCCTCGGCAATGGCAGGCGTGCCAGCCTCGAACTTGTGAGGCACCTCGTTCGCCTGGAACGAACGCAATTGCACGCGCTTGATCATATCTCCACCGCCGAGGAAGGGCGGCGTGGATTGCAGCAAGGCGGGTTTTCCATATAGAACGCCTATACCGGTCGGACCAAGCATTTTGTGAGCCGAGAAGGCCAGAAAGTCCACGTCCAGCGCCTGGACATCCACCGGGAGGTGAGGAACAGATTGCGCTCCATCGAGGAGCACGATGGCACCCGCCGCGTGAGCCAGGCGAATCATCTCTGCGGCCGGATTGATGGTGCCCAACACATTGGACATGTGCGTAAACGCCACCAGTTTAGGGGCGCGCTGCAAGAGCTGGCGATAGGCCTCCAGGTCCAGCAGACCGGCCTCCGTCACAGGCACGAAGTCCAGTTCCACCCCGCGTTCCGCGGCGAGCATTTGCCAGGGAACAAGGTTGGAGTGATGTTCCATTTCCGTCAGGAGGATGCGATCGCCGGGCTTCAGGTTGGCGCGTGCCCAGGTGTAGGCGACCAGGTTGATAGCCTCAGTTGTGTTACGCGTGAAGACGATGCTGGCCGCGGTTGGGGCGCGGATAAAATCGGCCAGGCGCGCTCGACTGGCCTCGTAGCGCGCCGTGGCCTCTTCCGCAAGAGCGTGGATGCCGCGATGAATGTTCGCGTTGGAGCGCCGATAGAAATCGGCCATGGCCTCCAACACGAGGCGCGGCTTTTGGGAGGTGGCGGTCGAGTCCAGATATACGAGCGGCCGACCTTCTCCCAGCAGACGGGAAAAGATCGGAAAATCCGCGCGCAACGCGGCAAAATCTACGGCAGTCATGACTAGTAATCCGGAAGTTCTGGCTCGTCGTCCTTCTCTTTGGACTTCAACGGCCGCAGGTGCTCCGAGTTAATGGGATACCAGAGGATGCGATCCGGCACCATCCAGCCATCTGTCAGGAACACGTTCGTGCGAAACTGCACGGCGACCATTTTGTTGTCCACCTGCACGACGATGCCTTTGAGCCAACCGCGCACGCGCGTCTTATTCCGCTCGTGATCACAGAAGGCCTCGACGATATCGCCAACCTCAAAGGCTTGAGCAGTATCTGGTGGACGAATGTAGGAAAACGAACTCATAGAGCATCCCTCCAGAAGTAGGGAGATGACAAGACCAGAACTAGCCGCCTGCTCGCTCGAGCGCCTCGGCCGGTTGCTCTATCGGCGCTACTTTGCGGACCCAATCGGCCAGGGCGAGCAGCAGGGCACGCACAAAAGCACGCGCGGCCTCATCAATCAGGCGCCCGTTCGAGTCGAAGGCTTGCTCGGCGCGCGCCACCAGCACTTCCGGCTTGCCGAGTGGCAGCGCCCCGACATGCACCAGAATTTGACGTAAATGCCATTGAGCGCGGAGCGTGCCGAAAAGGCCTGTGCTGGCGCCCATGATGGCGACCGGCTTGCCACTCCAGGGGGATTGCGGAGGACGCGAGGCCCAATCAATGGCGTTCTTGAGTGCGCCACTGATCGAAGCATTGTATTCGGGAGTGGCAATCAGGACGGCGTCTGCCTGCGTGAGCCGAGCGCGAAATTCTACCACACTCTGCGGAAAAGGGTGCTCGGTATCCGGGTGGAACATGGGTAGAGAGGCGATGTCCACAATCTCCAGCCTCATATCCACCGGAGCTAGTTCTGCCGCGGCCCGTAAGAGAGCCGTGTTGTAGGAACCTTTCCGCAGACTGCCGGATATGCCCGCTACGTGGATGACGGAAGAAGCACGCACACGATCTCCTGAACTATTATCGCACAGAAAGGCAACTATGGCGAGGACTGACCGATTTTATGCGCAATTGCCTGCCGGAAACGGGCGCGGACACCTTCAAAGGGGATGCGCTCCATGATCGGATCGAAGAAGCCCTCCACCAGAAGCCGTTCTGCCTCGCCAGGAGGAATGCCGCGCGAGCGGAGGTAGAAGAGAGGTTCCTCTTCCAGTCGGCTAACCGTTGCGCCGTGTGTACAGCGCACGTCGTTGGCGCAGATCTCCAGGCCTGGGATCGAGTCGGCGTGGGCCTGGGGGCTGAGAATCAGATTGCGGTTAGCTTGATAGCCGTCCGTCTTCAGTGCGCCTGGCGCCACGTAGATCATACCACGCCAGACGGAACGCCCTGCCCCGGTCAACGCGCCTTTGAAGAGCAGGTCGGAGGTCGTGCGAGGGGCAAGGTGATTCTGGCGCGTATCGTGATCGAAGTGTTGCTGACCATCGGCAAAGTAAAAGCCCGACATACGCGCTTCCGCTCCCTCGCCTACCAGGTCCAACGTAGAGAAGTTTTTGCTCAGCCGGGAACCGACGGCGCCGAAGATCCAATCCAGATTGCCTTGCGAGGCTACAGCCGCTCGCGCCTGAGAAAAGTGCCAGAAATGCCGGCCCCAGGATTGCAGCTCGACGAACGTCAGGCGTGCACCGGCCCCCACCCGCACCTCTACCAGTCCGGCGTGGAAAGCCTCGGCGGATTCGTCGGGAGAGGCCACCTCATGGACATATGTGACCGACCCGCCGTCATCCACCCAAATCAACAGATGGGAAAAGTAGGCCGCGCCGGGCACAGGGCCCCATAGCAGGCTATGCAGAGGGGCTTCCACCTGCACGCCTTTGGGAACGTATAGCACCACGCCATCCTGGGCCAGCGCGGCAGCCAGAGCGGTAAATTTGCCTTCTTCTGCCCGCACCAGTTCGCCGGCCATCGAACGCACCAATTCGGGATATTCGCGTTCGGCGGTAGACCAATCGCAGAATACCACACCCTGGCGGGCGAGAGCGTCGTCCAGTTCCTGCCGCGCTCCATTCGGCGTCAGGACCACCCTCCCGGCCAGGCGCTTGCCCAACGGCGAACGTAATAAGGCGGCCGGCGGGGAGGCTTGCCGCGCCTCGTCAGAAACCGGCAGATGGACACGCGCGGCCGGCATGGCACGCAGGTCCGTGCGTCGCCAGGCTTCTTCGGTTGGGCCGGGCCAGGGCAGGCGCTGGTACGTTTCCCAGGCGGCGCGACGGTAATCCGCCAGCGGCCCGGCCGGCAAATCGCGTTCGGTAAAGGGGAACGCCGCCGGCGCGACTGTAGCACTCCGTCCGCGCCCGATCACCACGCGCACTTTTTCTTCCATGACGTTGCGCTCTCCTGTGTTCATCCCACCGATCCTTCCATCTGTAATTGGATGAGGCGGTTCATCTCGACGGCATACTCCATCGGCAATTCCTTGACCAGTGGTTCAATGAAGCCGGAGATAATCATGGTAGTGGCCTCATCCTCACCCAGACCGCGACTCATCAGGTAAAAGAGCTGTTCCTCGCCCACTTTCGAGACCGAGGCCTCGTGACCGATGGAAACATCCTGCTCGTCTATCTCGATCGTCGGGTAGGTATCTGTGCGAGATTCGGGGTCGAGGAGCAGGGCATCGCAGACCACGCTGGACTTGGCTCCTTGTGCACCACGATAGATCTTGAGAAGGCCGCGATAGGAAGCCCGGCCGTTACCCTTGCTGATGGACTTGGAAGTGATCTTGCTGGTGGTATGCGGGGCAAGGTGAATCATCTTCGAACCGGCGTCCTGAATCTGACCAGGGCCGGCAAAGGCCATCGAGAGCATTTCGCCATGCGCACCGGGCTCCATGAGGTAACAAGATGGGTACTTCATGGTGACCTTGGAACCCAGGTTGGCATCTACCCATTCGTGAGTGGCGTCTGCATAGACCTTGGCGCGCTGGGTCACCAGGTTGTACACGTTATGTGACCAGTTCTGAATCGTGGTGTAGCGTGAGCGAGCGCCGCGCTTGACCACGATTTCGATCACGCCGCTGTGGAACGAGTCGGTCGTGTATTGGGGGGCGGTGCACCCCTCAATGTAATGGGCCTCGGCGCCCTCGTCAATGATGATCAGCGTGCGCTCGAACTGGCCAATATTGGCCGCGTTCAGACGGAAGTAGGCCTGCAAAGGCAACTCCACCTTGACACCCGGCGGCACGTAGACGAATGAACCGCCCGACCAAACCGCCGAATTCAGCGCCGCGAACTTGTTGTCCTCGATTGGCACGACGGTGCCGAAGTACTCCCGGAACAAATCGGGATACTGGCGTAAACCATCCTCAATCGAGAGGAAAATAACACCCTGTTTTTCCAGGTTTTGCAAGATCGAGTGGTACACCATTTCGGAATCGTACTGGGCGCCGACGCCAGCCAGGAACTTGCGCTCGGCTTCCGGAATGCCAAGCCGCTCAAACGTCTGCTTAATCGTCTCCGGCACCTCATCCCACGAACGACCCTGCCGATCGACGGGTCGGACGTAATAGTAGATGCTGTTCAGGTCCAGGCCAGACAGGTCCGGCCCCCAGGTGGGCATGGGGCGCTTCAGGAAGTGTTCCAATGCCTTCAAGCGGAATTCGAGCATCCAGCGCGGCTCGCCCTTCATGTAGGAGATCTGTTCCACGATCTCGCGATCCAGACCCGGTCGCGCCTTAAAGACGTAGTGCTCCGGGTCGGCAAAACCGTAGCGATATTCGCCCAATTCGGCCAAAATCTGAATATCTTCGCTCATAGAGGCTCCTTGTCAGGCTGCTGCCAGACTGTTTTCATATTTCACACGAACCCAGTCGTAGCCATGCTCTTCCAGCTGGAGGGCCAGTGCCTCGTCACCCGATTCGACAATGCGCCCATCCAGCATAACGTGGACGAAATGCGGTCGGATGTAATTGAGCAGGCGTTGGTAGTGGGTAATCACCAGCACGCCCATGTCCGGGCCGGCCAGGGCATTGACGCCCTCCGCGACCACGCGCAGCGCGTCAATATCCAGGCCCGAATCGGTCTCGTCGAGAATAGCGATTTCGGGTTTGAGCATGGCCATCTGAAGGATTTCGGCGCGTTTCTTCTCGCCGCCGGAGAAACCATCGTTGAGGTATCGCCCGGCAAAGGAGGCATCCATCTTGAGAAACGCCATTTGATCCCGTAACATCTTGCGAAATTCGGGGACAGGAATACCCTTGTCCTGTGGATCGCGGGCGCGGCGATGGGCATTCAGCGCGGTACGCAGGAAGTTCGCCACCGTAATACCGGGAATGGCAACCGGATATTGAAATGCCAGGAACAACCCCAGACGCGAACGTTCATCGGGGGGCAGTTCGAGGATATTTTGTCCCTTGAAATAGACCTCGCCGGCAGTGACGGTGTAGGCCGGATGGCCCATCAGGGTGTAGGCCAGCGTGGACTTCCCAGTGCCGTTGGGGCCCATGATAGCGTGAATCTCGCCGGTCCGCACTGTCAGGTTGACACCTTTGAGAATTTCCCGATCTTGGATGTTGACATGCAAGTTGCGAATAATCAGTTCTGACATGGATATAACACTCCTGAATAAGCTGTTTCTTGGTGGACGGGATTATAGCAAAAGTGTCGGAAATTGTCAAATTTTTATGATAATTTTATACTATATTCCAAGAAAAGTGACCGGAAGCGTCTTGCTTGGTTGGCGATCGTTTCCAGACAACGCGCGGGAGCCGGGCGTTGTCCACCCGGCTCCCGCCTCAAGAGGAGAAGAAGCAGAAACGTCAGCGCAGTAATTGTTTTGCCCGCGCGACGATTTCTTCGACGGTTAGTCCCAGATGGCGATAGACCTGCTTTTCGGGCGCGGAGACGCCAAAGCGATTCACGGCCAAGATGGAACCAGCCTCGCCTACCCAGCGCTCCCAACCCAGGGAAACACCGGCTTCCACTGCCAGCCGCGCCCGCAGCGTCGGGGGAAAGACGCTCTGGCGGTAGGTCTCATCCTGTTCGGCAAACAACTCCCACGAGGGGAACGAAACCAGGCGGACGGGGATTTTCTCGGCGGCGAGCAGCAAACCAGCCTGGACGATCAGGTGAACTTCCGAGCCGGAGGCCATCAGTAGCAGACGCGGTTGCCCTTCACCCAGGTCGGCGAGGACGTAGGCGCCGCGTTCTACCCCTTCCGCAGAGGCGAAACGGTGGCGGTCGAGCGTGGGGACGTTCTGGCGAGTCAGGGCCAGGAGCGTGGGGCCATGACGCCGGGCCACGGCTACTTTCCAGGCCACGGCCGTTTCATTGGCGTCGGCCGGGCGGATGACCACCAGATTGGGGATGGCGCGCAGGGAAGCCAGATGTTCCACCGGCTGATGGGTCGGGCCATCCTCGCCAACCCCGATGCTGTCGTGCGTAAAGACCCAGATGCTTGGGTAGTGGGAAAGCGCCGAGAGACGAATGGGGGCGCGCATGTAATCGGCAAAGGTCAGGAAGGTTGCCCCAAACGGAATCAGGCCGCCATGGACGGCCATGCCGTTGACGATCGCGCCCATGGCGTGTTCGCGCACGCCAAAGTGGAAGTTGCGTCCTTGGGGCCGATCTGCCTGAAACGCCTCGCTAGTCTCGATCCAGGTCTTCGTCGAGGGGGTTAAATCGGCTGAACCGCCGACCAGTTCCGGCAGGCGCGTCGCCAGGGCATTGATCACTTTGCCGGAGGCCACGCGCGTGGCCAGGCCCTTCTCGTCGGGCGGGAAGGTCGGCAGGGACGATTCCCAACCGGCCGGCAGGATGCCCTTCAGGCGGCGTTCCAGTTCAGCATACTTCTGTGGGAACGCCTGGCGGTAGGCCTCGAGCCTGGCATGCCACTCTCGTTCGAGTTGTTCCCCGCGTGCGATGGCCAGACGAAAGTGCTCCAGGACGTCTTCCGGGATGAAGAAGCGCGGTTCCTTTGGCCAGCCGAGTCTTTCTTTGGCGCCATCCAGTTCGGCCTCGCCGGGCGGTTCGCCGTGTGCTTTACTGGTAGCTTCCTTGGTGGGCAGGCCATAGCCAATGGTCGTGCGGCAGAGAATCAACGAGGGACGGGGGTCGGCTTTCGCGGCGCGGATGGCGGCGTCAATGCTCTCAACGTCGTTGCCGTCGGCGACGTGCAATACCTGCCAGCCGTAGGCCGCAAAGCGCGCGGCGCGATCCTCGGTAAAGGTCAGATCGGTTGTCCCGTCAATCGAGATGCGATTGTCATCGTAGAGGTAAATGAGTTTTCCCAGGCGTAAATGACCGGCCAGGGAGGCCGCCTCGGCGCTGACGCCTTCCATCAGATCGCCATCGGTGACGATGGCATAGACGTAGTGGTCAATGATTTCATAGCCGGGTTCGTTGAACTCGGCGGCCAGATGGGCTTCGGCGATCGCCATGCCCACGCCGTTGGCAAAGCCTTGACCCAGAGGACCGGTCGTCACTTCCACGCCCGGCGTCAGCCCATATTCGGGATGGCCGGGCGTACGACTACCCAATTGACGAAAATTCTTCAGTTCTTCCAAAGGCAAATCGTAACCGCTCAGGTGCAAGAGGGCATAGAGCAACGCACAACCGTGTCCACCAGAGAGGATGAAACGATCGCGGTTGGGCCAGGCCGGGTGACGCGGGTTGTGTCGTAGATGGCGGGTCCAGATGGTATACGCCAGGGCCGCGCACCCCATCGGCAAGCCTGGATGACCGGAATTGGCCTGCTGCACCATGTCGGCGGAGAGGAAACGCAGGGTATTGACTGCCCGTAGGGAAAGCGAATTCGGCATCATCATACTCACCGTGTGTGTTCTAGGATGGAGCGCCCTGGCCGTATTCTTCCAGGTAACGGCGGTGGGCGCGGGCGACTTCTTCGGGCGGGATTTCCTCTGGCTGGCCGAGTAGCATAGCATAAAAGACGGTACGGGCAACGTCCTCGACCATCACTGCTGCCTTAACCGCCTCTTCCGGCGTACGACCAACCGTGAAGACGCCGTGGTTTTTCATTAAGATTGCCGGGCTGTTCCCTATCGAGCGAACGATCTCCCGCCCGATCTCGTCACCCCCTATTTTAGCATAGTTGCCGACCGGAATGGGGCCGCCGAATTCATCACAGATAGCAGTCAACACGGCCGGAATCGGGCGCCCAACGGCGGCCCAGGCAGTAGCAAAGGGGGAGTGGGTGTGCACCACCCCGTTGATATCTGGCCGGTGGCGATACACGTACAGGTGCGCCAGGGTATCGGAGGAGGGTTTGAGCGTTCCCTCGATCACCTGACCATCCAGGTTCACTACTACCAGTTTGTCCGGCGTTAACTCCTCGTAGCGGACGCCGCTTGGTTTGATCACGACCAGGCCGCTTTCCCGATCGCGTCCGGAAACATTTCCCGAAGTCCAGACGACCAGGTGATTGGCGGGCAATTCTGCGTGCAGGCGGCAGATCTCGGTGCGCAGATTCTCAAGCAACATGTTTCGCCTCAGCCTTGATCTTCTTGAGCGTTTTCATCACGTCGTTTCCACCCTGTCCAAAGTAATCGTGCAGGCGCAAGTACTCGGTATAGAGGCGCTCGTACACCTTCTGGTTAGCAGCGATCGGGCGGAAAGTTTCCTCTTTGAGATGGGCCATGAAACGGGTGGCTTCGTAAATGGAATCGTACCCGCCGGCTGCCTTGCCAGCCGCCACTGCACCGAACATGGCCGAACCAAGGGCCGGGGTCTGCTTGGAAGCGGCCACTTTGATCTCGCGGCCGGTCACGTCCGCATAGATTTGCATGAGTAGTTTATTTTTCTCGGGCAGGCCGCCACAGGCCACCAGTTCATAGACCGGTACACCGTGTTGCTGGAAAGTGTCAATGATGACTCGCGTTCCATAGGCGGTTGCCTCGATGAGGGCGCGATAGATCTCCTCTGGCCTGGTCAGCAGGGTAGCGCCGAGCAGCAGGCCGGTCAGGTCGGCGTCCACCAGAACGGAGCTGTGGCCGTTCCACCAATCGAGGGCGAGCAGGCCCGATTCGCCCGGCTTCAGGCGAGCCGCCTTTTCTTCGAGCAACTGGTGGAGGCCAAGCCCGCGCGCCTCGGCCTCGCGTTCATAGGCGGCCGGCACGCAGTTCTCTACGAACCACGCGAAGTGATCGCCCACGCAAGATT
>FWWL01001874.1_pt1 | contig 47188 bp, 36 predicted proteins | sample 2228331 | NCBI WGS metagenome assembly FWWL01 (sample SAMEA103939775, study PRJEB20133) | metagenome | reverse complement strand
CTTGTTCACAAACGCCAGACGTGGAACACCATATTTGTCCGCTTGGCGCCAGACGGTCTCACTTTGGGGCTCTACACCACCAACGGCGCAGAATAACGCAATGGCTCCATCGAGCACTCGAATTGAGCGCTCAACTTCTACGGTGAAGTCGACGTGACCGGGCGTGTCGATGATGTTGATTCGATGGTCTTTCCAAGTGCACTGGGTGGCAGCGGAGGTAATTGTAATTCCTCTCTCTCTCTCCTGCTCCATCCAGTCCATTTCCGCAGTGCCTTCGTGTACCTCACCAATCTTGTACGTTCTCCCAGTAAAATAGAGAATACGTTCCGTCGTTGTCGTTTTTCCGGCATCAATGTGAGCCATGATGCCGATGTTGCGCATCCTGCGAAGAGGCGTTGTTCGTCCCACAGCTTATCGTTCCTCAGTTGCAATTGGAGTTTTGGGGCGGTGGGCGCTCCCTTTACGGACGCGCCTACCCCAGATGGTAAAGCCCGTTTCCACTACAAAGGGCTTCCAGCGATATTTCATGACACGAAAATGACTCGGAAGCGGGAAGGTTCTCTACGACAAGGAGTCGCGACGCCCACATCGGATTCTTTCCCAAGCTCTCGTCACATAGCTCTTTAACAAAGCGATCTCTGGGAGCTTCAAGATCCAGGCGGCTGAGACATAGACGATACTGCCAACAATTGTGCTGAAGAGGATAAGCCACAGGCTCTCCAACTGAAAGAGGCGCCTGAGGGATCGGGTCAAGGGAGTATCGGCAATTTCAAATTGCACCGCTACCTTAGTCACCGGCGATCTCACGTGAAGAATCATGTAAGCCGGCTCTTCGATAGCGGTCGAAGAACGCACCGAGGAGCGATGGACGCGCACCACGAGCGAGAGGCTGGTTTGGCCTTCATCCAGGTTTGCTCTTGCAAGTGACAACGTCGCTGTGGTGCTTCCTCTTGGCGCAAAGACCGCAACCACTCGCTCTGTGCGAAAATTCACTGGCGGTGGGGGTGTGTCATCCCGGGCAATGAGCTTCCAAAACTGGCCGAGTTGCTCACGTGTTTGCAGAAGAATAAAGCCGCCTGCATCGTAGCGAGCACTCACATGCGAAGGAAATCGATTTCCTCTTTCCAAAACGTCAACGACTGGCAGTCCCACCTGACGAATCACGAGTAAAGCCCCAGCCATGAAAACACCGCACAAAGCAGTTTTTGCAAAGTGCCCCACACCGTATGAGTTGATGTCAGAGGCAAAGCGTTTTTTCAGTAGGGCATAGGAAACGCTCGTTGTGACAGTGTAAGTGACGACGGCAGCCAAGGGCACGGAGAGGACTCCGAATCTCGGATAGAATCCAAACATCACCGCGATGCTGAGAACAACCCCACCAACATTGATCCACGTGGGGGTCACTGTGTCCTGCCACGCGTAAAAGCCTCTGGTCGCCAAAATCACCAGAGAGTAGGGGAGAATGGATACGGCGTAAATTGAAAGAAACTGCGCGGTGAACCGCGTGTTCGCATACGTGAACTGGCCGCGCTCAAAGAGCACCCGTACAATGGGTTCAGCTAAGACGCAAAGCAATAAGCTGACTGGCAAAAGGATGACAGTCGTCCAGCTTGTTCCCTCACGAAAGACTTGATGAAATTCACGAGAGTCATTACGGGCGGCAGCTTGGGCAAACCGTGGGTAGAGGACTGTAGCGATAGAGACGGCAAAGATGCCGTAAGGCATCATGATCAGCTGAAAACAAAATGTATAAGTGGTGAAGCCGCTACCGACCGCATAGAGAAGGTTAGTCCTTGCCGCTGTGGCCACAAGATTAGCCATTCCCACCCCGACAACTGGCAAGGCGAGTTTGACAACAGTTCCCAGTAGGGGATCTTTGCCTCGCAGACAAAGGCGTAAGGGCATTCCCACCCTCAGCAGCCAGGGGACTTGCACCAGCGCCATCGCTGCGATCCCACTTGTTGTGCCAATTGCCAATCCTCTCAGGCCGATGAGCTCAGCTCTGTAGAGGAGAAGAGTGACGACAACGACCACGTTATTGACAATAGGGGCGGCAGCAGTAATGCCAAAGACGCCGTGTGAGTTCAGGATGGCCATGAAGACGGCATTTAGGCCATAAAAGAACATTTGGGGTGCAAAAAATCGGAAAAAGTAGGTGGCCAGTTCTCGACTTTCGACTGCGTGGCTGCTTCGGCCGAAGACCGTAAGGAGCTGCACAATTTGGGGCGCGAAAACGACTGCCAAGGCCGACACGCTAGCCAGGAAGATTCCGACGTAACCAAGCAGCAGGTTAGCTGTCTGCCATGCCTCACGTGAAATACGTCCGTATTTCTCCTGAGCTTTGACGAGAATGGGGATCATGATGGCCCCCAATACTCCACCCATCACGAACTCGTAAATGATGTTCGGGATGGTGTTGGCCAGCTGGTAAGCGTCGTCGAAGCGGCCGCTCCCCAGAACAGCTGCGAACGCTGAGACTCTCACGAGCCCGGTGATCCGGCTGGTGAGCGTAAGCAGAGAAAACGTGAGCGTGTGCTTGGCTAGCTGACCCACAGTTGCCCAAGAGTCGAGTCGTAACGCTGAGGGCGTCAACCTTTTTGTCATCGTGCACGCAGCGATCTTGGTCTCCACGAGGTGGATGATTTTCTTGAGCACGTTGGGGAGTGCTGTGGTATCTCAGTAAACAACAAAGCACAACGATCTGTGGGACGGCTGAAACACCTATGGAAATCGTGATGCCGCGTCTGAGCGAGAGCATGACAGAAGGGAAAATCCTGCACTGGGCCGTCAAACCTGGTGATTTCGTCAGTGTTGGAGATATCCTCGGAGAGGTCGAGACCGACAAAGCTAATATGGAACTCGAGGCTACTGAACCGGGGTACGTCGTGGAAATCCTTGCTCCAGTTGGGACTCTTGTCCCTGTGGGAGCTCCCCTTCTCCGTTTGGCTGAGAGCTTTGATGAGGTAGCTGCTGCGGAATGTCAGCATGCGGCAACCCAAACTTCCGAAATTTCGGAAGACGTTACAAATGGGCAAGCTCAGACCGAAAATACGGCATCCGTCGCGGAGCTCCCGTCTCCGAATGTTTCGCCGCTAGCTGCAGAACTGGCCGCCAAGCTTCATGTGGATTTAGCGTATGTCGATGGCACGGGACCAGGGGGGCGAGTCATGAAAGATGATGTGCTGCGCTACGTTCAACGCGCAGGGTCGGCCCGATTTGCGACTACTTCCCAATCGTCAACCCATACAGGAACGATTAAGCTCGAAGATGTCGTGCCGAACCATGTCTTGGAGACTGTTCAGGAGAGTGGTTCCGAAACGGCCTTTGAGCCAGCAGCGCGAAGCGGTATTACAAGTGTTAACCTGGAAAAACATGTGGATGTCCGCTCGCTATTGGCGGCGCTTTCTGTCATGGCAGAGCGGTTGAATTTGCTTCCCCGCCCCTCGCCTCACGAACTTCTCCCGCCGTGCGTCGGTCGTGCATTTGCGCTGGCCTTAAACGACCGCAAATTGGCGCCGGAGTCTTTTTCTCCCTCGGCCGTCAGTGGTTGCATCGCCGTGAGCGTTGGCCCTTCGAAAAAGCGGCTGTATCCAACAATTTCTAACGTCTGCCTGCTCTCTGTGAGCGAGCTTCTCAGAACGTTTTGGGAACAACGTGAACAGGCTCTTGCTGGTGCCCTGAAGTGTGCGGATTGCCACGGAGCCGCTCTCGTTATCGAAAGTGTTCTTGGGAGCGCCGTGAAAGTCGTGAGTGCCCAGCTTTCTCCTGAGTCGTCACCCGTCGTTTTTCTCTCGAGCCCATCCCCGGAGTTACTGGAGGTTCACTTGGCGGTCAGGCTAGCCCCCCATGAAGTAGCTCTTTGGGTGGAGATCATGCAGGCCGCAGGCGATCTCCTCGAATCTCCTTTGTTACTTGCCGAAGGCGAGCTTAGAGAGAGCGGGAAATGACTGGCCGAGCGACAGCACCGCCCGCCGGGGACTGCCGATTGTGGGGTGAAGGTGAAAAGCTCTCCAAAGGGCCACTTCTTGCGCTGTGGTGCGGCCGAAGCGGTTACGACAACGCTATCGATCTCATGATGCATTATCATGAGAAGCGGCGTTCTGGGGAGATCGAGGATGTGGTCCTCTACCTAGACCATGATCCTGTTATCACCTTTGGCCGGGCGACCCCTCGCGAACATATTGCCGCTGTGCCGGAGCTCATACCGTGCCGAGAAGTCAATCGTGGGGGACTGGCCACCTATCATGGCCCCGGCCAGCTTGTGGGCTACACCTTGGTTGATTTGGTCGCCGTAAGTGCACCGGAAAAGCCGGATCTTCACAAGTTTCTGCGGGCGCTCGAAAATGGGATCGCCAATTATTTGCAGGACGCCTGGGAGCTCCCGGCGAGTACTCTTACCGGAAAAACGGGGGTCTGGATCGTAGATGCTCACGAGCCAAGAAAGATATGTTCGATGGGCATTGCCGTAAGAAAATGGGTCACTTATCACGGATTTGCCCTGAATGTCACCAACGATCTCAAACCTTTTAGCTATATCGTTCCGTGTGGGTTGGAGGGCGTGACGATGACCTCAGTGAAGAGTGAGCTCCAGAGACGGTCCCAACCTTTCACCGCCCTCACTCTTCGTGACATTGCTGCACAGCTTCATCCTCATATTGTCGATGCGATGCACCAACAGGGATTTCACTTCCATGGAGAGAAAACCGCACATGATAAGTGAGTGTTCTCCAGCGCCTGTCTCATCCAAGCATCCGCGCTGGATTCGTGCTCGGATGCCGGGAACGGGGGATTTCGCCTATACGCAAAAGATACTTGTCGAAAGCAAACTCCACACTGTTTGCGAAGAAGCGAAATGTCCTAATCGAAGCGAGTGCTATGCTCATCGCACGGCAACTTTCATGATTCTGGGCAACGTGTGCACCCGTCGGTGCACGTTTTGTGCAGTCCCGCAAGCTGTACCTGCGGCGCCACCGAATCCAGATGAACCGCTGCGGCTTGCTGATGCTGTTGAGCGCCTCGGGTTGCGGCATGTCGTCATCACAAGTGTCGATCGTGATGATTTGCCCGATCAAGGCTCTGGGCACTTTGTCCGATGTGTCGAGGAGATCAAATCGCGATGTCCAGAAACGCGAGTTGAGCTCCTCATCCCAGACTTTCGAGGGGATGAAAGTGCGCTCCGTAGAGTTATCGAGGCACCTATTGACGTGCTTGGCCACAACATCGAAACGGTGCCAAGGCTCTACCCCCAGGTGAGGCGCGGTGCGCGTTACGGCAGATCCGTCATCCTTCTCGCGAGGGCAAAAGAAATGGCCCCCCACGTATTGACCAAAACCGGCATTATGGTCGGCCTGGGAGAGACCGCCGAAGAACTCGAGACAGCCTTTGCCGACCTTGCTGAAGCGCGGGTTGATATCCTGACCATCGGTCAATACCTGCAACCTACAGCCCAACAGAAACCGGTTGTGCGCTACTATTCCCCCGAAGAGTTTGCTCGATGGCGGGAAAAGGCGATTCGTGCTGGTTTTCGGTGGGTGGAAGCAGGTCCTCTCGTTCGGAGCTCCTATCATGCTTGGCGTCATGTGGACGCAATAGAGAACGATTGAAGGCAGGACGTATAGACCCGTTGGCTAATTTGATAAACACCAGGTTGTTCCCTCGCGTCACGGGTTCTGATAAACCTGCGATGGTTCGTTATGTGTTGCTCGTATTTCATTTTCCCGTCTGAGCTTGATCCATCCGTGCTGAGATAAGGGCCCCGACGAGATGGTCTTGATGCGCGACTTATTCTGGTTTTTTCTGATTGTGGCGTCAGCGTTTGTTGGCGGTCACCTGCTTGTTCGACCATGGCTGTGGCGGCTTCTGCGCCCTTCGTCCTATGCCTGGATTGCCACAAGTGCGGGGCTCGTCGCTGCAACTTATATGGTTTTCTTGCTGGGTGTTTTCCATTGCTTCGTTTTCGGGGCGGTTCTGGTCATTCTCGGCGTCCTCTGGTCATACTCGGCATTTCGCATAGGAAAAGACCCGCACATTCGTCGCGAGCTTACCGAATTACTGTCCTCTATTAGTACAGGACTGCTGGGAGGGATGCGCGAGTCGCCGCTCCTGGGCGGGCTTCTTGCCGCGTTCGCTGGCTGGGCTTTCCTAGCATGCGGAGCACCCGAGGTTCGGGGAGACCCCATTATCTACCACATCACCGAGGCGTGGCTGTTCGTGGTGAATAAAGGCCACGTCGAGATTCCATCGTCGGCGCTAACCTACATTCCGCAAAACCAGCAATTGCTTTATGCTCTTGGTTTACTTCTCGGATCCGACAGTCTTGCCAAGCTCTTCCACTGGCTCCAAGGCATTCTACTCATTAGCGGAACCATCGTCCTCGCCCGGCAATTTTCGTTATCACGCCCGGCAAGCGTTGCCGCGGCTCTTCTTGTGGCTAGTTGCCCGATGTGGTTCTACCTCGCCACCACGACTTACATCGATCTCGCCGTGGGGAACTATGTTCTCGCAGGCGTAGTCCTTCTGCTCATTGATGTTTATCGCAAGGAGCCAGTCACTGCAACGTCTCGTTTCTCGCTTGTGGGGTGGAGCGGGGTGTTCATGGGAACAGCCCTCGGGTGCAAATACACGGCGGGGCTTGTGGGTTTTCTTCCTGGTCTTGTGGTGTACTTGTTTTGCCTGCGTCGTGTGCGCCGGGAATCACTAACGGGTCTTGCCGCCAGGGGGTGGATCTATTGCATGTTTGCATTCCTTCTTTTTCTTCCTTGGCTGCTGCGCAACTACGTGTGGACCGGAAATCCTGTGGCGCCCAGTTTTCTTCGCGTTCTCGGGCCTCATGGGGTGCCCGAGAGCACCTTGCGGTGGCCAGATATTCTCGCTGCGCCCGCAGAACCAATTCGGGGAGTTTCTGGGCTCCTTTTGGCTTACGTAAAAATGTTTCTGTCTCTCAGTGATTTCGGGAACTATCTGGCCTCCCTAGCTTTGCTCCTCGGGTGCACAGTCTTACCCCTAAAACTGACTAGAAGGGCCACGCTGCCCCTGGGGAACGCGTCTGCGTTGTCATTTCTCGTTCTCTTCCTTGCTCTCGCATTCCTTATTGGGGTCCCGACGGCTGCCTTGCGTCGCGACTCCCGTTATATCATGGCTCACGTTGGGGTCTTGGCGGTACTCATCGTGCGATTCTATGACGACATACTTCGTCTGCTTCCCGTCAGACGTCTCCTCCTCGATCGGGTTGCGCGGGTGATTTTAGGGGTTCTGGTCGTGAGTGGAGCGACACAGAACGTCCTGCGCCATCGCGACCTCAATGAGGTTATGCGGCCAATTTTCTCGCAGCGTAAACGCGACGAGTACTGTGCCGCTCGTCTAATGCACTATCATGCTAACAAAGCGCTTGGTAAACTAATTTCGCCGGAAGACGGAAAGGTTTTGGGGGCAGCGTATCCCGCCCACGTGCATTACGTTCTTGGTGGGGCCCCCATGACGCTGGACCTACTTGTCCAGGAGGTTCGATCTATTAGACCAGAACATCTTCCTGCTCTCCGGCGACAAGGAATCCGGTTTCTCTTTGGCGAAGTCGCGGAAGATCTCTTGCCCTACATTGAACTCAAGGCGAAATGTGAAGGGTTGCCGCTTTGGGAAATCCGAGAGGAAGGAAAAACGAACGCCCCGTGATCGACGACTAGAAATCAGGTTTGCCCTTGAGCTTGGCAAGACGATCCAGAACGCCATTGATGAAGGCAGGACCATTCGCGTCGCAGTAGCGCTTAGCGAGCTCCACGTATTCATTGATCGTCACACGTGGGGGGATGTCGGGGAAGTAGCTCAGCTCCGATGCACCGAGGAGCAAAATGACTCTTTCAACAAAGCCGATACGATCGAGGCGCCAGTTTTCGAGCACGCTAGCAATGTCCGCTTCGAGTTCTGTTCGATGGCCCTCGCACACAGCGCAAAGTTGCCTGGCAAATTCTGGCAGATCGCGCCATGACCGCGCCATCTCCCCAAGAAGGTGCTCGACCTCCTCCAATGGCGTGTCGCTGTAGATGCGGGCAAAGAGGAAAATCAGCGCAAGACGTCGAGCTCGACGTCGTTCGCGAACCCAGGCTTTGGAGCCTTTCTGCCCCATCTCTGTTTTATCTTGCGGCTTATGTTCGTCCATTCGTCCCAGTCAGTAAATGAAAATTTTGGGCCTTATTCTAACGCTGCCGACATCGGTTTGCGATCGGGGACAAAGGTTGGATCTGTCTGGGCAAAGTACTCATTGATCGCATTATAAATGAGGATCGCCGTCAGCTTCTGAAACCGTGGATTGATCAAATACCGCAGCTCGTCACGGTTTGTAATAAACCCGACCTCAACAAGCACTGCTGGCATGTAAAAATTTTTCAGGACAACAAAGTTGGCGCTTTTGATGCCACGAGCATAGGTGCGAAAGTAGGGATGTTGTTGAAATGAGTTCAGCAAGCGAGCGCATACGACATAGCTTTCGTATTGCCAGCTCTCCAAGCGTTGTCGCTCCAGATCTGTTAGCAGTTTCGTGATGAGGGGGGCTTCTTTGCGAGTGCCGGCTCCAGCAACCCCAATGTCGAGATTTTCGCGTTCAGCGACCGCTTTTGCTGCAGCATCCTCCGCCCCTCGCGTACTCAGATAAAAGAATTCAATTCCTCGGGCATTGGGATTTCCTGCTCCGTCGTTCATGTGAATCGACAAAAAGAGATCACCCCTCTGTTTTTCGGCGAATGCCACGCGATCCGTTAGGGGAAGGAGAACATCCTGAGTTCGAGTTAAGATAGCCACCATGTTGGGCGAGTCGTCGATCACGCGCTTCAAGTGATATGCAAACTGAAGCGTTAGGTTCTTTTCGTAAACAGGCTTGCCGTTGACGAGCGCTTCACTCGCCGCCCCCTGGTTGCTTCCGCCATGCCCAGGATCAATGATGACAATTTTCTTAGGGCCGGTCCCTCGCCTTGCTGATAGTGGAGAAGTGGCTGGCTCAGGAATGGGCGGAATAATACTCTTTCCCTGCTGATCGCGAATAACAATGGGTTGGCGGACCGAGGGAGTGCTCCCTGCAACCGGTGCAAAACCGTGAGTTCCACCGCCAAAGGGGTGGGTCAACGCTGGAGAGGTTGATTCAGCCGCATCGATATAGAGCCGGAAAGGGTTGCGTTCGGTCGTAACTTGAAAAGCACGAGTTTTGGGTTTTACGTAAAAAACGAATCTAAGGACGCCATGCTCTGGATACGACAGTGATTCGACCTGGCGAACGAATGAGTCGTCGATCTCCAAAAGGCGCCGCTTATAGGCCAGAGAGATGCCATAGATATCGACGTAAAAATATCCCCTGCTTTCGATCGCGTCCACCGCGTGGTACACAGTTTCTTGATCGAGCTCCACAGCAAAACGTGTGTGACTTGGCTGTGAATCCCAAGAAATCCGTGTAACGGTGGCAGCAGACGCCAACCTCTCCCAGTTCCACAACAGGAAAATGATGAATAGGAAAAACGGCCACCGTGCGCCTGGTCGAAGCCAGCTATGTCGCATCAAACATACCATCCAATCCCCATAGGCCTGGGTGGCCGTGCCAATGTTGCTTCCTGTGAACGAGGTGAAGAACCTTCTTAGACCGATGTCATCTCGGCCACGTGTGCGGTGACTTGTTCCTTGAGTGTTGAATCGTTGGTGATGGACAGGAACTTTTCCCACGCTTTACAAGCGGACGGTTTGTCCCCGATCTTTTCGTAGCAAAGTGCTAAATTGTAGACTGCATCCGCAAAATTGGCATCGAGCTTCAGAGCGTCGTTCAAGAGCTGGATCGCTTCATTCCATTGGCCATCTTGGATGGCTACGGCTGCATAGTTGTAAAAGTCGGCCGCTGTTTTGGGCGATTCGATTTTCTTACGAATGCGTAGGCGGTCAATGTCGGGTAGCGAAAAGTAAAAAGCGAAGCCGTATGCTTCTATCGCTACTTCAGGCTCCGCAGCGAGAAGCTGACGAAACGTTTCCAAATGTTGAGTGTACAAATCGTGCTCGTCCTCATCGCCATGAATGCGGCCCCTAAATTTCACCTCTGTCATTGCGATCTCCTCTATTATCTTTGGATGGTAAGAAACTCATGAACACCACTTTTGGGCGCACCGAAAACCGAGTCATGCGGAAGCGCATTTCGTGTATAGTTTGCGCGGCCCGTTTTTATTTGATCTGAGTGGGGATGCCAAACCAGGGAGCAGGCCGAAGAACACGTTCGTTTTGGCTCGCGTGGGCGCCCCCAATTGGCGACGTGAAGTAAGCAACGGATGAGCTGTAGATAGCTTGATTATGAATACGAACAAACCATTCGCAAATGTCCCCGTGACCGAAGAGCTTCTTCGACGCCTTCCGAAAACAGAGCTGCACTGCCACTTGGATGGCTCCCTGCGCGTCGAGACAATTCTCGAGCTCGCTGAAAAGCAAAAGGTTGCGTTGCCGGCTGACCATCCAGACGACCTCCGTAATCACGTCGTTGTCCCTGAAGATTGCAAGAGCCTTGTCGACTATCTGAAAGCTTTTGAGATTACGCTTTCAGTCATGCAGGAGGCCGAAGCCCTTAGCCGAGTTGCCTATGAGCTTGTGGAGGACTGCGCCAAAGAAAACGTCCGTTACCTGGAGGTGCGATATTCCCCGATTCTCCACACGCGCAAGGGGTTACGGCTCACTCACATTGTTGATGCGGTTCTCGATGGTCTCGCGGCCGCCGAAAAAGATTTCTCGGTAAAGACCGGCGTCATCATTTGCGGCATGCGCAACATCAATCCGGAAACGTCGTATCGGCTTGCCGAGTTGGCCATTGCCTACAAAAATCGTGGAGTGGTTGCTTTCGACCTCGCAGGTGCCGAAGAGGATTATCCGGCAAAGAAGCACAAGGACGCCTTCTTCCTTATCCTCAAGAATAACATCAACTGTACGCTTCATGCCGGTGAGAGCTACGGCCCCGAGTCGATTCATCAGGCAATCCACTACTGTGGAGCACATCGGATTGGCCATGGGACGAGGTTGAAAGAAGACGGCGACTTGCTGAACTACGTCAATGACCACCGAATTCCCCTCGAAATCTGCCTGACGTCAAATGTGCAAACGAAAGCGGTCAAGAGTTTCGAAGAGCATCCGTTGCGGTTCTACTACGACTACGGCTTGCGCACGACCATCTGCACCGATAATCGTTTGATGAGTGACACGACGATCACAAAAGAACTCTACAGGGCGCACCAGTACCTGGGCTTCACCCTCGACGAAATCGTCGATTTGATCGTTTTTGGCTTCAAGAGCGCCTTCTTACCTTATCGCACGAAGGTCAAGTTGCTCAAGAGTGTGTTCGAAGAGCTGAAGCAGCTCGACCTTGAACCTAGAACCCAGAAACTTCACACGACAGCGCAGGCTGAAGCGCTCTAAAGACTGCACCCGCTAGGCAGTGATCCAGAGGAAAGGATAGGGTCAGTCTCTGCCCGGGCTGTCTTTGGTGGCTTTTTCTTCATTGAGTTCGACCTCCACTAACCCAGTCATGAAGAGCAGAGAAGGTGAAAGCGAGAGTTGTGTCTCGATTCGGTGATTTCTGTTATCTTGTTGGGCTGGGGATTCGAGAGCGCTGGGGACGTGTCTTTCTCACGGCGACAGCGCTGGCATTTGCGGTGGCCATTAGCACCATCGCTTTGGTCTACGGATGGGGAGGATTGCGCCAAGCCATTTCAAGGGCTGAAGCAGCATTTCCGAAAGGACTTCTAACTGTACGCCCCCGAACCCTCGACGTTGTCGCATTTCGATTCAATGCCACTGTCCTGAGTGACAAAGAAGTGCGAGCCATCGAACAGCTGCCGGGAGTGGAGTTTGTGGCTCCCCAGCTCAGCTTGAAAATGCCGTTGCGAGCTGAGGGGGAAATCATGGGGCAGACGGCCACGACGGATATTGTCGTCGTGGGAATCGAGCCTCGCCTCATCAAAAGCGATGTGGAACCTGGCTACACTTTCGACTACGATTCCCAGACCTCTCTTCCGATCCCCTGTGTTGTTCCGCGCTTCTTTATCGACATGTATAATTTGGCTTATGCCGACTCTCTTGGCCTTCCCAAGATCAGCGAGAGCTATCCTATTGGAAAACAATTTAACCTTATTATTGGAGAAACGTACCTTTGGGGAGGAACTGGCGCGAAGGCGATCACCCTTCCAGGCCGCATCGTCGGGTTAACAAGTCAGAGCCCCTTGATGGTTGGGCTGATTATTCCTCTTGGTCATGCCAAGGCGCTCAACGAGTGGTATCAGGGTCGTGCGCAAACAGCCTACTCAGCAGCGCATGTCAAGCTTGCGGACTTGAGTTCCTACGATGCTGTTACAAGCGCCATTATGGCGATGGGGCTCAGCGTGGAAAACCCTGGGGAGACCTTGGAAAAGTTTATTCTCGTTGCTCGCGTCGGGATGTTTGGAGTCGGTCTCTTTTGCGTTCTTGTTTCGGTTGTGGCGGCGGTCGGCATCTTTAACACGTATTCGCTAGCGATGATGTTGAGGCGAGGGGAGCTTGTTGTCCTTCGTGCTGTTGGAGCAACGCGCAGCTACGTGTTTCGATTGCTGCTTGCGGACTCATTTGTTGTCGGTCTGTTCGCAGGGGTTTTGGCTGGAGGGCTTTGTGATCTTCTGCGCTGGGGCATTCAGTCGGCTATGCAAACTCTGGTCACAGCGCTCCCCGTTTCGCTTGCCAACGTTGAATTGCCCGGACGCCTGCTCCTTTATGTGTTGTCCGCAGGGGGGGCGGTGCTTTTGTCACTTATCGTGACATTCCCATTGGCCTGGCGATACCGCAATGTGCGCCTCGTCTCAGGGGAGGATACCTAGTCTATCGCGTGCAGTAGAGGAGGAGGACAGCTCTCGTAGCCGCCTCTACTGTCCTAGGAAATGTCTCAAAACAAATTGCCCTGGCTGGTCGGTCCAGCCAGGGCACGTGTGTAGTTCACTATGAGGCAACATTAGTTGCCCGACTTGCCCTTCCAGCGAATGATATCGCCAGGCGAAATGGTGCCATTTGTTGGGTCGTAATCAATGAAGGGGGCAGGATACGAAGGAGTGAGCACCGCATAAGCGCGATCCGGCCCAAGGCTGAAGAGGAGCCAGCCGCCATCATCATTGTAGGATGAGGTCGTCGGATTGTAGAAATCCGGATAGTACTGGAAGAAGGTTGCTCGCACCGAAGCGGAAATCGCATCGAGCTGGCCGAGGACTCCTTCGCTATCGCTTTGTGGATTACGCCCCCACAGAACGTAGACGCGGTTTAGAATGTCTGCATCGACGTTATTGAAGGGGTCAGGCATGACGCTCGTGATGTAAGCAATCGGCGTGGTAAACGCTGAGTTGATGCGAGTGCGCGTCCATGATGCGTTGGGTCGGTAGGTGCGTCCCAGACGGTTGTTGTCCACGAGATAGGCCTCGATGGCTGTTGCAAAGCTGCGCATATCGGCTTTGACTCGAGACACTTTCGCACGCGTTTGCGCCTCGAGGAAGTTTGGTACAGCGATTGCCGCCAGAATGGCGATGATAGCGACGACGATCAGCAGCTCGATCAAAGTGAAGCCACTGCGCCGGATTGAACCCTTGGTGACCATGGCAACATCTCCTTTTTGTAATTTGGGGATGAAGTGGCGGATCGGTGTATTGAATAATGAAGACCGGTTGCACCCATCCCAGTTTTATACAAGACTAAATCATCTTTGAACGCATGTATTCAACAAAAAGTTTTGCCCGACGTCTCTTTTTTATTTCGCCCATGAAGCAGGTGGAGATTTCGTGGTTGTGGGGGCTACGCGACTCGGAAGCTTGACGAGATTTGTGCTCTTGTGGTTTTCGCGGTGTAGAGTATGCTTTCATGGTAGTCTGCTAATCGGCCCACTTGATTTAGCTAGCGTTGTGTCGATTTTTTAGGTGTCGCGAGAAAAATTTTCATGGGCTCGGAATGAAAAATCCTGCTACCGTGTATAAGCGATACGGTTCGTTGCTTTGACCCAAAGTGGGCCTATAGCTCAGTTGGTTAGAGCGCGCCCCTGATAAGGGCGAGGTCGGTAGTTCGACTCTACCTAGGCCCACCACTTCTCTTATTCTCCCAATCATTTCCCCTGCTTGACATGGGCCAATTTTACCCGCGACACTTTTTTTACAAGACAACTTAAGCGAGGTTTCTCATGAAATTCTGGCAGTCTTTTGCGTTGACCGTGTGTTCAATGGCATTCTTCTCGAATTGGGCCGCTGCTGGTCAAACCACCTCTACTGTGCCCAAAATTCTGGCCGAGATTGCGAGCGCGCTCGAAAAAGTTTCTGGCTTCGAGGCTGAGGTGGAATCTCGCCACGAAACGGCAGAGGATGATGTGGTCGTGACGCGCACTCTTCTCCTGTCGCGTCAGTTTGGCTGGAGAATTTCGGAAGGAACAGGAAAGCTGAGACGCGAGATCCTTAATGACCTCAGCACGAATGTCGTGTTCTATCCCGAGCAGAAGCGGGCACTCAAGCTGGTCGCGCGTTCCCCAGAAGTCAAATCAGAGTTCGAAAAGCCGGTTCGTGAACTAAACCCTGTTTTTGCCCTCGATCGCTCCAGTGTGAAATTCCACGGTGTGGAGGAGTTTGAGGGGGAAACCGTTTATCATCTGTCAGGAACCACGACCACACAGTTCCTACAAATGGGAAAACCTGTGAAAATCAAGGTGGAGGCTTGGATCGCGCAAAATGATGGTCTCCCGCGCAAAACCGTGGAGCGATGGGAAGACAGGACGGGAACAACGATTTACAAGAACGTCAAGCTCCGTGACGATTTGACCTCTGAAGCGTTTCGTTTCACGCCGCCTAATGGCGTTCAGATTATCGAACTGGGGTCTGAAGGCAAAGAGCTATCTTCGAGCACCTCGCCGGAAACAATGCGTTAACCAAGAAAACCGGGGGCGGACACTTCAGACTGCCCTAGTGCTTGGCGCAAATCCTGCCGACGGTCACGCGAGTCCTTGCAAGGATGCCCCGCTCGGTGTGAGTCGTTTCATGCACACTGCGGGTGAGATAAATTACATCGGTGGTCGGAAGTTTCCCATCGTCATTGCGTATGAGAGATATCATCGTTTGGCCGCGAGCTTTGGCTCGAAAATGGATGCGCGCAAAGACCCCACCTGCTCGTAAGGGCTTCAGTTCACACCCCTCTTCGTAAACAATTATCCCGCGGCGATTATCAACGCGATTGGCTTTGTGAAAATCGAAAGGGAATCGCTCGTGGGCGAAACCGTCCTCAATGTTGATCCCCGACCGTATCCAGTTCCCCCGATCGGAATCAATGACCTCCAAGAAGGCGGGGTCGAATCGGATGAAAATCTGGATCCTATCAAAGGGGACCCCTTGAGGATTATCGATTGCAAGATCTACGGCGAATTCTTCCCCCTCCTCAACATTGACTCCTGACGGCTCCAGGTAGAGTCTGACTTGCCCCTCAGGCCAATCAACGCGCGACGTCGTGACTATGGCTCCACCTTCCTCGGCCTTTTCGACGATCGCTTTTTGAGATTTGGGGCGAATGACGACGTTGCCGTGGATGACACCGCTACGTGGGTTCGTGCTCGTTCCAAGAATACTCACCGGACCTAGTTTGATGTCAGTTGAGCAATCGTCGGAAAACTCAAATCGTAGGGGGGCGGGATCAGCTGGCCTGAGTGCTTCCCAGTAACATATTGCTAAAGCACGATCTTTGATGGGGAGAGGCTGGCGGAGCGTAATACGCATGGCCAGCAGTCCCCGCTCGGCGTCGAGGCTATAGTCCACATCCTCGCGTAAATCCTCCGCTATCGGAGCAAAATCGACGGCTAAGGGGTTCAAGACAGAAGGTGGAAAGGAGAGGCAGATTGTGAACTCGTCCGCGGTTGCGTCCTTCGTATTCGCAACAATCTCTGTCACAAAAGTATCGCCAGGTCGCACAATGCTGTCAAAAGGCTTCATGTAGAGAATGCTGCGAGACTCGCTGCGTGCCGCAGCGGGAGTCGATGCTGCTTGGGGCGGCTGTAGTGGGGGAGTGGCCATTTGCTGGGGCTGGGTCAAAGGTTGGACAGGACCTCGCATGCCAGCTGGTGGTCCTCCAGGAGGCGGAAAGACCACACCCGGGACCGTAGGCTGTTGTGGTCGCTGTTGTTGCTGGCGCGCTTCGGCAGCCTTGCGTGCTTCTTCCTCTTGTCGCCGCTTGTTCTCTTGAATGATCTGCTCGATACGTCGCTGGTGGGCCTTGATGCGCTCCTCGCGACTCATGTTTCGCAGTTGCTCGAGGGAAGGGGTGGGGTCCTGTGCAAATAATGGCGCAGCAAGTGCGACCAGAAAGACTCTTGAAGCTGCCTTGAAAACATGTTTCGTCATCATTCTGCTCGTTGTTCCTAAGCTAGGTCTAGAAGGCGCTGCAAGAAGAATGCCATTGTCATTGTGAAAACGAAGGATGCACGAAAGTGTTGATCTTGACCTTGCGGCGCCAAAAGCTCCCTTTGCAACGAAGTAATCGATGCGTTTTGTGCCCCGCGGAGGACTGCAATGCGTGCGGATGAATACCAGCGCATGTTTCAGTTGGAAAATGATTACTGGTGGTATCGAGCCTTGCGCGAGTTTCTCGTCCGAGAAATGAAATCTCGGCTACGGCATGATGCAGTTCGCAGGGTGGTCCTTGATGCAGGGTGTGGGACTGGGGCCAATCTTGCAGCTCTCGCGCAAGGAGTTATGCCGGTTGGACTAGACTACTCCCCGCAGGCTCTTGCATTGAGTCGCCAACGGGGGCTCAAGCATCTCATCCGAGCAAAGGTGCAGGAGCTGCCACTTCGCGATTGTTCGTGCGACGCGGTCATGAGCATTGACGTGCTCTACCATCAGTGGATCTCGGACGATTGCGCTGTTCTTCGTGAATGCAATCGAGTCCTCCGCCATGGAGGCCACCTTTTCGTGCATGTGGCCGCTTTCGATTGGCTTCGCGGCAGCCACGACGAAGTTGTCATGACTCGTCACCGGTATACGCGTGGCGAGCTCGTTCGCAAGATCGAGGCTTGTGGGTTTCGGGTTGTGCGAGCGACCTACCGCAACTCTTTCCTGCTTCCTCTCATGGTCGCTCGTCGTTTCCTGTCTCCCGGACCCAGGGAAGCCCATTCCGATTTGAAACCATTGCCTTCGTGGGCTAACAGGATGTTTCTTGCGGTGCTTCGGCTTGAGAATTTTGCGCTCCGTCACGTGAACCTGCCTATTGGAGGGTCCGTGTTTGTCATTGCAGAAAGGGAGTAGCGCACATCGGGGGCAATTCCCCTCCTAAAAGTGAGCAATCTTCTCGGCAAGGCGAGAAAAGATGATGGCCGCAGCAGCTCGAACGGAAAGGTGATTGTAAGGTGTTGGCCCCACGAGAGGTTCGAGGATGGCGTCCGCATCCAAGAGCACTTCTGGATGAAGCCCCCAGCCGGTTCCGAAGAGAAGGCAGACTGGCCTCATGGGGGAGAGCTTCATTCGGGCCGTTAGCTCGTCAAAACTCACGCTGTTGGGGTAGCGCCGAGCACTGGTTGCCACCCACATGGGGCTAAAGCCGTGGATCTGCTCAAGACGGTCACCCACCGCACCGAGGTCGGGAAGAACTTCGACGATATCTAATGCTTCTCTTCTGTTGGGATTGTATTCAGCTCCCCACCCCTTCTTCCAATGGTCGAGAATGCGTTGCGCGAGCCAGCGCTGGGCTTTGATCGGTGAAACCACAAAGTATTTGCTCGCCCCAAAGGTCATCGCGGAGCGCGCGATGTCATGAATGTCGAGGTTTGTGATTGCTGTCGCGATGACACGGTCGTGTTTGTCACGGATTGGATAGTGGATAAGACAAGCGTACCAATTCGTCCTCATGCGAATCTCCTTGATGATGCAGAGAACCAAGAGCAAGTATAACAATAGCGCACGAACGTGTTGCTGTTTGTTCCCCTTAGTTGCGTTCGCTTTTGAAAGGACCCACTCGTAAATATGAAGAAATTGCTCAACCCCCGCAACCGAACGACGATTCTGCTCGGAAATGTCATGCGTCGGCTACCGGCCAAGTGGGTCTGGCCATTCAGTCGGGCTGTCGGGCGCATACTGTACTGGTGTTCGCCGAAGTATCGCTGCGCAGTCAAAAAGGCCTACGAGCGGCTAGTGGAGCGGGCCGGAATTGCGCGCAGTCCGGCTGAGCTCACGATTAGCTTTTTTGAAAGACACCCAATGCTCATGACCGCTGCCTACGCAATGCAAGGTCATGGCAGAGAACGCTTCGACGAGCTATGTGTGACACAGGGTTTTGAGTCGCTCCTAGAGACTCTTCGCCAAGGCAGGGGAATTCTTCTTGTTACCATGCATTTTGGTTCCCACCTGCTGACGATGGTTCGCCTTGAAATGGAAGGGGTCAGGATAGCGACAGTGCGCCCCCGCGAAATGGCAGACATCCTCGATCCAAAACAGAGGTCGATGCTTTTCATTGATCGGCCGACCATTTACGTGGATGAGGGGGAGGGGTTAGCGAGTCCTCTTCGGCATATTGTTAGGTACCTCCGCGATGGGTGGTGCGTAGGGTTTGCTCCCGATGGTGATCAGGGGCAATCTCTCATGGCACTTCGGTTTTTTGGTGGCCACTATCTCATTCGTCGGGGGCTTCACGAGATTATCCGTCTTGCTCGTTGTCCCGTTGTGTACGCTCAGGGAGCGGCTCGAAATGGAAAATACAATATATGGTATTCTGACGTTATGGAACCCCCAAGGAATGGCGATGTTGACGCTTTTTCTGAGGAAGTCACCGCTTTCATTGAGAAGCAGTTTGAGCGCATCGTGCGTGAGAATCCAGAGTCAATTTGGTGGACGAGACCTATGGAGATGGCCTTGGGGCTAAGACCCTTGCCCCCGGAGTTCTTGGCTGCCAAAGGGGAGATTTCGACCAAAAGTTCCACTTGACGGGTATGATCAAGATGCCTAAGAATGCGCGGGACTACGATTGTGTGGAAGGCTTGCCACAGGCCAGCCTACGTTGGCCACTTTGCCTGGGGCAAGCTAGTGATTTGCCCCACAACGCGATCGTCAGCGACTGACAACATTTGACAAAGAGACAGCGATGATGTTCCGACCGGAAAACCCTATTATTGTCCAGAGCGATATGACGGTCCTGCTCGAAACTACGGGGCCGTTATTTGAAGAGGGGCGCGACTTTCTTGGACAATTTGCTGAACTCGAGAAAAGCCCCGAATACCTGCACACCTACCGTATCACGCCACTGTCTCTATGGAATGCTGCAGCCGCGGGGCTCAAGGCAGAGGCGATCATCTCTCGTCTCTTGGAGCTTGCCAAGTACACCGTCCCCCAAAACGTTCTCACGGAAATCCGAGAACAGATGGCCCGCTTTGGCAAACTTCGTCTGGTCAAAGACGAGGCGTCGGGCATGCTTCACCTTTTGTGTGATGATCGGGCCGCACTCGAAGAAATTTGCGCTTGCCCACAAACAAAAGAGTTCATTGTCGAGCGGCGCGATGATCGCACACTTGTCATCGATCCCGCTTACCGTGGCCGAGCCAAGCAGGTTCTCATCAAGCTCGGCTACCCGGTCGACGATTTGGCTGGCTTCACGGAGGGGGATCCCCTACCGTTTGAGCTGCGCGCAGTCACCCGGCTTGGGGTGCATTTTGAACTTCGTGAGTACCAGCGCGACGCCGTCGAAACCTTCTGGGCGGGGGGATCGCCAGCCGGTGGAGCAGGTGTTTTGGTTCTTCCGTGTGGGGCGGGAAAGACAATTGTCGGCATGGGCTGTATGGAAAAAGTCCAGCAGCACACCCTCATTCTGACGACCAACATCACGGCGCTGCGTCAGTGGATTCGAGAGCTTCTCGACAAAACTACCCTCACAGAGGACCAAATTGCCGAATATAGCGGGGACAAGAAAGAAATAAAGCCTGTCACAGTCACAACCTATCAAATGATGACTTATAAGCCTACCAGGGCTGACCATTTTCCTCATATGGAGCTGTTCAAGCAGCACAATTGGGGATTGATCATCTACGATGAAGTCCATTTGCTCCCCGCTCCGGTCTTTCGGGCCACTGCAGAGATTCAGGCTCGCCGCCGCCTCGGTCTTACTGCGACGCTGGTTCGTGAGGATGGGCGCGAGGATGATGTCTTTTCGCTGATTGGCCCCAAGCGCTTCGATAAGCCGTGGAAGGAACTCGAGCACCAAGGATGGATCGCCAAAGCGCGGTGCATGGAAATTCGGGTCGCCATGCCGCCCGAGAAGAAGTTAGAGTATGCGGGCGCTGAGATTAAGGCCAAGTATAGGCTGGCTATGGAGAATCCTGCGAAGATTCCCGTTCTCCAGAGGCTCCTTGAAAAGCATAAAGACGACAATGTTCTGATTATTGGTCAGTACCTCAGCCAGCTCGAGGAAATCAGCCGGATTACCGGAGCCCCGATTATTACGGGTGAGACGCCAAACGCCCAGAGAGAAGAGCTCTACGATGCATTCAAGTCGGGAAAACTGAAGCTGCTAGTGGTCTCGAAAGTTGCCAACTTTGCCGTCGATTTGCCGGATGCGAATGTGGCGATCCAAGTGAGTGGGACGTTCCGATCACGTCAGGAAGAGGCCCAGCGTGTTGGACGCGTTTTGCGCCCCAAACCAGGGCAAAATTACGCCTATTTCTATTCAATCGTATCAAAAGATACCAAGGATCAAGATTGCGCTAAGCGTCGTTCGCTCTTCCTCACCGAGCAGGGGTATCGCTACCGGATTAAGATTGTCGACGTTGCCAACATTGAAAATGAGAACTTCGACTTCGACGAGGCCGAAGACCTCACCCCTGCGGAAGTCGCCGATGAAGATGTGGCAAGTGAGTCTGAAGAAGCGTTGCTTGAAGCTCAGGAATTGTAGCCATGAAGCTGAGAACCATACTTCAAAAACTCGACTTGCAGAGCCTGCGTGACATAGCTGCCTTTTGGAACTTTCCGATCCCTCAATCACTGGACTTGGCCGCTCCGGACGCACAGCCAAAGCTTGTCGAGTACCTGTATCCACGGATGCAGACGGCCAAATACTTTTTCCGGACAGTCGCTCAGCTCGATCCCAAACAGCAGCAGCTGCTCAAGTTCCTCGCGGTGCACGGGGGAGAAGTGCCGCTAAGTGAAGTTGTAGCAAGGTGTTTTTCTGGCGACGAAGAAGCTCACCAAGCTGTCAAAGAGCTGGGGAGCAAAGCCTTCATCTTTCTCGATACGTCTGAGCCAGAGCATGAGTACGTTGTTCTACCGGAAAGCGTGCTCAGCAATTTTGAGCTCGGGAATCAACTGTCGGGATTCCTCGGAGCACTTCTTCAGAAGATGCCGTTCAATGATCTGGCCGCGCTCGCAGAAAGAGTCACTGGCGACAAAAAATGCTGGAATACTTCGCGCGAGCGAGTCGTCCGACGATTGCGTGAATTCTTGCTCAACCCAAGAAACCTGCGCCGCCACATCCAGGCACTGCCCGCTGAGGAGCGCTTGCTTTTCAACGCTCTAGTTGAGCGAGATGGATATGCTTTTTATGGCGACCTTCTTGAAGTCGGAGGGGGAAGACGCTTTGATCTTGGACGAACAGAGCAACTGAACTCGCTCATCAAGAATCGGGGAATTGTGTTTCAGGTCTCTGAGGGGAGCAACAAGTACGCCAATCTTCTCATGATCCCGCGGGATATTCTCTACATTATTAGCCATGATTTTGTGCCTGACACTCGTTCGTTGAGCGAGTTGGAGCAGATTGTCGGGGGTACTCAAGAGTTTTGTCCTGCCGTCGTTGTCGACAATTCGAATGCGCTTTTGCGGGACTTGGTTGTTGTCGCAAGTCTCATTCAAAGCTCAAACTTTCGAGCTCTTGCCAATGGTGGGATTAGCCGCGCCGACCTGCGCCGTCTTCTGGGCGCGCTAGGTCCCCACAAAGGTCTCAAGTATGTGACTTTCCTCGCTGCATTTTTGATTTGGGGGAAATACATCAATCCGATCAGAGATTATTGGCGGCTGTCGGATAGTTTTGCCGAAGCCCTGAAGAATCCTGCCCATCTCTATGCCGAGCTTTTCAATTGGTGGCTCGAGGTCAACGACTGGAACGAGGCCGAGGTTGAGGGCCTTATATGGGACGAGGACCAGCCGACGCGGGGCTTCGTCGGACTCATCGAAATGCGGCAAATTGTGCTTGAGTCGTTGTGGAGCGTAGCAAGTGGGGGAAGCTGGATTCCCTATCCCACCTTTGAGGAACTCGTTCTGCCAAAGTTGGCCGCTACGACCTCTTCGGGGGGACGGCTTGACCCCAAGATCCGCGCTTCGCTGCGCCGGATCCTTTACTGCATCGTCACGGAGCCGCTAACGTGGCTCGGCATGACTTCGCTGGGAGCTTCGGAAAAAGGTGCCTTTGCGCCCGACAACGTATCGACCCTTGAGGCGCTGAACACGAAGAAAAACCTCAAGAAGGCAACGCTTGCTGCCCTAAATTTCTCATTCAGACCGACTGAATTGGCTCGGAGCCTTTTCGAATTGGGCGCTATCCGTCCGCGCGAACTGTTTCATGAAGTGGCACCGGAATCTTTCCCACTTACGTACTCTGCCGGCTGGATCATTCTCCAGCCTAACTGCGAGATTGTTGCCCCTCCCGATCTTAGTCTGTCGAATCTCTTGTGTTTGTGTGGTTTTTGCGAGATCCGCAACGTCGATGTCATGACATCGTTGGCCGTAACTCGTGATAGCCTCCAGCGTGCACTCGACGCCGGGCTGCGAGGGGAGGATGTTCGTGGTGTCCTGTCGAACCTCAGCCGCACCGGCATCCCTGACATGGTTCAACAGTTGATCGCTGACTGCCTCGAGAAGCACGGCGAGGCATTTTTGGGTTCTGCCAGCGGCTACCTGCTCGCAGATGATCCAGCCATCATTGAGCAGGTGCGTCTTCATGGAAAACTGGACGAATTTATCAAGGAGGTCGTTGCAGATCGGGCTCTGATATTCGCCCCCGGTGCAAATTTGGAGAAAATCGGAAAAGAGCTGCGGGGGCTCGGGCTCATGCCACGCGTGGAAGTGGGAACCGTGGAAGCCAGCAGTGCGAACCGCTTCCACCTGAGCTTGAGCGCGGAAGATTACTATGAGCTCCTCGCTCTCCTTGGTGCCTTGGAGACCGTTGAATCAATCCTCGATGTGAAGATTATCGATGAGCGGGCAGAAGCCCTCATCCGAAGCCTGGAACCTGATAGTGCAGGCCTCTCCTTAGTGCTTGAAGAGGCCCGTCGTCTTGAGGATCTCTACGAGCGGCGGATCTCCCAGGCGTTCGAGCAGTGGCATGCGGAGCTAGAGGCACGCTATAAGGAGAAACTCGCTCGTCTTGTTGCGCGAGCGGGTGGCCACCGCGGCCCGACTCGTTATCACTACCGTGGCCAAAATCCCGCGGTCGATCGAGACGCTATTGTGGATTTGCTCAAGTTTGCGGCAGAGCACGACCTGGAAACAGAGATTCACTACGTCAACCGTAACGAAGCAGAGACAACGTTGCGAGTCCACCCTAAGAGCCTCGAGGGGAGTCGTCTTTACGCTCACTGCGTTGATTCGGACAGAGACGCGATTTATTCTCTCGATCGGATACTAAAAGCCAAATTGCTTTAGACCACATTCTCCATACTGGCCGCCTGGAAGAATCATCCCTCGCCGGAGGCACACCGAATGTATTGGTGGGAGGTCCTTGACAAGAGATTGCTGCATAGCCATCTACGGTCCGGCGAGCGTATTCTTGCCGGGGTGTCAGGGGGACCTGATTCGACAGCGATGCTGGTTTCCTTAGCCGAAGGTGCTGGCGAAATGGGGGTGAAGTTGTTTGCATGCTACGTCGACCACGGCCTAAGGGGGCAAGCAGCTCTGAAAGAAGCGGCCTTTGTGGCGGAAATATGTTCCCGCCTGCAAGTGGGGTTTCTCTCGCGGCGAACGCTCCCTTTGGATCGAGCTCCCAATTTAGGGAGCTTTGAGGGCAAGCTTCGCTATCTTCGCTATGAGGCTTACGCCTCTGCTGCAAAGGAGGTCGGTGCGGCATGGGTCGCGGTTGGCCATACTGCCGATGATCTCGTGGAAACGCTGCTTATGCACCTTGTCCGGGGCATGGCTCTGCGCGGAGTTGTTTTTCACCCTGTCGACACAATAGCCGAGCCTAGAATTATCCGGCCTCTTTGGCAGACCACTCGTGCTAGAGTGCATGAGTTTCTCCAAAACCGCGGGATCACACCACTTGTTGACGAAACAAATGAGGACATGCGGATGTTGCGCAACCGTGTTCGGCACGTTTTGCTGCCGCTACTCGAGGACTGGAATCCTGGTGTGCGGGAGGCCTTGCTGAGAACGGTCCGTTCATGGAGCGAAGCTGCAGAGTTGGTCACTGAAGCGGCTGAAATGCTGCTCTGCGAGGCCCTGAATCAAGGTTCGCTCACGGCTTCGAGTCTAGCCGTTGAGCCACTTGTTTCCTATCCGCGTAATGTCGTGCGCAACGAAGCCTTAGCGATGTGGTTGGAAAAACGTACTGGCAAGCGGGTTCTTGCGACCCATCACGACTTCACTAGGTTGGAGAGGTTGCTGGACACCACATCGGGGCATGTTGCAGTTTTTCCTGGGGGGATCGTTGTGGCGCGTGTCGGTAGAGAGCTCTTTGCTTGTCAGCTACCGAATGGGGAAGCAGCAAGTGAGCTGATGCAAAGGGCAAAATTGGTCGAGGCGTTAGCGCGAGCGTTCGTTCGTGAGAAGAATGATCTGGTGGCGGCAAAGCTCGAGGAGCCGCACATACTCCGTCCAACGGGGATGGGGCCTCACAGGGGAGTCCCCTGTTTCCGCGGCAACATTCTCGACATATGCGGAGACGAGGTCACGGTCGAGCTCATCGTAAAATCCACCGCTATCCCGTTAAGTGAGCCGTTTTATCTCCGGAATCGTCAAGCAGGGGACCGGGTTGCTGGGAAGCGTTTGAAAGAGATCATGGGGGAACATGGCATTCCCTTTTTCCTCAGAGATTATCTGGTTTTAGTCACAAATGCATCAGAGCAGGTTTTGGGAGTTGTTGCGGTGCCTTCGCTTACGACTGACATTCTCCACCGATGCCAGCTTGCTGGCGCAATCGAATTGAATCACAGTCGTGCAAAGGCGAAAGAATGAGACGTGCGAGGACGTGTTGTTTGAAAAAACAAAGACGAAAATGAGCGGAAAAGAGAACATTAAGGTCGTCGCCACCAATCGGCGAGCTCACCATGACTACCATATCCTTGAGACCCTTGAGGCTGGACTTGTTCTCACGGGGACAGAGGTTAAGAGTTTACGTGTGGGCAAGGCAAGCCTTGTGGATTCCTACGTGACGTTCGAAAGGGGTGAGGCGTACGTCTATAACATGTTCATCAACCCCTACGAAAAGGGAAACCGTTACAATCATGCTGAAAAACGCCCCCGCAAGCTCTTGCTTCACCGTGTCCAGATCAATCGCCTTGTTGGCTTGGTTTCCCAAAAAGGGTTTACCATTGTCCCTCTGAAATTGTATTTCCGCGGGAGTTATGCGAAGCTCGAAATCGCGCTGGCCAAAGGGAAAAAAGCTTACGACAAGCGCCAGGATATCAAAGATCGCGAGACCAAACGTGAGATCGACCGCGTTCTCAAAGAAAAAAGAGTCGTTGGCTGATGATAGAGGTTGTTTCGGCCACGCCGGCGTTGTATCCTTATTGTGCAAAATACGAGTGCGGAGCGAGACAATGGCCTACAAAAGCCCACGTGACCGTTTGCAGCTGATCTCGCAGCAAGAACTCGAAGCAGCCCTCAAAGACGAGGCAATACAGAGGCTCATCGAAGAAGCCCTTGAAGAAGCCGGTCTCTTCGAATTGCTCGATGCAACCTACTCTCGTGGAAGCACTCCAGCCGAGGGACGGGTGGTCTACGACAAATTCGACGCTCATCCTCGATGAGCGTTGTAGCCACCAAAGCAGCCTGACACGGGTGGGGGGAGAAACTTTCTCTGTAATTACTACGCTTCTTTGTGTTGCGCCCACCTTTCGATTCTTTCCATTCTGACGAATCATGAATTGGAGATTGCATGAAAACAGATGGAAGTGGGCTTTCGTCGTCCTGGTTGGCCTTATGCTTCTGATTTTGCCTAATTTCATCGTGCCGCGTGTCGCCACGCTCAATCCTGCGGTCCACTCCAAGACGTTGATGCTGCAGTGGCTCGTTGTTGTGCTGCTATTGGTAGCTTGGTTGGGGCGAAAGAGCTTAGCGATCCTTCCTCTCAGGCTCGGTGAGATAACACTGGGCGGCTTTGTTCTTGCTAGCTTGGTGTCGGTCGTCACCGCCGTTGAGCCCCGATATGCATTTCGCGAGTCATGGCACTTCCTTTTACTCCCGCTTGTGAGTCTGGGACTCGTGAGGTTTTCTCTTTCCGACCTGGAGAGGGAAAAACTTTTTTGGACGCTAGTGGCGGGAGGCGTTGTGAGTGCGGTCTATGGTCTGTGTGTTTATTTTGGCTACGACTTTCTCAGGCCTTGGTACCCCTTTGCTTATTCCAAGGCTGATGCCCGCAATTATGTGCATTCTTTTCTTGGCAATCCGGAATACTTCGGCGGCTACATGGCCCCCCTTGCTGTGGTGGCCTTTGGTTGTGCCCTGGCTCCTGGGAAAGAGCGGTGGAGCCGGCTTATATGGGTCGGCCTGGCAGCGTTCTTTTTACTCAGTCTAGTTTTGAGTGGAACCCGTGGCGCGCTGCTGGGAACCGTGTCAGGCGTTACGTACGTGGGTTACGGTGTCCTTCGTCAGCAGGATAAAGCTGTGAAGCGTATTGCGTATAAAGCAATCGCCGCCCTTCTGTTTTTGTGCGTGGCAACGGTTGTCGTTTTGTCGGTTCCTAACCCCCTCAACGTTCGACGAATGCGCCTCGCTCAGCGTTTTGTGAGCCTTTTCGATCTCAGCTCAGACTCTATTCGGGAAAGAATTCTTTTCTACACCGTGGGATCGCGAATGATCCGCGATCATCCTTTACTTGGCGTGGGGCCGGGTTGTTTCAAGCTCCAGTTTTACCCTTATGTCGCCAGACTGGTTGAAGAAGATCCTCGGGCCGGATTTCGGCACTTTGCCGAGACTCTTCAAGGGCGACTCGCAGAGCATGCTCACAATGATTACTTAGAATTCTTCTGCGATTCGGGCATCGTGGGGTTTGCCTCCTTTTGTGCAGTCGTGGCAGGACTCGTTGTGACGGGCCGCCGAATCGCTCGCCTCTCCACGAAAAGTGCGAGCCTACCAAATCCTCTTCGCAATGCCATGGCGCAGGCGCAAACAGCACTGGGGGCTTTATTTTGTTTGCTTATCAACGCAATATTTAGTTTTCCTTTGCATCTTCCGGTCAGAGCCACAGTGTTCTGGGTGCTTGTCGGACTCTTTTATTCGGCGGCATACAGTGCTTGCGATGCCTCTCAAAAGCCGCTTCTTCATTGAAAACCACCTGCTGTTGCTTGTGTGATACGTTTTTAGCCAAAGACACAAGCGAAGTGTGCCTTGAGCCTTGAGAGATAGAAAGGAGTGGAGATGAAAAAGCGTCTGCTTCGTGGTCGCCGGATTGATCCATCGCCCATCAAGCCGGGCATGAGCATCTCGGAACTTATCGACGAGACGTTCTTGGCTTACAATGCTGCGCGCTTGAGAGAGGCGGCGCAACTTCTCGTCACAAAGTGCCTCGAAGACAATGTGATCGTCGGCCTGACGCTCAGTGGTGCCCTGACTCCTGCAGGCTTAGGCATGAGCGCCATCATTCCTCTCATTGAGGCTGGCTTCGTCGATTGGATCGTCTCGACCGGCGCCAATTTATACCACGACAGTCATTTTGCTCTCGGCCTAGATCTTCATGTTGGGCAGCCGTACGTAGACGATACGATTTTGCGTGAGCAAGGAGTCGTTCGGATTTATGATATTTTATTCGACTATAATGTGTTGCTCCGTACGGATGAATTTTTCCGCAGGATCTTCGATGAACCGGTATTCAACCGTACTATGGGAACCGCTGAGTTTCACTACCTGTGCGGTAAGTATCTTGCTGAGCGGGAGAAAAAGCTGGGGGCAAAGCGTCGCTGCCTGCTAAGTGTGGCTTATGAGTATGGTGTACCCGTGTACACGTCGAGCCCAGGAGACAGCTCGATCGGCCTGAATATTGCGGAAAAGCAGCTGTCGGGGTGTCAACTGAGGCTAGATCCCATCGTCGACGTCAACGAGACATCTTCAATTGTGCTCAGTGCCAAACGTAACGGAGGTCGTTCGGCGGTATGGATTCTTGGTGGCGGCTCTCCGAAGAACTTTGCCCTGCAGACAGAGCCTCAGATTCAAGAAGTGCTCAAGATCGAGGAGAAGGGACACGATTATTTCGTCCAAATTACAGATGCACGGCCCGACACCGGAGGCCTGAGCGGAGCGACTCCAAGTGAGGCAGTGAGTTGGGGAAAGATCGACCCGGAGATGTTGCCCGACACTGTGGTTTGTTACTGTGATTCGACCATTGCACTCCCTCTTCTTACCGCATACCTTTTGGAACGGCACAAGCCGCGACCACACAAGCGCCTGTATGACAAAAGGCAGGAAATGCTAGAGCTTCTCCGCCGCGAGTTCGAAAAGGCTAAGGCGAGGCAGAAAAGTAAGAGGAGAAGAGACTAGGTCTGAGGTAAGGAGCAGGATATCTCAGATTTGACCCTGTCCCGCTTCGCCGGTGTATGAACGTGTCTGCGTTAGGTTTGAAATCGCCCCCGGTAAAGAGCCCGAACAGCTGTGAACCTTATCGAGACATCGGCCTACGTCCTCGATTGTTCGACTTTTAGAGAGTCGTCACTTCTCCTTCGACTTGTGACAGAAAAGGCCGGCAGAGTGGATGCTGTGGCCAAAGGGGCACGCCGAGTAAAAGGGGCATTGCTTGACCGTTTCTGTCGAATTTTTGCCGTTTGGCGTCCTCCCAGGCGCGCTGGGCAACTTGTGACATTGACGCGCTTTGATGTGGAGGCGGAGCCGAGATCCCTGCGGGAATCCTATTTGGCTTATCTTCTCAGCTGCTTCTGGGCCGAAGCTGTGCTCGCGCTCGAGATAGCCGAAGACGAAAACTCTTCTGCGTTCCGGTTGACTCAGAACTTCTTTTCGCTTTTGGAGAATAGCGAAACGGCCATGCAACCCAACTGGAGGGTGCTGTCCCTGTTTTGGGAGTTCCTGAAATCGCATGGAGTCATGGGGGCATGGGATGAGTGTGCGCATTGTGGGGCCAAGGCCGAGCTTTCGCATTTTTCCTGGGAGCACATGGCCCCTTTGTGTGCCCACTGTGTCCTGTCCTCTGATGATGTTTTTCCTCTCTCTTACGGTCTCGTTTCCGCACTGCAGCGAGCAAACCATTTAGAGGGGAGAAATCATGCTGCGAGCCTCCATGTCTTAGCCGAGTTTGCCCTTTTAGTGGGAGCGATCATTGAGCGCGTCGCGGGGAAGAGGCTTCCCTCCGTAGCGCTTATAATGAAATTTGTCGAAGCGCGAGGTTAACCGACCCTCGCTCTCAGAGCTTTCCTGTTGCCTCGGGCAAACCGGCAAGATAGAGAAACAGATAAGGTGCAGCGAAACGCGTGATTTTGGAGGTTAGCCATGGGAGCCCCCACCCGAGTGCAGGATCGCAATGTCGATGGAATTCTTCATTATCTCCAGGACTATCTTTCGGTTCGTGAGCAACAGGCTATTCGAGTCAATCCCCGCATAGCCAATGTCATTGGCGATGTCGTTTGGGCTCAGGTCGAGAACCTACGGCAAATTCTCCAAGAGCTCAAAAGCTTTGGTCCCGAGCGCATACGAGTGGCCGACATTTTGGTGGGTGACGATGAACTCAAGCGTAAAGCCCTTTTCAGCCACAGTGACCAAAATTCGATTGTTCACGAGATCATCGACCGCCCTGACGAGCAAAGGGGAAGGGTGGCAGAGCTAGCAATTCATGACATGCGGACTTTATTCCGGGCTATGGATCCCAGTTTGGAGAACATTGTCCAACTCATTCAGCACTGGCTTCTTTGGGATCTTCCGGATGCCGCGGATCTCTTTCATTTCGACCTTCAGGTCGCGCGATGTGCCTACCTGCGTTCCAATCCCATCTCTGACGAGATTCGCGAAAAATACAGGACGGTTTTGCACAAGCGTCCAGATGAGAAGATCCTCGACCGCGAGGTTTTGACCTTCGAGCTCCAACGGCTGGAGCGCATCTTGAACAACTTTGTTCTGCGCCGCTCTGAAGAAAAAGCCTACATGATGATCATTCGGCGGGATGAAATGGTGGGGAGCGCTTCCAGCCAAGAGATCCTCCGTCTGGCCGAGCATCTTCGCATCCTCGAATCTTTAGAAAAGGAAACGGGGCCTTTGCCACCGGCGTTGGCCGAAAAATATGCTAAACTGTTAGGGCGTCATATCGATGAAGTGACGCGCGAGCATGCTATCGACTTGGAGAAAAAGATCATTGCTGATGGTAAGCGACGCCTTCACGGGTATTTGGAAGATGACCGCTATCGCGGAGAAGCCTACGATTATAAGAAAGTGCAGACGCAACAGCTGAAAGAGCGATTCGCTGCAGAACAGAAACGCTGTGAACCGTTCTTACAAGATCAGCCGGCTTGAAATGATTTTCAGGTGATTTCCCAGTGAGGACATCGCGGATGACGCTCAAAGCCAAAGTGACCCAAGTGGCGGATGGACTTGTTTTTCCGGAAGGGCCAGTATGGTTCCCCGACGGCTATTTGCTGTTTTCTGACGTGCATGGCGCCACCATCCAAGAATTGCTCCCCGAAGGCGGAACACGCACGTGGTGGGATGTGGGAAAGAAAACTAATGGCCTCATTATGGCTCCTGGATCTAAGGACATTTTGGCCTGCTGCTATAGCGAGCGTGAACTGATAAAAATCGACGGCGTGACAAAGGCCTACGAAGTGCTTGCTCGGGAATGTGATGGACGAGGTTTTCTGAACGTCAATGACGTCGCGGTTGATCTCAACGGGACCATCTACTTTTCCGACCCCTGTTGGGATCCCTCTTTCCAAGAATATCAAGCTGTTTACATGATTACGCCTCACGGTGAAGTGCTCTGTGCCGCTCGTGTGCAGCACCAACCGAACGGCCTTGTGGTGAGCCCGGATCAGAAGTACTTGTTCGTGGCGCGGTCGGGTGCTCACGACATCATTCGTTATCGCCGAGCCCCCGAAGGTCACCTTGTGGAAGGTGAAGTGTGGGCAAAATTGGCAGATGGCGCGGAACCCGATGGGATGACAATCAACAGTCAGGGCGAGCTCTACCTTGCTCTGGCTGGTACTGGCGAGGTCCAGGTTCTCTCTTGGAAGGGCAAAAACCTCGGCCTTATTAAGATATGCGAGAAGATGGCTACTAACTGCGAATTTGAAGGCGCGAGGGAAGACGTTCTCTATGTCACCGGCGGTGGCACACGGAACGCTCGAAGCGGCCGAGTGTGGAAAATCGAATTTTAGGCTGCGAAAAAAAGAAACAGCTCCTCAGTCGATAATCAGCCAACCAAGGAGCCGCTTCGAGTCTCAGTGAGAGTCGCGCAGCGAAAGCTCAACAGCTTTTCGTGCTCCTTCACTCATTGTGGCCGCGGGGATGAGCGACGTCCCTCTCAGCAACTCCCTGGCGCGTTCCTCGTTCGTGCCACTGAGCCTGATCACGATAGGAGTTCTCCAGTTGGGGAATTGCTCCAGAGCTTTGAGGATTCCTTCGGCGACAAGATCACAGCGCACAATCCCACCAAAGATATTGATAAATATGGTATTGACGTTTCGGTCGCTGACAATGAGTCTGAGCGCTTGAGCAACTTGGTCGCTCTTTGCTCCGCCGCCGATGTCTAAAAAGTTAGCGGGTTCGCCGCCAAAGTGTTTGACGATGTCCATCGTCGCCATCGCCAGCCCAGCCCCATTGACGATGCAGCCAATCTTCCCGTCGAGCTTGACGTAGTTGAGCTTGTATTTGCGGGCCTGCCGCTCTAGGGGCGGCTCTTCGGCGGGGTCTCGGAGCTTTTCAATCTCAGGGTGCCGCCACAAAGCATTATCGTCGAAGTTCATTTTGGCATCCGCGGCGATGACCTCGCCATTTTGCGTGACGACCAAAGGATTGATTTCAGCTAGGGAGCAATCTTTCTCAACAAAGGCACTGTAGAGTCCTTTGACGATAGCTGAAAAGTCCGCAAGGCTCTGTTTCTCCAGACCGAGGAAGTAAAACATTTCCCTGATTTGGGCGGAAGTGAGGCCAACGAGTAGTTCGATAGGGGAGAAGAGAATCTTTTCAGGGGTTTCGGCAGCAACCTGCTCGATCTCTACCCCACCAGCTGCGCTGGTCATGAAAACAGGTTTCTTGCGCGCGCGGTCGACGATGATGCCCAGGTAGATTTCCTGGGCGATCGCCAGCCCCTGTTCAAGCAATAGCTTTTTAACTTTTTCGCCCTTGATCTCCAGGCCGAAAAGCTGGTTCACGGTTGGCTCGATCTCTGACTCATTACGGATAAGGCGGATCCCTCCGGCCTTTCCGCGGCCACCCACAAGGACTTGGGACTTTGCGACGATGGGGAACCCGACTTTCTGCGCCAGCTGCAGAGCTGCTTCAACAGCGCGGCGTGGAGTGCGGGCCACCACACCTTCGGGTACCCGCACTCCGTACTTGTTCAGGATCGCTTTAGCTTGAAATTCATGGATTTTCATGATGCGGCCTTACTGACTCGTGTTGGATTGTCTGGCAATCTACTCGGCCACAAAAGCAGCCACCATGTCACCGACTTCCGTGGTGGAATAGCCCATCTTCCCGGCGGCCAAGCTTTTGAGCTTTGTGCCCGTGACTTTCATGACAGCCTTCTCAATCGCTTGCGCGGCTTCATCCTCTCCCAACGTCTCCAGCATCATTTGGCCAGCGCAGATTGCGGCGAGAGGATTAATGACGTTCATTCCCGTATATTTCGGTGCGCTTCCGCCGATGGGCTCAAACATCGAAACCCCACCTGGGTCGGGGTTGATATTGCCGCCTGCGGCAATTCCCATACCTCCTTGGATCATTGCACCAAGGTCGGTGATGATGTCGCCAAACATGTTTCCCGTGACAATGACGTCGAACCACTCCGGGTTCTTGACCATCCACATGGTCGTGGCGTCGACGTGCGCGTAATCACGCTTGATGTCGGGGAACTCTTTTTCACCCATTTCGTGGAACGCCCGCTCCCACAAACCATAGACGTAAGTGAGGACATTCGTCTTGCCGCAGAGCGTCAGCGTTTTCTTCTTGTTGCGTTTGCGGGTGTAGTTGAAGGCATAGCGAAGGCAGCGGTCGACGCCAAAACGGGTGTAGACAGCTGTTTGTGTGGCGACTTCTTGGGGGGTACCGAAGTGTGCTACGCCGCCCATCCCAGCGTAAAGATCCTGCGTGTTTTCGCGGATAACGACGAAGTCGATGTCTTCGGGGCCCTTGTTTTTGATAGGTGTCTCCACGCCGGGATAAAGTTTGACGGGCCGCAAGTTGATATACTGGTCGAGCGCAAAGCGAAGCTTTAGGAGAATGCCTTTTTCAAGGATTCCAGGGGGAACATCGGGGTGTCCAATGGCTCCGAGATAGATCGCGTGATATTGACGCAGCTCATCGATGGCTGAGTCTGGCAGTGTCTCCCCTGTTCTCTTGTAGCGCTCACCCCCAAAGTCGTATTCGTGAAAGTTGAGCTTGAAGCCAAATTTTGCAGCAGCGGCTTTGAGCACTTTGACTCCTTCCGCGACGACCTCAGGACCTGTTCCGTCGCCGGGGATCACTGCAATGTTGTAACTCCGCTCAGACATAGCTCAGTCATGCCTTTCTTTTCTAGTGGTATACGGTACGAACGCTCATTAGTGCGTGGATTCATGTCAAAACGAAAAAGTGGTGGCTGCTAAAGAGAGGCCGCTTAGCTCACTCGTTCATACGTCTCAAGTCCAGCTACCGCTTGGGCATCGTGATGGTGATGACTGCGATCGATCCTCACCACAACTTTGCGCGTATTTGCGCCAAAACGCAGACTAAAGGGAGTCATTTGGATTGCAGCCTCGGGGGGATCGACGCAGAGGATTTCGCGAACCTCAACGGGCAGCGACCAGGAAATTTCTCTAGGAGTTCTGGACCAGTCGGCGCTGAGGTTGATGCTCACAGTCTCCTGTTCTGCGACCATTTCGACGTCCAACATGCCGAAGTAGGTGGGGGCATGCTGCAGCCGAATCCGTCGCCCAGGCTCTAGCCATTTGCCAGGAATACAGCGGGTCAACTCGAGATCATCCCCCACTTCATCGACGACGATGGAACGCAGCAAGAGAATCCACTCTGCAGCTGCCCAGCCATGATGTCCATCTCCCATGCATCCACCTTTGGTTCGCGGGTGTATAGCTTCAGGCCAGCAAAGCGTAGGGCTGGCGAGCTCAAGAATGTAGCGAATCAGGTCATACGCCCCCTCGTCACCCAGGAGGAGAAGGCACTGAGCCATCTGCAGGGTGAGATACGTATTAACCCCGCTGTGGATCATCTCCTGGTAGAAGCCATCCCCGTGGAAGAGATGGTTGCGGATGAATCGCACCGTATTTTCGAGCCAAGGAGTGCGGCGGATATCAAAAAGACCTAAGGGGTAAGCGGCGCAAATGTTACCAATCATTCCTGCGTCCGGAGGACGGCCGGGAGCCGCAGGCAACACTTGGGCTCTGCTGTGTTCAACGGCTATATGGATTGAGTCAAGAAGGTCGCGGCGATAAGATTGAGCCAATTCGCCAAACATTTGTGCATCCTGACGATGCCCCAAAGCTACAGCAGCTTCGCGCGCATCGAGTAAGCCTCGCAGGCCCCAAAAATTGTCCCAAAAGTAGAAATCGTTAGGCCCAAGGTGTTCTGCGCTGAATCCAGCTGGGAGCAAACCACGCGGTTTCCGTTTTGTAATGCTGACGTCATGTCGCTTGCGCTCTATCCAGAGCGCCCCACGTTTGATCGATGGGTAAAGCTCGCGCAAAAAATCGAGGTCCTGTGTGAGCCTATAATGCTCCATGATCGACCAAATGGCCTGACCGTTCGAGTCCCACTCTCCTTTCTGCGCACAGAAATAACCGTTTTTCCACTGGCGCGCTGGATAGGTTGCCAGGACTCGGCAACAAAGTTCAGTGTACCCGGTTTTTTCGAGCGCGTTGAGCATGAAGGCGGCGTCGCGAAACCAGTGGCGATGATAGGTGAACGGACCAGCTGTGATTTCTGGACCGTCCCACAGAAGTAAGAGCGTAGCTTTGCTAGCTTCGAAACACTCGGTGAGACGCTGGTCAGGCAATAAGAGCTGCGTACCTTCCTCGAGTTTAGTGCTCCACAGCTCCTTTGCTTGAAGTTTGTAATGCGCTAGACGCGGAGGGACGAATAGCTCGAAGGAAACGCTGCGAGGTGGAATGCGTTCGAGAGGCATGATGGCCGTAAAAACTCTGCTATGCTGAGGCGCGAGCTCAACGGGGTATTCCACGGCTCCTGTGCAGAGCCCGGCAGGGCAGTGAGTCACGTGAGAGTTCTCCAAATCGCTTTCGAGAAGGCGATGAGCGACGTCCCCTCCTTCGTGGTTCGAAGCCAGCCAGCGCCGTGGGCGCTCGTTCAAGATCACAGCCAGGTGATCATTCACCAGCCAGAAGCCCTTTGTGTTGTAAACTAAGTGGTGAATGAGGCTGATTCCTTCTGGATTCGCAGGGCGAAGAGAAAAACACAGACTTCCTACAAAGGCTCTGTCGAGCGCCGGATTGCGCACGAGGGCGTGCTCGACAACGAAATCTCTCTCTCCGACGCGGATTGCGTAGGTCTCCAGGAGCAGGTGAGCGCTTGGGAAGCGCAGCTCCGTAAACACCCAAGGTATTTGAGCAAAGCGCCACTGGCGCACGCTTTCCGCCTCAAGCTTCGCTGGAGACAACAATTCTCCCTCATTCACGAGCCAAGTGTCCAACGACCAGCCGTTTGCCCAAGGGGTGACCAATCCACGCGGATCAACGATTGCCTCACAACGGCCACCGAAAACACCGACACCGGTCCAATCGCGATGAGTGAGATTGATGTAAGTGAGACTCATTGCCCGAGGAATAAATGATTCGCTGTGAGGTGAGGATTGGCGCGTCATCCAGAAGGGCCATATCCAGTCACTGTGAAGGGAGAGGACGTGAAGATTGACGAAGCCACGTAATTGCATCAAGACGCCCGCTGGAATGAGCTCGTTGGGAATGGTCACCTCCGATGGCTTGCTAATGTGACGCAACGCTTCAACGTACTCGAGGCCCTCTTCTACCTTATAGTAACGGCGTAGATACTGCAAAATGTATTTCAGAATGAACATGGCTCTTGCGACTCCGTCTCCGCCTAAATCGGTTAGGCGCCTGTTCGCATGCTATATACGACGGCTCGGACGGTTTTCTCGTGCTTTACGGCAACCGAGTTTCTAACAATGCCTTGGAAATTAAACTAGAGAGTCAGTTGGAAAGCACATTTTATGCTCATTGCATTTTTCACCAATAACTATAAACCATTCGTCGGCGGAGTTCCCATCGCCGTTGAAAATGTGGCCAAGGCGCTTAGGCGGCGGGGCCACCGCGTCCTTATTTTTGCCCCTGAGTACGATGGCGTTGTTGACGACGAGCCCGACGTTTTCCGAGTCCTCTCAATCAAAAACTTCAACGATAGCCCCTTTTCGCTTCCCCTTCCCCTGACGCTCCGCCCGTCTTATGACTTGGACGCTCTCAGTGAAGTCGACGTCGTGCACGTTCATCACCCCTTCCTGTTGGGGATGAGCGGTCTTCACCTGGCACGCGCGTATAATTTGCCGGTCGTATTTACGTACCATACTCAGTACGAGAAGTACATCCACTATCTACCTTTTCCCGAGAAAATGACAGCTGAACTGGCTGTGCGCCTCAGTACGCGTTTCGCAAACTCTTGTGATGCGGTCATTGCTCCAAGTATAGATATTCTAAGAGTCTTGCGGGAGCGTGGGGTCGAGGTGCCAATTCACGTTATTCCCACAGGTGTTGATCTTCGGCGCTTTCGAGGGGGCGCCCCAACCTATTTGCGCAGGCGGCTGGGCTTTTCCGAAAATGTGGCCATCCTACTCACGGTCAGCCGGTTAGCGCGGGAGAAGAACGTGGACGTTTTGATAAGAGTCTTCGCGCGTATTCAGGCGTTTCACAAACAGTGTGTGTTTGTTGTGGTGGGAGAGGGGGATGCACAGACTGAGCTTCAAAATCTCGCGCATGAACTGAACGTTGCGGACAAAACGTTTTTCCTTGGGGCACTGACGGGGAAGGAACTGGTAAGCGCCTATAAAAGCGCTGATGTTTTCATGTTCGCATCAACGACAGAAACACAAGGGATGGTAGTTGTTGAGGCTATGGCATGTGAACTACCCGTCGTGGCTATTTCGGCCCCAGGGGTTCGAGACTGTGTCATGAATGGGGAAAACGGTTACCTCGTGGAAGAAGGCCAAATTGATGACTTCGCCGAAAGAGTTCTCACCTTGATTCACGAGCCCGAGCTGCTTACCCGCTTGCGGCGAAAAGCTAAAGAAACCGCGAGGCGTTTCTCGTTGGCTCGCACAACGGCCCAGCTGGAACGCGTTTACAAGCGGCTTGTGGGAAACCCTGCGAGTCGTCGCAAACGTGAGCGATTCATCATGATCCGCGAACTGGTGAGCTATCAGTTCTCAAAGCTAATTGAAGAACTCGAGAAGCTTGTCTAACTGCTTCTCCCTATTTCCAAAACGGCAATTACTCCTGGTGGATGATTTTTATGTTATGTACGCGTATTGTTCATACTATGTTGCAATCAAGTTGTCATAAAAGCCGCACGAGAGATTTTTGCGCTTGCAAAGTCCCCTTTGACCACAGAATCATGGCTGCAGACAAATACAATAAGCTTACATTGTGAGAACCGTAGCAAGAAAGGAAAGCGAAAATGAAAATAGAAACCAGTTTTCCAATCGCTTCTGTCAGTGGCCGAGTTGGGGATTCGGATGTTGTGATTGTGAAGCGAGGAAACAAATGTTATGCACGGCGCTATACGCCTCCAAAGAACCCCCAAAGTCAGGACCAGGTCACCGTACGCAAGTTTTTGGCCACGGCCACAAAGACCTGGGGAACCCTCACCGCGAAACAACGGGCTATGTGGGAAGATTTCGCCCAAGCTTATTCCGAAACAATCACTGGCGAACAACTTACGGCTTACAATATGTTTTCAAAAATCCAATACTACCGTCAGGCGCTCGGCCAATCTCTCCTTTTGGATCCTCCATCGTCCCCCCCACCACCTGCACCCACTGCTCTTAAGATTCGGCCGGCTGCTGCGCCTAACGAATTTCGCTTTCAAATTGAGCATGGGATCGTTGAGCGGGCGCACTACGTTGTAGGCTTCGAAATCACGCCTCCGATGCCGTCCTTGGGGAGGAAACCGCGGTCTATTGAATTCCGAATGATTCGCCACGTTGGTCCCCACTCGTTCTTATCCCTTTTGGCTCCTTCTGGGATTTACGTATTCAGCGGTGCTCGCTTTTCCGTTGAGCATGGCCAACGCTTTGGAGCAAGAGCTCGAATTGTCTCAATTGAGGGAGTCCCTAGCCGACCCATTGAAGGAGACTTCATTAAGATCGTCCACTGGGGGCTCAAGAGCCCACGTGGGAGCGAGGATGAGCCGGACCTGTTCTCTATTCTTGAGAAACCCGAGTCCTCTGACGAGGAAAGTCAAAAAGAGGAACGATAGTTTGACGAAGGCGTCTTGCCGATGCTACAGGAACTCACAATCCGAGGGCTGGCAATCATTGACCATCTCACTGTCAATTTTGGTCCGGGGCTGACCACAATTACCGGTGAAACCGGTGCCGGCAAGTCACTTCTCCTCGGAGCGTTGCGATTGCTAGTGGGCCAGCGCGCCTCAAGCGAGTGGGTGACTTCGGGAAAATCTAAGGCTTTGGTTCAAGCTGTGTTTGATCCACTCCGGGACGACATTAAGGAGTTTCTTCGTCTTTATGGTCTAGAGGCCGATCCGGATGAGCCGCCTCTCCTCCTTCGTAGAGAGCTCTTGGCTAGTGGGGGATCGCGCCATTACGTCAACGACATTGCGGTGACGCTTTCCCGTCTCGAAGAGCTAGGGCGCCTGCTGGTGGCGATTCATGGACAAAACGATCAGGCACTCCTTCTCCAACCCTCAGCGCAATTGACACTTCTCGATCTTTATGGGCGGTGCGGCGACGAGCTAGCCAGGTACGAAGCAGCATACACGCAGGCGAAGGAAGCTGCTTCCCGACTGGAGCACTTCCTCGAAGCTTCACGGGATCTCGAACAACGCAGGGAATTTCTTCGCTTTCAGGTCGCTGAGATCGATCAGGCGACAATAAAACCTGGCGAAGAGCGCGAGCTACAGGCCGAGCTGCTGCGCCTACGGCATGCCCAAAAACTATTTGAAGCAGCCCAAGCAGTAGTTGATCGACTCTATGAAGGCGAAAGAAATCCCCTTACAGCCACGCATCTCGTCGCCGAATGTGAGAAGCTTCTCGATGATGTTTGTCGCTACGACGGCAAACTTTCTCCTTTGGTGTCGCAACTGCAGGAAATCAGAGTCAGCATCGTAGCTCTTGCGGCCGAACTCCGAACCTATCTGCAAGGGCTCGAGGCGCATCCCTGCCGTCTCGAAGAGCTCGAAGAAAGGATGGATGTGCTTCGCACTTTACTGCGGAAGTACGGACCCACAAGTGAAGATGTTCTGAAAACGCGCGTGCGCCTAGCGCAGGAGCTCGATGAGTTGGAGAACTACGAGCTGCATCTTGAGCAGGCACGTTTGCATCTCATGCAGGCCTTGGAAGAGCTCGAGGACGCAGCCAGTGCCCTGCGGAAAAAAAGGGAAAAGGCTGCTCGCCAGTTGCAAGCCCTTGTCGAAAAAGAGATGCAAGGGCTGAGTTTGCCCGGGGCGCAGTTCCGGATCCTCCTTTTGCCGCGAGAAAGGGAAATTGAAACGGCTACGACCCTGGAAAAGCCTGGCGAAGACGCTGGCGATGTTACCGTCCAAACAGCCACAGCATCCAACGTTGCCCCCTTCCTTCCGGAGAGGTTTGGGCCTCGTGGGACCGAAACGGTGGAGTTCATGGCTTTGCTCAACGTGGGAGACGAGTTTCGTCCTTTGCGCAAAATTGCCTCCGGTGGTGAACTGAGTCGAATCATGTTAGCAATCGAAGCCGTCCTTGCTGAGCGTGACAAAACAAGCATTCTCATTTTCGATGAGATTGACGCCGGAATCAGCGGAGAGGCTGCTGAGCGTGTGGGGGAGAAGCTTCGACGCTTAGCCGAGAATCACCAGGTGATTTGCGTGACACATCTGCCGCAGATTGCCGCAAGTGGCCACCAGCAATTAGTCGTGGAAAAGTCTGTTCAAGCCAACCGGACAGAAGTGAGCGTGCGTGCCGTAGAAGGAGAGCAAAGAGAAGCGGCTTTGGCACGTATGCTGGCGGGCAAGGACGTAGACACGTCGACAAGGCGCTTTGCTCGGCGGTTGCTGGAGCGGTTTCACTGAATGCTGAGGGCGAAAAATGTGTAAAAGGACGTCGGCAAAGCTGGCGTGAGCGGGAGTAGCTCAGTTGGTAGAGCACTAGCCTTCCAAGCTTGTGGTCGCGGGTTCGAATCCCGTCTCCCGCTCCAGGTTTCTCTTCGAGCCACACAAAAAAATCGGCGAGGACGCTTTGGTGTCCTCGCCAAACCACCCTCTAACGGAAGCTTAGTTCACCGCAATCCGCTTCGGCTTTGCGGCCTCGGCTTTACCGAGAGTCAATTTGAGCACGCCGTTTTCGTAGACGGCGCTAATCTTTGACGAGTCAATGCTCTCGCCCAACACGAAGGAGCGCCGATAACCGCCCGTCGGACGCTCTTTGTGGAGGACTTCTCCGCTTTCCTCCTCCGCCTTCCGCCACCCGACGACGGTCAATTCGTCGCGGTCCACGGTGACTTCGATTTTATCCTTTTCCACCCCTGGCATCTCGAGTTCCACGATCACATGCTCGTCGGCTTCATAGACCGTTACGGGAGGCGCGATCCAACGGCGGCGCCGACCCTTCGTTACCGCTGCCTCTGGCACATTTTCTTCCGTTTTCTTGATGGCTTTCTCCACCATAGACTGCCCTCCTTTCCCGCCTTGTTATTTTACTTCTATGGCAATCTGACGCGGTTTCGCCTCTTCGCGCAGTGGCGCAGTCACTTCCAGGACGCCATCCGTGAACTTTGCGGTGATCTTTTCCGGGTCGATTTGATCCGGGAATTCAACAACCCGCTCGAACGACCCAAACACACGCTCGCGCCGATGGTAGGCGCCCTCTTTGACTTCGCTCTCCTGTTTCTTCGTGCCACGGATGAAGAGGCGATTGTTGAGCACCGAAAGCTCAATGTCTTCCTTCTTCACCCCTGGCAGATCGACGCGCACTACAAAGCGATCCTGCTCGCGAACGACGTCCAGCGGTGGCACAAGATCGCCCTCGAAGAGAGCTGTCGTCGCCACTGTTGGCAGTGCCTCGCTGAAGAGGCGATTCACTTCTTCCTGAAGCGTCATGAGGTCTTTCCACGGATTCCAACCACGGCCTCTCACCGGCAGTGTCATGGCTTGTTCCCTCCTTTCGTGTTAATGTGTTCACCCATCGAAGAGCATTCCCTGTGCCGCTTCTGTTTGTCGAGAGAACTAGTGATCTAGAATATTTTAAATGTGGCACTTAGCAAAATACTGCGAGAACCATCGTTTCTCGGGTGGTGCTTTTTGAGTCGCGAGGAGACACAATGACTGTTATCATGCAAATATGCGAGTCAGCTCGAAACATGGGAAATGAGGAAGAGGTTCAGAGTATACAGTCATCTCAATGATAGGCACCATCCACATAGCCGTGGTTTTGGTGTTTGCCGGGTGGCTTTGGCTTATCCGCGAGGCGGCCCTTGCGAACAGACGGCGTCGGTTTCTGGAGGATTTGCCGCCGTCCCCCTGGTCTACGGAGCCACCCCTCGTGACCGTTATCATTGCGGCACGTAATGAAGCTAGGGAAGTGGAGCGCTGTCTCTCCTCGTTGTTCTGTCAGGATTACCCGCACCTCGAAATCATTGCTGTTAACGACGGTTCCGACGACGAAACGGGCGAAATCATGGAGAGGCTTGCGGCTGTGTCGAAAGGCCGACTTCGAGTCTTGCACCTATCGAATCGTCCTGAGGGGTGGCTGGGCAAATGTTATGCCCTTTCGTGTGCAGCGCAAGAAGCCGCAGGGGAATACCTCCTTTTTACGGATGCGGATGTTGTTTTCGCTCCTCCAGCCATCAGCCGCGCGATGGCTGGAGTGCTACAGGAGAAGGCGGACATGCTTTGCGTGTTTCCGTGCCTTGAGCTCAAGTCGGTGGGGGAAAAGCTTTTTGCTTTAGGCTTCATCCAGCTCTTTTTTGCGGCTTTCCGTCCCCATCGCGTTATGGAGAAACGTGCGCGTGCTTATGTCGGTGTAGGCGCATTCAATCTCATCCGTCGCTCCCTCTACGAGCGTGTCGGAGGACATCGCTCTTTGAGACTGACAGTGGTCGATGACGTTGCTTTGGGGAAGCTAGCAAAGATCGCGGGAGGTAAGATAGCGGTCTATAGCAGCCGCGACTTTGTGCGGGTCCATTGGCAAGAGGGACTTCTCGGCTCAATCAGAGGCGTGGAGAAGAACGCCTTTGCTGGGCTCAACTACTCGTGGATTCGAACGCTGGGCGCCTGCGCCGTCGTTCTTTCTCTTTGGTGGCTGCCGTGGTTTGGGTTGGCGGCAGTAAGGGGTGCCAACCTTCTTGCCCTAAGTGCTCTTTCTCTTCAACTTCTCCTAGGGAGCGGTGCTGCTATTGCCCTTGGTCTTGCGCCAGCGTGGGGTGTTTTTGCCCCGGTAAGTGTGACACTGTGTGTCTTCGCTCTTTTGAGGTCCGCAGTTTTGACCACCGTGCGGCGTGGGGTTGTCTGGCGTGGGACCAGTTATCCCTTACGAGACCTAAAAAAGTATAACAAATTTTGAGGCATTGTCAAGAATGCCTCATCGTGCCGCTTTCCGCATGTGTCCGACTTGGTCACGAGTGAGAACTGATGACCATACGCAGCCGTGCTCTTTTCATGCCGGAATTGCTTGAGAAGGAGCCTGAGATGTGAGTTCTCTAGGGTAAGAGTACGTATCGGAGCGGGCTTACGAGATGCCAAATTATCACTTTTTTGGTGGCAGCCACACGCCAAAGAGCTTGAGTCGTTGGCAGGAAGTTGTCTGGGTTCTAATCATCATGTCGAGTTGGATTTATGGTGGGTTATCAGAGGCTGCTGCTGCAGCCATGGCGTTGAACTATCAATGCGGGGAGATGCGCCTTGAAGTGAATCGCCCGGAGGATATTCAGGTCTTCTTCGAGGGCATTCCGCTGTTTTCCACGTCGCAGCTCTACGTTGTGGATGAAAAGTGGACCAAACGTTTCTATGCTTTCGAGGACGATGGCCGTTGCCTGACCAAACGACAAGTTCGTGAAACGACACGTGGTATCGAAATTATTTACCCTCTTCAGAGCCCCAATGGCGAGTTTCGTGGAGAGCTAATTTATGCACTCTACGAGGCATCAACCTTCGCCCTTCGCGTGCGGGGAGAATTGACAACACCGAGCAAGGCAAGACTTGAGCATCGGTTCGGGCGCTTTGCTCCTGGTTGGTTTGCAGGGAATTTGTGGCGAGCTACTTTGCTGGATGGAACGACCACTGAGGGACTCGTCCCTATTGCGCCGATTTCGTCAAAGCTCTCGGACGCGACCCTCGTTGAAAAATTCAGAAGCCTTGAAATTGCGGGACCATCCTACACGGTCAACTTCCGAACCTTGGGAGATTTTCGGTTTAGTTTACTGGATTACCGCCTCAGCCCTTACAATGATGGCGAGCTCTGTTACTGGGTAGGAATTCTCGAAAACCCTATCGAAGTCGGGAAGTCCTTCGAGTACGGATTTGACCTCACTTTGGTTCGCCGCAAGCAGAAAGGGATGGGCATAGACACACCCGAACCGGCATCTCTTCATTTTCTCAATGATGTGCTTTTGGCGGGAGAAACTCCGGATCGTATTCTACCGACTCCGAAGAAGCTCGTTTGGGGAGACGGCACGCTTGCCATTGGAAGCGAGCTCGTGGTTGGGCTCGAAAAGAGTAGGGGCAGTTCGTCGCAGAAAGAAGCCTCTGCGCTTGTTGAGAACATTCTCGGGCCCGCGTTAGAGCGCTACGCTTGAACATTGAGGTGGCACGAAGATACCCGCGCCGGGCAAGCAGCCTTAGCTTTATCCCTGGCCCCGAGCAGCGGGACTGCCCAAACGAGTCGTCCGGAATGGTATCGGCTCAAAGTTCAGCAGAATCGGATCGATATTGAGGCTCCCACTACGCCAGGCTTGCGGTGCGGTCTCATTACTCTTGTGCAGCTTTTGCGGGGACGACCCGGCGCTCTTGAAGTGAGACGCTGTGAGATCGAAGACTACGCAAGTCTCCCCGTCCGAGCCGTTCACTTCTTTTCGGGACGCAACGCGCGCGATCTGCAAATCGCCATGATTCGCAACATTCTGCTGCCCCTCAAGTACAACACCCTTGTCTATCAGTGCGAGTACATCAAGTGGGAGTGTGCTCCCGAGCTGCATCATGAGCGCTATGGTATGGCCAAAGCGGATGCGGCAGCGGTCATTGCCGAAGCGCGGCGTCTCGGCTTCGAAGTGATTCCCCTTATCAATACGTTTGGCCACTGCGAGTGGTTGCTGGACAATGACACCTATCGACATCTCGCGGATAATCCGGAGCGACCTTATGCCTATAATCCCTCTGATCCGCGGGTGTACGAGATCTGCGAGCGAATCTACGAGGAGGCTCTTGAGCTCTTCAAGCCTCGGTATTTTCATATCGGTCACGACGAAGTCACTCTCCAAGGGTTTCCTGAAAGACCTGAAAATCGCAAGCGAGGGGCGTTGAACCTTTTCGTAGAGGACACGCTGCATTACTATCGCTGGTTGCAAAAGCGAGGAGTCCGGACGATCATCTGGGGGGACCAACTGTTGGCTCCGGGGGAAGCGCCCGATGCTGCCCTGGCTCCCGATCAGCATCAAGCCAAGTGGCTGCGAGAGCAGTTGCCGAAAGACATTCTCATAGCTGATTGGCATTATGCCCCGGCAGAAGTTCAGAGTTACATGAGCTTAGATATCCTTTCGAAGGCCGGCTTCGACGTTCTCGCATGTACGTGGTACAGTCCGATCAATATTGTCCGGTTTGCGAAAGCAGCGGCGGTCGCTCACGATACGGCTTTGGAGCAGAAGAGAGCGGGCAAGGTTTTGGGGTTATTGCAGACCACATGGGCAGGATACTCATTTGACCGAGAGTCTTTCGAAAACGCTCTGGACCAATACACAGCCTATGTTCTCGCTGGTGAAGCTGCTTGGCTGGGGGGGGCGGAAGAACTCAGAGAAATCCCGTTCAACTACCAGGAGGAATTTGGCCGGCTTTGGGCCATGGATATGCTGCCGCCGGCGACCTGTCGCGGTTGGGTTGTTGATCTTTCGCCGCAAGCGAATGTCATTCTTGATGGCAAAACTGGCTGGCCACTTCTCGATGGCGATAAAAGAACAGCCTCTCTGGAGCATCTGCCGCAAGGACTTGGAGAAGCTGGACGCTGGCGTATTTATTGGCCCCTGCATCACGGCAAGCCAGCAGCATGTCTCTTTGCAGGACAGCTGAGCGCCAAACAGGGGCTGACCAGTGCAGCCGTCGAGATCAATCGAAAAGGCCATACCCTCTTCTTTGTTGTTGCCTCGACCGTAGGAGGACCAAAATCGGTGCCAATTGCGAGGACGGTTGTCGAGTACGATGATGGAACAACGTCGACAATTGATTGGAAGCCAGGTTCGACGGTTTTAGGCCTAGAAGATCATCGAGTCGCGCCGCTCATGCCCCTTGTCTACAAAATTGAGCAATCGCCGAAAGCCCCACGGTACATTCACGGTTTGCTGTGGGAAAATCCAAAGCCGGAGAAAGTCATCCGGCGTCTCATAACGTCGAGCACCTTGAGAGGAGGCTCGTTACTTCTCTTGTCAGTCGCTGGCATTGAAAAGTGAACTTAAGCTCTTGTTGATAAGTTAAGAAAAAATGGCTTCCATGTGCGGTCGCAGGTAGACAGTCCCTAGTTGCTCTGGAAAGACAACGCGCCGAATGTGCGAGGTTGCCCCAGCCAGCCCGTTCACTAACGGTGAAACGTCTGCAATATCCCGGTAGGTTTGGCTGCCGGGGGGAGTTTCCACCAATATATGGTGAGTAGCGTTTTTGTCGCGCGGATCGTATGGTTTGTAGGCGACGTTCTTGCTTTCGTACACGAGAAGGAGATCCTCTGCAGGCCACCCCAAAGAGACAATGAGTTGACGCGCCTCGTTAAGTTTCCGGGGCAGTCCTCTGGTCCTGGAAACGTCGATGGTCTTGAAGAGTTTTCGGGTGAGGAGTCCTGAAGCGAGTAGGCGTAGAACGGGGTCCGGGGATTCCTGCCAGCGTGTAAGGCTGTAAAGAACCGTGTCGTCTGTCAGTTCAAGGAAGTCTACTAACGTTGGGGTCTCTTGCCCCGCAAGAAACCTACGGAGCGAAGGTGGGGTCACTTCAATAGTATGGCGATCATAGTTTTGAATCAGTTGTTTGACCCTTTTGAGGGCAAGGATGAGCATCGATTCTGCTGCTCGCACCGTTTTATGCAGGTAGACTTGCGTGTACATGTGGTGGCGGGCTTGCAGGTACTTCTCAACAGGGGGAATCCCATTGGCAGCAACAACGATACGTTCCCCACTGTGGTCCAACCGCAAGACCCGAATGAGCCGTTCCAATTCGTAAACGCCATACTTGACACCCGTCATCAGGCTGTCGCGTAGGAGATAATCGAACCGGTCTGCATCGAGCTGCGAGGTAATGACTTGCGAGAGAAATGGGGGATCGCTCTGGCCCCGGATGACGTCCGCCACCATCTCCGGAAGCTGTCGTGTGTATTTCGCCAGCAGCAAGTGCACCTCGCTGTTCTTATCGCGCAGGATGTGGTCGGTCCACGTCTCATGGCGTATGCCGCTGACATG
>FWWL01001834.1_pt1 | contig 47188 bp, 47 predicted proteins | sample 2228331 | NCBI WGS metagenome assembly FWWL01 (sample SAMEA103939775, study PRJEB20133) | metagenome | reverse complement strand
TTAGAGGAAAAGGAGAAGGAAGGCTTACTAAATAATTTAGCTGATTATATAGTTAGAATGAAGCTATCAGATATTGCTGTTTTTCTTTTAGAAAGCTTAAAACCTATATCGTTTCTTTCTTCACAATTTTTAGTATTTTTAAGACCATTTATAACTGTCTATTTTAGTCCAAGTGTTTATGATAAATTTGTTGAGATTTTACAAGATAGAAGCAACATAGAAAAGCTTATAAGACTTATAGAACAAAGGGAGGGCATATGATAGCGTTAATTATAGCGCAGAGCGAAATTTTATACAATATACAAATTATATCAACCTACGATAAGAATAAGGAGATATACCTAAGATCAACTTCTCTTATAAATAAAGCTCAAATTGATAGGAAAGTCTATTATAGAATAGATACAACTGTAAATGACCTTTCAAATTTGGATATTTTGATATACGATAAGCGTAGCAAAACTGAAAAAATTATACCAATCCCAAAATTCTTAGAACCAAAGAGTTTAGAAGTCGCATTGGGTGAGTCATTGAATGTTGCCTTTGATTTTTTAGGATTTCCAATAAGCGAATTTGATGCTCCAAGAGTTTATATAATATCTGATCAAGGTGAAAGTGAATCATTCTTATTACAACAAGATCCATATAAGATGAACGTTCTAACAAGACAATTAGATCCCATTGATGAAATTGGAAATTATAAGCTTGCACTTGTAATTAATCATACCAAACAAATGCTTGAAATTAGAATATACCGACCTTTGAATGTTGTATACAAACCAGTTTATAGTTTCTATTCAAAATCTTATGGTTTCTCAAATCAACCTGCATACTTCTGTTTAGAAATTTATAATAAACTACCAAATACTGTATCAGAAGATTATAATGTTATTATAACTGATCCCAAAGGCATTCCTATTAGTTTGAGATTGAGAAATTATGGAGACTATTCATGTGGTATTGCTCTATTAAGTGATGCTGGATTGTATAAGGCTAAACTTGAAGGTGAATATAAAGCGGTTATAGGATATAAAACAGTTGAATTTAAAATTGAAGATTCATTAAGCTTTGAAATTCCCATAAAGTTGGTTGGTATTGAAACGAAGAAAAATAAAGGGTTTATATGGCTTGAGAATACTGCAAATAAACCAATTAGTCTTACACTAGAAGATGTTCAAGCACCACCAGAAATTCAATTCAATCTATCAGGAGATTATCCAATTAGTCAAAACACTAAAATTCCTTTTACATATAAGTTCTTAAAGAAAGTTAAGAAAAATAGCAATTTGTTCATAAGACTTAAATTCAAGGATAGTGAGAATAATTTTTATTTTTTGGATATAAAGCTATCAGTTTTTTAGAATTTTTTGAGGCTTTAAAATTTTCTTAAAATGAAAGTTGATTTCCAAGAAGCGATTTTTAATGCAATAAGTTCAAAGTTTACAGGAAGGTTAATTTTTATAGGACCAGAAGGAGGTGTTGTAAGGGTTGTTTTTATTGATGGTAAGATAAAGGAAGTGGATAGCACTTGGGGTTTTGGTGCAAAGGAGCTTGAAAAGTTAAAAGTTTGGAAAGAAGGTAATGTTTTAACAAAAGAGTTATCAGAAAGAGAGGTTGAAAAATATAAAGCTTTGCCATCAATAGAATACAAATTAAATTGTCCAAATTGTGGTCATGAAATTCCTTTAAATACAAACTTTTGTCCTGAATGTGGATATCAGGTAAGAGATGTAAAAATTTGCTTAAATTGTGGTTTTGAGAATCCTGTTGATGCTAAATTTTGTGAAAGATGTGGAAGTAAATTCTATTTGGAACAAATTACTAAAAATGTGAAGACTTGTCCAAATTGCTCAAGTGCTATTCATCAGAATGCAAAATTCTGTCCAGAGTGTGGCTATAGTTTTTTGAAAATATGCCCAAGGTGTAAATCTGAAAATCCACCAGAAGCAAGGTTTTGTGAAGAATGTGGATATGACTTCGCTATTAAAAGGTCAAATCCAATTAAAACCGTCGTTCTTTCCGTTATTTTAATCATTTTTGTTTTCTTTTTATCCCTTTATTTTCTTTTAAATAATAATAAAAATGAAATACCAAAAGTTCTACAAGCTCCAAATGTAATCCAAGAATTTATAACATTTTCAAGTGATACAAATGAAAAGGATATCGTTAAAGTTGAAACTGTGAAAGTTGAAGGAAAGCAACCTATAAAAACTTTTACAGAAACAACTTCTCAGCATCAGACAATAAATAAAGAGAAGAAGGAAGAACCTTTTGTTATTAGCAAAACTGAAAGTCTCCTGATTTGTAAAGAAGAGAATTATAATTATGATGAGATTAAAATTCCTTCTATCAATTTTGAGATTACCCAAAAGAAACCCCTTTTGATTTATAAATATGGACCTATTAATCTTAGTAGTTATGACACATTAAAAGTAGAAATTCAAACACTTGTAGGTTTACAGAGAAGTAGAGATGCAATAGTGCTTGCTGTTAATCAAAAATCTATAGACCAGATTGAAAATGGAATTATTTATGAGACTGAAAATTTAGATAATTTTGACAATTTTGTAAAGTCTGGATTTAATTTGCTATTTGTAAAGAAGTATATTGCCCAAAAAGGTAATTTTGTTTTCAATCCAAATTTTCCTGATAATTATTATTTAGTTGTGATAAATCCTCCTTATATTGAGAAAAGTGATAAAAAAATTTATATCAAGACAAGACCTTTATTCTTCAATTTGCGCATAACTATCAAAAAATGTAAGAAAGAATTATCAGTTTCAAATTTTAGCTCTCCCACTTTCCATAAATTCTTTTAAGAGCATTATCATCTAATTTTTCAACACTTCCATCATAAATAATCTCACCACTTCTTAACCCAACGATCCTTTTGCCATATTCTCTTGCTAAATCAACATCATGCAAGTTCACAATTGTAGTTATACCAAATTCCTTATTTATTTTTTTTAAATAATCCATTACAATTTTAGCAGTTGGTGGATCTAAACTTGCAACAGGTTCGTCCGCTAGTATGATTTTGGGTTTCTGAGTTAATGCTCTTGCTATAGCAACCCTTTGCTGTTGACCACCACTCAACTGATCAGCTCTAACATAAGCTTTATCTTCAATACCTACCATCCTTAAATTCTCAAATGCTAATTGAATGTCCTTCTTGCTAAATATATTAAAAATACTTTTTAGCGTTGATGTATATCCAAGTCTTCCGATTAAAACATTTCTTAATACACTAATCCTTTTTACAAGATTAAAGCTTTGAAATATCATTCCTATCTCTCTCCTTAAAATTCTCAGTTCTTTCTCACTCAAATTGCTTAAATTTCTATTATTTACGATCAATTCACCTTCACTAATTTTTACAAATCCATTTATCGTTCTAATAAGTGTAGTTTTTCCACTTCCAGATGGACCAATTACAATAACAAACTCACCATCACTTATTTTCAAATTAACATTCTTTAAAGCTCTAAAACCATTTGGATAAACAACCCCTACATTTTTAAAAATTATCAAGTGTGAAATTTTAAAGTTTTTAATTTAAACTTATAAGTTTGCACAGCAAATTCATGCTCAATTACAAAAAATCCCTTAGGATGAAATGTTTACAGATAAAGCTTTAATTCACTTAGCAAATTGAGTAGAATAATTTTTTGGTTTAAAATCCTTCTTTCCATCCTTATGCTCTATTACAAAAAATTCCTTGCTTTCAGCTAAATTCAGGATAATTGGTGACTTTACTCCATTTAAGTCAGATATTGATTTAGTTGAATTCTTATAACTTTCTCTTTCATCTAATTCAAATAATTCAGCTATCCTTTCCTTGTTCTTCTCTCTGAGACTCTATCAATCTATCCAACCTTTCTTTTTGCTCCTTTTGTGCTTCTATAACACTATCCATCCTCTCACCCATCTTATCTAATCTATCACTTAGCCTATCCAAACTCTCCAAAACCTTTTCTCTCCTTCACTTTCAGTCATATTAATAATTTTAAAGCCTTTGTGCTTTATAATTTTAGCTATGTCAGAGACAATTAAAATCTGGTATAAGAAGTATGAGCCAGGTGTTTCTTTTTCCTTGCAATACGAGGAAGTTCCTCTATACAAGATTCTTGACGATAGTGCTTTGAAATACCATAATCACACTGCAATCACATTCTATAATTGGAGCATAAACTATAGGGAATTGCTCCAAAATGTTGAAGCATTTAAGACTGCTCTATATGAGCTAGGTATTAGAAAAGGTGATAGAGTTGCACTCATGTTACCAAACACTCCACATTACATCATTTCATATTTTGCAGTTTTAAAGCTTGGAGCAATTGTCGTTCAAGTAAATCCACTTTACCCTGTAAGAGAATTGGAGTTTATCTTAAATGATAGTTCAGCAAAAGCTCTTATTACACTAGATTTATTTTTAGATAAAGTTTTAAGTATAAAAGCAAATGTAAAGACCGAAATTTTTATAATAGGTAGGGTTAAGGAATTCTTAAACTTTCCATTAAATTTTTTATATTCTCTAAAAAATCTATTTTCAAAGACACCATCTATACTGAATGAATTTAAAGTATTTTCAAGTCTTTTATATACCAGACCGAAAGTTATAGACGTTCAAATAAATCCAAGGGAAGATGTGGCGGTTTTACAATATACAGGAGGAACTACTGGATTTCCAAAAGGTGCAATGCTTACTCATTTCAACTTATATGCCAATGTTAAACAACTACTCTCCTGGACAACGAATATAGATTATGGTAATGAAAGGACACTTATAGTAATTCCACTCTTTCATGTTTATGCAATGACGGTTGGCATGAACTATACAATTGCAATGGGAGGTAACATAATTCTACTTCCAAAATTCCATACTGAGGAAGTTATAAAAGCACTTGTAAAGCATAAAGTTACTAATTTTCCTGGCGTTCCTGCAATGTATAATGCAATAAACAATTTTAAGGGTATTGAGAAATATAACCTAAGAAGTATAAAGCTTTGTTTATCAGGTGCAGCACCATTACCTATTGAAGTTAAAAAGCAATTTGAAAAAATAACTGGTGCTAAGCTTATAGAAGGTTATGGGCTTTCCGAGGCTTCACCTGTAACTCATGCAAATCCTATATATGGTGAATATAAAGATGGTTCAATAGGTCTTCCTCTTCCTGATACAGATGCCAAAATAGTAGATGTTATGACCGGTGAAGAGCTACCTCCTGGGAAGGAGGGTGAGCTTATTATAAAAGGACCACAAGTTATGAGAGGCTATTGGAATAGAGAGGATGAAACCAAACAAACATTAAAGGATGGATGGCTATACACAGGTGATATTGCTAAGATGGATGAAGATGGATATTTTTATATTGTAGATAGGAAGAAGGATATGATAATTGTTCATGGATTCAATGTTTATCCAAGAAACATTGAGGAGGTATTATACAAACATCCGAAGGTTAAGGAAGCAGCAGTAATCGGTATTAAAAGACCTGAGATTGCAGATGAGGTTGTAAAGGCATTTGTTGTTTTGAAGGATAATGAAAATTTAACTAAGGAAGAGTTATTAAACTATCTAAAAGAACACTTAGCTCCATATGAGGTTCCAAGTGAGATAGAATTTACAAATGAAATACCAAAAAGTCTTATTGGAAAGCCTTTAAGAAGGATTTTGAGAGAGAAGGAACAAAAGCAATGAATATCTTGAAATTTTTAGATGAACTAAATGATAAACAAAGAGAGGCAGTTTTGTCAACAAGAGGACCTGTTTTAGTTTTAGCAGGTGCTGGAAGTGGGAAAACCAAAGTTTTGACTTATAGAGTAGCTTATATTTTAGGAATGGGGCTTGCAGATAGTGAGAATATACTAGCTTTGACATTTACAAACAAAGCAGCAGGCGAGATGAAGGAAAGGATTGTGAAAATACTTGGAAAGCTATCTAAGGATATTTGGGTTCATACATTCCATGCTATGTGCTTGAGAATTTTGAAACAACATTCAGAGTTAATAGACATAATCCTAAATTTTATAGTATATGATAGAGATGATCAATTTAGGATTATTAGAAGCTTAATTAAAGGTGATGAGGAATTAAAGGCTGGTGAAGTGCTAGATCTACTTATGGATTATAAAAGTCAAAGAATTGACAAATTAAGTCCTAAGCTGATGGAAATTTATCAAAACTATCAAAAAAAACTAAAAGATAATAAAGCAATGGATTTTGAAGACTTAATGCTAAATACATTAAAATTGTTTAGAGAATATCCAGAAATAAGAGATTTCTACGCAAGGAAATTCAAATACATTCATGTAGATGAGTATCAAGATACAAATCACATACAATATGAACTATTGAGAAGCTTGCTTATTTACCATGATAATATATTCGCAGTTGGTGATGAAGACCAAAGTATTTATTCTTTTAGAGGCGCAGATTTCAGAATTATCCTTAACTTTGAAAAAAATTTTCCAAATGCAAAAATTATATTTTTGGAGCAAAACTATCGTTCTACAAAAAGAATTTTAATGTTAGCTAATAAGGTTATCAAAAACAATAGAGAAAGAAGGGATAAAGTTCTTTGGACTAATAATAAGGAGGGTAATGAACCTCAAATTCTTAGAAATTTGGATGAAGAAGAAGAAGCAGAAAGAATTGCAGAACTTATAAAAGATTCCAAAAGACCTTTTTCAAACTTTGCAGTTCTATTTAGAGTAAATGCTATTTCAAGGGCGATAGAAGATGCGTTTAATAGACATAAAATCCCATACAATGTAGTAGGTGGTATTAAATTCTATGAAAGGAGGGAAATTAAAGATCTAATAGCTTATTTAAGATTAGTTTATAATCCGGATGATAATGTTTCATTAGAGAGGGTTATAAATACTCCTATAAGGGGTATTGGAGAAAGCACATTTGAGACTATTAAGAAAATTGCAGAAGAAAATAATATATCATATTTCAAGGCTTTAAGGCCTTCCTTGAGTTTTGTAAGAAAAACAGCACAAGAGGGTATTATACAATTCTTAAGCTTAATAGAAAAACTTTTAGAAAGTAGCAAAAATTTAAGTGTTCGAGAACTTGCAAGGAAAATTGTTCTTGAAACAAATTACATAGAGTATATTCAGAAAAATGAAAGAACTGAAAATGTAAGGGAAAGAATTGAAAATATAGAGGAGTTTATAAATTCACTTGATATTTATGAAAGTTTAGAAGAGTTTGTTAGGGATATTTCAGTTAAAATTGAAGCAGAAGCGGAACTTAAAAATGATAGTGTTTCAATAATGACAATCCATTCTGCAAAGGGTTTAGAATTTCCTGTTGTGTTCATAATTGGACTTGAAGATGGTATTTTACCACATACACTGAGCTTGGAGGAAGGCAATGAAGAGGAGGAAAGAAGATTATTTTATGTGGCGATAACAAGAGCAAAAGAAGAACTTTATATTTCATTTTCAAGAATAAGGAGTTTAAAAGGTAAGCAAGAACTACAACCTTCAAGATTTCTTAAAGAAATTGGTTATAATGAAAATAAAGGTGAAATTCAATGGGAAGAGTTCTCGGATACATTATTTAAATTCAAAATTGGCGACCTTGTTAAGCATGACAAATTTGGTATTGGTAAAATTCTTGAAATAAAGGATGATAGAGCTAAAATTTTATTTAAAGATTACGGGACAAAAATAATTGTCTTAGGTATTGCAAAGCTTGAAAGATTAGTTAATTAACCTCTTTTTAAGCTCCTCTATCCTTGGGATTGCAATTGGGTCTTCTTTATAAAATTGTGATAAATAATAGCTAATATAATCTCCAAGCAAAATTAAATATAGCATTCTATGTAAAAATGTTTCACCTCTACCATCAATTATGCTAATTCCTAAAACGCTATCCCTTAGTATTTCTGAAACAATTTCAATTCTTTTGTTTATTCGTTCATGATCTTCTACATCTTTTAAAAATACTATCCAAGATTTTGAAATGATATTTTGAGGATTTTTAAGTCCATTTATTTCATTATGGCTCATTTCAGGAATTGAATGAATATGGCATATAGATTTTGCATTTTCATTTATTTGAGTTTGCCACCTGTATGCAATTGAATACAATCTATTTGATGCATAAATTATCGGAAGCCTTAAATAGAATTTATTTGCAATATCAAAAGCAATAGTAGATGAGCTTTCAAATTCCTTTATTACTTTTTCCAATAACTCTAAGCTCTCTTTTAGCTCCCTTCCAATTTCAATAATACCATTTCTTTCAAGATTAAGTAGTATACTTGTAAAGATATAACCAATTGCTCCTCTTGGTGGAAGTCCCTTTGGTATTAAAACTATTGGAGTTTCATATTTCTCTGCAAGCTCTTTCAATGTGCCACCGCTTGTAATTATAATAATCCTTGAACCACTTTTAAGAATTTCTTCAAAAGCAAAGATTGTTTCCTCAGTATTACCTGAATAGCTAATGATGAATGTTAAACTTGTAGAATTTACATACTGTGGAATTTTATAATCCCTAATAACCTCAACAGGAATTGAACTATAATAAAGATAACTTTTTAGCAAATCACCAGCAATTGCAGAACCTCCCATACCACATACTACAACCCTATCAAGCACACCAATATCAACCTTATATGTTGGAAATTCAAAAGCTTCTTTAATCTGTCTAGGCAAGCTCCTTATTATTTCAATCATGAAGTTAGAAATTTTAAAGCAATAATACTTTATAATTTTCACTATGACTGAAAAAACTTTAAACTATATAAGACCATTTACAGATGAGCCTATAAGATTCATAGGGAGTGAGGGAGAACAATTGTTTGAATTTACACCTGATGATATAGGACTTACAGAAGAAGACTTAAAGACATTATACTATTACATGAAGCTTACAAGAGCATTTGATAGAAAAGGGATGTTCCTAACACGTTCTGGCAAATCATTATTTTATGTAGAGGTTGCAGGTCAGGAAGCGGCAACTGTAGCAAGTGGTTATGCTGTTCCTGAAAATGATTGGATATTTCCTGCACATAGAGAGCATGGTGTTTATATAGTAAGGGGATATCCCCTTGTTGAAATGTTTGCACAAGTTTTAGGTAGGATGGAGGTTAATAAGGCAAGACAGATGCCTGTTCATTGGGGTATGAGAAAGTTAAGAATGATTACAATTTCAAGCCCTGTTGGAAATCAATTGCCACAAGCAGTTGGTATTGGAATGGCAATAAATTACTTAAAGAAGGATGAAGCAATTATAGCTTATGTAGGTGATGGTGGAACAGCAGAGGGTGACTTTCACTCAGCACTTACGATGGCTGGTGTATTCAAAACGCCAACAGTTTTCTTCGTTCAGAATAATCAATGGGCTATATCAGTTCCGTCAAAACGACAATCTGCTTCAAAAAACATAGCAATTAAGGCAATTGCATATGGAATGGAAGGATATTATATAGATGGGAATGACTTTTTAGCAGTTTATGCAACAACCAAATTAGCATTCGAAAAGGCTCATAACAAAGAACCTGTTTTAATAGAAGCTTTAACTTATAGGTATGGCTCACATTCAACAGCAGATCAAGCGGATAGATATAGAGATGTTAAAGAAGTTGAATACTGGCAAAGGACTTGGGATCCGATTAAGAGAGCAAAATTATATTTAGAAAGACTTGGTATATGGACTGAAAAGTGGGAAAAGGAATTGGATGAACAGATTGAAAGTGAATTAAATAAAGCGATTGATGAAGCTGAGAAAAGGCCAGAGCCAGGACCTGAAACAACATTTGAAGATGTTTATGCCCAAATGCCTTGGCATATAAAGGAAGAGATGGAAGAACTATTTAAAGAGTTAGAATAATTTAAAATTTGAGAATTTGGATTGATATTGCAAATGCACCACATGTTTTATTTTTTAAACCAATTATAGAAAGGCTTAAAAATGATTTTGAAATTATAATAACATTAAGGGATTTTGGTCAAACTGTGGAGATTGCAAAAAATTTTAATTTAACATTTGAAGTGATTGGAAAACATCATGGAAAAAATAAAATTAAGAAGTTTTTTGGATTATTTGAGAGAGCAAATGAATTAAGAAAATATATTAAAGATAAAAAAGTGAATTTAGCAATATCTCACAATTCATATCATCAAATTCTATGTGCAAAACTTTTAGGTATTAAAACAATTACATTTATGGATTTTGAAGGTCAAATAGCAAATCATTTAGCATTTAGACTAGCTGATTTAGTAGTAGTTCCAAAATTCTTTAAAAGAAAATATATAAAAATTTATTCTGCAAGGAGTGTTAAATTTTATAATGGGCTAAAAGAAGAGGTGTATCTTTGGAATTTTAATGATAATGACGATTATATTTTAGAGCTTGGTATTGATAGAGGGCTTCCAATTTGTGTAATGAGGACACCCGCAACATCTTCCCTTTATTATAAGAAAAATGAACTATTTTTTGAAGTTTTAAGATATGTATCAAAGTATTCAAGAGTTGTTTTAATTCCAAGAAGTAATGAGCAAATTGATGAGTTAAAATTAAATAAATTCTTAAATCAAAATATAATAATTCCAAATAGGGCATTAGATGGTCCAAGATTGTTATATTGGGCAGATTTTACAATCTCAGCAGGTGGGACAATGAATAGAGAAAGTGCATTACTTGGAACACCTACTTATAGTATATTTAAAGGTTTAAGAAGTGGTGTTGATGAATATCTTGAAGGCTTAGGCATATTAAAGTATATTAAAGAACCAAGTGAAATAAGGATTGAAAAGAAAAAAGAATTTAAAAAATTAGTAAATGAGCCAAATGTTTTAAATGAAATTATTGAAATTATTAAAAGTTATTCTTATAAAACTTTAAAATTTTAAAGTTTTGAAACAGAGATTTAGTCAGATTTTCCTAAAAGATAATTTTTTCATTCAAAAAATTGTTTCATGCTTGAATGTTAAGGAAAATGATGTTTTTTTAGAGGTTGGACCAGGTGAAGGTATTATAACAAAAGAAATTATAAAGCAAGGTGCGATAGTAATTGTCATTGAAATTGATTACAATTTAGTCAAAAAGCTTAGGGAGGAATTTTCTTTAATTTTAGATAGTAGATTATTCATAATAAATGGAGATTTTTTGAGAATTGAATTAAATAGCATAAAATTTAATAAATTTCGTTTCTTTTCAAATTTGCCATATCATATTACACATAGTGCCCTATTTAAAATTGTAAAAGATAAAGAGAAATTTATAGATATTCACATTATGCTTCAAAAGGAAGTTGCAGAAAAAATTCTAAAAAAAAGAAATTTTCTTCATTTTTTGCTAAATTATCACTTTGAAATTTCAGAATTATTTACAATACCACCATATGCATTCTCACCAAGACCAAGAGTATTTTCATCATTTCTAAAATTAATTCCCAAACACTCTCAATTTGAAAAAAGCTTTGAAGATAGATTATTTAAAATTATAAAAATCGTATTTTTAAATAAAAGGAGAAAACTAAAAAATGTTCTAAGGAATGTCCCAAGGGAATATGAGGACAAAAGAGCTGAGGAACTTGTGTTTGAAGATTTTGTGAGAATTACAAGAAATTATCTTTCTAAGCATTAAAATTTCCGATGGATTTAAGTGTTAGAGATTGGGTTTGAATGGATATTTACAAATGGGACAGATACGATAATTCAAAAAATCGTTGATACAACGAGAATAGGAAATTATTTAGTATGGGTTTTGAACAATGGAATAAAATTCTCATATGTTTTAGATAGTTTAATACTTTTTTATAATGGTAAAAAAACATATTTATACAAGCCAGGTGTAAACAGTTGGCAAGATAAAATTTTAAATAAAATTTTCGTTTATAATGTAAAAAATGAAAATGATCGAATTATAGTTGAGCAAAAAGTTTTGGAAGGAAAAACTCTAAAAACGCATCAAGTTCTATATTTTAATCAAAAACTTTTGAATATAAAGCGCATCTTAAAATATCCATATTATCAGGAATGGAAACTAATTGGATATAGACAACCTACTGTTGATAAGGTTCTAAAATTTCTAATTTCAAGTTTAAATGAATATAAGACGTTTAGAGCTTTTGAAAAATTTAAATATAGAGGTGTTGAGGAATACGTTTCAACATACTTTAGTTCAATTTTAATAGATGTTTTTGATAATTGGCTATATTTTTCAGAAATTAAAGATAGCCTTGAAAGAATTTCAATAGAAGCAATTTTGAAATATGCAAAAGAAGAATATATTTGGACATATTGGATAGATAGAGAGATTGCACCTGATTTAGATGATATTAGTGTTCATTCAATTGCCTTAAATCTAAAAGGTTATAATACTGATGTAAATAAAAAATACTTTAAGAATTATTTTAAAGAGGATAAAGGATGCTATTTAACGTGGATTGGAGATAGCCTAATACCAATAAGATGGCTTGGTTCAGTTATAGATAACAGAGATTGCGATTGTGTCATAAATGTTAATATTTTTAGATACTTGAAAGATAAGCGTCTGTGTTCATTTTTAAAAAAGTGCTATTCAATGTTCAATAAAATGTATGAAAAATATTATTTAGATCCAGGATTTTGGTTCTTATACTTTTATTCGAAAAGTTATGTAAGGGATAATAGATGTGAAGAAATTGAGATCAAGGATATTATTCTAAGTATTCTAAAAAAATACAAATTTTTGAGTTTAAGACAAAAATTGCTTATATCTTCATCAGCAAACATTCTAAATATAAAAAGCAATTATCTTGATAGTCTTAGAATAGAATTAATAAAGAGATTAAGAGAGGATGGAGGCATGCCATTTATGTTCTATACTCCTGATAATTTTAATAGAATACTACCTACACTTCTCTTCATTGAAGCAATTAAATTTTAGTTAAAATTGATCTAAAATCTCTTTAATAAGCTCAAAGTTAATTGCACCCTTAAAATGATATTTTATAATTCCATTCTTATCAATGATTATTGTTTCAGGAACACCAGTAATACCGTAATCTATCGTAATAGTGCTACCTCTTGCATATAAGTTCAAAAACTTAATATTGTAATTTTTCACAAACTCCAAGGCATTTTCGCGCTTATCCCAAATATTTATTCCAATTAGACTAATTTTATTACCATACATCTCATAAATTTTATTAAGTTCGTTTACCTCATACTTGCAAGGCTCGCACCAACTTGCCCAAAAATTCAATATAATAATTTTATCTCTCATGCTTTCAAGACTTATACTATCGTTTAGTTCATCAAGTCTTGGCAGTTTAAATGAAATTGCCCTCTTATTAAATTCCTTTACTTGACTCGTTTTGAATTTAGTGCTTTCATAAAGTGAATAAAAAAGAATACCAAAAATTACAATCGCAGAAAAAATTAAAAACACTCTAAATAACTTACCTTTCATAGATTTTAATGCCCTTCTTAAAAACAAATTTTAGATTATTAATAGCACTATTATAAACCAAAAACCTATAATCTTCAAAATCAAAAACTAAAATATCTGCTAGCTTACCTACTTCAAGACTTCCAACAATTTTGTCCAAGTTTATAGCTTTTGCTGAGTTTATTGTAGCGGATAGAATTGCTTCTTCTATTGTCATTTTAAGCAGAACTACAGATAGTAAAATAATAAATTGCATATTTTGAGTAAATGAGGTTCCAGGATTAAAATCACTTCCAATCGCAACAATTACTCCTCTATCAATGAGCTCTCTTGCAGGTGGATATTTATTCTTTCTCAAAAGGAAGCTTGTAGAGGGAAGCAGGACAGCAACAATATTGCTTTTAGATAGAAGCTCCATCTCATCTTTACCAATTTCATTTAAGTGGTCAATTGAAATTGCACCTAATTCTATGCCAAGTCTTGTTCCACCTATGTTATAAAATTCGTCACTATGTAGCTTTAATAAAAATCCATATTTTTTTGCTTCCATTAGGAATTTCCTTGTCTCATCAATCTCAAATACACCCTTTTCACAAAATACATCTACAAAAATTGCTAAATTTCTTTCCTTTATATACTCTAAATATCCAATGACTTCATTTACATACTCTTCTTTGGTTTTGTTTTCGGGAATATCATGAAGTAAGAATGTTGGGACTATTGTAGTAGGCTTATCATTTAATTCATCTATTACTTCAAGGAGTTTAACTTCATTTTCTAAATCTAATCCATAACCACTCTTTGCTTCAATCGTAGTAGTTCCATATTTTATAAACTTTTTTATAAATTTTTTTGCATATTTCTTAATCTGCTCTTTCGTTGCCATTCTTGTATCTCTAACTGTTTTTAATATCCCTCCACCCATTTCTCTAATTTTCATATAATCATAGCCTTTAAGTCTCAAATCAAATTCGTTTACCCTATCTCCATAAAAAACTGAATGAGTATGAGGATCTACAAAACCTGGCATTAAGACTTTATTTGAAACATCTATAATTTTATCCGCCTCCTTAATATACTCACTTGGCAGATCCTTATCGTTTCCAATCCAAATAATCCTATCATTAAATACAATTGAGCCATTTTCAATTATTAAGGGATTTGCACTTGTAAAAATTTGTTTAGCTTTTCTTAGAATTTTCATAAATGTTTAAAATTTTAAAACCTTATCCGCCTTGGTTGATAGAACCCTTTTTGTTTCAACTTTAAAATTTCCAAACTATGCTAAACGATCTGTATAAGGAAGTGGAAGATAAAATGAAAAAGACCGTTGAAAGCTTTAGGAGTGAAATTGCCAAAATTAGAACGGGAAGGGCAACACCAGCCATACTTGAATCTATAAAAGTTGATTACTATGGCAGTAGGCTTCCAATAAATCAAGTTGCATCCATTTTGGCACCTGAACCAAGGTTATTGGTTGTTCAACCTTGGGATCAAAATGCAATAGGTGAAATAGAGAAGGCTATTAAGTCATCAGGACTTGGTCTAAATCCAAAGGTTGAGAAAGGTGTTATAAAAATCCCAATACCTCCACTTTCAGAAGAAAGGAGAAAGGAACTTATGAAGCTTGTTCAAAAATTAGCAGAGGATAGTAGAGTTGCTATTAGGAACATTAGGAGGGATGGTATAGAGAAAGCTAAAAGTTTAGAGAAGGAGAAGAAAATTTCGGAGGATGATAGGAAATTTGCAGAGAAAAAAATTCAAGAATTAACTGATAAATACATAGTCCAAATAGATGAGCTTCTTAAAGTGAAAGAAAAGGAAATTTTGGAAGAGTGATAACTATCAAGAAAGAAGAGGAAATAAATTACATAAGAATAGCAGGTAGGATTATTGCAGAATTTTTGAAGGAAGTTCAGAAACTTATAAATCCTGGTGTTGATGCTAGTGAAATAGAATTGTTTGCTATTGAATTTGTAAGATCTAGGGGTGGTGAGCTTGCATTTAAGAGCTATAATGGATTTCCAAATTATATTTGCCTTTCAATAGATGATGAAATAGTTCATGGCATTCCAAGAAAAGGTAAGAAAGTTCCACAAAGTGGGCTTGTAAAAATTGATATTGGTGTTAAATACAATGGTTATTTCGCAGATGGTGCTTGGACATATATTGTAGGGAACGTTCCATTTAAGGTTCAAAAATTAGTTGAAATTACAAAGCTTGCACTTTATAGAGGTATAGAGAAGGCTGTTGAAGGTAATAGGCTTTCAGATATATCAAAAGCTATTGAAAACACTATAAAACCATATGGTTTTGGAATCCCAAGGAATTTGGTAGGCCATGGTGTAGGCTATGACCTTCATGAAGAACCGAATGTTTGCAATTACTATAATCCTCCTGATGATGATATTATACTAAGGGAAGGTATGGTCTTGGCAATTGAGCCTATGGTAAGCCTTAAAACATCCAAAACTATTGATGATAAGGATGGAATTGTAGTTAGAACTGCTGATGGTTCTCCTTCTGCTCACTTTGAACATACTGTGGTTGTAAGGAGAACAAAGGCTGAAATCCTTACTTGGATTGATGGTAATAGCAGGTTTTGAGAGTATAGATGAATTAAAGTATCTTATAAAGTTAAACATTCCTGGCATATTCATAGGTTCTTGGATTGCTCATAATGAAAAGGTTTATGAAGTTATTAAAGAGAGTAATTATAGTGGAATTGTTGCAACAGACAATGAAGGGGGCTATGCAAGCTGGATCGTAAAGGATGTGCCACCAGCGAGGGAATTAGCAAATTTAAATCCACACGATTTTTATTCAATTATAAAAAATATGGCATTGAAATTAAAGGAGCATCGTATTAATTTAAATCTTGCCCCTGTTGTGGATTTGCACGATGAATTGAGTCCTGTGATTGGCAAAAAAAAGCGAGCATTTTCAGAAGATCCTTATAAGATCGTTTTTTTTGCAAGTTTGTTTATCAAAGCCCATGAGGAGGTTGGTATTAAAAATTGTATTAAGCATTTTATTGGTCAAGGTAGAGCAATTGGTGATCCTCATTATAGAAAGAGCATTTTAATAGGAGGTTTGAAAGAAATTAGAAAGGACCTCATACCATTTATGTATTTTATAAAGATGGGCATTGAATACATTATGACCGCACATGTATATATGCCTGCTATTGATAGAGAAAAACCAATTACACTTTCAAAATTCTTCATAATTGAATTTTTAAGGAATTTACTTGGATATAGAGGCAAAATTATAACTGATGATTTGAATATGAGTGCTATTAAAGATGTATTTGGTATATTAGATGCAATAAAAATTATTAAAACATTGCCAATTGATTATGTCATCATTTCAAGAGGAATTGAAACAATTGAGAAAGCTTATAAATTGTTAAGCTGAAACTTTTAGGTATGTTCTTTCGTTAATTTAATACTATGCATCTTGAACATTTAATTTTAGATTTTGACGAGCTAAGTGAGGAGCAAAAGTGCGAAGTTCTTGAACATATAAGAACTTGTCAATCCTGCTATAAACTGTATGTGAGCGTTATGGAATTTGAAAGTGCATTTAAAAAGCTATCGATAGTGAAAGCACCAAATGAATTAGATATTCTGATTATGCAAAGGATTAAACTTTATGAAATGAGGAAATTTATAGCTTTTGTATTTTCTATTTCAATTAGCTTTGCATTAAGTGTTTATCTATTCATTAAATTTATCTCATACATAAAGCCTGTATTTATCTTAAAAATCTACACTCATCTTTGGGAGCTAGTAAGGACTATAAAATTTGAACCAATTACACAATTTCAAATCTTTGCTCTTCTAGTTTCATTATCTGTGAGTGCCTTGATTTTTGAGCTCTTTGCGTTTAGAAACTTAAAGGAGGTTAGAATATGATAGGAACATTTCTTTTTATAACCACGATAGAAGTAAAGGATACAACGGGTGATATAAATGTATCAAAACAAACACTCATAATAACAGGCAATGTAAAGGGTGATGTTTTAGTTGGAGATGGTTCATTGATTGTTCAAAAGGGTTCAAGTGTAAAGGGGGATATTTTAATTTATGGAGATAGTGCTATAATAAGTGGTAAGGTTAATGGTGATGCTGTCCTTTTTTGCGATAAGGTAATTATCTCCGATACGCTACTTGGAGATGTTGTTGTATTGAGTAAAAGTCTTATGATAGATAGTTCTGCTTTTGTGAAGGGAGATGTTGTTATAGTAGCTCCTGAATTTCAAAATAATGGCAAAATTGAAGGTGAGAAGATAGTTATTTCATTTAGTGCGTTACCTGAGCTATTAAGGCGTTTAAAAGTAGAAGTTGGCAAAGACAAAGAGAGCAAGCGCCCTGAATTGAGATTCAACTTTAAAACAAATGCTTTAAGCTTCCTATTTGATATTATATTTATTATTATTCTCCTTATTACAACATTTTTAACATTCTTAATATCACGAGGTTTTATTCCAAAGATGTTTGAGAAGCTATATGAAAATCCATTAAGAACAATTGTAACAGGTCTTGTCGCTATCCTTCTTATTATTCCAATTCTTATCCTTTTAGCAATTAGCATAATTGGAATACTTTTAATTCCAGTCTATCTTATTTTCTTAACTGCTTTCTTCTTAATATCACTAACATTTGGTTTTATTTTCATTGGAAGATTAATTTTGAGTAATTTAAACAAATCAGCTAATGATATTCTGGCATACTTTATAGGACTTGTTATAGTTATTCTACTTTACCTTGCAGAACACCTTGCATATTATGTAGACTACCTTGACTTGATTGCGGGAATGATTGTTAGTAGTTTTATTATAACACTTATTACAATTGGGCTTGGCTCTCTTATTAGAATTATTTTTAGAATTTAATCTAGCCCCCCAGGGGGCCTATGAATGAAAAATTTAATAAATTCTATTTTCTCTATAAGGATGAAATTTTTAGTTATGCTTATCGAATTTTAGAGAATTACGATGATGCCTTGGATGTTGTTCAAGATGTATTTTTTAGATTTTATAAGCATCTAAATAAAATTGAGGAGAGTAAAGTGAAGCATTGGTTATTCAAAGTTTGTCATAATATCGTAATAGATAGGTTTAGAAAGCAAAAGAAGATATATGACATTGAAGAATTTGGGGAAACACTTTCTTCAAAAGAAACTATTGATATTGAAAAATTTTTAATTTCATTACCTCCTAATTATAGGGAAGTGCTTGTCCTTAAATATATTTATAACTACGAATATAAAGAGATTGCAGAGATTATGAATGTAAATGAGAATACCATTAAGACATGGGTAAGGAGAGCAAAAGAACTATTAAGGAAAACGATATAAATAAATTAAGGGGGTTGAGCCTTCAAAGGTTTTGTCTTACATAACATACCATTTTAAAATGGTTTTTTATGCATTAAATAGCTTTTGAAAAGACCATATACGCTCAAAATACAACCTATTTACTGGACAAAATTAATTTTATCAGGATTGTCCAATAACTTCCTAAAAGCTTTACCTGTAATTTTAAAGATAATTTTTGATAAGGACTACTTAGCAAAAGAAAATCTGATTTAAGTAATTGAATTCTATCCTTTAAAATTTTGGAGGTTATGATTGAGTTCTTTCAAAAAGGTGGTCCTGTAATGTGGGGACTTTTGGTCCTTGCTGTATTTGCTCTTGCTATCATTTTAGAGCGTATCATAACACTTTATGTTTTAGCTTTTACAAATCCCTTAAAGCTTGTTCAAAGAGTTATAGAAATAATAGAGGAGCAAGGTCTAAAGGAGGCTCTTGACTATCTCTATGAGAATCGCTCTCCACTTGCAAAAGTTCTAGTTGCAGGACTTGAAAAGGTTCAGCAGGGAAAGGCTGCATTTGAAGATGCAATGGTTAGAAAAGCAGTTAGTGAGTTAGCATTTTTAGATAGAAATATGATTTATCTTTCCGCTATAACTACAATTTCACCCTTACTTGGATTTATAGGAACTACAATTGGTCTTATGAAAGTGTTTAATGCAATATCAATATCTGGTGAAGTTGAAGCTACACTCGTAGCAGGTGGTATAAGTGAAGCACTAATTGCAACTGCAAGTGCATTCATTGTAGCAGTACCTTGTGCTTTATTTTATGCTATATTTACAAATAGAATCAATACCTATCAGAGGCAAATAGAAGAAGCATCAAACGCCCTTGTTGAATATTTAGTTGAGAGGGGAATTCTTGTAATATGAAAATTTTTAAACAGAGAAGAAGTTATGAATTAGGATTTGATTTCATATCACTCTCAGTTGCTACAATAGCATTTATAATACTATCGTTTTTTGCTCTTAACATACCCAAAAAGGAAAAAGGAATTTTATTTGCTTTCCAAGAAAATGTTCAAACACCATCAAATTACATAAGGTTTTCAATAAATGATAAGGGAGAAGCATTCATTGAGGATGAACCTGTTAAATATGAAGATATTATTGAAAAGTTAAGATCATATCTTTTAGAAGATTCAACAAGGACTGTTTATTTAATAATTCATCATAATGCTCCTTATGATTATTTTATAAAAGCTTTTGATATAACCAACCAAACATTTAATGCTTTAAAATTATCACCAAAAGTTTTTATAGCTATAATAAAAAGATAGTTATGGCTGTTAGAATAAGATATCCAAGAAGGCAAATGCCTGGTGTATCACTTGTATCACTTGCTAATTTAGCTTTTTTAATTTTGGTTTTTATGATATTTATTTTGAAATTTGAAAAAACAGTCAAAGTAAAAGAAATAAATCTTCCTATATCTAATAGTGCATTTAAGCTTGTTGGTCAGAAGTATACATCTACTATTATTATTTTAAATGAGAATGAGATTTATGCTGAGGGCATTAAGATAAATTCGCTTTCTGACCTTAAGGCTATCTATCTTCCAAAGGCTCAAAAGGATATAACTGTTTTCATTAAGGCGGACAAGAGTGTAAATGTAAGAACGGTAATCGATATTATGGATAATCTTAGAAATTTAGGGATTAGTAAAATAGCCCTTATAACAGGAGGCTAATTATGGCATTTAAATCACCAAAACGCTATATATATAAAGGTAAAGAATTAGAGCAAGACTATTTTCAAAACTTATTTTGGGCAATATTAGTTTCGGTAGGTTTATTAGGTGTATTATTTGCCAGTGTTAAGAAGATAGAGGTTGGTGTGTATAGACCTTCTCAGACACCAAAACCTGTTACAGTAGCTTTCGTTCCTACCATACAAAGAATAGAAGAAGCCCCTCCTCCTGTAAAGCCAAAAATAGATATTAAAATTGTTGAAGTTCAAAAGCAAAAAACAAATCGTGTAGAGGAGCAAGTTGAGGAAGTTAAGGAAGAAGTTGTTCAAACACAGCAGCAATCTGAAATCAATCCCTTAGAGAATGTTCCGCTTCCAACATTACCTACAACGCAAAGTGATGAAGTTTATGAATTCTTTAAAGTTGAAGTAAAGCCTCAAGTTATGAAGTTCGTTCAACCTGAATATCCTGAGCTTGCAATGAAAGGAGGAATTGAGGGTAGAGTAATAGTTAGTGCAGTTGTTGATGAAAATGGTAATGTTATTAAGGCTGAGATCCTAAGTTCTACTAATCCTATATTTAATGAATCTGCCATAAAAGCAGCATATCAATATAAATTTTCTCCTGCGATGATGAAGGATAAAAAGGTAAAAGTAAAAGTTCTAATACCTTTTAACTTTGTTTTAAGAAAGTGATATGCTTTAAAATTTTGGAATTGTTTAAAAGGAGGTTAGAAATATGGCACGATTACTTAAATTAGCGATTTTTCTGTTGATGTTTGTAAGCCTTGCCTATGCACAATATGGTAAGGTTGCTGGTAAGGTTGTTGATGCAAAAACAGGAGAACCCATTGTTGCAGCTGCTGTTTATTTAGAAGAGGTTGGTATTGGGACATATACTGATGAGAAAGGTGAGTTCGTCTTGTTAAGAGTTCCGCCTGGGACATATACATTGAAAGTTGAATTTACAGGATATAGCCCTTTCATTCTTAGAAATCTAGTGGTAGAGGCAGATAGAACTATAACTCCAGTTGGTGGAATTATAAGACTTCAAGAGACAGGAGTAGTTCTTCAGGAACAAGTTGTAATTGCAAGAGAACCTGTTATAAAAAAGGACCTGACTGCAAGTATTGATAAAATCAGAAGTGAGAAAATTCAAAATTTACCTGTTGTTAGTGTTGAGCAAGTATTGCGACTTCAAGCTGGTGTTAGAACATATGCTGGTCAAATTCAAATAAGAGGTGGAAGGATTGGTGAAGTAGCATACGTAGTAGATGGTTCTGATCTTAGAGATCCTTATAATAATACAAGGACGCCAAATTTACCATTGGGTTCCATATCTGAAATTTCCGTTAACAAGGGTGGATTTGGTGCAGAATACGGCGGAGCAGCATCTGGTGTTATAGAAGTTGTGACAAGGGAAGGGACAGATAAATATGAATTTCAATTAAGAACAAGAACATCTAACTTTTCTGCGCTAAATAATATATACATAGGTAGCAATGCAATAGGTAGGTCAATTGCTAAATTTTTGGTGGCAAGTGAAGGTGATAGATATGCTAAATTTTTAAGTAGAAAGTATATGGGTTCTTTGTATGATGAAATATATGCTTATGAGATAGTAAGACAGAAGAAGTATCAAGAAATGAATTTTAAGGGTGAAGATCCGTTGTTTAGTGATGTAAAGTTATATTATACAGATGGTTTGCCATTTGCTGAAACTTATTATAATATGAAACCAGACCTGAATAGATTTGAATTTAATGCATCAGGACCAATTATTCGAAAATATTTAAGATTCAGTGGTTCTCTTGATATTCAAAGTGGTAATGGTAGATTTAATAGAAATGCTAAGGGTGAGACTAATACGATGCTTAATCGTTATCAGCAGTATAATTATCAATTTAAATTAACCGCCTTACCTACATCCAAACTTAAAATTTTTGGAACCTTGGTTGGTACAAATTCTCTAAATAGTTATTGGCATCCTAGCTGGCGTCTTGCCTCATCTCATTATAATACAGGAACAAGGCTCGATTATAGAGGTTATATAGGTGGTATTAATTATCTATGGTCTCCTAAAACATATATTGAACTTAGGGCCTCTAAGTATGTTACAAACATAAGATCTAATATATTTGAGGATATTGATATAGATGGTATTGATGATTTTGCTGACAGGAATGCTAATGGTTATTTTGAAGTTGACACTTCTTCTTTATCATATACATTAAATTTAGGTTCTCAAACTTATCGTTATCCTTCATCTTGTGTAGATTTATTGAATGCTATCAGAAGTGGTCAGATTAAGACAAGGGACATGGGTATAAGTGGTATTGTTGAAATTGAGCAATTTTGGTGGAATGAATTAGTTCTTAGATGCTCACCACAAGGTTATCGTGAGAATATTTCTTTAATAATAGTTGGTATAACACCTAATGGTGATACTATAACTACTATAAGTGAGAGTGGAGATGCTTCTCTGATCAAGGATACATTATTTAAAATTAGTAATTTAGATAAGCCAACTCCATTAACGTATGATAGGTCTTCTTATTATTGGTCAAAGAACTATACAGATCAGATAAAATTGGATTATGTAGCACAAGACTTTTTCAATTTGAAAAATCATGAACTTAGAGCAGGTTTAGAATTTAAGAATATAAGAATTAGACAAGATGAATGGGATTATGCCTCTGGAACCAATATATATCCAGATGTCATAGATGCCAATCCTAAGAACATTGCTCTTTATGTTAGGGATAAGTTAGAATTTGAAGGTTTGATAGCTAACGTTGGTTTAAGATTTGATTACTTTGATCCAAATGCATATATGCCTTCTGATCTTGATGTTCCTGTAAAGGAAAAATATTTGAGTATTATTACAACTGTTGATCCAGAATCGCTCTCTGGTGCCTTTACTTGGGATAGGGGATTAGGTGTTAGAAGAGATACACTTCTGATGAGAAACCCTGTTAAGGTTAAGCCTACTTATTATGTAAGTCCAAGGATTGGTTTTTCACATCCTATTAGTGAAAATGATGTTTTGCACTTCACGTATGGACATTATTTCCAAGTTCCTCGTCTTTTTAGTTTATATACTAATCAATGGTGGATTATGCAAGGAGCATATCCAGTAGTTGGTAATCCTTCACTAAAGCCTGAAAAAACCATTTCCTATGAGCTTGGCATACGACATGCTTTTAATCCATTTATGTATATAGATATTACAGGTTTTTATAAAGATATATACGATCTAATTCAAACCAAGAGATTTGATCTTTATGTATTTGGACCTGGTGATATAAAAATTCCTCTTGGTAAGTGGTATACAATGTATGTTAATGAGGATTATGCTTCCGTTAGAGGTGTTGAATTTCAATTATCTAAGCAATTAGGAGGATTTATACCATTTCTATTCTTTGACTTTAACTATACGTTCCAAGTTGCTCGTGGTAGCAATTCAAGCCCAACATCTAACTACTATAACGAGTATTATGGTATTGCACCTGGATTTACACAAGAATACTATCTTGATTGGGATCAAAGGCATGGTATAGTATTTAACATTGGTTTTCAGATTCCAACACTTAAAAATCCTTGGATTGGGGGGTGGGGAGGTAGTTTGATTTATACATATGGAACCGCTCAACCCTATTCACCACCAATTAGATCTCCAAGGGATGTATTGGAATTGACTAATAGTTTAAGATTTTATGGTCAAAATAATGTTGATATGAATATATATAAGCTGTTTAATGTGCTTGGTGCTGAAATAAGATTATTTGCGAATGTGTTTAATTTATTTAACGACAAAGAACTTATTACTTATAATAATTTAGATTACTGGGTTGGATTTGGTCCCCCTTCTGGCAATGAATGCGATCGGAATGTAAGGCTTGGTTGTGCAAGTGCCGCAGAGGGTGCAATTAGAGATATAACTGTTTATAATGCTCCAAGGAATACTGAAATAGGAATAGAGATTAACTGGAGGAGGTAAATTATGAGAAAGTTTATATCTTTGAGTCTGATATTCACGAGCTTGTTATATGCTAAGAAGGAGGGTAGCTATTACTACCCTCTTAGTTTGCCAAATAGCGGTGCTAAGATAGCAATAGGTGAAGTTTGGGTAACTAAGTGGAATTATGGGTCATATGGTTATAATGTTGCTGATCCTGTATCATATAACTATCCTGGGCCTTTGACTACTGATTATCTATATAAGGGAGGGATTTGGATAGGTGCTAAGGCTTCTGGTAATTACTACGTTAGTAATACCTTTTATGATGATGAACTTGCTGCGGATGATCCACCATACAATAATGCTGCAACTGGTTTTAGATATTTAGGTCCAGGTAAATCTGCATTTGATGTATATGCTGTGTTTTCTGAAAATCTTTCAAGCGATAAATTAGGTTTTAGGGTTTATGAGCGAACCTTAGCCTGGCCTAATTGGCCATATAATATGTTTTTTGCTCATGAGTATATGATCGTATTTGATCCTAGCATGGCAAATGTTAGCTACCCATTGGATAGTGTTTATGTTGGGGTTTGGTTTGATACAGACGTATGTGGTAATTCACCTATAACTAGCTTTTGGTATGATGATTTGGTTAGCTTTGATGGAATTTATAAGAAGGTTATTGATGAAGATCCTAGATACAATAATCTAGATGGGCATAGAAAAGTAAGGTATGGTTTAGAAGATAGTTTAACTATATTATCTGACACTGCAATAGAATTGCCTGATGGTGTTCCTGATGGATATATCGTATGGGGTGATGAGTATGAGGAGAGAGTAATATCTGCGAAAGCTGGGGTAGATACTACTAATTTACCAATATTGCCTGACAATAGAAAATATATCTACTTGATACCAAGAGGCATGTCTTATCTTTTTGATTCTGATAGTCCAAGCTATCCTGGTGATGATGAGGGTGATGAGGGTAGGTGTCCGGGCTATAACTTTGCTGCCTGGATTTGGGCACCTCCTAGTCCTAATGATTCAACTCTTTCAGATGGAGGTAGAATAATAAGACCTAATGCGCATCAATGGTGGAATATAGAAACAGATCCTGCTGATAATCCTGCTCAGTATTTTTATATGGCAGGTAATACAACAAAAACCAAGAACTTTAGATTTGCTCCACTTCCAACAGAACCTGATTATTTTGGATCTCCTGTTTTTGATTATAGATTCCTTTTAACGGTGGGTCCATATCAAATAGATAATGATGGGGATACACTAAGGTTTGTGTTAGTTACTGGTGTTGGTTATGGTCTAAGTGGTGGGAATGATAATTATTATAAGGGTGGTCAATATATGATTGGTGCAAGGCAGTTAGTTGAGTGGGCTTATAGAGCTTATTATAGTGGTTCTAATTGCGATCCTGGTCATCCCGACAATTGTCCTCCTGATCCTGAAAATTTAAATACTCAAAATTGGAAAATACCCATTCCTCCCATTCCACCTAATCTTAACTATAGTGCCTCTCTATCTGGTGTAGAATTGGTTTGGGATAATGTATCCGAGATTTCTCCTGATTATGTAACAGGTGAATTAGATTTTGTTGGTTATGCAATTTATAGGTCATTATATAAACCTTCATTCACAAATCCAACATCGACAAATAAAGGTAGTTTAATAGCTCTCGTATTTAAAAAAGGATTAACTGAAGCAAGAAAAGATTCCATAGTAAAAGCTCTTTATGGTGTTGATTTAAACACCTTGAGAAATTTAGGTGTTGTAGTCATAGATAGTATAGTAAGGGAGTATCTAGATAATGATGTAAGACCTGGTTTCCCTTATTTTTATGCGGTTACAGCCTTTGATTTTCCAACTGCTGATCCTACCATATACGGTAAATCTCAGGAAAGTTCAAAGTCAAATTATAAGAAGGATTATAGAGGTAATCCAGTTGAACTATATATTCCATCCGAAGCTAATAAAGATAATTGGAAGGAAAAGGTAAGAATAGTTCCTAATCCATTTAGGGGTTCCGCTCCCTGGTCTGCTACGAAGATAGCTCAGGAAATAGAGATTCAGAACTTGCCACCTTCTGCAAGGGTTGATATATTCACATTAAGTGGTGATCATATAATTACTCTAAGGCATAGTTCGCCTGTTAGTGGTAGTTTAAGATGGAACTTATTAAGTAAGAATGGCTTTTTGGTCTCATCTGGTATTTATCTTGTTAAAGTAAGTGATGAAAAAGGTGACTATAAAATTTTAAAACTTATGGTTCTAAGATAGGGAGGTAGTTATATGAAAAGGCTAGTTATAACGTTAATGTTCTTTTTGGGTATTCTTCATGCCCAATCTTCCAAAGCAGGTCAAGCTGGTGCCAAATTCTTATCATTACCATATAGTGTAAAAGCTGAAGCTATGGGTGGTTCTAATGTTGCGGTTAGTGATGCTTCATCCATATTTGTTAATCCTGCTTCCATCTCTAATATAAATATGAAAACATTCTATTTTATTTCTGGGTATTACTGGGGTATTTTGCAATTTGGAACATCTTATGTGGTTCCTACAAGGAGAGGTAATATAGGATTCTTTGTGGGAGGTGTTTATGTTGGAGGTTTTGAAGGATATGAGGTGGATATTAATGGTAATATTAATTCTATTGGAACATTTTCTTATTTAGGAACCCAGTTAGGTTTTGGTTATTCAAGGTATTTAACAGATAAGTTTGCACTTGGTGGTAATGTAAAGTTAATATATGAAGGTTTTGGAGGTTATTCCAATGCTTATAGTGCTGCAATTGATATTGGAACATATTATAATACAGGTTATAGGGATTTGGTGATAGCTGCTGTCATAAGAAATTTCGGCTTTGATCTAAAACCTTCTGGTCAATTTACTAGATATATATACGAGGCTTCTCTAAGGGATACTGTTCAAAGTTATTCATCTTATAAATTACCTACCATATTTAGTTTTGGAATGTTAACTAGTATTTTAAGAAGTGTTTATGGTAAGCTTATTCTTGCACTTCAAATAGACCATCCTATCGATAATTTAGAGAACTACAATATAGGGTTTGAATATTCTCTATTAGATATCATTTTTGTAAGGACAGGATATAAAATCTATCAGAATGTTGACGAGTCGGTAGCAGGTGCCAATGGTATAAATTTTGGAATTGGTGTAAGGTATGGACGCTTTGGACTGGATTATGGTTTTTATAATAAGGGTATTTTGCCACCTATAAATCAAATAAGTTTGAGTTATAGCTTTTGAAGGAGGCTAGATTATGAGGAAATTTTTAATTTTATCTTTGTTTTCTTCAGGGATAATTTATGCTGAGTATAATATAGGTGATACACTTACGGTTCCTATAAATGCATTCTATCTTACGCTTGTAAGGGACTATGTTCAGTCCGATCCCTTAGTGTCTAACTACCGTTTTTGGGGTAAAGTCAGATATAAATCTAATAAGTATTACATTATAACCATAGATACAATAAAATACGACTATTCTTCTGGACAGCCTGCTGTACCTACTACGAGGACTGATACAATACCCCAAGCTTACATAGACGATATTGTAGATTCATTAAGAGAGGTTATAGATAATTATAATATATTTCAGAGAGTTTTGGATAGTCTTGGTGTGTCGGAATTCGAATTGTTTGATTCGGATAATGATCCAAGAATATATATTGTTGTGGCTGCTGGATTTTATTTAACATCTCAAAATACTGCTTTGAATATAGAAGATGAAATAAGGGGTTATTTTGATCCCTACTATTCAACTTCTTCTATATATCCGAGGCATGAATATTTTGTTCTTAACTATAAATCGAGTTTGTTTACTAATACTCAAACTGGTCAGCCTGATATAAAGAAGGATTTAATAAGAAAATATCTTTTCTATTTGTATACTCAATATGTTCTTTGGAGTGTAAATAGGGGTGATAACGAGGATGTTGCTGATATTTTAAAAGGAGCTTTCTATTTAGCTTCAAGAATTGATAAAGGTAATATCTTTGATTACTATCAAGGATTCAAGCGATCTGATACACTCAAAACTGCTAATTTTGATCCCTTGGGACTTCGTTCGAGTTATCTTAAAACAGTATATATAATGCAAACTTCTGAAGCATTGGCAAGTATATTATGGTTTTCGAATCTTGAGGATGAATTGGGATATAATACAATAAAGAGCTTTTTACTTAATAAAGGTGAAACTTTTAGTAATTTGCTTAATAATGAGCTCCAAATTAAAAATATATCTCTTAATGAACTAATAGTATCCTTCCATCTAAAAAATCAATTGAATCGCTTTGGTAATGCTTTTGAATATCACTACAATCAGCCATTTTTGCAAGGTGTTCCTATTTACGCATTAGGTGTTAATGCTAATTTGGCACCAAGTATTAACAGTATTACACTTTCTAGTGGTGGAGCATTTGGACTTAGGGCACCTATTGCTTCGATTGCAAATAAACCTACTGTAATCAATTACTCTGATTTACTTTATGAGCGTGGACTTGTTAGAATATATAAAATAGATACTGTTGCTAAGAGTATAATTAGGGTTGATAGTTCGATAAGGGCGTATTTAAAAAATGGTATAGCTGCACGAGATAGTCAGTGGTTATTCATTATGAATCTTTCTTCTGCTGCGCAAGTATTTTATTATGCCATAAATGATACCTTGGGTCCTTCCATAAGTAAGTTTTCACTAGTTCCTGATAGGTTTGCTCTTAATATTATGCATATTTATATACAGAGTAATGAGAATATTCATTCTGATATTAATCAGAAAGTATTAAATGTTGTATTAAAATATCCAAATGGTATAGAAGATACATTTCTTATTTCAAGAACAGATAGTTTTGCACTAGGAAATAGTGTTAGAATTTTCTATAATTATAATTATACATTACCATATTTATTGCCTGGTTGGTATGTTCTTAGAACTTATAGAGCAAATGATATTCTCGATAATCCAACGACCACTTATAGAGATTCTATTCAGATTGCTTATCTTAATGCCAACTCTCTTCTCTCCTACTATGATAACTCTATAATTTTATTAAATCCAACAAACAGCTCATATAGATTTGCTCTAAAATTTGAAGATAAAGCTATTGGTATTACGTCTAATGAAAAATTTAAACTTATTTTAAAAATTAAGGGTAGTGGTATTATCTGTAAAAAGGATGGTCCTTGTCTTGAAACTTATAGGGATGGTGATTATGTCTATTCGTATATTGATGATAATGGATACTATGTCTTGTCATCAGGGAACCCTTATAATAACTTCCTATTTAATATAGTCAATAAAAGGCTAAGTTTATCAGCAGATGATATAGTTAAAATTGATGTTTATTCTCTAAACGGTAGAAAGGTTTATAGTGCTGATTTGACTTCTGGTATTTATGAACTTCCCATAAAGTCTGGTATCTATAAGGCAATATTAAACTACAAGAATAGCAAGCATGAGAAAGTTTTTGTCGTATATTAAGGAGGTTTTGAAAATGTATAGATTTTTTATAAGTATCTTATTATTTGGAATTTTCTTAGGGTGTTCTGCTAAGAAAACACCTTCTGAGCCATCACAAGATATAAATTCATTACTTAACGATGCCTGGAAAGATTATGCTGAATTTAGATTTTCAGATGCAAGAGAAAAATTCTATAACATCGTTAATTTTGATGCTCAAAACTTAGAAGCTTACTATGGACTTTCTTTATCATCACTAAGTATTGGTATTTATAATGAAGCTTATTCATTATCCACTATAGGAGCAAGCGTAAATGGAAATGAAATCTATTCTGATGAAGGTCAGATCATTTTGGATAATACTAATTATTCTAACTATTATGATACACTTAAAATAAGTGGAAATATTTATGCTTGGAGAATTAAGCTTCCTGCAAGGAACATTGTAAATATAGTTCACATAAAGAGAGGTTTAAATCCAATAGAATATTCAACATATTATGATAGCCTTATAATTGGAGTTTCTGATTTTAGTGCATTACTTAAAGTTGGTGATACTATAAGTTACTTTGTTCAAAGAACTTCAAAAGATCCAATAGATGTTCACAAATGGCATTTATTTGCAGTGGCTAGTGCTGCCTATTTTTATGATGGTAAGCTAAAAGAGGCTACCCAAAATGTAATTATACCTCTTTATAGGGATAAAGTAGGTAATTTTGAACCAAGAGTAGTAAAAAAATTTAATCCATCTGATATTATACTACTTGCTCTATACATTTCAAATAGCAATAAGGACTACATTTCGATGGCTAATATGCTCAATAAGTATTTAAATGGTAATTGGCCAACTAATAATGATGGTTGGAATTGTGGAAGTTGGAGTTTGAGTCTATGTGATGTTAAGTGGGTTTATGAGAATGTAAATAAAGTAAAAGATAAATTTTATGAAGTTGTATCACAAAAACCTTAAAAGGAGGTGAAAAGGTATGCTAACCCTTTATCTGATAGTGAGCGTAGATGGGGCAGTAAAAGCCCCCGAACCAATCCTTCTAAAAGGCAAGGGTTCAACTTCACCTCGCATCTTACAATGGACATATCCTTGCCAAGGCTGTCAAACTCTTGTTGAAATGCCTCATGCTGGTGATAACAATGAACAGACATGCCGTATAAGCACAAACACATTGCAACTCTTTTCTCCAAAACTTGTATATAGCAATGTAGACAATTCCCTAAGACTTTTATTTGGTTCAAAGCTTACGGGTTCAGACTGGACTGGTGCTACTTGTGCTGATCCTGATCCTCAAACAAATGTAAGAAATCACGATATATGGTATACTGAGTATCAAGGTGCAGCTTGGTCTTCTCCTGTGAATTTGACTAATACGCCAAATGCTTGTGAGACATGGCCTGATGCACCATCTTACATTTATACCAATAAGCTTCCAGTTCTATATTACGAGGATCCACAATGTGGTTCTTCTCTCTTTGGGGAGGGAGCCGCTGTTTACTCACCATGGAAAGTAAACTTCTATAACTTACCTAATTATAATCTAATATCTTCTGATGTTGCCGGTCAAAGTAATTACGACTATGCTAGAAATGCTTCCTATACTTGGATACTTCAAGATAACGATGGTGATGTGCATGTTGCATACATGTGGAGGGATCCAAGTGCAGGTAATGTAAGAAGAGAGTATTATAATTACTATGATGAAGCAGGTGCTGGTTGGCTGGATCCGGTTGGTTTTGATATTGGACTTGGAGACGGGAATGGTTTTGGTAATATAACGCTAAGATCTATTGATCCTGCTAACTGGGCTGCAGCAATATCTGCACATGTTCCTCCTTCTCTTGAAGCAAAAGTGGGAATTGATGATAGTGAAGGTCAAGCTGCATTTACAGTATCTAATTTACCTAATACATTAGGTGGTAATTGTAGATCTCCATATATTTATGCTATTGATGCAACAACCTGGCTTTTATGGTGTGTAAATGATGGTGCGACAGCTGATAATTATGTTTTGTTTAGGACAGCAGATGGTGGTGCAACTTGGACAAATGAAGGGGATTTGCCTAGGGCTACAGATAATGGATTTTTAGAAAGAGGAATTATTACTTCAAGAGGCAATTTAGTTGCTTGGGTATATGTTGGTCATATAGATGCTACTAATAACGACGCTGGATTATACTATGTCTACTCAACAGATGGTGGTGCAACCTGGAGTGCTCCTCAGACAATTTTACAGGAACAAGCTGTAAGAGATATACAAGCTGATCCACTAACAGAAGCAAATCCATATTGCTTTATTTGGGTTACAAGACCCTCTGCTGTAATAGATAATCAGAATAGGCTTCATGTTGCATGGGAGGAGTTTTGCTTGGATGGAACAACAAATCCAGCTGGCGATACACTACTTTCATATTCAAGAATCCAATACTGGATATCAAATTCTCTAAATATTTCTGAAAAATCTACATCATTTACGTACAAATTCGATGCCAAGTCTAAGAAGCTTGAATTTAATTTACCAACAGGTTCTCATTATGAATTAAGGATATACAATGCGAGTGGTGCTCTTGTAAGAACTTATAAGCTGAATAACAACTATGTCTATCTCAAAGACCTCAATAAGGGTGTTTACTTCTTCAACATAGGTAATACAAAAGGTAAAATTGTAATTCAATAATTGTATTGGGGTGGATGAAGTCCGCCCCTACCTTAATTTCTTTATAACAAAATAAAATCCTAAAAATCCGTTTAAATATCCACTAAAAAGTCTCCAAAGCACTATTACAAATCCAACATATTTAAAATCAATATTTTCTGAAATTATAATTGAAGCTATTAATTCAGAAATGCCAAGACCACCAGGTGTTATTTGAAAATATGTAGAAAGTTGCAAAATAACTTGCCTTAAAATTGCTTCAAAAAAAACTATATTTATTGAGAATGATTTTAGTGCAATATAAAGAAGACTTAAATAAACCAACTGTGTTGGTAAACTTATTAAAATTGCTATAAGAAGGAATTTTAAATTGATTTTCTTTAAATGCTCTCTGTAATCTCTTTTGAAAATCAAAATAACGAAAAATATAAACACAACCAAAAATGCATAAAATGTAAAAATCCTTGAAAATCCTGTTTTGATATTGTTTATAACAAAAGGTAATAGCAATAGATATGGAATGAATATACAAATACCTCTTGAAACTATGAGACTTAATGTTTGAACTATTGAAAAGTTATATTTTGATAATAGCCAAATTTGATATGGAAGGCCACCACTTCCAAATGGTGTAATGAGTGCAAAAAACGAGCCTGATGTTATAAATTCCATACTCATCTTAATGTTTAAATGCTTATTTATACCTTTGGCTAAGAGCAATAATCTTAAACTATCCAAAAATAAAAATGATGCCCAAAGTAAAAGACCTACTGTGAAATAAAAGCTATTTAAATATAAGATAATTTTATAAAAATCCTTACCTGCAAAGAATACTATAAATCCAAAGCTTATGATAACATAGAAAATTAAAAACCATCTGAAAAATTTAATATAATTTTTGAATTTTTCCAAGGCCTTAAATTTTAGAGTTTGATAAGCTTTAAAATTTCGTATGTTCAAAGAAGCTCTTACATTTGATGATGTGCTTTTAGTTCCTCAAAGAAGTTCAGTTCTTCCAAATGAGGTAGATGTTCAAACCTATTTTTGTAGAGGTATTAAGCTAAATATACCAATAGTGTCTGCTGCTATGGATACTGTAACTGAGCATAGGATGGCTATTGCAATTGCAAAGGAAGGTGGGATTGGTATTATTCATAGAAATTTAACAATTGAAAAGCAAGTGGATGAAGTCAAAAGGGTTAAAAGATATGAAAGTTGGATAATATACGAACCATATACATTATCACCAGACAATTTGGTTGCTGAAGCCAAGAAGTTAATATCTGAAAAGAATATCTCAGGCATTCCAATTGTAGATGAAAATGGTAGGCTTGTTGGCATTGTAACAAGAAAAGATTTGATTTTTGAAGATAATAATTTAAAACCTTTAAGGGAAATTATGAATAAGAATGTTATTTATGCACATCATCCAATTACACCAGATCAAGCAAAAGAGATTATGAAAAAGTATAAAATTGAAAAGTTGCCTATTGTTGATGGAGATATGAGGCTGATTGCACTTATTACATTAAGGGATTTATTGAAAAAAGTTCAATTTCCACATTCAAACACTGATGAGAATGGAAGGTTAAGGGTCGGTGCTGCAGTTGGTATTAAAGATATTATTGAAAGGAGTTATGCCTTAATTAGTGCAAACGTTGATGTTATTGTAATAGATACCGCACATGCTCACTCTGATTATGTTCTAAAAGCTATAAGTGAATTTAGAAGGCATTTTGGAGATTTTCCATTGGTTGCAGGTAATGTTGCAACCTTATCTGCAACCGAAGAGTTAATAAAGTTAGGTGTTGATGGTGTTAAGGTTGGTATTGGTCCTGGTTCAATTTGCACTACAAGAGTAATAGCAGGTGTTGGTGTTCCGCAATTATCTGCTATATTTGAGTGTAGTCAAGTTGCTAGAAAATACAACATCCCGATTATTGCGGATGGTGGTATTAGATATTCAGGTGATATTGTAAAGGCATTAGCAGCAGGTGCAAGTTCTGTAATGATAGGTAGTCTTTTGGCAGGCACTGATGAAAGTCCTGGTGAGGTTGTATTTTTACAAGGTAGAAAATATAAATCATATAGGGGTATGGGTTCCTTGGGAGCTATGGGTGCAGATAGATATTTCCAGGAGAAGGATAAATTTGTGCCAGAGGGGGTTGAAGGTATTGTTCCATATCGAGGCACTATTTCAGAAGTAATTTTTCAATTAGTTGGGGGACTTAGAGCTGGTATGGGTTATGTTGGATCAAGAAACATAGAAGAATTATGGAGAGAGGCTCAATTTATTAAAATTACACATGCAAGTGTAATTGAAAGCCACCCGCATGATATTATAATTACGAAAGAAGCTCCAAATTATAAACAGAGTTGATAGCATTCATTTTAAGTTCTATATTTTCAGTATTTGTTTTTAGGGAGTTTTTTGTTTGCTTTCTTTTGGGTTTTGTTTTGTCTAACTACTTCAAATTGCCCATCATGAGAGTAATTTTAATAGGGATGTTTTTTGTAATCCTCTTTGAAAGTATTCTTTATCAGATTTCTGAATTTCCTCTTTTTCAATTCTATGTTAACTTTTTAATTCTTCTGACTCTTGTAGTTTTAGGATATTTTGTAAGGAGTAAGGAGTTTATTGCCTCATTTTTCTACTTATCTTATATTGCTAAGAGGTTTTGGAAAATTATTCTATCTGCATTTTCCTTATTTTTGCTATATTACTTGGATTTTACACTCTTTCAAAGAGTTTTTATATTCCTTACATTATTTTTCTTTTCATTACCTTTTATTTCAAGAAATGATAATTTTGAAACTTTGAGTTTTTTGAATGGTATTTTGCTTGGATATATATTTTTAGAGCATAAGATAGACTTTGTTATCTTTGGAGGAATTTATACAATTATTTCAATGCTTGGCTTTGAAAAATTATTTAAATCTTTACCATCATTTTTACCAAGAATAGCTTCTCATTTGTTAATTGCTTTGATTTTAGGAATCTCAATTTATACTTATTATCATCCTCCTAAATTTGAATTATTATTAAATTTCCTAAAATATCCATTCTTTGCTATTAGTATAGTTCTATTGCATATTGCTCAAATTGTAATTGCCTTCATTCCTGGACATTTTGTTCCATTTACAGCAGGTTATGTTTTTGGTGTTTGGGGTATTTTAGTTGATGGTATTGGTATGTTAGTTGGTTCATTCACAGCTTATTATATTGCTAAAATTTATGGCGAGAAAGTTGTTTTAAAATTTGTTAAAAAAAAAGATTTGGATAAATTATCGAAAATTATTAATGAGAAGGGTATAGTTGGGTTCTATTTGTTATTTCTTATACCATTTACACCAAAAGATGCAATGTGTTTCGTTGCTGGACTTTTGAAAATTAAGGAAATTTATTTCTTACTCTTAATTCTATTTATTAGAATTCCTGCTGATAGTGTCATAGTTTTGATTGGGGCAGGTTTTAAACAATTTGATCCAAAGTTTTCAATTATTGTTGGATTGATAGGCTTTGGATTTATTTTGATTTACTTTTTAGTATCTTGGATCTTTAAGAAATTTGCTTTAAAATTTTAGCTTAATGATAATTAATTATAAAATACCTTTTTATAGGCATTCATTAAATGAAGAGGATATAAGGCAAGTTGTTGAAGTTCTAAATTCACCATATTTAACAAGTGGAGAAAAAAATGAAGAATTTGAACATTTATTTGCTAAATACTTAAATGTTAGTTATTGCTTAACAGTCAATAGTTGCACATCTGCTTTGCACTTATCAATTTTAGCATTGGATTTAGAAGAAGATGAAAAGGTTTTGGTGCCTGCTATATCATTCATGGCATCTGCAAATGCAGTTTTAATGGCTAATAGAAAGGTTGAATTTGTAGATATTGATAGGGAGACAGGACTTATGGATTTGAATAAAGTGGAGGGTTTAATAAAAAAAGATAGGAAAATTAGAGCAATAATGCCTGTTCATTTATATGGTCAAATGGTTTCTCCAAAGGATTTGTTATATCTTAAAGATAAGTATGGTGTTTATATAGTTGAGGATTGTGCACATTGTATTGAAGGTGAAAGAGATGGCCATAAACCTGGATTTGGAGATTTTGGATGTTTTAGTTTTTATGCTACTAAGAATATGACATCTGGAGAGGGTGGTGCTATAACATTTCATGATAAAAAATTCCTTCGAAAATTAAAACTTCTTAGACTTCATGGGCTTGATAGAAGTAAGCATAAGGTTCTATATGATATGGAATTATTGGGGTGGAAATATAATCTCACTAATTTCCAGTCCGCGATGCTAATAAGCCAGCTTAAAAGGATCGATGATTTGTGGAAACGTAGGAAAGAAATTTATGATAGATATTATAATGCTTTTAGTAAGTTTGGTTTGAATATGCCTAAAATTATAGATAAAAGTGCATATCACCTTTTTGTAATTTTTATTGATAATAGGGATGAAGTTATGAGAAAACTTGAAGAGAAAGGAATTGAAGTTTCAGTTCATTATCCAAAACCCATTCCATTGTTGAAATTTTATAGAGAAACATTTGGATATAGTGATAATGATTTTCCTAATGCACTTTGGTTTTCAGAACATGTTTTAAGTCTTCCATTTTATCCAACCTTGAAAGAGCAAGAAATTGAATATGTTATTGAGAGTGTTTTATCTTCTATCAATTGAGTATTTACCTGGTCCTGTTAGGGCTATCACTAAGTAGATTAAAAGGTATAAAAAGGCATCTTCTGCCTCAGAGATAGAATCCTTAGCTATGAATAAGTCAAAATAGATAACACCTATAAAGTTTATAAACACTATAATTGAGGATATCCTCGTAAAAAGACCAATAGCAACAAATAGAGCAAATAAGGTTTCAGCAAGTATTGAAGCCCATGTGAAAAATTCAGGAAAGGGAAGACCCATTTTCTTTACAAGTCCATAATGTGGTTCATATATCTTCGGTATGCCATGATACACTATTAGAAATATACTTGGAACTACTCTTAAAATCAATAGCCCAAGATCTCTCATTTCATAACCTCCCTTTCAATATCAGAAAACTTTATTTTCTTTCCTTCTAAAATTTCAACTCTATCATCAAAGCTATAAATACTTCTTTTGCTACCTTCAATTACTAAAACCTCTCTTGTGCTTAATATAATCCATATTTGCTTTAAAATGCCTATGCTTGAATAATAACTAATTTTTTCCTCAACATCAATCTCTTCCTTCTCTTTTTCAATCTCAATAACTAAATCTGGTGGTATTTCTAATATCATTCCTTTTAAAATAGGTAATTTTATCTTTGAAACAAAAACTATATCCCCTGCTAAAACCAACAGTGGAGATTTTCTAATTAAAATACCTATTTCTCCTGGAAATATCCAATATCTTTTATCATACCAACTATCCATTTTTTTATATAGTTTTCCCTGCCACCTTGAATGAATATCACTACTTGCCATTATAGGAACCTCCCTACCATTAATGATTATAGAATGTTCTGGAATTTTATCTATTTCTTCATATGTCCAAATTTTTTCTTTAACTTTCACAAAATACCTCCTTTTGTGCTTTTGAATATAATTCATACTTACCATCTGAAATTATTTCAACTAGCAAGTTAGGAACACCAAAAGTTATCCAAATTTTTTTGGTCAAAACCTTCATTCAAATACCTCCTCCAAACCTATTTTAAAACCTTACCTTATTGTTTAGCCTTTGAATATAGCTTATACTTCCCCTATCATTCAAGGCATATACATCAATGCTCCTATCAAATGGATTAACAATCCAATATTCCTTTACACCAAACCTTTCATAAATTGCTTTTTTAACTTTCATATCTCTATTCTTCGTCCCTTTTGAAATAATTTCAACTATTAAATCAGGCACTCCATCAGGTTGTAATGCAATTTCATCTGAAAAACGAACACCAATAGGATCATCAAAGATCTCACCTAAATCTGTTTCTTCAGCAAATTTAATCATTCTAAATTCTATTTCCCTTGATATTTTCTGATGGTATGTAAAATCCTTAAATGTTAATTTCTCTAAAACTCTCATTTTACATATTTACTTTTTAGAGCATTATATAGTGAATCCATAAAATTTTGTTGGTCTTTTAGTGTTAGGATTTGAAATACAGCTTGTTTTATTTCATTGCTATTTGGATTGTCATCCAATTTGTCTAAAACTTTAATATACGCATACGCATTTTGGATTCTATAAGGACCTAAAACATCATTTTTGTTTGCTTTTAATAAGTCATTTATTACAGTATCTGCAAAATCAAAGCTTGCTATTCCAACATTTAGAGAAAGTGGTTGTGCACTTATCATTCCTTTTCTTACCATGTCATCCAATTGTTTTCCTGCAACAGGTGTCCTATTTAAATCTAATAGTAGTTCTCTTATTTGTGATTTTAGTGTTGTATCAAAAAATTGGACTATTATGACATTTACTTTCTTTGAAAACTTTGAAACATTAGTTTTTATATAATTTTCAACTTCACTTTGAGAAGGCATTCTATTTCCATATTTTGACTTAAGGTATTCCTGTGCTATAATGCTTCTTTTGATCCATTCGATTTTTAAATTCAGATTACTATTAGTGTCAAGCTTTTCCTCCCTTGCAGCTAAATAAAATACTACTGTTTTAATAAGCTCATCCTTTAAATTTTCTTTTTGTTCTTTTGTTAGCTCTATTCCAGGTAAGTTTTCAAGACCAACTGCTAGATCTCTCTCAGTGATTTTTATGTCTCCAACCCTTGCTATAACATTTCCATCCTCTGGTAACTTTGTTGCTGTTTCCTTTTTAGGTGTGCAAGATATTAGAGCAATTATTAATATAATGATAAGTTTTTTCATATCATCCTCCTCTTTGTTTTTTGAAGCTGACTATAAATTTTGTATTCTTGCTTTTGTTAAATTTAACTTCATGTTTATTCTTTAAGCTTTCTATTTCACTTATAGGATTGGGGTTATAATACTCTATGACAAATATCTCATTTGGGAATTTATCTGTAAATGAGAATACTTCGCTTGGATTTGAAAATTGAAATATCTGATTGTAACCAACCAAATTTATAATCAAAGTTGTATCCTTGATATCATCGATTTTATAATTTAATTCCATATTTGGGAAACCTTCCTTTGAAATTGAAATTTTATAATTACCAACTGGAAGCTTTAATAACTTTGATGTATCTTCAAAGCTAGTTAGCATTATACTATCCTTGTAAACTTCGACTTTTGCTGATTGATTGAGTTTTAAATCGATATATGATAGTTTTGGTTTTAATTGAATTTTAAGATTATAATTACTATCTGATTTAAAGTCAAAAATTTCATAGTAATCTTCATATTCAATTGATGATATTCTTAGGGCATGTATTCCTTCTGGGATTTGTAAACTTAAATTAGTAGTTTCCTTTTCAACTGTATCTATTGATATCTTTGCGTATGTTATCTTAGCTCTAAGACTATCAAATAGCTCAATTGAAACATTGGCTTTCCCCTTTTCCTTTAAAGTATATTTGAACTTCTGCCCTTTTTTGTTAAACAAAATTTTATCTTTTTGTTCAAAGTAATCTCTGCTCAAAATCTTTAATGCATATATTCCATAGTTTGTTTTTATAACAGCTTTACCATTTGTTCCATCAAAACTCCCTAAGATTGATGACCAACTTGTATCATAAAGCTCAACCTTGAAAATGCTTATATTATTATTTAAACTATCTCTTGCTTCTACTATAAAACTAGGAATTGTATCCTCATCCACTTCCTTTACTGATTTATAACTTAATTGAAACCTTATATTTGGCTTTGAATCACCTTCCTTATTAAATCTGTATATTAATCTATCATCTGAAACATCTATATTAAGTCCCTTATATTTTGCTCCAATACCAAATGTTGGACCTACCCTATCACCATAAACATCTTGAAAGTATCCAAACCTTAAAAATATAAGATTTGCTATACCTATCTCAGTTCCAACATGCTTAAATGCCTCATTCATAATCCATACCAAGCCACTATCTTCATAATCTTCAGTTATATTTACAAGAACTTTTACAATATCTCCTGCAAATCTAATACTTACATTACCAAATTGCTTATAGTATCCCAAGCCAAATCTTAGGGTTGAGGGTAATGGTTCTGAGACATCGTTTCCTGAATACTTTAGACCAGGTCCTATATTTTGTAATGAAGCTCCTATATTTAAATCGTTTGTTGCATTGTATAAAATACCAACATCAATTGCAGGCACTTGTGCAGTTCCCTTTCCCTCAACACCGAAAACTTGTCTTAGAACTTGTTCAGGCACTAAAAAGCTATAATAATACTTTATAGCTCCACCAACTTTTAAATTTTTAATAATATCAGTGCCAAAACCAATGCTCAATATTACATCATAAGGTGTAAATTTATAGCTATTATTTGATTCATCAGTTATTTCTACCTCTCCAATGGTTAAGTATGTGAATCCAATACCAAGAACACCCCTTTTCGTAGGATAGGTAAGACTTCCAAATTCATAAAAAGCATCAGGTATAAGTCCAAGTAGCCAGTTTGAATGTTGCCATCCAAATAATGTGAAATTCTTTAAGTTTGGTAAACCAGCAGGGTTATAATATATCGCAGTCATATCATCCGAAAATGCAGTAAATGCACCACCCATTCCTGTTGCTACTGCTCCTGGATAAATTGTTAAAACTGGTGCAGCGGCATCTCGTGCTGAACTTATAATGATATTTAAAATGAAGTTCATTCAAGCTTACTTCTTCGTCAGTTTGATAATTTTAAAGGCATACTTTTTAGGGAATTAAATGCACCCTTTAAAATTTCAAGTATGCATACTTGGACTGATGAAGAATTTAGGAGGAAAATTTTTGAGGTTTTTAGAAATTTTAGGGACAAAAGTTGATGGATTTGAGAGGAAGTTTATAGATAGAACATATGAAATGGAAAGTAATTTTAGGATTGAGATGGAAAAATTAAGGAATGAGCATAATGAGAGGACTTTTGAACTTGAGAAGAAGTTTATGGAAAGAACATATGAAATGGAAAGGAAATTTGAAATTGAGATGGAAAAGATAAGAATTGAGAGTAATGAAAGAGCAAATCAGTTAGAAAACAATTTTAAATTAGAAATGCAAAAATTAGAAAGCAGTTTTAAAATTGAAATGGAGAAAGTAAGAAATGAGCATAATGAAAGGACGTCTGAGCTTGAGAAGAAATTTATGGAAAGGACTTATGATTTGAAATTGAGATGGAAAAACTAAGGAATGATTATAAGTTGGAAATTAAGAAAATAGAGGCAGATCTTGAAGTAAAGTTAGCACAATATAAAGTTGATATTATTAGGTGGATAGTAGGAGCAATGATTGCTCAAACTACAATTATTGTAGGTATTTTTGCAATTTTGAGATAATTTTTTAAATCACTTTATTGGACAATCTAACTATACTTTAAAATTTTCATATGCTAGTTGGTGTTGTAGGAGCTGGAACTATGGGAAATGGTATAGCTCATGTATTTGCACAATTTGGTTATGGTGTTCTTCTTTGTGATATTTCAGAGGATGTTCTAAAAAAGGCATTAAATACGATTTCTGAAAATTTGGATAGACAAGTAAAAAAAGGAATTTTAAAAAGCGAAGATAAAGAAATTATTTTAAGTAGAATTAAAACTACTACAAATTTAGAAGATTTTAAGGATGTTGAGCTTGTTATTGAAGCAGTTATTGAAAAAGAAGAAGTAAAAAAGGAGGTATTTTCAAAGCTTGATAAAATTACAAGGGAAGAAGTTATATTAGCAAGTAATACTTCAAGTATTTCAATTACAAGATTATCAAGGGCTACAAATAGAGCTGATAAAGTAATAGGAATGCACTTCTTTAATCCTGTTCCTATTATGAAGCTTGTTGAGGTTGTAAGAGGATTTTTAACAAGTGATGAAACAGTTAATAAAATTGTAGAGATTTCAAAAAGCTTAGATAAATTTCCAATTGTTGTTAAAGATTATCCAGGATTTATTTCAAATAGAATTTTAATGCCAATGATAAATGAAGCAATTTTTGCCTTTCAAGAAGGTATTGCAGATAGAGAAAGTATTGATAATATAATGAAACTTGGTATGAATCATCCAATGGGTCCTCTTCAACTTGCAGATTTAATTGGACTTGATGTTGTATTAGATATATTAAATGTCTTATATGAAAACTTTAAAGATCCTAAATACAGACCTGCACCACTATTAGTTAAAATGGTAGAAGCAGGACATCTTGGAAGGAAAACAAAGAAAGGATTTTATGAATATGACTAATTTAATAATTTGTTTAATGGATTTTCCTTCAATTAGATATTCATTATATGAGCAAATTTATGATAAGTTCTATAGACCAAATGAGAAATTTTCAATTTCAGTGAGTAATTACTTATCAGTTATGAATTTTGGTTCACTCTTTTATAACTTTGATAAGAAATTCGGAATTTATTTAAGCTATTTAAATTCAGGTAAAATGTATAGAACTGATGAACATGGAAATATAGTTGGAGAATTTTATTCAAGCTTTATAAATTTTTCCGTTTATAAAAGTTTTTTAAAGTTCAACATTCATTATCAAAATCTTATTGAAAATAAGAATGAGTTAAATTTAAGTGTAGGAGCAAATTATATCAGGAACATTAAAGATTTTAGTATAATTTTTTTATTTGATTATCTTGGTCTTAATACACCTATAATTTTAGGAGTTAATGTAAATTATCAGGCTTTTAATGTTGGACTTTCGTATGAGCTTGGATTTGGAATGGTTAATAACATTTCTTATAAACATCACATCTCAAACTTCTTAAATTTATATATTTGCTATACAAATAGATATAACAATTTTAAGAGCAATAGTGATATTTTAACGGGTTTTTTGGGTGGTTTAGATGTAAATGTAGGAAATTATAAGATTGGTTTTGGGATAAGACCAATTTCAAGTTATGGGTATATAACAACGATTCAAGTTGTTTATAAATGAGTATGAAAAGTGATTTAATATACAAGGGTAGAGTTTTTGAATTGAAGAGTGAAGAGGTTTTAATAAATCATAAGAAGGTTAAGAGGGATGTTGTATATCATCCAGGTGCTGTTGCAATCCTTGTGAAAAAAGATAATGAATTTTTATTTGTGAAACAGTATCGTCATCCTGCGAGGGAAAGGTTAATTGAAATTCCCGCAGGAACATTAGAGGAAAATGAAAGTCCAATTGAAACTGCAAGAAGAGAACTTTTGGAAGAAGCAGGCATTAGGACTAATAGTTTAATATACTTAATGAAATTTTTTGTAGCACCAGGCTATTGTTCCGAAATTATACATTTATTTTATACAGATGATTTTGAAATTACAAGAAACAATCCTGAGGATGAAGAAGATATTGATATTTTGTGGATTGATATTGAAAGGGCATATGAGATGGTTAAAAACAATGAAATAAAGGATGCAAAGTCTATTATTGCCCTTCTTTATTATAAACTATTTTTCAGATAATCTTGAATATCAAATAGTTGATATAAATAATGCAAGTTATGAAGAATTAAGCTCAATTCCACTCATTACAGATGAGGATATTAAAAAAATTCTAAGACAAAGACCTTATAGAAGTTTTGATGAATTTGCAGATAGTTTGAATTTAACGCTATTAGAAAGGAATGCCTTAAAAAATTATGTATTTATATCAAGAATGAAAAGAAATAGAATTGGATTTTTGATTTCATCTAAGTATGATAGTATTATTGAGCTTAGATACTCTACGTTTTTGAATTATAAAAATTTTACACTTAAAGTTTATAGAAATAAGGCTTATTTTGGATATAAGTATTTTTATTTTGGGAATTTGAGGATTTTAAAAGGTGTAGGACTTATATCATCGGGGAATTATAGAAATAATCTGGGAACTTCAATTTACTTTTCTGAGAATTTTGGTGGATTTTTGAATTATAAGGAACTTAATATATTTTTGGATAGCTCAAAAAACTACTTATTTTTATATAGTTTTAGAAACAATTACATTGGATTTTTGGGTAAGGAAAACTTTAATATAGTTTTTGGCTTTAATTATAAGTTTCTTTCCTTTGAGCTTCTAAAATCTCAAAATTATTTAAATTATGCATATAGTCTAAATTTCTCAAATGAGATGATTGGTATTAGAATTTCTTACAAAAGGAGCTTTGAAAATTATTGGGATTATAGAGATACAATTGAAAATTATTATATTGCTACAAGATTTAGATATTCTCAATTCAAGTTTTATTCAAGGTTTTCAAATAATTATCAATATCACTCAATAAATTATAATATCACTGATGGCTCAAATTTAGAACTAAGGCTTTCAAAAAGTAGTTATAAACTTGAATTTGAAAATGAAGAGGGTTTAGAGTTTGCAATTTTTGATGAGAATGCTATTAAGATAGGATATAAATTCATTTCTATTTATCAGTATAAGGATGTTTCATCAATTTGTGATGAATATATTCCACTTTATGGTTGTTATGTAAGGTTGAGTGAAAGTGAAAATTATGAATTTGCAATTCATCTAAGGTATAAGTTTCTTAGCATTTTTGCAACCAAAAACTACTTATATTTTTGGGTTAGGTTTACTTATCTAACAATTTTATAATTTTTTCCTTCCAATTTTAAAATATACACCCCCCTTTTTAATGGAAAGAGATTCAATTTAGTATCCCTTTTTGAAAGTATTTTCTTGCCTGTGATATCGTAAATTTCAAAATACTGCTCTTTATCAAAATAAACAACATTATTCTTAATGTAAAGGTTTAATTTTCTTTCTGCAATATCATAACTTACAAATCCCTTTATAAATCCACTTCCTACATCATTATTATGATGAACGAAGTAATATGAACTATTTGTGCTTTCATCTAAAACATATATGGCATTTGGACCATTTGTAAATCCACCAAGTGAAAACTTTAAAAATTGTCCATCAAAATCAATGCTTCCAAGCCCTCCATAATTTAATTTAAAGCTATCAATCTGACTAAAATTATTTTTATTTATTCTATAAACTACTACGCTATCAAACTTCCAAACTCCTGCCATTATATAACTATTTCCAACTGCAAAATCTGTTAAGTTTTGTAAATTTTTAGTAGAATCAATAATTGTAAATGTTATAGGATTTATTTTATAGATTGTAGAGTTATTTAGGGGATTGAAGTTTTGATCATATGTTCCTGATGTCATTACATAAATATATTGATTATCACACTTTACGCCATTTGCATTTGAACGAACCTTTAAATTTATAACACTATTATTATTTGTATCTATTTTATGAACAAATGAAGAATCATCATATGAATAGTTCGCATTTATACCTGTTGAAACTGCAAAAATATATCCAAAACAATAGGTAATTGCAGTTGGTCTTTTATATACCTTTATAGAATCTAAAATTTGATAATTTTGAACAATGTAAATTTTATCATTATAGGAGTCTCCAAAATCCGTAAAGTATATTTTATTATTTACTTTTACAGCTTGCATTGGATTAAATGAGCTTGGAAGGAATAGTTCATATATGATATTTTTATTTACGATAAATGCAAGTGAACCATCACCTGAAAATCCACCTGAATTTACAATAAGAAATGTATCACCGTAGATATATAGATAATTTGGGACAGGTCTTGTTCCTGTCGGAAAGCTATCTAGAATTTGATCTTGATATATTTTATATACTTTTTGTGTGTTTTGTCCTATCACATATGCTCCATATGTTATCAATATCCACATCATGCTCTAACCTCCCTTTTAATATCCTCTAAATTGGGTGTATTCATAATGTAAGCTATATTCTCCAATACTGACCCTATCCTTACATTTTGTGCTAAAATAAACAGCATCATCTTATAACCTCCTTTTTTATTATCTTATTCTGCTTTATTATAAAAATGCCCTTTTTCTTAAAATTTTTATATTTTCCGTAAAATATACGCTTTCCATCAACTGAAAAAATTTCAACATTTTTATCATAATCAACCATTTCAGATATATTTGAACTATAAATTTCAATGCCATCAATGCAAGCATTATCATTAGATCTGATTGCTAAAATTCTTATAGTATCTGAAACTGAAAATGGACTAGAGATTTGTCTTGATTTTAATGAATCAATCTCACCAATACTATCAGCTCTCGTATTTACATAAAATGCATTTATAAAATTAAGCCTTCCATCCCCTCCATAGATCCTTACAGCTTTATTTGACTTAACCTTGAAATCAATCCCAGATTTATTTACTATATTCAAATTCCTAAAAATCAAAATCCCATTTTCACCAATATTTAGACAATTCCCATCAATATATTTAACCTTATATTCCCAATTTATTGTATCACCATTTTTACCAACTGCATAAATAATATCAGGCATTATATAATTGAAATTATCATTTTGACAGTTTAAGCATGCAACTGCATCCAAATCATATCCACTACAAAGTGCAAATTTACATTTTTCAATCCAATCTGCAATTAAAATAAATCTCACAGTATCATTGAATAAAA